>Ga0187893_10004692_pt1 | contig 25648 bp, 22 predicted proteins | sample MA1701074metaG_FD_139574 | JGI IMG/M metagenome (GOLD analysis project Ga0187893, IMG submission 139574) | White microbial mat communities from a basaltic lava cave in the Kipuka Kanohina Cave System on the Island of Hawaii, USA - MA170107-4 metaG ... | reverse complement strand
CGTTGATAGAATTGGGTCTGCGCTCTGATCGTCATCGTGATGGGGGTGGCCGGCGCGGGGAAGACCACCGTCGGACACCTGCTCGCCGAGCGCATGGCCTGGGAGTTTCGCGACGCCGACGACTTCCACTCGCCGGCAAGCGTCGCGAAGATGCGCCGCGGTGAAGCCCTCACCGATGCGGACCGTGCTGCGTGGTTGGACGAGTTGCGGGGGGTGCTCGCCGGCGCGGCTGCGGCCGGTCGCTCATTGGTGCTCGCCTGCTCGGCGCTGAAGGCGGAGCACCGGCGCCGGCTGACTGGGGGCATTGCGGGCGTGCGTGTGCTCTACCTGCGCGTCCGGCGCGATGAGCTGCAGCGGCGTCTCGCCGCTCGGCAGGACCATTTCTTCCCTGCGACGCTGCTCGACAGCCAGCTCGCGGCGCTCGAGGAGCCGGACGATGCACTCGTCGTCGACGGCACGGCAGCGCCCGCGGCGATCGTCGCGACGGTCGTAGAGCGACTCGAACATTCGCGCCCCGAATGACGCGACGACTCCGGGGCTGCGACCCTGATTCTGTCAACAGCTCTCAAACAAGGTTCTTCAGCCGTGCCGAGCCGTGCCTTGCACGACGGGCGGTCGACCCGCTACGAGACAGGTTCCCATCTGTTCACGGAGGTCATGATGACACGGAGTATGGTTCGACCGCTGTTGGTGCTCGCCCTGTTCGCCGGCGCCGTCTTCGGCGCGGCGCCGTCAGCGCGGGCCGGGGGCGACTGGAACGACAAGGGCATCAAGTGGCTGACGTACGATGACGGACTGGCCGAGGCGAAGAAGTCGAAGAAGCCCGTCTGCCTGATCTTCTACACGGAGTGGTGCCCGCACTGCACCAACTACAGCAAGATGTTCCACGACCCGAAGGTGGTCGAGAAGTCGAAGGACTTCGTCATGGTGCGCATCGACAGCGACAAGAACCAGGAGCTGAGCAAGAAGTTCACCCCGGACGGCAGCTACATCCCGCGCACCTACTTCCTGTCGTCCTCCGGTACGCTCGACGCCGGCATCCACGCGCCGCGCGCGCAGTACAAGTACTTCTACGACGAGAACAATCCGCAGTCGGTGTTGGCGGCGATGGATGCGGCGGCGAAGAAGCTGAACTGAGCGCGGCTTTCGCCGCGCCAGTTCAGCGTTGCGCGTTTCGCGTTGGCCGTTCAGCGTTGCGTGCTCGGCGCGCTGAGCGGCGCGTTTGCCCAGCCCGGTCGCGTATCCACTGTCGAGCCGCTCTCGGTACTGGGCAGACGTGAGACGACTTCATGCTCAGTGTGCAGCGCTGAACGCGCAACGCTGAACGCTGAACGTAACCCGGCGCAGCCGGGTTACTGTGCATCCACGTAGATCGGCGACGACCACGCGCGCTCTTCGTTCTCGGTCAGGCAATCATCCTCATACGGGGTGCGGTAGTCGCCGTAGCAGGGGTTGGCCTGCACGCAGTCGCCGCTGGCGTCATAGGTGCACCGCATGCCGCCGGCGTTGACGGCCGGGATCGGCTCCTGGATGGCGCGGGCGTAGTAGAGGACATCGCGCCGGCTGACCGGGAAGTCGGGATCGTCGAACTCGACCGCGCAGCCGGCGGGATCGCGCGGGCACTCGAAACGCCGCCACGGGTCCTCGATGAGCGTGGCGATCGGCTCGCCCGGGCGCGCCTGCGGCCGGATGCGCACCACTTCGATGCGGGTGATGTGATGGCGCTCGTCGCTCGGGTTGTAGCATTCGCCGCGGCAGAGGTGGTGGAGCCGCTCGGGCGAGAGGGCCTTGAGCGAGTGGGCCGGGCAGCCGGGCAGCTGCTTGAAGGAGCCGACGGCGCGGACGCGGAACCGCGGCGCCTCGCGCATGGCGGTCTCCGATCCCATCGGCAGCGCGCCGCCCGGACCGTTGAGCAGATCGAACCAGAGCAGGATGCGCTCGCCGCTGGTGCCGTACACCTCGTGGCGCTTCAACGCATTCCAGATCGAATCGCGGTCGCGTCCCTCGGCGCTGACCGCGACCAGCCCGCCGGTCATGAAGAACGACGCTTGGCGCTCGAGGTCGACGAGCTGAAAGGCGTTGATGCCCGTGGTCGACGCGAGGTCCAGTCGCACCGATTCGGCTTCCGCCTCGGCCGGCGAGCCGAAGACTCTGCGGTACCACTTCTCGTCGCGCGGGCCGGCGGCTTCGGTCATCTGCCGCCGACCGTACTCCTTGTAGCCGGTCCCGGGACGGGCGGTGTGGTTGTCGCTCGAGGCGATGAATCCGAAGCGGAACCGGGTGGGGTCGTTCGGGTCGTCGAAGTTGGTCAACGCCATGATGTACTGCGCCGAACCGCCGGGGCGCATCGAGAAGGCCGGGTTGAAGCAGTCGCGACACTGGCCGCAATCTTTCCAGTCGAGGGCGGTCGTGCCGGGCACCACCAAGCGACCGGCGACGCCGGCGGCGAGGTAGTTGGCGCGCGCTTCGGCGACGCGCTGTTCGCACTCATCCGCCGGCGTATCGCCGCAGCGCGCGCGAATGATCTCCCCCGCCCGCCAGCAGCACGGCATGTAGTCGGCGGTCGGCGCCGGGCACGTCGCTTTGCCGTCCGCGTCGAACAGCACCTCGTGCCACTTGCGAAACTCCTCGGAGTTGCCGTGCCCGGAGTACACCTCGAGCAGCGTCTGCTTGGCCGGGTCGTTCTGCTGGCGGGTGAGCTGCTTGTCCCACGTGCTGCCGGGCGGCGTGTAGAGTCCCCAGGTGGTGCCGTGCGGGATGACGATCGTCTCGAAGCCCCACTGGGAGAGCTTCTCGTACAGCTCCTGCGGCGTCTGCGCCGACTCGTGGCAGTCGGCCGGCAGTTGGCGCGTGTCGACGCCCTCCGGGCACATCGGGCTCTCGCGCAGCTCCTCCTGGTATTTGCCGAAGTCGAAGTAGCGCTGGCGATTGGCGAAGTCGAAGACCGGCAGCTGGATGCGCTGCCAGAGCGGGGCCGGTTCGCGCAGCGCGCCGACCAGTTGCGGGCTCAGCGCGCTGATCGGGCGGGTCGGAACCTTGTCCTCCTCGAGCTCGCGGAAGATCACGTTCTTGTGCCCGTAGTGGTCCTCGGGCGTCTGGCCCACCTGCGTCCACTCCCAGCCGAGGAACACGACGACGTCGGGGTTCTTCGGATCGCCGGCGATGGCGTTGCACTGGCGGACCGATTCCTTGGTTTCCTGCCAGTGTGCCGGGGACACCCCCTCGGCGTGATCGTTGATGCTCCAGAAGTCGAGGTCGGAGCAGAAGCGGGCGAAGTCACATGCATCGGCCGGCGGATGCACGCCCTCGCCGGCCAGCATCGGCAAGCTGCGCATGAACGCATCGGGCGAGAACGTCGTATGGACGTGGAGATCGCCGAAGAGGATCTGCTTGCTGGGGCGCGATCCGGCATCCGGCACCAGCCGCTCGACGGCTTGCTCCGCCGTGGCCGCGCGCGCCGCGACCACGGGCGCGGGCACCGACTGCTGGGTGATGTCGCCGGGTCCCTGATGCTCCCCGCGGCACGCGGCGAGCAGCAGGACGGATGCGAGGACGAAGTGCGCGGGCCGGGTTCTCATGCGTTCCCCCTTTTGGCGGCGATGTGTTGATGGCGCGACCCACCAACCCACCGCAATAGATTCCTCCCGAGCGGTCAGGTTGCCGGTGCCAGCGGCGCAAAGTCGAGCGGCGGCGGCTCGCCCTCGACGAGGTAATCGAACTGCTCGATAAACTCGGCGAGCGACAATCCGGCGGTGGCGGCGAACTTGGCCAGCTCGTGCGGGTCTTCGAAATCGTCCTTTCGCAGGCGGATCATGTAGCGCCGGGCGATGGCGTAGCGGGTCGAGCCGATGTCGACCATGCGGACGCGAGTGCGACCGGTCACCGGATCGAGCATCTGCGCAAACGGAACCGGCACGAAGTTTCCGCCCTGCATCGAGACCATGGCGGCGCGGCCGCCGTCGAGCAGATACTTCGCCGCGCAATAGCCGAGGTCGCGGGTGTACTCCATGTCGTACGGTGTGGGGTCGGCGCAGCGCAGCTCGTAGCCGATGTTCTTGGCGATCAGGCTGGGCTTCAGCTTGAGCTGTTTGAGCCGATCCTGCACGGCGTGCTTGAGGATCTCGCCGAAGTCGACCTCAGACAGCCGCGGATGGCCGTGCGCGTCGCGCTCGATCTGCTCGATCTGAGCGAGATCCTGGGGGTGGACGATCTCGATCACGCCCTCGGCGATCACCGCCACGCCGTGGCGTTGGCCGAGGCTCTGGCGCTTGATGATCGCGCCGACGAGCGTATCGACCACCGCCTTGAACGGCACGTTCTTCGGAAACTCCTCCGGAATCAGCGTCAGGGTGGCCCCCGCGGCCTTGCCGATGCCGAGGGCGAGATGGCCGGCTTTGCGGCCCATCGACACGACGAAATACCATTTCGAGGTGGTATGGGCGTCGACCATCAGGTTCTTGACGATCTCGGCGCCGATGTGGCGGGCGGTATGGAAGCCGAAGGTGTCGACCGACGGCGGCAGATCGAGATCGTTGTCAATCGTCTTCGGCACGTGCACGACGCGAATGCGCCCGGCGGCCTTCTCCTCGAGCTTCATGGCGGAGAAGGCGGTGTCGTCGCCGCCGATGGTGATGAGCTGCGCGACATTGAGGCGCAGCAGCGCGCGCACGGCGTTCTCGAGCAGCTGCGGATCCTTGGTCGGGTTGGCGCGGGCGATGCCGAGCACCGAGCCGCCGCGAAAGTGGATGCGGCTGACCGATTCGATGTCGAGCTCGCGGACGTGCTCGACGTTGCCCTGCATGATCCACTCGAAGCCGTCCTCGATCCCGAGCACGTCGACGCCCTCGAGCGCGCTGCGGATGGTGGCCGCGCCGATCACGCTGTTGATGCCCGGCGCCGGCCCGCCGCCCACGAGGATCGCCAGCTTCTTGCGCATGCCGGCGCATTAGTTGCGCCGCGCTGCCGGGTCGTCAAGGGCAGGGCGCGCCTTGCGGGCGCGCCCGTTGCGCGTTGTGCGTTGCGCGTTTGCCGGGGGCCTGCTTGCTCGCGCCTCGCGCTAGCTGCCTCGCCGGGCGCGCCGCTGCCGGCGCGCCAGTTACCCGTTGCGCTGCGCGCCTCGCGCTGCGACCGTGGTCCTTGGAGGGCCGCGCTTCCGCGCGGCCACGGCGCCGCGGAAGCGGCGCCCTCCAGGAGTCGAGTTCCACCGCCGGCGCTGGGCAGACGACGGGACGCAACAACGAGGCAGACCAGTTCGCCAACGCCCAACGCGCAACGCCCAACGCGCGGGGCCGGCAGGCCCCGCGCTTCCGAGGCAGACCGCTTCGGAAACGCCCAACGCCCAACGCGCAACGGGCGGGGCTGCAGGCCCCGCGCTGCCGACCGCTTCCGCGCCGCCGACGTTTTGTCTAAGAAGACCGCGATGTCCCCGCACGATCGCTCCGACCGCACGCCCCTCACCTACGACGACGTCGGCGTGGTGGCGGCCGGGCGCGACGAGGACACGCTCGGCGAGCTCGGCGCCTGGGTGAAGAAAACCTTCGCCCTCAACCCGGCCAAGCCGGTGCTGCCGCTCGGCTACTACGCGAACGTGCTGCCGCTGACCGCCGAGCTCGGCCTCGCGATCTCCACCGACGGCGTCGGCACGAAGCTGCTGATCGCACAGGCGATGGGCGTGTACGATACCGTCGGCATCGACTGCGTGGCCATGAACGCCAACGACGTCATCTGCGTCGGCGCCCGACCGATCTCGATGGTGGACTACATCGCCGTGCAGCATGCCGATCCGGTCCTGCTCGGCGCGATCGCCAAGGGACTCTACGCTGGCGCCGAGCGGGCCGGCATCAACATTCCGGCCGGCGAGATCGCCCAGGTGCGCGAGCTCATTCACGGCACCCGCGACGGCTATGCCTTCGATCTGGTCGGCACCTGCGTGGGTACCGTACGGCTCGACCGCATCCTGATCGGTCAGGACGCGCGACCCGGCGATGCAGTCGTGGCCATCGCCAGCAGCGGGATGCACAGCAACGGATTCACCCTGGCGCGCAGTGTGCTCGAGCGCGCCGGGCTGCGCTACGGCGACCACGTCGACACGCTCGGCCGCACCCTCGGCGAGGAGCTGCTGACGCCCACCCACATCTACGTCAAGGAAGCGATGGCGATGCTCGACGCCGGCCTCGCCGTCAAGGCGTTCATTCACGTCACCGGCGACGGCTTCCTGAACCTCACGCGGGTCGATGCGGCGGTCGGCTTCGTGATCGAACGGCTGTTACCGGTGCCGCCGATCTTCCCGCTGATTCAGCAGCACGGCGCCGTGCCCGAGGCGGAGATGTTCCGCGTCTACAACATGGGCGTCGGGTTCTGCGCCGTCGTCGACCCGGCCGACGCCGCCCGCGCCGAGCAGATCGCGATCGCGCACGGCAAGGCCGCCGCAGTGGTCGGCTACGCCGTCGACGACCCACAGCGCCGCGTCTGGATCGCCCCGCGCGGCCTGCTCGGCGCCGGCGACACGTTCAGCTCGGACGGCACGCCGCCACCACCCAACCCGCGTTGACCGCGCGCCCACTCGAACGCGCGCGGACCCCGCTCGCTCAATGGAGGGCGCGCCGCCCTCCAGATTGATACGGGAATCAGATCAGCGGGACGGTGAACCAGAAGGTGGTGCCGCGGCCGATGGCGCTTTCCACGCCGATCGCACCGCCCATCTGGTGGATGAGCCGCTGGCAGATCGCCAGGCCGAGCCCAGTGCCGGCGTGCGAATCGCGAATGGCGGGCGCGCGTGAGAACGGCTCGAACAGCGTGGTCACGTCCTCGGGCCGGATGCCGATACCGGTGTCGCTCACCTCGCAGCGCATGGTTGGGCGGGTGCGGTCGCCGTCGACGAGGAGGCGGACGGTAACGCGTCCGGCATCGGTGAACTTGACCGCGTTGCCGACCAGGTTGCCGAGCACCTGGCGCAGACGGTCGGGGTCGCCGATGACGGATTCCGGCAGTGCGGCATCGATCGTCGCGGCCAACTCCAGGCCGTTCATCGCGGCGGCGCGGGCATGCGGCTCGAGCGCGCCGTCCAGCCACGGACGCACGCCGAACCGGCGCGGCGCGAGGTCGACGACCCCGGCATCGATCTTGGAGAAATCAAGCAGGTCGTTGAGCAGCCCGTGCAAGTGGGCGGCCTCCCGCCGGATCGTCTCCACCAGCTCACGCTGCTCCGCGTTCACCGCCACGTCGAGCGCCATGTCCGCCATGCCGAAGATGATGTTTACCGGCGTGCGCAGATCGTGGCTCACACTGGCGACGAAGTCGCGGCGCGCATGGCTGGCCGCTTCCGCCACCTCTTTGGCGGCGGTGAGCTCTTCCTGGACGCGGAAGAGGCGCCGGCGGTAGCGGTCGGTCAGCACCGCCGACGCCACCGAGAGACCAGCGAGCGACACCATCCCGGTGAGCAGGATCGCGCTGTTGACCGATGCCTCGACGGTGGTCAGCAGCCCGATCAACGTGCCGGCACACGCCGCCACCGCGACTGCCAGCTGCGGCCAGGCGCCCGACGGAAAGGCGGCGAGAAAACCGATCATGAGGTAGAGGTTGGCGATGGCCAACACCTCGGCCTCGCCGCCGACGACGATGTGATAGACGGACGTGTTCACGATCAAACCGACGCCCATCAGGATGCCAGCCAGCAACGGGCGGGTAGGTGAGGTCGACGCTCCGCGCGTCAGGGCGATGACGAGCGCGCACTCGACGGCGCCGATCAAGTAGACGAGGGCGTACACCAGCCAGCGGTCGGGATGCTCCCACAGCTCGAAGATCGCCACCGTCGCGTAGGTTGCGAGGAACACGGCGGCGGCCAGGGGGAGATGGGCGCGGACGGTGTCGGCGGTCTGCTGCAGATAGCGGGCGCGTACGTCGCGGCGCTCGACCTGCTCGGCCGCGACGTGGACTGTCGGTACCGCGCGCCCGGCGTGGCGGACGGGTCGGCGCGAGTCGGCAGCCGGCGCTGCGCTCGTCGCGTCAATCTTCAGCTCGGCCGGTCGCATCATCCTGGGGTGGTGGGATCACTAGAGCGTGACATATGAAACGGGCCTCTCCAAGGCGGAATTCGGCTTCAACACGCGCGTCGGGTACGTTCGGCGGCAGAAGTTCGTCGTTAGCGCGTGGTTTCGCATACCAACTCGACACCGAATGGGGTCTGCCTCCGGGTGAGCGTCCTCGCGAACGGGGCCGGAACCTTGCGGCGTTACATCGGGGCTGGGGCTTGGGGCACGGCCGCCCAGTCCTCGGGGTCGTGGCCGTAGATGAGGCGGGCGCCGGCGTCACGCAGGGCACGCAGGCGCTCGAGCGAGCGGCGCATTGCGTCGGCGTCGTCGACCACCGCCGGCAGGTGCATGTCGTCGAGCGTCCGGCGCAGGTAGCAGGCGTCGGCGGTGAGGACGACGGAGCCGGCGTCGAGCTGTACGCGCAGGGATTGGTGGCCCGGCGTGTGGCCATAGGTCGGCACGCAGACGACACGGCCGTCGCCGAACACATCGTGCTCGCCGTCGACCACCAGCACGTCGTGTCCGAGTTGGTAGTCGCGTGGATCGTAGAAGTGCTTGCGGATCTCCTCGTCGTGCTGCCCCGCTTCCCATTCGCGGCGCTGCACGACGAGCTGGGCATTGGGGATCTCGGCATTGCCGCCGGTGTGGTCGAAGTGCAGGTGCGAGTTGATGAGATAGCGGACACGCTCGGGTTCGATCCCCAGCACGCGCAGCCGTGCCGAAACTTCCTCGCCCGGCTGGAACTCGACGCTGAAGAGCGTGGCGAGGCCGCCGAGCCGCCCGTGTGGGTCGCTCTGCGTCTGCCGGTGCAGCCCGGTGTCGAACAGCACCAGACCTTTCGGGTGGTCGATCAGGAACGAGGGAACCGGCACGCGAATGCGGCCCTTGACGCCGGCGAGGAAGTTGCCGAGCGGGCCGCCGAGCCAGCCGCAGGTCATTGCGTAGAGTCGCATGGGGGTGCCCTCCACGGCGTTCGATGTATCAGCTCGCGTCGATCAGGACCTTCAACATGCCCGGCGCGGCGGCCTGCCGCAGTGCCTCGACGCCGTCGGCCAAGCCGTAGCGCGCGGCGATCAGCGAGCGGACGTCGACGAGGCCCTCGGCGAGCGCCGCGAGCGCCGGGGCGAACGGTCCGCAGCGCGAGCCGACCACGGTGATCTCGTCGATCACCAGCGCTGCGAGATCGTGCGGTGCGCGCTCGGCGACCGTGCTCTTCAGTACCAGCGTGCCGCGCGGCGCGGTAGCGGCGACGGCCACGGCGAACGCACCGGCGCTGCCGCTCGCCTCGACGACCAGCGGAACGCGCGCCGGCTGCCAGCGATCGAGCCGCATGGTGTCGATGCCGCGCCGCCGCAAGATCGCGAGCTTGTCGTCGTGCTTGCCGACCACGAGCACGCGCGCGCCGGCGTGCGCGAGCACTTGCCCCACGAGGAGACCGAGCTTGCCGTCGCCGAGCACCAGCGCCGGGAGTCCGGGCTCGACCTGCACCTGGTCGAGGATCTCGAAGGCAGCGGCCAGCGGCTCGATGAACACGGCGGCATCGTCGGCGACGGCATCCGGCACGGCATGCAGGTTGGCGACGGGGACCGCGACGTAGTCGGCGAAGGCGCCGTCGGCTGCGACGATGCCCATCACGCGCCGCGTCGGGCAGTGCCGCCGCAAGCCTGCGCTGCAGGTGGGACAGCGCCCGCAGCTGAAGTTGATCTCACCCACCACTCGCCGCCCGCGCCACGCGGCCGGGCCCGCTTCGACCGTGCCGACGAACTCGTGTCCGAGCACGCCGCGAAAGCCCGTGTAGCCTCTGGTGAGCTCGCGATCGGTGCTGCACACGCCGGCGAGCTGGACGCGGACAACCGCGGTGTCGGCGTCGGGCGCCGGCAGCGGCCGCTCGGTCAGCCGCAGCGAGGAGCCATCCCAGCAGAGCGCCCGCATCATGATCCTTCCGTAGCCCCGGCCTCCGTGCCGGGTGGCGGCGCTCCCCGCCGCCCGGCGCGGCTGCGCCGCGCTACCGGGAGGGACGCCCGTGCTACGACACAGACCATCGGCATCTGTCACGGATCCAAGTTCTCCAGCTCGCCAGTCGCGAAGTCGAGGCGCCGGTAATAGCAGTTGCGCGGCGCTCCGGCGCCGTTCTGGGTATGGCAGATGCCGCCGCGGCGCGGGCGGACGCGGTAGAGCAGCGAGTTCTGCTCGCAGTTCACCCGCACCTCGACGAGATCGAAGGTCTCCCCCGACGTCGCGCCTTTCTCCCACAGCTCGTTGCGCGACGTGCTCCAAAAGACCGCCGAGCGCCGCGCGATCGCCGTGCGCAGCGCCAGCTCGTTGGCGTAGGCCACCAGGATCACCTCGCCGGTATCGATGTTCTGCACCGCCACCGGCACGATGTCGGGGTGTGCATCGGTGGCGCGCCGCAGCTTGCTGAAGTCGATGCGCAGGGCGCGGCCTTCCTCGAGCTCGTTCATCGCGCCGGAATAAACCACAGATGAACACGGATAAACACAGATGGGTGCGCCCCTTCCCACATCTGTGTTCATCTGTGTTCATCTGTGGTTCTCTCCGTCCGTGACGACGGACGGGCTCCCCGCAGCGCTGCGCCGGGCGCGTGACGCGTTGACGGCGGTGCGCGAACGCTGCGCCCCCGCGGGGCAGGCCCTCGATCTGCTCGAACGGGATCTCCTGCCGCGCACCGCCGGCGGCGACGCCTATCTGGTCGCCGGCATCGTCGGGCCCAACAACGCCGGCAAGTCGGCGCTGTTCAACGCGCTGGTCGGACGCCCACTCAGCCCGTCGGTGCCGACCGGCGGGGCGACGCGGCGGCTGGTCGGCGCCGCGCATCCGGCGCTGCTCGCGCAGTTGCGCGCCGAGCCGACCCTGGCGCGCTTTCGGCTGCGGCCGTTCGGCCCGGGCCTGCCGGTCGATGCGCCCCTGCAGCCGTCCGCTGATCCCGCCGAGCTGCTGGTCGCAGAGGAGCAACGGCTGCCGGCCATGCTGATGCTGATCGATACCCCCGACTTCGACAGCATCCTCGAGGACAATCGCCTGGCGAGCGAATCGCTGCTCGCCGTCGCCGACCTGGTCATCGCCATCGTGACCCGCCATTCCTACCAGAACCGCGCGGTCGTGCAGTTTCTCGAGCGCTGGTTACAGCACGGGCGGCCGTGGATGTTGGTGTACAACGAAGCCACCGACGCCGAGGTCGCGGCCGCGCACGCCGCCAAGCTCGCCGCCGACGTCGGCACCGCGCCATTGGGCATCTTCTGGGCGCCGCACAGTCTCGCCGTGCAGGCGGGGCAGGCGCCGCTCGATCCGTCCGCGCTCGAGCCCGGCGTCGGCGCGGACCGTTCGCTGCGCGCCGTGCTCTTCGATGGCGAGCGCATCGCGCAGATCAAAGCGCGCGCCTTTGAGGCCGCCCTCGGCCGGCTGCGCATCGCCGTGCGCGAGGCGATCGCGGCATTGTCCGCCGAGGCGCTGCGCGCGACGGCGGTGCTGAGCGCCGCCGAGGCGCGCGGGCTCGAGACCGGCATGCGCGTCGCCGCGGCGGCCATGCCGGCCCGTCCGTTCGTCGACGCCTTCCGCGCCGTACTCGACCGCCGCAGCAACCCGCTGAGCCGCAGCTGGCGCTCGACGCTGCGCCACATCCGCCTCAGCATCGAGAGCATCCCGGCGCGGCTGCGCGGCCGCCGCGACTCGCCCGAGACCAGCGCCGCGGTCAGCCTCATCGCCATCGAGCGGGACGAGTTGCGGCGCAATTGGCCGCCATTCTGGGAGGATTTGGTGCGCGATCTCGGCCGCGAGGCGCGTCACCCGGCGCGCCAGATGGCCAGCGCGGTGATGGCGCAATGGCTGGACGCGGATCTCGACGAGGCGCGCCGAGCCGACGCGCGCAGCGCGGCCGAAGCCGGCCTCGGCATGGCGCCGGCCGATGTCGACGAATTTCAGCGCGCCTGCGAGGAGTTGGTCGAGACGGCGATCGCGGAACGCGGCTTCGACCTCGACATTCAGGCAGCCGCCGACCTCGCCACGCTCGTGCCGCTCGCGCTGGCTGCGGCGGTCATCGTCCACACCGGCGGCCTCGGCTCCGATCTCGCCGCCGCGGGCGGCGGAGCGCTCGGCACCTTTCTCTTCGAGAAGTACGCGCACGTGCTCGGCCAGGGCATCATGGCCGACGCGCGCCGGCGTTGGACCGCGGTGCGCGGCCGCCAGCTCGCCCGTGCCCTCACCGATGCAGCGCTGCGCAGCGCCGCGCCGCACCTGCGCGCGATTGCCGAGCGTGATACGGCGTCGGCCGGGCAGTTGCGGGCCTTGCAAGGGGAGCTGGAGAACTGATGTCAGGCGCGGAACCCGAAGGGTCGGTTGCCCATTGTCCGTTGCCCGGTGCCCGGTTTCTGGTGGCGGACAACGGACAACGGGCAACGGGCAACGTCTTCCATGAACGACTCGACTGACCTGCGCGTCACGCTCGACCGCCTGCGCGGCCGCGCGCACGACGACCTCGCCGTGGTGGGGCGTCTGCGCGCGGTGGCGGCGCGGCGCGGCGAGCTCGATCGGCTGCTTGTCGACCTCGACCGGCAGATCGGGCGGGTGCAGCGCGCCGCGGTGATCACCCTGGTGGGCGCCACCGGCGCCGGCAAATCGACGCTGCTCAACGCGCTGGCCGGGCGCCGCATCGCCCAGGAGGGGATCGATCGGCCGACCACCCGCCGGCCGGTGCTCTACGCCCCGCACGACGCCGATCTGGGCGAGCTGATCGAGCCGGACGTCGAGCGACCGGAGGGACGCGACAGCGAGGGCGGCCCGGTGGTGGTGCGCTACGACGCCGTCAGCGGACCCTGGACCGCGCAGGTGCTGATCGACGCGCCCGACATGAACAGCATCGATGAGCAGCACCGCGCCACGGTCAACGCACTGGCCGAGCGCAGCGACGTGCTGGTTATCGTCTTGCACCACCAGTCGGTGCTGGAAGAGGCGTCGGTGTCCTTTGTGGATGCGTTTGCCGGCCGGCGCCAGCTGCTCTTCGTCCTCAACCGCAGCGACGAGCTCACCCCGCAGGCACAAAACGCCCTGCTCGAGCAGATCCGTCAGCTCGCTGCGACGCGCTGGCGCGCTCCCCAGGCCGCGGTGCTCGCGATCAGCGCCCGCGCCGCGCAGACCCAGCCTCATGCCGAAGGGTGGCCGGCATTCTGCCAGGCGCTGCACGACCTGGTGCGCGAGAACTCCATCACCGGGGTGCGGCGCCTGAACGCGCTCGGCACCGCGGCGCGGCTCGGGCAGCTCTTCGGGGCGGTGCGCGGCGAGACCGCCGACGATCTCGCCGCATTGACAGGCGATGCGGCGCTCGGGCTCGACCGGCTCGGCGAGCGCTGCGCCGCCGAAGTCGCCGACCGGCTGGCGCTGCGCCGCGCCGACCTGGCCGCGCTGCTGTGGGCGGAGGCCGCCAAGCGCTGGGACGGTCCGGGCGGATGGGCACTGCGCGGCGGCAGCTTCGGACCGCTCGGCCTCGGTGCCGGGGCCGCCATCGCGACGCGCAACCCGCTGCTCGCGGCGGGGGCCGCCGCCGGGGCGCTGGCGGCCGATCAACTGCAGCGGGTGCTGCGCGAGCAGCGGCTCGCCGACGGCACCGCGCTGTTGCCGGGCTCGAGCGACTTCGACGCGTGGTACGCCGAGGCGCTCTCACCCGCGCGGGTGCGCGCGGCACGCCTCGCCGGTGATCCAGCGGCGCTGGGCCTGCCGGCGGTCGATGCGGCACGCACCATCGCCGCGGTCGCGGTCGAAGACTCCTGGGCCCGGCTCGTCGACCGCGATCTCCCCGCCGCCGCCGAGCGCAGCTGGTTGCGCTTCCTGCGCATCCCGCTCGATCTGCCCGTGTACGCGCTCGCCGCCTGGGTCGCCTACCAGGTCGCCGTCGGTCTCTGGTTCGGGCCCTATGCCGGCGTCGACTTCCTCCTCAACGCCGCTCTCCTGCTGGCGGCGTACCTTCTCGCGTTGCGCCTCGTGGTGCGTCGCGGGCTGGCATGGCGCGCCCGTCGCCTGCTCGACGACGTCATCCTGCGCAGCCGCCAGGCGCTCGGCGCGCAGGCCGATGCGACCCGTTCCGCCGTGCGGCAGGCGGCGATGGAACAGTCCGCGACGCTCACGCGGTTGGCGTCGCTCGAGGAGGAATGGCGCGCCGAACTGGCTCGGCGCTGAAGAAGATTCACCACGGAGGCACGGAGACAACGGAGAGTACTTTGAGGGACGCCGGGCTACAGATTCAGACGGAATTCTCCGTGTCTCCGTGCCTCCGTGGTGAAGTCTCTTTTTTTGGAAGGAGTTGATTGCATGGATCTTGGATTGTCAGGGGCGGCCGCCGTCGTCACCGGCGGCTCGAAGGGCATGGGACGGGCGACGGCGCAGTGCCTCGCCGAGGACGGTGCGCGAGTGTGCATCCTGGCGCGCGGGCGGGCGGCGCTCGACGAGACGGTGGCGGCGCTCTCGGCCGCCGGCAGCCCCGATGCGTTCGGGCTTTCCGTCGACCTCGGCAACGCCGCTGAGATCGCAGCCGCGTTTCGCACCGTCGGCGAGCGCTGGGGCGAGCTCAACTGCCTGGTCAACACGCCGGGGCCGCACGCCGGCCATTTCTTCGAGATCACCGATGACGACTTCTACGAACACTTCACCATCGGCGCGATGAGCGCCGTGCGCTGTGTGCGCGCCGCGCTGCCGCTGCTGCGCAAGGCCCAATGGGCGCGCATCGTCAACGTGTCCGCCCACTCGACCAAGCGACAGCATCCGCGGCTGATCTCATACACGGCGGCGAAGTCCGCCCTCACCAGTATCTCCAAGAACCTGGCGCGCACCTTGGCACCGGAGAACATCCTGGTGAACACGGTGAGCCCGGGCACGTTTCTGTCCGCCGCCTTCACCGAGAATCTCCGGCCGGTGCTCGAAGCCAAGGGCATCGATCCCACGGACGCCGTCGCCATCAACCGCTGGATCGGGGAGGAGTATGGCTCGCCGTGCGATCTGGGCCGCGCCGGGGGAGTCGACGAGATCGGCCCGGTCATCGCCTTCCTCGCCTCGCGCCGCAACAGCTACATGACCGGCGCCAACGTCAACGTCGACGGGGGCTCGGATTTTACGTGAGGAGTCGCCTACGGGGTCGGAATCGGCATCGGCATCGGGTTCGATTCCCCGTGCGGCATCGATCCCGTTGCCGATTCCGACGATTCCGATCCCGATTCCGACCCCGACTCCCGATTGGATCGCGGCTTTCTTCTCTTCCCCTCACCTAGCCTCTCCCGGAGGGAGAAGGATGGATCACGACCCCGGGAAGAAGATCGCGTCCTGCGTGCTGCGATACGTCTCGATCTCGGCGCCCCCGGCGTCGTGCTTCCACATGCGGTAGCGCAGGTTGACGTGCAGGCTGCCGAGCACGCGCCGCGTCCGCGCGATCTCGATTCGGGTAAAGAAGCGCTCGCCCAGCAGCACCGGAGCCGAGAAGCGCGCGTGGCTGATGGTCACGCCGTGGCCGCGCCAGCTCGGCTCGATGTGGCCGAGGCGGCAGAGCGCGACGCACGCGGCCTGGCCGGTGAGCCCGATCACCAGCTCGCCGGGCAGATGGTGAGGCCAGCGCGGGCTCGTGCGCTGCGCGGCGACGCCGGGATCGTCGAGGGTGAGCGTCTTGACGAACACGCACACGCCGTCGTCCTCACCGACGAGCGCGTCGAACAGCACCGGTATGGGAGCGAGCCGATCCAGCTCGGCGCGCGGCACGTTGAGCTCACGCATCACCGAGCCCGTACTCGTACTCGAGACGCGCGTTTGCCCGAGTACGTGAACGAGTACGCGTACGGGCGAGCCGGTGGATCGTCACCGGGCCAGCTCCTCGCGCAGCTTGACGCGTTCGAGATAGGACCGCCGCACCAACTCGGCATCGCGCACGAACAACTCGAGCTCATCGAGCAGCAGCGCCTGCGGGCCGTCGCACAGCGCCTCCTCCGGCTTGGGATGAAAGTCGACCAGCACCATGTTGGCGCCGGCGATGATGCCCTGGGCGGTGACGTGGTGGATGTCGAGCAGGCCGTCGGGCGCGGTCGCCTTCTTGCCGACCGAGTGCGAGGGATCGATGCAGACCGGCAAGCGGGTCAGGCGGCGCACCACCGGCACGTGGGCGAAGTCGACGAAGTTGCGGTGCGGGTCGCCGAAGTTCGTCTTCATCCCGCGCAGGCAGAGGACGATGTGATTGTTGCCGCTCGAGGCGATGTACTCGCAGGCATTGAGCGACTCGTCGAGCGTGATCCCCATGCCGCGCTTGAACAGCACCGGGAAGTCCTGCTGCGAGCCGACGACCTTGAGCAACTCGAAGTTCTGCGCGTTGCGCGTGCCGATCTGCAGGATCACCCCGGTCGGGTTGCCGGCCGTGCGCAGCGCGTCGCGGATCTCGTCGACCTGGTTCTCGTGGGTGATCTCCATGGCGATGACCTTGATGCCGTGGGTGCCGGCGAGCTCGAACAGGTACGGCAGGCAGGCGCGGCCGTGGCCCTGGAAGTCGTACGGGCTGGTGCGCGGTTTGTAGGCGCCGGCGCGCGTGGTCTGGATGCCGACCGCCTGCAGGGCGCCGAACATCGCTGCGACGTTCTCGCGCGAGTCGACGGCGCACAGACCGGGAAACAGATGGAACGTGTCCTGGCCGAAACGGACGCCGTTGTAGACGAAGCCGAAGGCCTCGGCGCCGTCGTGGCGGCCGATGGCGCGGTAGCGCTCGCGGATGCGGATGGTCTTCTCGACCGCCTGGAACTCCTCGAACGGCTCCTGCGGGATCTGCGCGGTGGAGCCCAGCAGGTAGATCTCGGTGAGCACCCGCGTCGCGCCCTGGATCTTGCGCACCTCGGCCTTCACGTTGGGATACCGCTCGGCCATTCTGATGACCTGCTGGACCTCGGGAGACTCCGGCAGGATGTCCGCCTTCATGACGATGATCATGGGCTGGTTTCTATCGAAGACGGGTCGCCAGGGCCAAGCTTTGGAGTGCGGTGGCTTGCCACCGCCTTGGGGTGGGAGGTGGGGGGGGTGGCGGAAGTCAGACCGCCTCCGCCCCGCCTACCCCAAACCGGCAGCAAGCTGCCGCACTCCATAGTCAGAGTAGGCGGCCGAGCAACGTTGGGATTGCGTGCTCGACCCGTAGAGGGCGCGGACCGAGGGTGACGGCGGTGAAGCCGTGGGCGCCGAGCAGCTCGACCTCATACGTGGTGAAGCCCCCCTCCGGACCGACGGCCAGCGTGACTGGCTCGCTCACCGCGCGCGGGCACGGGAGCGCGGCCGGCGGATGGGCGACGAGCGCCCGCGTGCCGGCGCTCAGCGCCGGCACCTCGTCTTCGACGAACGGCTTGAAGCGCGGCCGCAGCTCGACCGTGGGAAGCACCGTATCGCCGCCCTGCTCGAGGCCGAGCAGCAACTGCTCGCGCAGGGCGGCCTCTTGCACCGCCGGGCTTGCCCAGAAGCTCTTCTCCACGCGCCAGGCATTCATCAGCACGATGCGCTTGACCCCCATCGCCGCGACACCTTGCAGGATGCGTCCCACCACCTTAGGGCGCGGCAGCGCCAGCAGCAGCGTCAGCGGCGCCGGCGCTGGCGGGTCGCCGGTCAACGCGACATCCAGTACGGCCTCGCCTTCGCTCAGCGCCGTCACCACGCCGGTGCCGACCCTACCGTTCAGATGCCCCACCCGAAGGGTATCGCCCGCCCCGGCGCCATGGACCGTGCGGACGTAGACGTGCCGCCGCCCGGTGAGACGGACGCGGTCGGCCCCGATGAAGTCGTCGTCGAAGAGAAGCACGAGGTTCATGGTTGTGCTCGCCCAGGCGCGACCGGCTGCCAGTCACTCACGGTTGCCCCGCAGCTTGACTCCATGCGCCCCCACCCGTAGCAGAGCCGCATGTCGTGGCCATCCCCGCCGGTCATCGTGGCGTGCCTGGCGCTCGTGGCCGGCTGCGGGAGCAAGATCTCGCTCCAGCCAGGTCCTGCACGCGCGCGCCACCACTCACCTGCGGATCGCATTCGCGTCATGCTGTCCGCGCCCGGTCCCGCCAGCGAAGCCGCCAGCCGCACCGTCTCGGCGCGCGTGATCGAGGTCCTGCAGCAGACACATGGCGACGTCGCCCTCGTCCCGACCACGAATCGGACCGAGGCCCTGAACGCCGCCCGCGAGGCCAAGGCGGCCTGTTTGGTGAGCCCCACCATTCTCGAATGGGTCGACAGCGACGCGCCGCCGTTGACGGCCGATCGCGTTGCGGTGCGGCTCGATCTGCTCGATCCACACGCCGGCGAGGTGCTGAGCACGCTGACGTTCGAGAACGTAACCGGACTGTCGCTGGGCGATTCTCGGCCCGATGTGCTCCTCGACCGATCGTTCGACCGCGCCGTGACGCTGCTGATCACGACCGGATCGCCGGGTCAGGGGACTGTCCGCGACCCCGGCCCCGGCGCCCTCGAGCACGTCCCGGTGGATGAACAGAAGTACCCGCGCCAGTAGGCGGCGGTTCTTCTTCCGGCGGGGGCTGGTTTTGCAACCGGTCGTATTCCGTGCAGGGGCCGCCTTTGGGCGGCCCGTAGGCGCGCCGGCGGCGCGCCTATTCAGCGAGCCAAGCACGTTGCGCGGCGGTGGGACTCAACGCGTCGGCCGCCCGTTGGGCGGGCACGGGCGCGCCATGGCGCGCCCCTACAGCGTTCGTGTGATCCCGTTCGTGGCGTTGGCGCTGCTCCTCCTCGCCGCGCCGGCAGCGGCGGCGCCGGTGCTGCTGCGGCCGCAGTATCGCCTCGACGCGACCATCGGGTCCGATGCACCGCAGGTCGATGGCACGCTCTCGGTTGCGTTCACCAACCACAGCGACCGTACGCTCTACGAGGCCGTGTTCTTCCTCTTCCCAAACCGCTTCTCGGCACCCGACGCGCCGATCAACGACTTCTACCGCCAGTATCTCTATCCGGAGAAGACCTTCGATCCCGGCTCGATGGAGCTGCTCGAGGTGCGCGATGGCGCCGCGCTCACGGCCGCCGCGCCGCTCCCCACCGCCGGCGTGCCGGACGGCACCGTCGTGCGCGCCCCCATCGCCGCGCTCGCCCCCGGCGCCACCCGCCGCCTCACCCTGCGCTTTCGCACCGAGGTGCCGCGCCGCTTCGGCACCTTCGGGGAGTTCGACGGCCAGCTCACGCTGGTCGGCGGCTGGTACCCCTATCTCGCCGGCCTCGATGCCGGCGGCCAGTGGATGATCGACGCGCCGCCGGAGTTGGCTGACTTCGACGTCACCCTTTCCTCGCCGGCGGGGCTGGAGATGGTGCTGAACGGCCGCTACGTGGCGCCCGGCGCGACGCCAACGCGCGCGCTGGTCCCGTCGGTGCACTATCTCTCGCTCATCGCCGCGCCGCGCCTGCTCCGCGCCGAGACCACCGCCGACGGCACCCGCATCGTGCTGCTGCAACGACCGACGCGCTGGGCGATGCGGATCAGCCTCGAGCCGAATCAGACCGAGCTTCTGCTCGCGGCCCTGCGCGAGGTGATCACGGAGCGTCCAGCCGGCGTGCCGCCGCCTCCGCCCGAGCTGCTCGTCATCGAAGCGCCGCTGCGCCTCGATCTCACCGCCGCCGGTGAGGGCGACGTCATCGTCTCCGACCGCATCCTCAAGGTGTCGGGCGTGCTGCGTCCCTTTCACGAAGCGCAGATCGCGCAGGCGGTGTACGCCGAGCTGTTGCGGCCGCAGCTGGCGGCGCGCGAGCCCGCCACGGACTACTACTGGGTGAGCGAAGGTCTGTCGTACGCGCTGGCCGAGCGGTTCATCAACCAGGCGCGAGGACAACGGCGCGGCGTCTACGACTGGATCGAGCTGTTCAACGTGTTCGCCGTCGTCGACCGGTTCGAGAGCACGCCGAAGGTGCCCTTCGTCGGCGCGTTCTTCCCGCGCGCCAAGGAGGTCGACCCGTTGCACGCCCAGGTCGCAACCTTCAATAGAAGCGCCCCTCCCGGCCACGTGGTCCTCGCCAAGCTGCGCGAGCAGGTCGGCACGCCGACCTTCGATGTGCTGCTCGACCAGTGCCTGCAGACGGCCGCACCGTTGCGCGAGTGCGCGGCGGTGCAGTCGAGCGACCCCGAAATCGGCGCGCGCCTGGAGACCTGGACGCAGCCGTATCCGTCCATCGATTACCGGGTCGAGGAGACCGATTTCAATCGGCCCGAAGCCGACCAGTTCCGCAGCACGGTCACCGTCCGGCGGGTGAGCTCGCGGCCGTTTCCCGAACCGGTCACCGTGCGCCTGCAGACCATCGGCGGCGCCGACGTGGACCTCCATTGGAAGAGCAGCGGCGACGTCGCCATCGTCTCCACCGCCACGCCCCAGCGCGCCTACCGCGCGGTGATCGATCCCGACCGCAAGCTCATCGACGACGACCGGTCCAACAACGCCTGGCTGCCGCGGCTGCAGGTCGTCATCGACTCCGCCGATATCGAGGTCAGCTCCACCGAGTTCGGCTTTTCGGTCCTCGCCGTCGGGCGCAAGCGCTACGATTACCGCAAGGATCTCGCCGTGGCGGGGTTCTACACCAATCGCGGTATCGGTTTCACCGCCGGCGGGCGGCTGCACTGGGGCGAGCAGGTCGACAACTCGCGCTTCCGCCAGAACCTCTACGCGTTCTACACCTACAGCAAGCTCGACGCCGGCTTCATGCAGACGAGCAACTGCCCGCCGTCGCCCACCGGCCCGCCGTGCGCGCGCACCAGCGGCTACCTCGGCGGCGTCGGCTTCCGCTACGACTACAGCAACGTGTACTGGACGGACAACCCGAGCAACCAACTGCGCTTCCGCCTCTACGCGGATTGGTACGACGAGGCCCTCGGCAGCGACTACGACTACATGGACTGGGGCTACACCGCCTCGGCGACGACGCCGCTGTGGAGCCCGCGCACCGTCGCCGCCGCGCAGATCTTCAACGGCTTCAGCGAGCCCTTCAAGGGCGAGGTGCCGAACCAAGGTCTCTACAGCCTCGGCGGCTCGCGCTCGATCCGCGGCATCGGCGCCGAGGAGGATCTCGCCGGCAACATCTTCGTGCTGCGCACCGAGGTGCGCCGGGACGTGTTTCCGGAGCTCGACCTGAGCTTGCTCGACCTGCTCGTCATGCGCCAGGCGCAGCTGAAGCTGCTGCTCGATACCGGCAGCGTCAGCAACTCCGCCGGCCGCATCTACGACGTCGGCCGCTTTGCCGCCGGCATCGGCATCGGCATCGGCGTCATCTATGACTTCCTCGGATTCTTCCCCGCGTCGGCCTATCTCGAGATCGCGACCCGCATCGACGAGCCCAGCCAGGCCGGCGACGTGCAGGTCCTGTTCGGCTCGACCCAGGCGTTCTGAGAACCGCGGATTACGCGGATTACACTGTTTTCCGGTCCGCGCAATCCGCGCAATCCGTGGTTCTCAGTTCGCCGTCGGCTTGTCCTGGGTGGCGTTGACCTGCAATCCGAGCGGGCCGCGGGCGACCTCCAACTCGAGCCGCTCGCCCTGGCGCGAGATCTGGAGGCGGACGCGTTCGCCCGGCCGGCCGCTCTGCGTCTCGGCGACCAGATCGCCGGGAGTGAAGAGGCGGGTGCTGCCATACCACAGGATCAAGTCGCCGGGTTGCAGGCCCACCTGCGCAGCCGGCGAGTGCATCAGGACCTCGTCGACCCGCACGCGATTCGTCTGTCCCATCTCGAAGAGATAGCGGTCGTACGCTTCATCGCCGATCTCGTCGCGCACCGTCGGGCGCTGCTCCTCGAGCGCTCGCATCTCCTCCTCGAAACGCGGCGAGTCGAGCCACTCCTCGCGGGTCGCCTGGTCGCGCAGATAGATCTGCGACATCGCCACCGCATCGTGGCGACTCTTGATGTCGGCTGCCGTGGCTTCGTCGACGCCGACGGTGAGGAGCGCGCGCTCCATGGCGCTCTTGCTCGGGTCGATGATTCGTTCGGGCTCGGCCGCCGCCGCGTCGCTTTCCGCTCCACCACTCGAGCCGGCCGGCGGAGGGGCTGGCGCCGGCGGATTCGATTCACGGCCCCGCACTGCTTCCTGCGGCTCCTCGCGGTCATCGGACGGCGCCTCGACATCGTCGGACAGCGCCTCCACGTCCTCCGACCGTTCCGCTGGACGCCGGCGCTGGGCCGGCGCGTGCGCGCCCTGTGCGCCGAGCGCCTGCAGCCGCCGCTTGATGTCCGTGCCTTGACCGCCGCCATCGAGGCGCGCCGGTGGGGCGTTCAACCCGCGGGCCGCGGTGAGCGGTGCGGCCCCCGGGCGCGGCGCGGACGCGATGCGCGAGGGGGGAGGGTCCGGTTCGGTCGGGCTCCGCCATGTGAAGACCAGCACGGCTGCCGCCGCACCGATCGCGATCAGTGCGGCGCCGCCCAGGATCGATCTGACCATTCGCGCGCTCCTCCCTGCGTCCTCTCCGCGAGGGCGCCGGTAGGCGGATCTTTACCGGCGGGCGAGCGCCATGCAACGCCTGCTCACCCGCGGGAGGGCTGTGCCTTGCGGCCCCTGCCGGGCTTTCGTTAAGGAACGCCGTATGGATCGCGACGAGCTCAAACGGCGCTTGAAAATTCTGCTGATCGAGGGGTTGAAGTTGGAAGACAAGCGGCCCGAGGACATCGACGACGCTGCCCCAATCTTTGTCGAAGGGCTCGGTCTCGATTCGATCGATGCGCTCGAGCTGGTGGTGTTGGTGGAGGAACACTTCCACGTCACCATTCCCGATGAGGAGGTCGGCCAGCGCGCCTTCGCCTCGATCGATGCGTTGGCTGAGTTCATCCGTACCGCCCAGGCCGGTGCCGCGGCGTAGGCCGTTGATCGGTTTCTGGTTTCTCCTGCTCCTCGCGGCCCCGGCCTCCGCCGCGTGCGACTCGACCGAAACCTGCTTGGCGGCCATCGACGCGGTTCAGGCCGGCACCCAAACGCTGACCGCCCGCTTCACCCAGACCAAGCACGTCTCGCTGCTCGACGAGCCGATCGTCTCGACCGGACGCTTCGCCTTCAAGCGGCCCGACCGCGTGCGCCTGGACATCGAAACGCCCCACGCCGCGACGGTCCTGGTCAACGGACGCCAGGTAAGCATCCCAGGTCTGTCCGACGCCGAACGGCAACAGCTCGCCATGGGGCCCATGGCGGCGATGTTCGCCGAGTTCGGCGCGATGTTCAGCGGCTCACGCGCGGCGCTCAGCAAGAACTTCGAGGTCGTCGCGCAGCCGGCCGAAGGGGGCATCGCGATGACCCTCACGCCGACACTGCCTGAATGGCAACGCCTCTTCCGCACCATCGCGCTGCGCTTCAGCGGTCCCGATCTGGTCATGCACTCGATGCGTCTCGACGACGCCCTCGGCGACCGCCTCGAGATCGTCATGACCGACGTGCAGCGGAACGCGGACCTTCCCGACACCCTCTTCACGATTCCACCCTCCCCGTAGGGGCGACGCATGCGTCGCCCTCATGCGCCGTCTCATCAGCGAGACATGATTCGCCCAACCCCGCCACCAGGGCGACGCATGCGTCGCCCCTACATGATTGTCGTCGTGTTCCTCGCGGGATGCGCGAGTGCGCCGCCACCGCGACCGGCGCTGCCGACCGACCCGGCGGCGCGGCTCGCCGCGGTCAGGGCCGGCGAAGACCACGTCCGCTCGCTGCGCGCGCGCTTCGACTCCGTGACGCGGCTGCCCGGCGGCGACCGTTCAGCCACCGGCGTGCTGCTGGTCGACAAGCCGGACCGCTTTCGCCTCCGCCTGATGCTGCCCTTCGGCATCACCGTCTTCGACTATCTGAACGTCGGCGAGCGCAGCTGGATCGCGCTGCCGCTCGCCGACGCCGCCCAGCGCAGCCGCGCCGGTGCGTTCGCGCCGTTCTCGCGCGACGATCTCGGCCAGGCGTTCCTGCGTGGCGCCTACGCATTTCCCGGCCAGTGCGGCGCCGCGGCGGGACCTGGTGACGACGTGTCGGTGACCTGCCGCGTCGACGGCGCGGTGCGCCGGACGCTGCGCATCGGGGCGCATGGGATCGCGGAGGAAGCGAGCTACGACGGCGGCGAGGTGCGCCTCCGCGTGCGCTATGCCGACTACCGTCCGGTCGGCGGTCTCGCGCTGCCGTTTCGCATCACCCTCGACTACCCGCAGCGCCAGCAAACGGTCGACATCACCATCACCCACTACGAAGTGAACCCCTCGCTGTCGGACGGGCTGTTCCAACCACTGCCCGATAGTGTCTCGGTCAACGCCAGCTTTGGAGTGCGGCGGCAAGCCGCCGCACTCCAAAGTGCGGCCCAGCCCCGACGTCGTCGCGCATGACCCTCACCTACGCCGCCTGGGTCGCCGCCATCGGGCGTCACTACCGCGCCGTGTTGGCAGTGTCGGCGCTGCTCGCGCTCGTCTCAGCGCTGTCGCTCACGCGGCTCCGGCTCGACATGGACGTCTTCACGATGCTGCCGGCCGGCCAACCCGCATTCGACGATTTCAAGAACTTCGTCAGCGAGTTCGGCCAGCTCGACGAGCTCTTCGTGCTGGTCGACGGTGCGCCTCCGGCCGAGATGCGCCGGTTCGTCGACGCGCTGACCCCGCGCCTGGAGGCGCTCGATACGGTGAAGACCGTGCACGGCCGCATCGATACGCAACGCATGATCGACGGCATGCTCGGGCCGTACCTGTACAACTATCTGCCGGAGGAGGCGTACGCCGACATCGCGCAGCGGCTGACCCGGGAGGGGATGGCGGGGCAACTGGCGGCCGATCGCGCCGTCTTGAGCGCGCCGTTCGATCTGAGCGCGGCGCAGGCGATTGCCGACGATCCGCTCGGCTTTCGCCGGCTCGCCGGCCAGCACCTCGCCGAGGCCGCCGGCGGCGTGGTCGCGTCGCTCGACCACGGCTACTTCGCCGCCCGTGACGGCGGCGCGCTGCTGGTCTTCGTGCGCCCGCACGGGTCGCCCTTCGACACCGCGTTCAGCGAGCGGCTGGTGGCGCGGGCGCAGCAGGTGGTGGCCGACACGCAGCAGGCGCTCGGACCGGGCGCGGCGCGCGCGCGTCTGGCCGGCAGCTACGTCTTCGCCGTCGAGGACGCCGACACGATCCGCACCGACATCCAACGCTACGTGCTGCTCGCCCTGATCGGCGTGTTGGGGGTCTTCTACCTCGGCTACGGCAACCTGCGGATCCTTCCGTTCGTCACCTACCCGCTGATCGTCAGCACGCTGGTTCCCCTGCCCCTCTCGCTGCTGCTCTATTCGAGCCTCAACGCCGTCTCGCTCAGCTTCGCGGCGATTCTGTACGGCCTCTCGATCGACTCCGGCATCCACTTCTACAGCCGCTTGCTCGAAGAGCGGCGCCGCGCCGGGGGCGATGTGCAGGCGGCGATCACGGCCACCCTGGTCGGACTCGGGCGCGCGAATCTCGCCGCGACCGTCACCACCGCCGCGGCCTTTGCGGCGATCGGCTTCTCGACCCTCGGCGCCGTGCAGGAGCTCGGCGTGCTCACGACCATCGGCATGGTTCTGACCACGATCGAGTTCTACACGCTGTACCCTGCCCTCGGCTTTCTCATGGGCCGCCGCCGCGGCGGTCTGCTGCGCGACACCGAGACTACGCG
>Ga0187893_10004691_pt1 | contig 25652 bp, 30 predicted proteins | sample MA1701074metaG_FD_139574 | JGI IMG/M metagenome (GOLD analysis project Ga0187893, IMG submission 139574) | White microbial mat communities from a basaltic lava cave in the Kipuka Kanohina Cave System on the Island of Hawaii, USA - MA170107-4 metaG ... | reverse complement strand
TCGAACGTTACGCCGAGCACTGGAACGCCCACCCGCGTCCCTTTGCCTGGACCGCGACCGCCGATTCAATCCTCGCTAAACTCGAACGACTTAGTAAAGTTATTGGCGGGACGCAACACTAGGTCTTCTTCGGTTTCTTGGCCCGCTGCGGCCGCTTCTTGCCGTAGCTGCCCTTGTAGATCTTGCCGCGCCGCGTGCGCTTATCGCCTTTTCCCATGGCGCCGATTATACGGTCTCGAGTTCGTAAGCCAGATAGGGCGCGAGCCACTTCTCGGCCTCGGCCATGGTCATGCCGGAACGCTTGGCATAGTCCTCGACTTGGTCGCGTCCGATCTTGCCTACGGCGAAGTAGCTCGCCTCGGGATGCGACAGATAGAAGCCTGATACCGCCGACGCGGGCAGCATGGCGAAGGACTCGGTGAGCTTCATGCCGGCATTGCGCTGCGCGTCGAGCAGGCGGAACAGCGGTCCTTTTGCCGTGTGGTCAGGGCAGGCAGCGTAGCCAGGCGCCGGCCGGATGCCGCGATAGCGCTCCGCGATCAGCTCGGTGTTGCTCAGGCGCTCATCGGACGCATAGCCCCAGAACTCGCGCCGCACGCGCTCGTGCAGCCGCTCGGCGAACGCCTCGGCCAGGCGGTCGGCGAGCACCTTGAGCATGATCGCGTTGTAGTCGTCGCCGCGCTTCTCGAGCTCGGCGACGCGCTGCTCGATGCCGCCCGCGCTCACCGCGAAGGCGCCGATCCAGTCGCGCACCCCGCTCGCCTTCGGCGCCACGAAGTCGGCGAGGCACAGGTTGGCCCGGCCCTCGGGCTTGTGGTTCTGCTGGCGCAGGTTGTGCCATGTCATGAGGAGCTTGCGCCCCTTCGCGTCGGCGTAGATCTCGATGTCGTCGCCGTTGGCCTGCGCCGCGGGGTAGAGCGCGCACACGCCGTTCATCTCGACCAGGTTCTCGCGCACGACGCGCTCCAGCGTCTCCTGCCCCTCAGCGAACACCTTGCGCGCGGCTTCACCCACCGCCGGATCCTCGAGGATCTTCGGGTAGGGGCCGTAGAGCTCCCAGGCCTGGAAAAACGGGCCCCAGTCGATGTAGTCGGCGAGCTCCGCGAGCGGATAGCGCTTCAGGACCGTGAGGCCCGGCTTCGCCGGCGCCGGCGGCAGGTAGGCCCTCCAGTCGGTCTTGTGGCCAAGTTCGCGCGCGCGCTCGATCGCGTGCAGGGGGCCGGGGCCTTTCTTGTCGCGATGCTGAGCGCGCACCCGCTCGTAGTCGGCGCGCACTTCGGCGATGTAGGCCGGAGCGTTCGCCGAGAGCAGGCTTTGCACCGCGGGCACGCTGCGCGAGGCGTCGACCACGTGCACCACCGGGCCGGAGTAGTTCGGCGCGATCTTGACGGCGGTGTGCGCGCGTGAAGTCGTGGCGCCGCCGATGAGCAGGGGCAGCCTGAGCCGCGCGCGCTCCATCTCACGCGCGACGTGCGACATCTCCTCGAGCGACGGGGTGATCAGTCCCGACAGGCCGATGGCGTCGGCGTTCTCGCGCCGCGCGGTCTCGAGGATCGTTTCGGCGGGCACCATCACGCCCAGGTTCAGCACTTCGTAGTTGTTGCACTGGAGCACCACCGCGACGATGTTCTTGCCGATGTCGTGCACGTCGCCCTTCACCGTGGCGAGCACCAGGCGCCCCTTGGCGCGGCCGGCGTCGCCGCTCTTCGCTTTCTCCGCCTCGATGTAGGGCACGAGGTGGGCCACCGCCTGCTTCATGACGCGCGCCGACTTGACCACCTGGGGAAGGAACATCTTGCCGGCGCCGAACAGGTCCCCGACCACGTTCATGCCATCCATCAGCGGGCCTTCGATCACCTCGATCGGCCGCGGGTACTTGCGCCGCGCCTCCTCGGTATCGGCGACGATATGGCTGGAGATGCCGTTCACCAGCGCGTGCGCCAGGCGCTGCTCCACGCTGCCCGCGCGCCAGGCCTCGTCCTTCGCGCTTTCGCGCGCGCCGCCTTTCACGGTCCCGGCGAACTCGACCAGCCGCTCGGTGGCGTCGGGCCGCCGGTCGAACAGCACGTCCTCGACGCGCTCGCGCAGCTCCGGATCGAGCTGCTCGTACACGCCGAGCTGCCCGGCGTTGACGATGCCCATCGTCAGGCCGGCGCGGATCGCGTGATAGAGGAACGCGGTGTGCATCGCTTCGCGCACCGGGTCGTTGCCGCGGAACGAGAACGACAGGTTCGACACCCCGCCGGACACCTTGGCGTGCGGCAGGTTGGCGCGGATCCAGCGCACCGCCTCGATGTAGTCGATGCCGTAGCGGGCGTGCTCCTCGAGGCCGGTGGCGACGGCGAAGATGTTCGGGTCGAAGATGATGTCTTCGGGAGGGAAATCCACCTCCCGGATCAGCAGCTCGTAGGCGCGGCGGCAGACGGCGGTGCGCCGCTCGAGCGTATCGGCCTGGCCCTTTTCGTCGAACGCCATGACCACCACCGCAGCGCCGTAGTGCCGGCACAGCCGCGCCTGGCGCAGGAACTCCGGCTCGCCTTCCTTCATGGAGATGGAGTTGACGATGGGCTTGCCCTGCACGCACTTCAACCCCGCTTCGATCACGCTCCACTTGGAGCTGTCGATCATGACCGGCACGCGCACGATGTCGGGCTCGGCGGCGACCAGCCGCAGGAAGGTGCTCATCGCCTTCTCGGAGTCGAGCATCGCCTCGTCCATGTTGACGTCGATCACCTGCGCGCCGTTCTCGACCTGCTGGCGCGCCACCGCCAGCGCGCCGGCGTAGTCGCCGGCGAGGATCAGCCGGGCAAAGGCGCGCGAGCCGGTGACGTTGGTGCGCTCGCCGATGTTGACGAACAGCGAGCGCTCGTCGACGTTCAGCGGTTCCAGGCCTGCGAGGCGCAAGGCCGGCGGCCGCTGGGAGATGCGCCGTGGTGGAATCGATCGGAGTGCCTCCCCGATGGCGCGGATATGCTCGGGCGTGGTGCCGCAGCAGCCGCCGGCGAGGTTGAGCCAGCCCGCGCGCGCCCATTCGGCGGCATGGGCGGCCATCGATTCGGGCGTGTCCTCGTACTCGCCGAAGGCGTTGGGCAGACCGGCGTTGGGATGACACGAGACGTAGCTTTCGGCGAGGCCGGCCAGCTCCTCCACGTACGGCCTGAGCTCCTTCGCGCCGAGCGCGCAGTTGAATCCCACCGCGAGCGGCCGCGCATGGCGCACCGAGTTGTAGAACGCTTCCGCGGTCTGGCCGGACAGCGTGCGCCCGGAGGCGTCGGTGATGGTTCCGGAAACGATTACCGGCAGGCGCGCGCCGCGCGCGGCGAGGGTCTGCTCGATCGCGACCAGCGCCGCCTTCGCATTCAGCGTGTCGAATACGGTCTCGACCAGCAGGAGATCGACGCCGCCTTCGAGCAGGCCGGCGATCGCCTCGCCGTAAGCGGTGACCAGCTCGTCGAAATCGATGGCGCGAAAGCCCGGGTCGTTGACGTCGGGCGAGATCGACGCCGTCTTGTTGGTCGGCCCGAGGACCCCGGCGACGAAGCGCGCATCGTATTTGCGGGCCGCTTCGGTGGCGAGGCGCGCCGCGGCGCGATTCAGCTCGCGCGCGAGCGACTGCATGCCGTAGTCGGCCAGCGCCACCGAAGTCGAATTGAAGGTGTTGGTTTCGATGATGTCGGCGCCGGCCTGCAGGTACTGGGTGTGGATGTCGCTCACCAGCCGCGGCTGCGTGAGCGAAAGCAGGTCGTTGTTGCCGCGCAGCTCGCGCGGCCAGTCGCGGAAGCGCGCGCCGCGATAATCCTCCTCGGCGAGCCGCGCGCGCTGGATCATGGTGCCCATGGCACCGTCGAGCAGCAGGATTCTGTCGCGCAGCAGCGCGTTGAGTTTATCCATCGTCAAGAAGCAAAAAAGCCCGCTCGGCTTGCGCAGAGAACGGGCTTCGACGCGCGTCTCTTTAGCGGTATTTGTAACGCGCCCGCAAGCTGAGCATCAAATCGGCGCGAGGTGTGGGATTCTGCCCATCATTGCCTTCTCTGTCAACGGCTTATAATCGAATCGATGAGCGAATTCCGGTCGATCGTCGGGCGCTTCGGCTGCGAAGTCCACTGGGGCGACTGCGATCCGGCCGGGATCATCTTCTACCCGACGTACTTCCGCTGGATGGACGCGGCCACCTGGGCGTTCATGGGCTCGGTCGGCTACAGCCCCGGGCGCATGCGCGAGGAGCATCAATCGATGCCGCTGATCGGCGCGGAATGCAAGTTCGTCGCTCCCGCGCAGCACGGCGATCGCTGCGAGGTGCGCTCGCGCATCGCGCGCTTCGGCGGCGCCTCGTTCGTGGTGGCGCACCAGATCGTGCGCGACGACGGCACCGCGCTTGCGAACGGCAGCGAAACGCGCGTCTGGGCGCGCTACGTCGACGGCCCGGGCAGCCCGATCAAGAGCCAGCCGATCCCCGACGAGGTCAAGGCGCTGTTCCGCGCCAAGTAGCTCAAGGAGCGGACAGGCTCTTCTCCAGGCGGTCGAGCGTTTCCATCGCCGGCAGGCACTGCGCGACGCTCGCATTGGGCTCGCGCTTCTCGCGGATCGCGGCGAAGAACTCGCGGTCCTGCAGCTCGATGCCGTTCATCGAGACATCGACCTTCGATACGTCGATCTTGTTGTCCTTGCCGTCGAACAAATCGTCGTAGCGCGCGATGTAAGTGCCGTTGTCGCAGATGTAGCGGAAAAACGTCCCGAGCGGCCCGTCGTTGTTGAACGACAGCGTGAGCGAGCACACCGCGCCCGACGGCACCCGCATCTGGATGCTCATGTCCATGGCGATACCGAGCTTCGGATGCATCGGTCCCTGGAGGGCGCGCGCCTGCGAGGCGGTCTCGCCGGTCTGGTACTGGAACAGATCGACGGTATGGCAGGCGTGGTGCCACAGCAGGTGATCGGTCCAGCTGCGCGGCTTGCCTGCGGCGTTCATGTTGGTGCGGCGGAAAAAGAAGGTCTGCACGACGAGGTGCTGGAGCTTGAGTTCCCCGGCGAGGATCTTCCTTCTCACCCACTGGTGGCTCGGGTTGAAGCGGCGCGTGTGCCCGGCCATCGCGACCAGCCCGGTTTCCTTCTGTACCCTGACGATCTCGCGCGCATCGGCAAGCGACTCGGACATCGGGATCTCGACCTGCACGTGCTTGCCGGCGCGCATGCACTGGATCGCCTGGCGCGCGTGCATCTGGGTCGGTGTCGCCAGGATCACGGCTTGCGCGCCGGGCTGCTTCAGGCTTTCGGCGAGATCGCCCGTCCAGTGCGGGATCTTGAACTTGCGGGCGACTTCCTTCGTCGCCTCGGGATTGCCGCCCGCGAGAGAGACCACCTCGACGTCCTTGATGTTGGCGATGCCCTCGAGATGCTTCTGCCCGAAGGCGCCTTGACCTGCCACGCAGACTTTCACTTGAGGTTCTCCAGAATAAGGTGCCCGACCGCGGTGTTCGAAGCAGGCACGTGGTAGAAGCGGTGCACTTCCCGGACCTTCTCGTCGAGCGCACCGCGCATGATGAGCCACATCACCAGCTCGATGCCCTCCGAGCCCGCCTCGCGCAGCAGCTCTAGATGCGTGATGCGGGCGAGCGCCTTCGGGTCCCTGGTCATGAGATTCAGGAAACGGCGGTCAAACTTGCTGTTGATGAACCCCGCGCGCGGCCCCTGGAGTTGGTGCGACATGCCGCCGGTGCCGAACACCACCACGCGCAGGTCCTCGTCGTAGGAGCGGATCGCCTTGCGCAGCGCGCGCCCGAACTGGTAGCAGCGGTGCGCAGTCGGCGGCGGGTAGACCACTACGTTCACCGGCAGCGGGATCACCGGGCACGGCCATTCCTTGGGCTGCCCGTACATCAGCGACAGCGGCACCGTAAGCCCGTGGTCGACCTCCATCTTGTTGACCACCGTGAGGTCGAATTCGTCGAGGATCACCGATTGCGCGATGTGCGCGGCGAGCTCGGGATGGCCGATCACCTTCGGCACCGGCCGCGGTCCCCAGCCCTCGTCCGCGATCGGAAACTCGGCGGCACAGCCGAGCGCGAACGTCGGGATGATTTCCAGCGAAAACGCCGAGGCATGGTCGTTGTACACCAGCAGGATGACGTCGGGCTTCGCCCTGCGGATCCATTCCTTGGAGCGCTCATAGCCGTCGAACACCTTTTTCCAGTAGGGCTCGCCGCTCTTGCCGTTGTCGAGCGCTGCGCCGATCGCCGGCACGTGAGAGGTGGTGACGCCGGCGATGATCCTAGCCACGCTTGCGCCGTTCCCGCTTTTTCCACTCCGCGGCGTGCCGGTTACCTTCCGGCGGCCGGCCGCCTTTCAGCATCATTTCGGCGTATTCCTCCTGCGTGCTGCCGGTCATGACCGCGGCCACGAACTGGAAGGATTTCTGGTCGGTGAAGAACAGCTTGGCGAGGTAGTAGATATTTCCTCCCAGGCCGATCATGCCGTTCCAGTCACGGGCGAGCACCGCGAGCTTCTGCGCTTCAGTCATCGGCCAGCGGTCGAGATAGGCGCGCTCGTTCGCCTTGAACGCCGTGCGGTTCTCGGCCTTCATGAGCGACATGCAGAACATGTTCAAGTGGTAGCCCTGCCGCGAGCGCTGTGCGTCGAACACCGTGGTACCCGGGATGTCGTCGTATTCGTTCGGCTTGCCCATGGGATCGGTTCACTCTGCGTCGGGTTGTTTCGCGGGTTGCGCGCGATCGAAGGCCTCGAGCTTCATGCACGCGTCGAATACGCGCATCGTGGCCGGATACGGAGCGAGGTCGCTGTCGTAGCGCCTGGCGTTGAAGATCTGCGGCACCAGGCAGCAGTCGGCCATGGTCGGCGTATCACCGTGGCAGAACTTGCCCTTGTTGTCCGCCAGCTCTGCTTCCAGCTTGGCAAGCCCGTCTGCGATCCAATGGCGGTACCAGGTGGCGATCTGTTCCTCGCTCTGGCCGAGCGCGCGCTTCAGGTGTTGCAGCGTGCGCAGGTTGTTGAGCGGATGGATCTCGCTTGCCACCAGGTAGGACAGCGAGCGTACGCGCGCCCTGGCAAGCCGATCCTTGGGCACGAGCGGCTTCTGCGGGACCGCGTCGTCGAGATACTCGATGATCGCGAGCGACTGATTGAGGCGCGTGCCGTCGTCGAGCACGAGCGTCGGCACCAGCGCCTGGGGGTTGACGCTTGCGTACTCGGGCCTGCGGTGCTCGCCCTTGGCCAGATGCACGAACACCGGCTCGTAGGCGAGGCCCTTGAGGTTGAGCGCGATGCGGACGCGGAAAGCTGCCGAGCTGCGAAAATAGGTGTACAGCTTCACAAGGCCGGCAGCATCTTCACCTTGAGTTCGCCGACGCCGTCGATGCCGGCGTGCAGCTCGTCACCGGCCTTCACCGGCCCGACCCCGGCCGGGGTGCCGGAATAAATGAGATCGCCGGGCTCGAGCGTGTAGTACTCGGAGAGGTAGGCGATCTGCTCGGGCACCGACCAGATCATGTCGCCGAGGTCGGCGCGCTGGCGCTGCTTGCCGTTCACCGTGAGCCAGATGGCGCCGCGCGCCGGGTGGCCGATCTTGGCCGCTGGAACGAGCGCGGCGCACGGCGCCGCCTGGTCGAAGTCCTTGCCGAAATCCCAGGGCCGGCCGTGGTCCTTGCCCCACTGCTGCAGGTCGCGGCGCGTCATGTCGAGGCCGACGGCGTAGCCGAAGACATGCTCGTTCGCGCGCGTGGCGGCGATGCGCCTGCCGCCTTTCGCGAGCGCGACGACCAGCTCCGTCTCGTAGTGGTAGTTGGAAGTCTTCGGCGGGTAGCGCACCTCGCCGCCGCCCGGCACCAGCGCGTGCGCGCTCTTGATGAAGAAGAACGGCTGCTCGCGCCCGTCGCCGCCCATCTCCTTCTGGTGCTCGGCGTAGTTGCGCCCGACGCAGAAGATGCGCCGCACGGGGAAGCTGCCGGTGCTGCCGGCGACCGGCAGCGCGGGCGGGCTCCACAGGGGGATTGCGTGACTCATGGACTCCTCGAAAAGGCCATTTTAGCCTTTGGCTCGAAGCTCCCGCTCCAGGATTTCGCGCAGCTTGTAGCGCTGAACCTTGCCGGTCCCGGTGCGCGGCAGCTCGGCGACCGCGCGCACCCATTTCGGCCGCTTGTGGCGCGGCAGGCCCTCGCAAGCTGCGTACGCCGCGCTCGCGGCGCTTTGCTTCCCAGTGACAAAAAGTGCGAGGCGGTGCAGCCCTTCGGCGTCCGGCACCGGGACGCAAGCCGCCTCCGTGACCGCGGCGTCGGAAAGCGCAGCCTCTTCGAGCTCGGCGGGCCAGACCCACTGGCCGGCGACCTTGACCAGCTCGTCGGAGCGTCCCTGGTGCACGTAGAAGCCCTGCGCGTCGCGCACGAACAGATCGCGCGAGCAGAACCAGCCGTCGCGGAACTGCGCTTGCGATTCCTGCGGCAGATTGACGTAGCCGCGCGCCTGCGCGGGGTGGCGGAGCCACAGCACGCCGGGCTCGCCGGGCCCGGGCGCGACCAGGCGCACTTCCGTAATCGGGAACGGCATGCCGGTGCGCAGGCCATCGGAGGTGCCGGGCGGCGTCATCATGCACGCGCAGAAGCCCTCGGACATGCCATAGAGATTCAGCAGTTCGCCGCCGGCGCCCGCGCGCCACTGCTCGACGAGCTGCGGCGAGAGCCGCTCGCCGCCGGCGACGAAGTGCCGCACTTCGCGGAACGCCGCCAGGCGCTCGCGCGGCTCGGCAAGCAGCCGCCGGTAGATCGTGGGCACGCTGAACATCGCGCGCGGACGGTGCCGCCCGACGATGGCGGCGACCGTTTCGGCATCCGGCCAGTCCGCGCTCAGGATGGAGGTGACGCCCATCGCCAGCGGCGCGAGCAGCGCGTGCTCCAGGCCGTAGGCGAAGAAGAACTTCGAGGTCGTGAATACCCGGTCGCCTGCGGCGATGCCGAGCGCGCGAAACGCCTCGCCGATCGACAGCGCGGCGCGGTGGGCGTGCAGGATGCCCTTGGGCCGGCCGGTCGTGCCCGAGGAGTAGAGGCAAAGCGCGGGGGCGTCGGGCTCGGCATCGAACGGCGGCGGCGCGCCGCCGCCGGCGGGCAGGCTCGTACAGATCTTTCCGAATGCCGCGCGGGCCGCCGCGAATGGCTCGTCCACCAGCGCGACCTTCGCGCCGCTGTCGGCGAGGATGTGGCGGTAGTCCGCCTCGCTCAGCTTGCTGTTCAGCGCCACGGCGATGGCGCCGGCGTGCACCGCGCCGAGCCAGGCGGCGGCGAACTGCGGCGTGTCCCGCATGACGAACAGCACCTGCTCTCCGGGCTTGACGCCGAGCGCGCGCAGCGCGCCCGCCGCGCGCGCGACGCGCAGCGCAAGCTCCTCCCGGCCCACCTGCTCGTCGCCGCAGATGAGAGCGATGCGTCCGGGATGGGGTTGGCCGAGGACGTGCTGGGCGAGATTCATCCCGCGTATTCGGCAGCGACGCGGATGGTGAACTCGCCGATGCGCTCGATGCCGGCGCGGATCTCGTCACCCGGCTTGACCGGTCCGACACCCTCGGGCGTGCCGCTGAAGATCAGGTCGCCAGGGTAAAGCGTGTAGTAGCTGGTCGCGAACTCGATCAGCCGATGCACGTCGTACACCATCTGCCGGGTGTTGGAGCGCTGGCGCTCCTCGCCGTTCACCGTGAGCCAGAGCTCGAGCGCGTTGGGATCGGGCACCTCGTCGCGCGTCACGAGCCACGGCGCGAGCACGCTGTAGGTGTCGATCGACTTGCGGAAGCTCGGGAACTGGGGCCCGCGCACGGTCATGTCGAGACCGATGGCGTAGCCGCAGACGAAGTCGAGCGCGCGCTCGCGCGGCACGCGGTTCGCCTCGCGGCCGATGACCACCGCCAGCTCGACCTCGTGGTCGTTGCGCCGGTCCGGGAAGCGCAGTCGGATGCCGTCGCCCGCGCCGGCGAGCGAGCTCGGCGACTTGAGGAACAGCCCCCAGTCGGCGATGGTCTTGATCTCGCGGCCGTGCGCGATCCCTTGGTCGGCCTTCGCTTCGTCGATGTGCTTCTGGTAATTGATCGGCGCGTTGACGATCTTCGACGGGTTCGCCACCGGCGTGCGCAGGCGCACTGCGGCGAGCTTGCGACGCGCCGCCTTGGGCGCCAGCGCCTGCGCGCGCTCGAGCACCGCCGGCAGGTGCGCGATCAGCGCGTCGCCGTGCCGGTACGGCCATTTCCGGGCCGGAATCGCCGCCAGCGCGCCGCTCACGTCGAGCACCTGATCGCCTTCGACGATGCCGAGGCGGTCGTCGTCGTATCTGCAGAGTTTCATGTCAGAAGATTCCGAATTGTTCGGCGTACACGCCAAGGGGCCATCGCCCGCCGCAGTATAGGGCGTGCTTGCGCAGGAACGGATGGGTCGCCGCTGCACCGGCGGTACGCGCGAGTCGCGCCTGGTAGGCCGCCTGTCCCGCGGCCCCGGCCGCGGCATGGATCAAGCCGGCGTCCGCACAGCCTGCGCGCACCGCCGCGGCGGCAGCGGCGCCGTGCAGCGCGTCGTTCAGCGCGAGCCAGTCGCGGTCGGCGGGATCGAGGCGCGCGCTTTTTTCCAGCCGCGCGCGCTCGGCTTCCTCCGCCCGCCACCACTCGTCGGCGGGACGGCTGCAGAAATCGCGCGCCTCCTCCCAGGTGCTCACTCTGGTTACCCTGGCATGTAGACCGAGACCGTCGAGGTAGGCGACGATTTCGCGCTGTTCCTCCTCGCCCAGCGGCTCGCCGAGCGCGCTGAACCAGGCCTCGTTCACGGCAGCGAGATGCCGAGCGGCTCGACCGTGCTCTTCGCGCGCGCGATGTAATCGGCGCGCATGTCCTCGTTGGAGCGCAGCTTGATGCCGTACTTGCGGTAGAGCTCGTTGTTCCTCGAGCCGGCGGCGCCGAAGAACTTCGGCACCTCGGGGAAGAAGCCGTTGACCGCGCGCTGAACCTTGGCGCGGCCGGCGTCGGTTTCGACCAGGTCGACGCAGAAGTCGAGGCCGAACTGGGCATGGAATTTCTCTTCGGGCATCGTGGTGCGCGCGATGTTGCGCAGCGGCACGAAGGAGCAGTGCAGCAAATCTTCCACCTGCAGGATCTCGGCCAGGTCGCCGAGCATCTTGATCACGCAGAACTGCTCCCAGCTCTCGAGCGGCACCTCGAAGATGTTGAGCGGGCGCTTGTGCTTCACGTCCATCTCCTCGGGCCGCACGCCGATCTGGTCGGCGAGCTCGCGAAAGCGCACGTGGTGGTGGTACTCCTCCATCGCCACGCGGCAGGTCAGCCACTTGGCGTACGGCGTGGGCGCGAGCCGGATCGCCGGCTCGTCGAACACCTGCGCGCCGTAGAGCTCGTTCAGCGCGTGGCTGCGCACGATTTTGCGCACCGCGCTCTGGTACTCCTCGGGCTGCTGCCTGAGCTCCTCCACGGTCTTGACGCTGGGATACGCGGACATTTTCTGCCTCAGAGAATCGGGTCGCCGGCGAAGGCTTCGAGATCGGTGACGAGCTCGGTGAAATGCGGCTCGAGCGCTTTCAGATCCAATTTCTCGTCACCTTGAAGAATGCGCTGAGCCGGCCGCGGCTGGGAGAACACGAACACCTCGCGGCCGCGCACGCCGAACAGCTGCCCGGTGATGTGTGCCGCCCGCTCGCTTGCGAGGAAGCTCACCAGGCGGGCGACGTGGCTCGCCGGCACGCGCAGCGCCTTCGCCTTGTACGCCGCCTGCGCGTCGTTGGCGGGCTTGATGCTTTCGGTCACGCGGGTCGCGGCGAAGGGCGCGACCGCGTTGCAGCGGATCTTCGAGCGCGCGAGGTCGTGCGCCACCACGCGAGTGAGGCCGATCAGCCCGGCTTTGGCCGCGCCGTACGCGCTCTGCCCGAAGTTTCCGTAGATAGCCGCCGTGGACACGATGTTGACGATGGCGCCCGGCGCGCGCCCGTCCTTCGCGTGCGCGCGCATCGCCGGTGTCGCCGCGGCGAGCAGCCGCTGCGCGCCGGTCAGGTTGGTGCGCAACACGGCGTCCCAGGCCGCGGCATCGGACTTGAAGACGAACGCGTCGCGGATGATCGCGGCGTTGTTCACCACGATGTCGATCCCGCCGAAGCGGCTCCGCGCCAGCTCGACCGCGGCCTCGGCCACCTCGGTGATGTCGCCGCACACGGCAGCGGTGCCCTTGATCTTCGAGGAGACCTGCTCTGCGATGCGTGGGTCGAGACTGTCCCCGGAGATGGAAACCCCCGAATCGACGATCACGACCGAGGCGCCCTGCGCGACCAGGTCCTCGACGATCGCGAGGCCGATGCCGCGCGCCCCGCCGGTCACGATTGCCACCCTGCCCTGGAGCTCCATCGCTTAATCCTGGTTGTAGAACGCGTCGGCGTGGATCTGGCGCCGCGCCAGGCCGCGCGCGGCGAGCATCGCGGTCGCCGCCTCCACCATGACCGGGGGCCCGGCAAGGTAGGCCATCAGGTTCTCGATTTCAGGCAGCGCGATCACTTCGTGAACCAGGCCGTACCGGCGGCCGCGCGCGCCCTTCTGCTCGGAGAGCACCACGTGATAGCTGAAATTCGGCTGCTTCGCCGCGAGGTCCCTGAGAAGCGTCTCGTGGTAGAGGTCGCGCTCGCTGCGCACGCCGAAGTAGAGCGTCACCGGTGCGTCGTGGCCGCGCTCGAGCAGGGTGCACAGGATCGACCGGATCGGCGCCAGGCCGCTGCCGCCGGCGACGAGCAGCACCGGTCCGCGGTGCGCCTCGCGCAGGTAGGCGATGCCGAGGGGCCCGGAAACCTTGACCCGGTCGCCGGCCTTGAGTTGCGTGGCGACGTAGCTGCTGGTGCGCCCGCCCGGCATGTGGCGCACGTGGAACGCGAGCTCGGGCTCGTCGGGCGTGCTCGCCATCGAGTAGTGGCGCGACAGGCCCGGGCCGAACTCCACCTGGGCGTACTGGCCGGCGGAAAAAGTGAACGGCCCGCCCGACTCGATCGCGAGCCGCAGCCCCTTGATGTCGTGGGTCAGGTCCGCGGCTTCCAGCACCCGGCAGCGCATGACGCGCGAGGGGTGCACCACCAGCTCCTCGGCGTCGATGCGGCGGATGACGGTGTCGTCCCAGACCTGGGTGCGGCAGGCGAGCACGATGCCGCGCGCGCGTTCCGCGGCCGACAGCGCATGCTCCGAGTACTCGAGCTCGTGCACGTCGCCCGATACCAGCTCGCACTTGCAGGTGCCGCAGTTGCCCGCCTGGCAGGAGAACGGGAACGCCAGCCCGGCGCGCAGCAGCGACTCGAGCACGGTGTCGCCCGCCTGTACGGCGACCGGCTGCGGATGGCCCTCGAGAGTGATTTGCATGCGGCGCCCGGCGAGCCTACGATGGTACCAATTGTTTGGACCCCAAACAAATGCTTAAGCCGGGATTGCTGCCGGGACTCCTCGGTTACCGCCTGCGCCTTGCGCAGCAGGCGGTATTTCGCGACTTCGCGAAAAGCGTGAGCGACATTGCGCCCGGACGGGTCGGCATCCTGCTCCTGGTCGACGCGAACCCCGGCGTGACGCAGAGCCGGCTCGCGCACGCCGTCGGCCTGGACCGCTCGACGCTCGTCGGCGTGCTGCACCTGCTCGAGGACGCCGGGCTGGTCGAGCGCCGCCGCGGCGAGGACCGGCGCACCAATGGGCTGTTGCTCACGCGCGCCGGACGCTCGCTGGTCGCGAGCCTCAAGCGTCGCATCCGCGTCCACGAGCGCCGGGTCGCTGCCCGGCTTGCGCCGGCGGAACGCGCACAGCTGCTCGCGCTCCTGGCGAAGCTGACGGCATGAAAGAAAAAGGGCGCTCCGAAAGCGCCCCTGTTCCTCCTCCAATAGTGACTACTTACATCCGATAAGCGGCTTCGCCATGGGCCGTCGTGTCCAGGCCCTCGCGCTCGTCTTCCTCCGTCACGCGCAGGCCGATCGTCCAGTCCACGAGCTTCAGGGCGACTGCCGCCACGATCCCGGACCAGAGGATCGTTACGCCCACGGCTTTCGCCTGGATCCAGACCTGCGCGCCAATGCTCTCGAAGCCGGGCTTCATCTCGAACCAGTTGTTCGGGAACCCCGGCCCGCCCAGGTCGGGCGAATTGAACACGCCGGTGAGCAGCGCGCCCAGGATGCCGCCGACGGCGTGCACGCCGAAGACGTCGAGCGAGTCGTCGGCGCCGAGGAGCTTCTTCAGCCCGCTCACGCCCCAGAGGCACAGTAGTCCCGCCGCCAGGCCGATGACGAACGCGCCCGGGATGCCGACGTTGCCGGCCGCGGGCGTGATCGCCACCAGGCCGGCGACCGCGCCGGAGGCCGCGCCCAGCATGGTCGGCTTGCCCTTGAACAGCGCCTCCCCGAGGCTCCAGGAAAGCACCGCGCACGCCGTCGCGAGGTAGGTGTTGAGGAATGCGAGCGTCGCCGAGTTGCCTGCCTCGAGCGCCGAGCCGGCGTTGAAGCCGAACCACCCCACCCACAGCAGCGACGCCCCGATCATCGTGAGCGGCAGGTTGTGCGCGGGCATCGCCTCCTTGCCGTAGCCGATGCGCCGCCCGACGAGGTAGGCCCCGACCAGGCCGGCGATGCCGGCGTTGATGTGCACCACCGTGCCGCCGGCGAAATCGAGCGCGCCCATCTGCCAGAGCCAGCCGGCCTTGCCGTTCACCTCGTCCACGACCTTGGCGCTGGTGTACGCGTCCGGCCCCATCCAGAACCACACCATGTGCGCGATCGGCGCGTAGCTGAACGTGAACCACAGCACGATGAACACCAGCACCGCCGAGAACTTGGCGCGCTCGGCGAACGCGCCGAGGATCAGGCAGCAGGTGATCGCGGCGAAGGTCGCCTGGAACGCGACGAACACGATCTCCGGAATCACTACCCCCTTGGAGAACGTCGCTGCGTTGGCGAACTCGCCCTTGCCGGCGTCGAGCGCGCCGGCGAGGAACAGCCGCTCCTTCAAGCTGCCGAAGAACGCGTTGCCCTCGGTGAAAGCGAGGCTGTAGCCGTAGATGCACCACAGCACCGTCACCAGCGAGAACACCACGAACACCTGCATCAGCATGGAGAGCGCGTTCTTCGAGCGCACCATGCCGCCGTAGAAGAGGGCGAGCCCCGGCACGCTCATCATGATCACCAGCGCGGTCGCCACCAGCATCCAGGTCACGTCGCCCTTGTTCGGCGTCGGCGGCGCGGGCTTCGCCTGCTCCTTCTTCACCTCGGCCGCGGCGGGCTTGTCCGGCGTCGCGGCCGGCTTGTCCTGCGCCAGGGTGGCGCCCGCAAACGCGAGCGATAGAACCAGCGCGAGCAATGCACACAGTTTCTTCATCACGAATCTCCCCTCAGAGCGCCGCCGCATCGGTCTCGCCGGTGCGGATGCGGATGACCTTCTCAAGATCGAACACGAAGATTTTGCCGTCGCCGATCTTGCCGGTGTTCGCCGATTTCTCGATCGCCTCGATCGCCTGCTCGACGAGATCCGACTTGACCGCGGCCTCGACCTTCACCTTGGGCAGAAAATCGACCACGTACTCGGCGCCGCGGTAGAGCTCGGTGTGCCCCTTCTGGCGGCCGAAGCCCTTCACCTCGGTGACGGTGATCCCCTGCACGCCGATCGCCGACAGCGCTTCGCGCACCTCGTCGAGCTTGAACGGCTTAATGATCGCGGTAACCAGTTTCATAGTCCTCCCCGGGGTTTAGAACGTCTTCATCACCGAGAACACGATCGTCGAGCGTCCGGCGTCTCGCGTCTTGGTCCCGTTGTCGTTGAAGAAGCAGTAGAGCTCGGCGGTGGCGCAGTTGCCCTTGGCGTCGGAGTCCACGTACGCGGCCCCGAACACCCAGCCCTTCAGGTCGTAGGTGACGCCGAGCTTCCAGTCGTTGTAGTCGCCGTTCGCCACGTTCTTGAACTCGAATATGCCGTAGTGCGCGACCAGACCCAAGCCGCCGCCGAGATCCCACGTCAGGCCGAGGTCGAGGTACCACGAGTTTTTGGTGTTCGCCACCCCGAAGTAGTCGTCGAGCGAGTGGAAGTACTTGGCCGAAAGCATCTTCCAGCTGCCGCCGATGTAGATTTCCTTGTTGTCGATCTTGGGATTGTCGGTACCGGGATACCAGTAATAGATCGCGCCGAGGTCGAGCCCGAAATCGCCGAACGACTTCTTCCAGCCCCCGTAGAAGTCCATCTCGAGGTTGCTGCCCGGGAAGCCCGCGCCCTCGCTGACGTTCGAGTTCCAGTTGCCCAGATACACGCCGCTCGAATGGCTGTAGTCGAAGCCGCCCTGCAGCGCAGGCTTGCCGAACGTCTGATCGATGCCGCGGAACCGGTATTCGGAAACCAGCGACATGTTCCCGGTCAACGGCGATGCCGGCACGGGCGTCTGGGCCGCGGCGAGGCCGGATGCCAGCACCGACGCGGCAAACGAGAGTGGGATAAGAGACCTGCGCATCGAAAATCTCCCTTGGAGTTGGAAATGGATTGGTGACGACCCTGGCCAAAAGCATCTCCTGTGCCAATCCGTAAGGCGCTGATGAATTGGGACAGTTTTTATATCGGGCGCATCCGAGCACCAGACTGGTGCACGCGCGTGCAGGGCCCGCCCGCCCTTAGTGCGCGGCCTTGCGCTACTTTTCGGCCGATGATCGACAGCCGCCTTTTCGACGAGCTGCGCCAGAAGATCGACCAGGCGCTGCGCGACTCGCCGGCGCAGGACCTGGAGAAGAATCTGCGCGCGCTGCTCGCGGCCTGGTTCGACCGCCTCGATCTCGTGCTGCGCGAGGACTTCGAGGTGCAGAAGAGGCTGCTCGAGCGCGCGCAGGCGAAGCTCGCCGAGCTCGAGGCGCGCATCGCCGAGCTGGAGGCGCGCAAGTAAACCGCGGGCCCGGTCGGAGCGTTCTGTAGCGCATGACGGTCGCTACGGTGGCGAGCCGCGCGCTCGCGGGTATCGACGCGCCCGAGGTCAGCGTCGAGGTGCACCTGGGGCCGGGCCTGCCGGCGTTCCACATCGTCGGCTTGCCCGACGCCGAGGTGCGCGAGGCGCGCGACCGCGTGCGCGCGGCGCTCAACCATGCGCACTTCGAGTTCCCCGCGCGCCGCATCACGGTCAACCTCGCGCCCGCCGAGCTGCCCAAGGACTCGAGCCGCTTCGACCTGCCGATTGCGCTCGGCATCCTCGCCGCCAGCGGGCAGCTCGCGCCCCAGGCGCTGGCCGGCCAGGAGTTCGCGGGCGAGCTCTCGCTCACCGGGGAGCTGCGCGCGGTGCGCGGCGCGCTGGCGATGGCGCTGTCGGCGCGTTCCGCCGGCCGCGCCTTCGTCCTTCCAGACGGCAACGCGCCGCAGGCCGCGCTCGCCGGTGGCGCACGCATCCTGCCGGCGCGCAGCCTGCTCGAAGTCGTGGCGCACCTCGCCGGCGAGGCCCCGCTCGCGCAATACGCCGCAGCCGCACGCTGCAGCGCCGCCAGCTACCCCGATTTCGCGGAGGTGAAGGGCCAGCAGCAGGCGAAGCGCGCGCTCGAGGTCGCGGCGGCGGGCGGGCACAGCGTGCTGATGGTCGGGCCGCCCGGCACCGGCAAGTCGATGCTGGCGGCGCGCTTTCCCGGCATCCTGCCGGGGCTGTCAGAAGCCGAGGCGCTCGAAGTCGCCGCGATCCACTCGGTGTCGAGCGCCGGCTTCGAGGCGCTGCGCTGGGGCGAGCGGCCCTACCGCGCGCCGCACCACAGCGCTTCGGGGGCGGCGCTGGTCGGCGGCGGGGCGCTGCCGCGGCCGGGCGAGATCTCGCTCGCGCACCACGGGGTGCTGTTTCTCGACGAGCTACCCGAGTTCGATCGCGACGTGCTCGAGTCGCTGCGCGAGCCCCTGGAAAGCGGGCGCGTGTCGATCGCGCGCGCGGCGCGCCAGACGCAGTTCCCGGCGCGCTTCCAGCTCCTCGCGGCGATGAATCCCTGCCCCTGCGGCCACTGCGGCGACCGCGGCGGGCGCTGCCGCTGCACGCCCGAGCGCATCGCGCGCTACCGCGCGCGCGTCTCCGGGCCGCTCGCCGACCGCATCGACATCAAGCTCGAGGTGCCGGGGCCGCGCGAGAGCGAGCTGGTCGCTCCGGTGTTGGGAGAGCCGTCGCAGGCGATCCGCGATCGCGTGGAGCGCGCACGGCAGGCCCAGCTCGAGCGGCAGGGGATGCCGAACTGCCTGCTCGGCACGCGCGAGATCGACCGGTATTGCGCCACCGATCGCGACGGCGATCAGCTTCTGCGCCATGCCCTCGCGCGCCTGCTGCTCTCGGCGCGCGCCTATCACCGCGTGCTGCGCGTCGCGCGCTCGATTGCCGATCTTGCCGGCAAGGCCACGATCGCCGCCGAGCACATCGCCGAAGCCATCCAGTACCGCCGGCTCGATGCCAGTTTTTGAAGCTATATTGCGCCGATGGCGACGTACGCGGTCGGCGACGTGCAGGGCTGCTTCGACGAGCTGCAGGCGTTGCTGCGGAAGATCGGCTTCAGGAAGACGGATCGGCTCTGGTTCGTCGGCGATCTCGTCAACCGCGGGCCGAAATCGCTCGATGTGCTGCGCTTCGTGCGCGGTCTGGGCGAGCGCGCGATCGTGGTGCTCGGCAATCACGACCTGCATCTCGTGGCGCAATACGAAGGCATCGAGCGTCCGCGCAAGGACGACACCTTCCGCGACGTGCTGGAGGCAGGCGATGCACGCGAGCTCGTTGATTGGCTGCGCACACGGCCGATGATGCATGCCGAAGGCGACTACGCGATGATGCATGCCGGAGTGCTGCCCCGGTGGAGCGTCGAGAAGGCCGTTTCCCTGGGTAAAGAAGTGGAAGCAGCTCTGGCGGCGCCCAACTACGCCGAGTTCCTGAGAAACATGTATGGCAGCAAGCCCGAGCGCTGGGACGATGCGCTCCGCGGCTGGGATCGGCTGCGCGTGATCGTCAATGCGATGACCCGGATGCGCTTCTGCGACCGCGAGGGCCGAATGGACTTGCAGGGCAAGGGGACGGAGCCCCGCGAAGGCTACCTGCGCTGGTACCAAACCCGGCCGAAAGAGGCGCAAACGCTGGTCTTCGGCCACTGGTCGCAACTCGGACTGCTGCTGGAGCCCAAGCTCGTGGGGCTGGATAGCGGTTGCGTCTGGGGCGGGGCGCTGAGCGCGCTCAAGCTCGAGGACCGCGCGCTGCATCAGGTAGCATGCCGCGGCTACCAGGCAATCGGAGGAGACGGATGAGCGACTGTGTGTTCTGCCGGATCGTGGCGCGGCAGATTCCCGCGACGGTGGTGCACGAGGACGAGCACACGCTCGCTTTCATGGACCTCGGCCAGGTGAACCCGGGCCACGTGCTCGTCGCAGTTAAACAGCACGCCGAGAATCTCTATGCGCTGGACGACGCGCAGGCAGGCGCGGTGCTGCGCGCGGCCGCGCGCGTGGCGCGCGCGATCCGCGCAGCCTTTGCGCCCGACGGGCTATCGGTTTACCAGGCGAACGGCAAGGCCGCAGGCCAGACGGTGTTTCACTACCACGTGCACCTCGTGCCGCGGCACGAGGGCGACGGCATGGCGCTCACCTGGCCGGTGAAGAATCCGCCGCGCGAGAGCCTCGAGGCCTACGCGGCCAAAATCAGGGCGTCACTCGGGTAACGCCGCCGGAGGTCAGCAGCTTTACCCGCTGGCCTGGCTGGAACTCCTGGTCGGCTTCCTGCACGATCGCGCGCAACTCGCCGCTGTCGAGCCGCACCGTGATCTCGAAGGCGTCCTTGCGAGTCATCCTTTCCTCGACGGTGTTGCCGACGACGCCGCCCGCGACCCCGCCGAGCACCGTGGCGACTGCGGCGCCGCGACCGTCACCAGTGCCGCTGCCCACGACGCCGCCGGTGACGCCGCCCGCGACGGCGCCGACGCCCGACTGGCTGCCCTGGATCACCACTTTGCGCACCGAATCCACGGTGGCGTAGCGCACCAGCTGCTCGCGTCCGGCTTCGTGCTTGCTGTAGACCTTGCCCGACTCGCGCGTCGCGCAGCCCGCGAGCGCCGCCGCCACAGCGGCGGCCAAAAGCGCGATTCTCATCTTCATCCTTTCCATGGTGAGTAGCCGAACGCCTTGCGGAACCGGCTTTCAATTTCGTCTAACGACGCGCTGTGGTTCTGCGCGCCGCGCTGGGCGATCTTGAGCGCGCCCATCAGTGAGCCAAGTTTACCCGTACTCGGCCAGTCCCAGCCATGCGCGATGCCGTACAGGAGCCCCGCGCGGTAGGCGTCGCCGCAGCCGGTCGGATCGACCACCGCCCCGGCCTGGACGCTCGGCACCTCGTGGCGCCGGCCTGCGGCGAGGACCAGCGAGCCCTTGGCGCCCAGGGTGCATACCAGCGCCTTGACCTCGCGCGCAAGGTCCGCGAGCTTGCGCCCGGTCTTGTCCTCGAGCAGCTTTCCCTCGTAGTCGTTCACCGCCACGTAGTCGGCAAGGCGCAGGAATTCGTCGATCTCGGCGCCCGAGAACATCGGCAGCCCCTGCCCCGGGTCGAACATGAAGGGGATCCCGGCGGCGGCGCACTCGCGCGCGTGCTGCAGCATGCCCTGCTTGCCGTCGGGCGCGATGACCGCCACCCCGGCGGCGAGGCTGCGCGTCACGTGGTTCTCGTGCGAGTGGTTCATCGCGCCCGGGTGAAAGGCGGTGATCTGGTTGTCGTCCAGGTCGGTGGTGATGAAGGCCTGCGCGGTGAACTGGCCGGGGATGCGCTTGAGGAGCGCGGCGCCGATGCCGAGCTCGTCGAGCCGCTCCAGGTAGGGCTGGATGTCCTCGCCGACGGTGGCCATGACCAGCGGCTCCTCGCCGAGCAGCTTCAGGTTGTAGCCGATGTTGCCCGCCGTGCCGCCGTACTCGCGCCGCATCTCCGGGGTCAGGAAGCACACGTTCAGGATGTGCAGCTGGTCGGCGAGCAGGTGATTGCGGAAGCGGTCCGGGAACACCATGATGGTGTCGTAGGCGATCGAGCCGGTGACCAGGATCCTCGCCTTATTCATTCGACTCGAGGCACTGGCGCGGATACATGCAGACCCGGTAGCCGTTGGCCTTCGCGGCGCGCGAATCCAGGTAGATGCGCAACGCCTCCTCGCCCCCCGCGGGCATGCCTTGCGCGACGCGCTGGGCCGCTCCGGCGCCCGCCAGGTACTCGAGCGGCGCGAGCAGCCGCCGCGTCACCGGCTTGCCGTCGTAGGTCAGCGTGAGCTGCAGCACCGGGAAGCGCTGCGGGAAGCGCGCGTCATTGCGCAGGAGCGCGTGGAAGACCACGACGCCTTCGCGCTCCGGATCCTGGTGCATGTCCGAGGACACCATGCTGACCAGCTGCAGGTTCTGCGGCAGCGGCACCTCGCACCCGGCGCCGCGGCACAGGGCTTCGAGCGCCGGGCGCAGCTCGGGCAGCAGCGTGGTGAGCTCGGAGCGGGCGCGATAGGCCTGCCCGAGCAGGCCCGCGGCGGCGAGCAGGCTGAGAAATGCCCACACCCAGGCGCGCCGCGGCGCGGGCTCGCTTTCGATCAGGAAGCCCGGGGGCGGTCCCGCCTCCGCGCCGCTCGCCTTTCGCGGCGGCGGGCGGCGTGACGGGTCGAACAAGCCGAGCTGCGGCGAGGGATCGAGCGCGAGCAGCGGCTCGGCGCTGTCGTCCACCAGCGCCGAGACGCCGTCGAACAGGTTGCCGCACTTGCCGCAGCGCACGGCGCCGGAGCGCGCGGCGAGCTGGTCGCGCTGCACGCGAAACGCGGTGCCGCAGGTCGGGCAGCGGGTGACCAGGCTCACCGGCGCACGCCCTCGAGCAGCGCCCAGCGCTCCTCGACCTGCGAAACCTTCATGTGAAAGCGCGGCGCGTACGCGCGCAGCACCTCTTCTGCCTGCTCCTCGAGAATCCCGGAAAGCGCGATGCGCTCGCCGCGCTGCGCGAGCAGCGGCGCAAGCACGATCAGCGGCTGCGCCAGGATGTTCGACACCACGACATCGTAGTCCGCCGCGGGCAGCGCGTCGGGCGGGGCTGCCTTCACCTCGACGCCGTTGGCAGCCGCATTGGCCCGCGTCGCGTCGACGGCATCGGGATCGAGGTCCACCGCATCCACCTGCGCTGCGCCGAGCTTGGCGGCGGCGATTGCCAGTATCCCGGAGCCGCAGCCGTAATCGAGCACGCGCTCGCCCCCCTTGATGTGCTTTTCAAGGAAGTTCAAGACCAGCTGGGTGCTCGGGTGGCTTCCCGTGCCGAACGCGAGCCCCGGGTCGATGCGCACCGCGAGCCGCCCGGGCGCCGGCGCGTGCCAGCTCGGCCCGATCCACAGCCGCTCGCCGATCGCGACCGGCGCGAACTGCGCCTGGCTCGCGCGTACCCAGTCCCGGTCGTCGAGTTGCTCGCTTGAGAAGCGCGGCGCGGCGATGCCCGCGGCACGTGCGGCTGCGCCGATCAACGCGTTGGAATCATCACGGGGGGACAAGATCATCATCACCTTTCCCTCCCCCTCGAGCGAAACCGACTGGGCGCCCGCGTCGAGCAGCGCGTCGCTGAACACATCGGCCGCCGCCCGATCGACTTCCAGGGTCAGCGCGAGCCAGGGCATCACTTTCTCTTCTTCTCCTCCTGCGCGAGCTTCTGCTCGAGATAGTGGATCGAGACCCCGCCGCGCAGGAAGCGCGTGTCGTTCAGGAGCTCGCGGTGCAGCGGGATGTTGGTCTGGATCCCCTCGACCACCATCTCGGAGAGCGCGATGCGCATGCGGCCGAGCGCCTGCTCGCGCGTCGCGCCGTAGGCGATCACCTTGCCGACCATCGAGTCGTAGTTGGGCGGCACGCTGTAGCCCTGGTAGACGTGCGAATCGACGCGAATGCCGGGCCCGCCGGGCGGGTGGTAGGAGGTGATCCTGCCCGGTGAAGGGGTGAAGCGGTAGGGGTCCTCCGCGTTGATGCGGCACTCGATGGCGTGGCCGCGGAACTGGATGTCCTTCTGCCGCAGCCGCAGCTTGTCGCCGGCGGCGACGTAGATCTGCTCTTGGATCAGATCGAGCCCGGTCACCATCTCGGTCACCGGGTGCTCGACCTGGATGCGCGTGTTCATCTCGATGAAGTAGAACTCGCCCTCCTCGTACAGGAACTCGAACGTGCCCGCGCCGCGATAGCCGATGCGCCGGCACGCGTCGACGCAGCGCTCCCCGATCTTGTCGCGCAGCTTGGTCGGCAGCTCGGGCGCGGGCGCCTCCTCGAGCACCTTCTGGTGGCGCCGCTGCAGCGAGCAGTCGCGCTCGCCGAGGTGGATCGCATTCTTGTGCGCGTCGGCCAGCACCTGGATCTCGATGTGGCGCGGTTGCTCGAGGTAGCGCTCGAGATAGACCACCGGGTTGGCGAACGCCGCCTGCGCCTCGGCGCGCGTCATGTTGACCGCGTTCAGAAGCGCGGCTTCGGTATGCACGACGCGCATGCCGCGCCCGCCGCCGCCCCCCGCGGACTTAATGATCACCGGGTAGCCGACCTTGCGCGCGATGCGCACGATCTCCTTCGGGTCCTCGGGCAGCGCGCCCTCGGAGCCGGGCACCGTCGGCACGCCGGCCTTGGTCATCGCCGCCTTGGCGCTCACCTTGTCGCCCATCAGGCGGATGTTCTCCGGCCGCGGGCCGATGAACACGAACCCGGAGCGCTCCACCTTTTCCGCGAAATCGGCGTTCTCGGCGAGGAAGCCGTAGCCGGGGTGGATCGCCTCGGCGTCGGTGACCTCGGCGGCGCTGATGATCGCGGGGATGTTGAGATAGCTCGCCGCGGCGGGCGGCGGCCCGATGCACACCGATTCGTCGGCGAGCTTGACGTACTTCGCCTCGGTGTCGGCCTCGGAGTGCACGACCACCGTGCGGATGCCGAGCTCGCGGCAGGCGCGCTGGATGCGCAGCGCGATCTCGCCCCGGTTGGCGATCAGGATCTTCTCGAACATCTAGCCCAGGATGAACAGCGGCTGGCCGTACTCCACCGGCTGCCCGTTCTCGACCAGGATGGCCTTCACCACGCCCCCGGCGTCGGCCTCGATCTCGTTCATGAGCTTCATCGCCTCGATGATGCAGATGGTGTCGCCCTCCTTCACCGCCTGCCCAACCTCCACGAACACCTTGGCGTCGGGCGAGGGCGAGCGGTAGAAGGTGCCGACCATCGGCGCCTTGACGACATGCCCCTCTTGGCCGGGCTCGGGCCCGGCTGCGGCGGCCGGGCGCGGCTCGGGCGCCGGCTGAGGGGGGTGCGCGGCCGGCGGCGCGGCAGCGCTGACGCTGACGCCGCCGCCCTTCACGATCTTCACCTTTTCCTCGCCCTCGGTGATCTCGAGCTCGGCGATGCCGGACTCCTGCACGAGGTCGATGAGCTTCTTCAGCTTGCGCAGGTCCATTGGCCTTCCCGCGTTTTGCCGCATTTTCGCCGCAGAACGCGGCATTTTAGCGTGGGAAGGCTGCGAGAACGCGCTCCAGATCGGCCCGGGTCAGGGCCCCGAACCAGCGCTCGACCAGGGCCCCGCGGGGGTCGAGCAGCACCGTAAAGGGCAGGCCGCCGGCGCGGTTTCCCAAGGCTCGCATCAGCTCGATCGCTGTAGCATCGGCGACGAGCACGGGATAGTTGACTTTGTAGATTCTTGTAAATTCGCTGATTTTGTCTGCGGAATCGATGCCGATACCGACAATTTGCAGGCCGGATCGCTGGCTATCCTGCATTGCAGCAACGAGCAGCGGGATCTCCTCCCGGCAGGGCGCGCACCAGGTCGCCCAGAAGTTGCACAGCAGCGCCCTGCCCCGCCAGTCGAGCAGCCGTCGCTGGCGTCCTTCGGTATCGGGGAAACGGGCGGCGAGCAGCCCGGCGGCGCCGCTGCGCGCCTGCAGGGCGAGCACCCCGGCCAGGGCGCCCGCGGCGGTCGCCGCGATGCCGACGCCGCCCAGGATCAACGCATCACGCCGGCTCGGGGCCATCGCGCAGCAACGCGTCCACTTCGGCGATGCCGGCGCGCTCCATCACCCTGCCCGCCTGCGAGGTCTTGAGCGCGAGCCGCTCATCGCGCGGGTCGAACACCGAAAGCCTGAGCGGCGCCTCCTGCCAGGCGAGCGAAAGCACGCTCACCGCATGCGCCCGGTCGCCGGAGAAGCGCCGGCCTTCGCGGGTGGCGTACTCGATGCCCCGGTCGAGGAGGAAAAGCTCGACTTCCTTCGTGCTCTCCGGGAACAACTGCAGCTCGATCTCGGCGTACGGGCCGGCCGTGCCCTTGAGCACTGGCCCGGTGAGATACGGACTGAAGCGCTCGAGCGCGCGCATGGCGTCGAGCGCGATGCGGCGCAGCTCGGCGATGCGCCGCGAGTGCTGCTCGGGCTGGTAGAGCGCGCGATAGGCGCGCAGCTCTGCCTCCACTTCGTCGTTGGCCGGGAGCGCTTCAGTGTCGGCGGCGCCGAGCTGGCGCGCCGCCTTGCGCTTGGCGAGCGCGAAGTCGTCGACCCCGTCCTCGGCCATGATGCGCGCCGCGGTAGCGGCAATGCGCTTGCGCATTTCCTGGCTTCGCGCGCGCATGGCGCTCTGGCGGGCCTGCCTCCGGTTCACGCCTGCGATTCAATCATAGAATCTCGTC
>Ga0187893_10004690_pt1 | contig 25657 bp, 29 predicted proteins | sample MA1701074metaG_FD_139574 | JGI IMG/M metagenome (GOLD analysis project Ga0187893, IMG submission 139574) | White microbial mat communities from a basaltic lava cave in the Kipuka Kanohina Cave System on the Island of Hawaii, USA - MA170107-4 metaG ... | reverse complement strand
TGCTGAATGTCCTGGAAAGCGTCATGCGAAGCTGCCGAAGGAAACGGGTTCGGCGCGAGCCAAACCCTTGCGAATTTTGGTAGGCCGTGGCGGATTCGAACCGCCGACCAACGGATTAAAAGTCCGCTGCTCTACCAGCTGAGCTAACGACCCGTAAGTTTGGACTTCGGTAACGCGCTGAAGGGGCGAGATTTTATCAGCCCTCGCGGCTCATTCGCCAGTACTGCCACTTCATGGTGGCGGCCGAGCCGGCGACGATCGCTGCGAAGGTCATGATGGAGCCCAGGGCGAGGGTCGAGAAGCCCGAAATCCCCTGCCCGATGGTGCAGCCGAGCGCGGTGATGCCGCCGAATCCCATCAGCACGCCGCCGATCATGTGCATGCCCGTGTCTTCTGCGTTGCGAAAGCCCTCCCACTGGAATTTTCCCGCCGCGAGCGCGTACGCCGCCGATCCGGCGATCACGCCCGCGGTCGATGCAATGCCGTAGGTGATGATCTTCGTCTTGTCCGTCCAGAGCATCAGGTACTCGAGCGAATAGGCAAGCGGCGCGACAAAGGAAAAAGCCTCCATGCGCCCGCTGTTGGTGGCGACGAAGGCTTCTTCGAGCGTCTTCGGGTCCTCCGCCAGATGACCCAGATACCCGCTCACCACCCAGCCGCCCACGACCACCAGCCCGGTGACCACGCCGCCCAGCGTGTAGTCGAAATTGCCGCGGAAGTCCTTCGAGGCGTAGGCATAGACGATCAATCCGCCGCCCGCGCCGAGCGCCAGGATCACCAGCAAAACATTCTTGGAGAGGCCGGAAACGGAAGCCAACAGCGAGGGCAGGTCCTGGCCTGTGGACAAGCTGATCGCAGCCTGCTCCAGTACCCCGACACGGAACGCGCCGAGGATGCCGCGCAAGGTCATATACGCGGCGACGCCGGCGACGAGGAATACCACCACCGATTTCAGGTTGCCGCCGCCGATCCGGATTAACGTCTTGGAGCCGCAGCCCGAGGCGAGCGTCATGCCGACGCCGAACAGGAAACCGCCCGCGAGATAGGAAAACCAGGTGAAGTTCCGTCCCGGGTAGATGGACTTGGAAAGATCCACGATGCCCGCAAGCTGCAGCGCGCTCGCGCCGAGGATAGCGACACCGATCGCCAGCAGCCACATGCGCATGCGATTCAGGCTGCCCATGTTGACCCAGTCGGACACCGCGCCCATGGTGCAGAAATCGGTCTTGTTGGCGACTGCCCCGAAGACGAACGCGAGCGCGAAGGCCGCCCAGGCGACGTAGGGCGCGAGCTGCGCCGCCGTTTGCTCAGCCACTAGGGCTGCTTCTTGGCGGCGCCTTGCGCAAGCCGCTGCTTCGCGCTCGCCGCCGCCGGACTCTCCGGATACTTCGCGAGCAGCCCCTCAAGCGTCTTCTGCGCGCTGCGCCGGTCGCCCAGGGCATCCTGCGACGAGGCGATGTTGAGCAGCGCGTCGGACGCCTTGGCATCCTCCGGCCATGCCGACAGCACGCGCTGCTGCGCAGCGATCGCCTGCTTGTAGTCGCGCTGCGCAAAGTAGGCGTTGCCGATCCAGTACTGCGCCGAAGGCGCGAGCCTGCTCGTCGGATAGGTCACGAGAAAGCCCTGGAACGCGGATACCGCGAGCGGATAGTTGCCGAGCTTGAACTGGTTGAGCGCGGCTTCGTAGGCCTTCGCCTCAGCCGCCGGCGCCGCGGCGTCGGCGGGTGGCTTCTCCGCCGCGGCGGCTTCCTTCGACTGCTCGAGCTTGCGCAGCCGCGTGTCGATGTCGACGTAGAGGTCCTTGCCGCGCTTGTCCGCCGTCTCGAGCTGGTTCTGCAGCACTTCGAGCTGGCCGCGCATGCGCGCGATTTCGACCTTCAGAGCCTCGATCTGCGCGGCAAGTTCGATCAACGCGCGCCGGTCCTCGGCCTTGGCCAGGCGCTCTTCGACCACCTTCGCCGCCGCCTCGACCTGCTTGCGCAACTCTTCGATCCTGTGGCGCGCGATGTCGTCGTCGAAAAGCGCGGCCTGCGCCGCGCCCGGCAGCGCGAGCATGGCCGCGCAAGCCGCGGCTAGCGCCGCCCTGCGCATCAATACTCCCCCTGGTAGAGGATGTCGCTGCGGCGGTTCTGCGCCCAGGCCTGCTCGTCATGCCCCTCGGCCTTGGGCTTTTCTTCGCCCAGGCTGACCGATTCGATCTGGTCCTCGCGCGCACCGAGCAGCATCAACATGCGCTTCACACCCTCGGAGCGGCGCTGTCCGAGGCCGACGTTGTATTCGCGGCTGCCGCGCTCGTCGGTATTGCCCTGGATCAGCATCTTCGACTTGGGATTGTCGCGCAGGTACCTGGCGTGCGCTTCGACCAGGTCCTTGTACTGGTCCTTCACGTCGTAGGCGTCCAGGTCATAGTAGATGGAGCGCCGCGACAGGATATTGCGCGGGTCGGTGAGCACGTTCTGCGCACCGCTCTTCGCGGTCAGATCCACCTTCGCGACCTGGTCCTGCTGCACGGGCCTGGTCGTGCCGCCCGTCGTGCCCGAGGGGGTACGTTCCTCCACCCCGGCGGGCGACTGTTCCGACACGGGTCCGCCTCCGCAAGAGGCGAGCGTTGCAAAGGCCAGCAGCGCGGCTGCGCGCATGCTGAGGGATACGAGCCGGTTTATGCGCATGTGATTTCTCCGCTTCATCGAATGAATGGCCCCCAGGATGGTTCTCGCACGTCGCCCGACGCGGTCGTCAGGCGCTGCTTGATGCGCCCGTCGGCCGAAACGGCCGACAGCACGCCGCGGCCGGAGTTGACGGTCGCGAGCAGGATCATGCGGCCGTTGGGCGCGAAGCTCGGCGACTCGTCCTTGTCGCTGTCGGTCAGGATCTGGGTCTGGCGCGTGGCCAGGTCCAGCGTTGCCACCTGGAACTTGCCGGCATTGCGCGCGATATAGGCGAGCCGCCTGCCGTCGGGGCTGATGCGCGGCGACACGTTATAACTGCCTTCGAAAGTCACGCGCTGTGCCTCGCCGCCGCCAGCCGGCATGCGGTAGATCTGCGGACTGCCGCCGCGGTCGGAGGTGAAATACAGGCTTTGACCATCCGGAGAGAACACCGGTTCCGTATCGATGCCCGCCGACTGCGAGAGGCGGCGCAGGTTGCTGCCGTCCGGATTGACGAGGTAAATCTGCGAGCCGCCGTCGCGCGAGAGCGAAACCGCAAGCCGTGCGCCGTCGGGCGACCAGGCCGGCGCGGAGTTCGAACCCTTGAAATTGGCCGCCACCTGGCGCTTGCCGTCCTGCAGCGAGTGCACGTAGACCACCGGCTTCTTGGCTTCGAACGATACATAGGCAAGGCGCCGGCCATCGGGCGACCAGGCGGGCGAAATGATCGGCTCGAACGAGGCGAGCGCGGTCTCCTCCCCGGCGCCGTCGGCATCGGCGATCTGCAGTTCGAATTTCGCTCCGCGCTTCACGACATAGGCGATGCGGGTGGAAAACACGCCTTTTTCGCCGGTCAGCTTCTCGTAGACGAAGTCGGCGATGCGGTGCGCGGTGGCGCGCAGTTGTTCGCGCGAAAGCGTGTAGGCGACGCCCGAGAGGTCCTGCGCCTTCACCGTATCGAACAGCTTGAAACGCACTTCGAAGCGCCCGTCGGGCCGCGCCGCGACCGAGCCGAGCACCAGCGCATCGGCCAGGCGCGATTTCCACTCGGCGTAGTTGACGACCGAGGCCTCGGTGAGCGGCGGATTGAGCGACGGCACCTCAAGCGTGCGGAACAGGCCGCTGCGCTCCAGGTCCGAACGCACGATGGAGGAAATTCCCTGGGTCAACGCGCCTTCTCCTGCAAACGGCGCGATCGCGATCGGGATGCGCTGTGCGCCGGCGCCGGTGATTTCGATCGAGAGTTGCGCCGCAGCTGCAGTAGCCATGAGAAACAGGAACAAGCCGAGCAGTTTTCTCATCGCGAGATTATATGTCCTTGTCTTTGGGACGGAACGTCAAACGCAACTCGCGATCGAACACCTCTGCCTTGTCGGGCCTTGGCAACGGAGAGGCTCTAAGGATCGCGCGCTCGACTTCGTCGTCGTACGCCTTGTTGCCGCCCGATTTCAGCAGAGAGATTTTCAGCACCTCGCAATTCGGCAGCAGCGTGACCAGAAAAATCGACGGCGGATTGCCGGGCACCGCATCGGCGATGTTCTTGTTGATCCTGCTTCTGATGTGCAGCTGGATCTTGCCCACCCAGGTCTCGAGCGCTTTCGCATTCGCGGCAGCCGCATCGCGCGCGCGCTGCTCCCTGAGCTGCTGCTGCTCGCGATCGATGGCCATCGCGCTCTGCTCGCGCTGCAGCTGCTCGCGAATCTGGCGCTGCGCCTCCTCGTCGCGCGGCCGCGGCGCGATCTTGGGCGGCTCCGCCTTGGGCTTGGGCGGTGGTGCTTTTTCCGCTATTTCAGGTTTTGCAACCACCGCTTCGGGTTTGGCGATCACGGGCGGCGGCGCGGGCTTGGGTTCGACCTGAACTACAGCGGGAGCGGGCTCGTTCCACAATTCCACCATCACGGCTTCGGGCGGCCGGTTCTGCCAGCGCACGCCGAACACCAGCACCGCGAACAGCGCCACATGCATCGCCGCTGCGAGCAGGAAGGACGTAATCCTTCCCGGGTCGACCCGCTCGTCAAACATCGTGGCGGCGGCGTTCATTGCCTCGGCTTTACTTGCAGACCTACGCGCTCGATACCCTGCGTGCGCAGGTCGTCCATCACCTGGAGCACCGCTTCGTAGCGCACGTTCTTGTCCCCCGCGACCAGCACCGGCGTCTTCGGGTCCTTGAATATCTTCGGGAAATCGCCGCGCTCGATCGGCTTGTCGCTCACGATCTTCCCGGCCGCATCGCGCTCGCGCAGCGACAGGCTGCGGTCTTCCCTGATCACGACTTCGAGCGGCACGAGCTTGGGCTGGCCGGCCTTGCCCACCGCAGGCAGGTCGATCACCCCCGGCATCACCAGCGGTGCGGTGACCATGAAAATCACCAGCAGCACCAGCATCACGTCGACGTAAGGCACGACGTTGATTTCGTGCATCGCGCCGCGCTTCGAATGCAGCCGCGCCATCAGCTCCTCACGACGGTCTGGCGCTGCAGCACGTTGGAGAATTCCTCGATGAAACTCTCGAAACGGATCGCGAGCCGGTCGATGTCGTGCGAATAGCGGTTATAGGCCACCACGGCGGGAATCGCCGCGAACAGGCCGATCGCAGTGGCGATCAGCGCTTCCGCGATGCCGGGTGCGACCTGCGCCAGCGTCGCCTGCTGCACGTTCGCCAGGCTGCGGAACGAATGCATGATGCCCCACACCGTGCCGAAGAGGCCCACGTAGGGGCTTACCGAGCCGGTCGAGGCAAGGAACGAGAGATGGCTCTCGAGGTGGTCCATCTCGCGCTGGTAGGTGGCGCGCATGGCGCGGCGCGCGCCGTCCACCATGGTTGAAGCGTCCGTGCCGCGCTGCGCGCGCAGCTTGGTGAATTCGCGGTAGCCCGCCTCGAAAATCCGCTCCAGGCTGCCGATGTTGTGGCGGTTGTTGACCGAGCCCTGATAGAGCGAATTGATGTCGTTGCCGCTCCAGAATTCGCGCTCGAACTGCTCGGTCTGGGCGCGCGCGCTGCGGATCGTCATCCACTTGCGGAAGATGAACATCCAGGACATGAACGACACCGCGAGCAGCAGCAGCATTACCGCCTTCACCACGACGGAGGCATTCATGATGAGCGACCACAGGTCCAGGTCCTGTGTCATCGTCACACCGCGATCCTCGCCGAAACAGCCGCCGGAATCGGCCGTGGCCACATGTCGGCGAGCCGCACGCAAGCGACCTGGATGCGCGCCTTGGCGCAGAGCTTGCCGGTTCCCAGGCGCGCTTCCTGCTCCAGCCAGAGATAGGTTTTCTTTTTTTCCGTCATTTTCACCGTCACGCCGAGCAGATCGTCCAGCCGCGCCGCGGCCTTGAAATCGATTTCGGCGCGCGCCACCACGAAGCCGATCCTTTCGACAGTGGCGAGCTGCTCCTGGTTCACGTCCAGGCTGCGCAGCCACTCGCTGCGCGCGCGCTCGAAATAGCGCAGGTAGTTGGCGTAGTAGACCACCCCGCCCCTGTCGGTATCCTCATAGTAGACGCGCACCTGCCACGCAAATTCCCGTTCCGGGGTGGGCACTTGGCGCACCGCCGGATTGTAGCCCAGGCCTCCATATGGGTTTTAACGCGCGCCCGGGCGCTTTGGGCTACGCGGGCGCCGCGTTATTCTGCGTGCCATGAAGCTGCTCTCACACCTGCTCGCCCCCGACGGCCCGATCCCGAACCATCCGCGCTGGCCGTTGCTCGTCTATGCGAAGGCGGTGGCGATCGAAGGTCCGGATCCTGCCTCGGCATTCGAAGCGCTCTTCGCCCGCAACCGCTGGCCAGCGGCCTGGCGCAACGGCATCTTCCCCTTCCACCACTACCACAGCGACGGCCATGAGGCGCTGGGCATCTATAGCGGCGAAGTAACGGTGCAATTCGGCGGCCCGCTGTTCGACCACTGGAAAACCGCCTAGCGCTATCCTTTGTCGCCGAGCAGGTCTTGCGCGGCCTTGGGGGCGACAATGCCGAAATGGCGGTAGGCAGTGAGCGTCGCCATCCTGCCGCGCGGGGTGCGCTGCAGGTAGCCGCACTGGATGAGATAGGGCTCCAGCACGTCCTCGATGGTGTCGGCTTCCTCGCCGATCACGTGCGCGAGGTTCTCCAACCCGACCGGCCCGCCGGAAAATTTTTCGATTACCGCAAGCAGCAGCTTGCGGTCCATGAGATCGAGACCGAGCGCATCGACATCGAGCATTTTCAGCGCAGCGTCCGCCACCGGCTTGGATATCCGGCCGTCGGCCTTGACCTGCGCGTAGTCGCGCACGCGGCGTAGCAGCCGGTTCGCGATGCGCGGCGTGCCGCGCGAGCGGCTGGCGATCTCGCTTGCTCCTTGATTTTCAATTTCTATGCTCAAAAGCTGGGAGGAGCGACGCACAATCGTCGCCAAATCATCCCGGCCGTAGAATTCGAGGCGCGCGACGATGCCGAAGCGGTCGCGCAGGGGATTCGTCAACATGCCGGCGCGCGTCGTCGCGCCCACCAGCGTGAACGGCGGCAGGTCAAGCTTGATCGAGCGCGCCGCGGGCCCCTCGCCGATCATGATGTCGATCTGGTAGTCCTCCAGCGCGGGGTAGAGGATCTCCTCGACGATCGGCGACAACCGGTGGATTTCGTCGATGAAGAGCACGTCCCGCGGCTCGAGGTTGGTGAGGATCGCGGCGAGATCCCCGGGGCGCTCCAGCACCGGCCCCGACGTGGAACGCAGGTTGACGCCCATCTCCCTGGCGAGGATATGGGCGAGCGTGGTCTTGCCCAGCCCCGGCGGACCGAAGAGGAGCACGTGGTCGAGCGCTTCGCTTCTGCCCCTGGCCGCCTGGATGAAAATTTCGAACTGGCCGCGGATCTTTTCCTGGCCGACGTACTCGGCCAGCGTCGCGGGGCGCAGGCTGCGCTCGATCTGCTCCTCCTGCACCGAGGAGGGCTTCGCCGAGATCAGCCGGTCGGTTTCTACTGCCATCCGCCTATCTTAGTCGCCTAGCGACTTCTTCACATGCCCACGGGGGCGCTTGACCCATATCTTGACCGATGCTTGACTGATAACGCTAGGCGACTTGACCGATGCTTGACCCACGACTAGTATCGGCGGGATGAGCTACCAACCTCAGTTCTCGATCACGCCGGCGCTGCTCGCGCGCGTGGAGGCGATCGCGGCGCTGCGCGAGCGCATCCAGGGCGCCACCGTGCAGGTGGCCTGGATTCCGGCGTTGCAGAAGGACACGCGCGCCCGGAATGCGCATTCGTCCACCGCGATCGAGGGCAACCCCCTCACCCTGGAACAGGTGCGCGCGCTGGAGGAGGGACAGCCCCTGCCGGTGCCGACGCGCGCGCGCCGGGAGGTCGTCAACTACTTCGCGGCCCTGCGGCACATCGAGAAACGCGCGGCGACGAAGCGCATTGTTCACGAGGATCTGTTTCGCCTGCACGCCATCATGGCTGGCGCCGTGATGGACCAAGGGGAAGCAGGCCGCTACCGGACGATTCAGGTCCGGGTGGGACCCTATTTCCCGCCCCTGCCGTCGGATGTGTCGGGCCTGATGTTCGAGCTGCTCGAGTGGTGGAACAAGGAGTCGGTTGCCCTGTCGCCTGCGCTGAGTGCCGCGATCCTGCACTACCGCTTCGAGGCCATACATCCGTTCGCGGACGGAAACGGCCGGACGGGACGCGTGCTCGCCTTGTGGGAGCTCTACCGGCGCGGGTTCGATACGCACCATATCTTTTCCGTGGATGAGTTCTACTGGGAAGACCGTCCGCGCTACTACGCCGCGCTCCAGGCAGTGCGCCAGCAGGGCGAAGATCTGACGTCGTGGCTTGAATACTGCGCGGAGGGGCTGCAATTGACGCTCGACCGGGTGTGGCAGCGCATCCAGCAGTTCTCCGCCTCCCGCGGCCGGGCCCGGGTCGTGCTGCGGCCAAAGCAGGAGCTGTTGCTGCAGCTGCTTCGCGCGCGCGGCAGCCTCAGCCCGCGCGAGATCTGGAGCGGTCTGAGAATCTCCAAGCAGGGCGCGATGGACCTGCTGCGTCCGCTGCTCAAGGCCGGATTGGTCAGGCGCGTCGGCACATTGAAGCACGGACGCTACGTGCTCAGGTCGTAGTCGTCAGCCCTTGGCCAAGGCCTTCAGCGCCGCACGGATGCCTTCGGCCACGGCGATCCCGGGGGGTAAGGCTGTTACGGCCAGAAGTGCCTCCTTCTCGCTATACCCGAGAGAAAGCAATGCATTCAGAACATCAGAACCTTTTTCACGTGGTGAACCGGCGACCGTTTCCTGCAGCTTCCCCCTCAACTCCAGCAGCAGCCGCTCGGCGGTTTTCTTGCCGATGCCCGGCACTTTGGTGAGGAGCGTCGCGTCCTGCATCGTCACCGCACTCGCGAGGTCCCCCACCGAGAGCCCGGAGAGCACCGCGAGCGCGGTGCGCGCGCCGACGCCCGAGATGCGGATCAGCTTGCGGAACGCCGCGCGTTCCTCCAGCGTCGCGAAGCCGTAGAGCACATGCGCGTCCTCGCGCACCACGAGGTGGGTGTGCAGCGTCAGCGATTCGCCCGTCGCGGGCAGGTTGTAGAAGGTACTCATCGGCACGTCGATCTCGTAGCCGACGCCGGCCACATCGAGCAATACCTGGGGAGGATTCTTCGCTACAAGCCTTCCCGAAAGGCGACCGATCATCTCGACCGCCCTCGACGAAATCCTCTGATTGAAAATTCCCCCAGCTTCCCCCCATGCGCATGGCAGATCGCGCAGGCGAGCGCGTCGGCGGCATCGGGGCTGGGGTCTGCGGGCAACGCGAGCAGCCTTCGGACCATGTGCTGCACCTGTTCTTTTTGGGCGTGGCCCTTGCCGACCACGGCCTGCTTGACCTGCAGCGCAGTGTACTCCGCGACCGGCAGGCCGGCGATCACCGCGGCGCAGATCGCGGTGCCGCGCGCCTGGCCCAGCAGCAGCGTGGACTGCGGGTTGACGTTGACGAACACTTTTTCGATGGCGACTTCGTGCGGACGGTTCGCCGCGATGACTTCGGCAATCCCGTCCAGGATGCTCTTGAGCCGCGCCGCGAGTTCTCCTGCACCGGACTTGACGCATCCACTGGTAATGTAGCGCAGCCTGCCGCCCGTTTGCTCGATGACACCGAAACCGGTGGTGCGCAGGCCGGGATCGATGCCAAGAATCCTCACTCGTCCAACGCCGCCGTGGTGTAGACGTTCTGCACGTCGTCGAGCTCGTCCAGCGCCTCAAGCAGGTTGCGCATCTTTTCCGCCTCGGCGCCGGCAAGCGCCGACTCGGACTGGGGTTTCATCGTTACCTCCGCGGCGTCGGGCTTGAGCGCAGCTTTCTCCAGGCCGGCCTTGAGCTTGTCAAAATCGGCCGGCGCACAGACCACTTCGATCGAGCCGTCCGGATTCGTGACCACGTCGTCGGCGCCGGCGTCCAGCGCCGCTTCCATGATCCGGTCCTCGCTCGCGCCGGGCGCGAAGACGAATTGCCCGCAATGCCTGAAGAGAAATGCCACCGAACCGTCGGCGCCCATGTTGCCGCCATGCTTGGCGAAGGCGTGACGCACCTCCGCGACGGTGCGGGTGCGGTTATCCGTGAGGCATTCGACCAGCACCGCGGCCCCACCCGGACCGTAGCCCTCGTAGCGCGCCTCCTCATAGGCGAGTCCTTCGAGTTCGCCCGTGCCGCGCTGCACCGCGCGCTGCACGCTTTCCTTGGTCATGTTGGCGTCGCGCGCCTTGTCGAGCATCATGCGCAGGCGCGGATTGGAATCCGGGTCGGCGCCGCCGATGCGCGCGGCGACCGTGATTTCCTTGATCAGGCGCGTGAAAACCTTGCCCTTCTTCGCATCCGCGGCGGCCTTGCGGTGCTTGATGTTCGCCCATTTGCTGTGTCCGGCCATGTCATAATTTTACCGTCATGGTCGCGCCGATCCTGATTGCGAAAAGCCAGAAGACGGAACTCGCGCTGCTGCCCGCGCTCGCGAACCGCCACGGCCTCATCGCCGGCGCGACCGGCACCGGCAAGACGGTCACGCTGCAAACCCTGGCGCAGGGTTTTTCCAGCATCGGCGTGCCGGTGTTCATGGCCGACGTGAAAGGCGATCTCGCCGGGCTCGCCAAGGCCGGCGGCGCCAACGCCAAGGTCGCCGAGCGCGCGAAAAGCCTGAAGCTGGAGCTCGCCTTCGCCGCCTGCCCGGTGGCATTCTGGGACGTGTACGGCAGGAGCGGCCATCCGGTGCGCGCCACGGTCTCGGACATGGGCCCCCTGCTGCTCGCGCGCATGCTCGGCCTAAACGATACCCAGGAAGGCGTGCTCAACCTCGTCTTCAGGATCGCCGACGATCGCGGCCTGCTGCTGCTCGATTCCAAGGACTTGCGCGCGATGCTGCAGTACGTGGGTGAAAACGCGGCACAGTTCACCACCGAATACGGCAACGTTTCCGCCGCCTCGATCGGCGCCATCCAGCGCGGCCTGCTCGCCCTCGAGAGCCAGGGCGCGGTGCAGTTCTTCGGCGAGCCGATGCTCAACATCGCCGACCTGATGCAGACCGATGGCGGCAAGGGGGTGGTCAACATCCTCGCCGCCGACCAGCTCATGAATTCGCCCAAGCTCTACGGCACTTTTCTGCTGTGGATGCTCTCGGAGCTGTTCGAGCATTTGCCCGAGGTCGGCGATCCGGATAAACCCAAGCTCGTGTTCTTCTTCGACGAAGCGCACCTGCTGTTCAATGAGGCGCCCAAGGCCCTGCTCGACAAGATCGAGCAGGTGGTGCGCCTGATCCGCTCCAAGGGCGTGGGCGTGTACTTCGTCACGCAGAACCCGCTCGACATCCCTGAAACCGTGCTGGGGCAACTCGGCAACCGCGTGCAGCACGCGCTGCGCGCCTTCACGCCGCGCGACCAGAAGGCGGTGAAATCGGCTGCCGAGACGATGCGGCCAAATCCGAAGCTCAAGGTCGAGCAGGTCATCACCGAGCTCGCGGTGGGCGAGGCGCTCATTTCCTTCCTCGACGACAAGGGGCGGCCGAACATCGTCGAGCGCGCCTTCGTGGTACCGCCCGGCAGCTACCTCGGCCCGCTATCGCCCGAGGAGCGGAAAAAGTGCATCGAATCCTCCGCGATCTACGGGCACTACGAGAAGGCCGTCGACCGCGAGTCGGCCTACGAAAAATTGAAGGGCCGCGCGGAAGAAAAACATGAAGAAAATCCCAAGGCGCCCGCGACCTCCGGTGTGATGTCCGACGTCCTTTTCGGCAAAACCGGCCCGCGCGGCGGCAAGCAGTCGCAGGGCCTGCTCGAGGCGATGGCCAAGAGCGCCGTGCGCACAGTGGGTTCGCAGGTCGGGCGCGAAATCGTGCGCGGGCTGCTCGGCTCGATCCTCGGCAAGCGGCGTTGAGTACCAGTTACCGGTTTGGGGGCATCGCCTTCGCCCTCGCCGGCACGGTGGCGTTCGCCTTCCGGCCGGTGCTGATCAAGCTGGGCTATTCAGCGCACCCGGTGAGCGCAACCACGCTGCTGTTCCTGCGCATGACGCTGTCGCTGCCGTTCTTCCTCGCCATGGCGTGGTGGATGCGGGGTGGCGCGCAGATCGCGCGGCGCGACTGGCTCGGCATCCTCGGCCTGGGTTTCCTCGGCTACTACCTCGCGAGCCTGCTCGATTTCATCGGCCTGCAGTACATCTCCGCCGGTGTCGGCCGGCTGATCATGTTCCTCTATCCGACGCTGGTGATCATTCTCTCGGCCCTGTTCCTCGCCAAGCCGCCGACGCGCCGCGAGCTCGCCTCGCTCGTCATCACCTACTCCGGCATTGCGCTGGTGCTGTCGAGCCAGATTTCACCGGCGCCCGAGCATCGCCTGGTGGTGTTCGGCGCCCTCCTCGTCTTCGCCTCGGCGATGTGCTACGCCGTGTACCTCGTCACCGGCAGCCAGCTCATCAAGCGCGTCGGCAGCGTGCGCTTCACCGCCTATACGATGATCGTGTCCACGGTGCCGGCGATCCTGCAGTTCTGCGTGCTCGAATCAAGCGCGGCGCTCGACCTGCCGGCGCGCCTGTGGTGGATCGCGGTCGCGCTCGCCACCGTCTGCACGGTGCTGCCGGTGTTCCTCGTCGCCGAATCGCTCAAGCGCATCGGCGCCAATCATTTCGCGCTGATCGGCGCGCTCGGGCCGGTCACCACGGTGCTGGCCGACTTTCTGCTGCTCGACGGCCGGCTCAGCGTCGCGCAAATCCTGGGCGGCGCGCTCGTCATTTCGGGTGTGCTGCTCGTCTCGCTGAAAAGGAACTGATCATGGATCTCGGCATCAAGGGCAGGACCGCGCTGGTGTGCGCGGCATCGAAGGGTCTGGGCAAGGGTTGCGCCCAGTCGCTCGCCAAGGAGGGCGTGAACCTCGTCATCACCGCGCGCGGCAAGGAGGCGCTCGAGGCGACGGCGGCGGAAATCCGCAAGCTCACCGGCGTCAAAGTCACCGCCATCGCGGGCGACATCACCACGGCCGAGGGGCGCGCCGCAGCGCTGGCCGCCTGCCCCGGTCCCGACATCCTCATCAACAACGCGGGCGGCCCGCCGCCCGGCGACTTCCGCAGCTGGACGCGCGAGGACTGGTTGAAGGCCTTGGACGCCAACATGCTGACGCCGATCGAATTGATCAAGGCGACCGTGGACGGCATGATCGCGCGCAAGTTTGGCCGCATCGTCAACATCACCTCGGGCGCGGTGAAGATGCCGATCCCCGAGTTGGGCCTGTCGAACGGCGCGCGCACCGGCCTCACGGGTTTTGTCGCCGGCCTCGCACGCCAGACAGTGGCGCACAACGTCACCATCAATGGCCTCCTGCCCGGCCCGTTCGACACCGACCGGCTGCGTGGCAACCTGAAGTTCAACGCCCAGAAAACAGGAAAGTCCGAAGCGGAACTGGAGAAGGTCCGCATGCAGGCCAATCCTGCGAAGCGCTTCGGCAACATCGAGGAATTCGGCGCCGCCTGCGCGTTCCTGTGCAGCACGCATGCCGGCTTCATCACCGCCCAGAATCTGCTGATGGACGGCGGCGCTTTCCCAGGAACGCTCTAGAGCGTCGCCGGGAACTCTCCAGCCGCGTGCTGCACCGCATGATTGACTATATGCGCATAGACTCATATAACTCTTGCGCATGGACGAACTCGACCCGGTATTCGATGCGGTAGCGGCGTATTTCTCGGTGCTCTCCGAGCCGACGCGGCTGAGGATCATGCACGCGGTCTGCAACGGCGAGAAATCCGTGACGCAGATCGTCGAGGACACCGGCGCCACGCAGACCAACGCCTCGCGCCACCTCGGGCTGATGCACCGCCACGGCGTGCTGGCGCGGCGCCGCGAGGGCACGCAAGTCCTCTACCGCGTCGCGGATTCGACAATGGTCGATTTGTGCCGCTCGGTATGCAACCGGATTGCGGGCACCATCGACGAGCGCCGCCCGCTGCGGCGCCAGTTCCTCAAGCTGCTGCCGATGGCGAAGAAGCGCGCTGCCTGATTCGTTCATGACACGCGCCGGGCGAATCCTTCCCGCGGTCGAAGATCGACGTGGATTCCTGAAAAAGTCCGTCGCCCTGGCTGGCGGGAGCGTTGCCGCCCTCGCCGCGCCCCGCGCGCGCGCGAACGGCGATCCGGCGATACTCAAGATCCCTCCGCATTCGAGCGCCCTGGGCCAGCCGGTGGCGGCACGCGCCTACGGGCTGCCCTCCGAGCACGAAACCAGCCTGCAGCGCCGGGAGAGCCCCGGTCTGACGCGCGTATCGCAGGCCTCGGTGGCTTTTGCGCCCTTGCAGGGGATGTTCGGCATCATCACTCCGAGCGGGCTGCACTTCGAGCGCCACCACCAGGGGTGGTGGGACGTCGATCCGCGCCAGCACCGGCTGATGGTGATGGGAATGGTGCGGCAGGCGAAGGTCTACACGATGGACGACCTGATGCGCCTGCCCTCCGTATCGCGCATCCACTTCATCGAGTGCGGCGCCAATACCGGCATGGAGTGGGCCAACGTATCGGTGCCTTCGGTCCAGTACTCGCACGGCATGCTCTCGTGTTGCGAGTACACCGGCGTACGCCTTGCCACGCTGCTCGACGACTGCGGCGCCGACGTAAAGCAGGGCCGCTTCGTCCTCGCCGAAGGCGCCGACGGCTCAGGACTCACCCGCACCATCGCCATGGAGCGCGCGCTGGACGACGCCATCGTCGCCTGGGGCATGAATGGCGAAATGCTCCGGCCCGAGAACGGCTATCCCCTGCGCCTCGTGGTGCCGGGCGTGCAGGGCGTGTCGTGGGTGAAATGGCTGCGCCGCATCGAAGTCGGCGACCAGCCGTGGCACACGCGCGAGGAAGCGCTGCACTACATCGACCTCATGCCCGATGGCCGGCATCGCCAGTTCACGTCGATTCAGGAGTGCAAGTCCGTGATCACCACGCCTTCGGGCGGCCAGGCGCTGCTCGACAAGGGGCACTACAACGTCAGCGGCCTGGCCTGGTCGGGCCGCGGCCGGATAAAACGCGTCGACGTGTCGTTCGACGGCGGGCGCAACTGGCGCACGGCGCGGCTCGAGGCGCCGGTGCTGCCGAAGGCGCTTACCCGCTTCAACATCGGCTGGGTATGGGACGGTGCGCCCGCGATCCTGCAAAGCCGCGCCATCGACGAGACCGGCTACGTGCAACCGAAGATCGCGCAGCTGCGCGCGCTGCGCGGCACGCGTTCCATCTATCACAACAACGCCATCCAGTCTTGGCGCGTGGCGGCGAACGGCGAGGTCGTCAATGTCCAGGTGGGCTAGCGTCCTCGTTGCCGCGCTGCTGTGCGCCAGCGCCTCAGCGCAGGACAAGTTTCAGGGCATTGGGCGTCCCGCCACGGGCGCGGAGATCGCGGCATGGGACATCGACGTGCGGCCCGACCTCAAGGGCCTGCCGCCGGGTTCCGGCAGCGTGAAGCAGGGCGAGGAAATCTGGGAAGTGAAATGCGCTTCCTGCCACGGCAGCTTCGGCGAGTCCAACGCGGTGTTCGCACCGATCGCGGGTGGCACCACGATGCAGGACATCGAGCGCGGGCGGGTCGCGGCGCTGGCGCGCCCGGGCGAGCAACGCACCACCCTGATGAAGCTCGCGCAGATTTCCGCGCTGTGGGACTACATCAACCGCGCGATGCCGTGGAACGCATCGAAGACGCTCAGCGCCAACGAGGTGTACGCGCTCGTCGCCTACATCCTCAACCTGGGACGGATCGTGCCGCACGAATTCGTGCTGAATGAAAAGAACATCGCCGAGGTGCAGAAACGCCTGCCCAACCGCGACGGCATGATGCCCGCGCCCGGCCTGTGGAGCGCCGCCGGCAAGGGCGACGTGCGAAACGACGCGTGCATGCGGAATTGCCCTGTGTCGGGCGAGGTGATATCACAATTCCCGGACCAGGTACGCGGGACGCACGGCAATCTCGCCCTGCAAAACCGCCTCGTCGGTCCGGTGCGCGGCATCGGCCCGGCCGCCGCATCCGCACTATCCGCCGCGGGCGTGGACCAGGTGCGTCCGCTGGCGGAACGCTCGGGCTGCCTCGCCTGCCACGGCGCGCGGCAACGTCTGGTGGGGCCCTCGCTGGCCGAAATAGCATCCCGCTACCGGACCGATGCCGGAGCGGAACCGCGCCTGGCCGCCAAGATCAAAGCGGGAGGGCAGGGAGTTTGGGGTAATGTACCGATGCCGCCGCATCCGCAGATTCAGGAAAGCGAGGCGCGCGCGCTTGTCCGCTGGATACTTGCGAGTGATTAAAGGAGCAGACATGCTGCATTCACGCAGGAAAGTACTGAAATCAGGGGGCGGCGCCGGCGTGCTGGCATTGCTGTTCGCCGCGGGCATTGTCCGCCCGGGCGACGTCCTGGCGCAGGAGTGGAACCAGGCCGCGTTCAGCACGAAGACCGTGCCCGAGGCGCTGCGCGCCCTGGGCGCCACCGGCCCCGCGGCCTCGGGCGCGATCCAGATCAAGGCCCCCGAAATCGCGGAAAACGGCGCCGTGGTGCCGATCGCGATCGAGAGTAAGCTGCCCGGCACCGAGTCCATCACGCTTTTGATCGAGAAGAATCCGCAGCCGCTCGCCGCGAGCTTCACCATCCCCGCCGGCACGGAGCCCAACGTCTCGACGCGGGTCAAGATCGGCGAGAGCTCGGATGTCTACGCCCTGGTCAAGGCGGACGGCAAGTTCTACCTGGCGAAGAAGGAAATCAAGATCACCCTTGGCGGCTGCGGCGGCTGAGCGGAACCGGAGACAGCAGATGGCAGATCCGATGAGAATCCGCGCCGCCGCGCGCGACGGCACGGTGAACGTGAGAGTACTGATGGCGCACGAGATGGAAACCGGCCAGCGCAAGGACAGCGCCGGCAATCTCGTGCCCGCCCACTTCATCAGCAAGGTCACGGCGACGCACCAGGGCAAAACGGTGCTCTCGGCGCAATGGGGGCCGGCGGTGGCGAAGAACCCGTTTCTCGAGTTCAATTTCAAGGGCGGGCAGAAAGGCGACAAGATCGTCGTCACCTGGGAGGACAACAAAGGCGACAAGCGCAGCGATGAAGCCGTCATCAATTGAGAAGCTGCTCGCCGCCGCGGCGCTCGCTGCGGCCGCGCTCTATCCCGCCGCGCTGGTCCATTCCCAGTCGGCAGTGGACGAAATCGCCAAGTACCGCCAGCAGCTGCAGGACGGCAACCCGGCGGAGCTGTGGGAAGCGCGCGGCGAAGCGCTCTGGAAGCAGAAGCGCGGGCCGAAGAACGCTTCGCTCGAGCAGTGCGATCTGGGCAAAGGCGCGGGCGTCGTGAAGGGCGCCTATGCCGAGCTGCCGCGCCATTTCGCCGACGCCGACCGCGTCATGGATCTCGAGACGCGGCTGGTGCACTGCATGGTCACGCTGCAGGGGTTCAGTTTCGCCGACGCGACGAGGCGGCCTTTCGGCGCCGGCACCAACCGGTCGGATTTCGAGGCACTCGGAGCGTGGATCACCGCCGAATCAAGGGGCGTGGTGATGAACGTCGCGCTGCGCCATGAGAAGGAGAAGGCGGCCTACCGGCTGGGCGAGAAAATGTTCTATTTCCGCGGCGGCCCGCACGACTTCGCCTGCGCCACCTGCCACAGCGAGAATGGCAAACGCATCCGACTGCAGGACCTGCCCAACCTGACCGAGAAGACCGGCGCGCAGCTGGGCTACACCACCTGGCCCGCCTACCGCGTCTCGCAGGGCGAGCTGCGCACGTTCCAGTGGCGCCTGTACGACTGCTTCCGCCAGCAGCGCTTCCCGGAGCTCAAGTTCACCTCGGACGCCTCGATCGCGCTCACCGAGTTCCTCGCCCACAACGCCAACGGCGCGCCGTTCAACGCGCCCGCCATCAAGCGCTAGGAAGGCGACTATGAAAATGCCGAGGACTACGCTCGCCGGGCTCGCCGTGGCTGCAGCCGCGGGATGCGCCGGCATGAGCGACCAGGAAGCGACGCAGCGGGCCCTGGAAGTGATGCAGGCTTCGTTCTCCGAGCGCGGCCAGGCCAAGCTCGATCGCCTGAACCAGGACGAAGCGCAGAAATTGTGCAGCATCCCGCCCTCCGTGGTGCCGTCCAAGGAAGTCACCGAGCGCATCGAGAAGGCGAATCTCGCTTCGATCCGCTATCCGGCGGACGGCAGGCTGCTGGGCGACTGGCGGCAGGGCGAGCGCATCGCGCAAAGCGGCATCGGCAAGCAGTTCTCCGACGATCCGAAGGTCGCGTCGGGAGCCAACTGCTACGCCTGCCACCAGCTCAGCAAGGCCGAGCTTTCGTTCGGCACCATCGGGCCCAGTCTCTACAATTTCGGCAAGCTGCGCGGCGCGAGCGAGCCGATCCAGCGCTACACCTACGGCAAGGTCTACAACTCGCAAGCCTTCACCGCCTGCTCCAACATGCCGCGCTTCGGGCACAACGGGATCCTTACCGAGCAGCAGATCAAGGACGTCACCGCCCTGCTGCTCGACCCCGACTCCCCCATAAATAAATGATGGCCGCTTTTCGTACGCGGTCGTGAATCGCCGGGAGTTCCTGAGCGCCATCGCCGCAGCCGCGGCCTGCGGTGCGCCGCTCGGCGCGCCGCGCGCCCGGGTGGCGCGCGACCTGTACGACGTACCGCGCTTCGGCAACCTGAGCTTCCTGCACTACACCGACTGCCATGCGCAGCTGCTGCCGACCCATTTCCGCGAACCCAGCGCCAACATCGGCGTCGGCGACGCCGCCGGCCGCGCGCCGCACCTGGTCGGCGAGCACCTGCTGCGGCGCGCCGGCATCGCGGCGGGCAGCGCCGAGGCGCACGCCTTCACCTATCTCGATTTTGCGGCCGCGGCGCGGCGCTACGGCAAGCTCGGCGGCTTCGCGCACCTCGCCACGCTCGTGCAGCGGTTGCGCGCGGCGCGGCCGGGCGCGCTGCTGCTCGATGGCGGCGATACCTGGCAGGGTTCGGCGACCTCGCTCTGGACGCGCGGCCAGGACATGATCGAGGCGCAAAAGCAGCTGGGCGTCGAGATCATGACGGGGCACTGGGACTTCACCTACGGCGCCAGGCGTCTCCAGGAAGTGGTGAATACGGATTTCGCGGGACGCATTGAATTCCTGGCGCAGAACGTGAGAACCGCGGACTTCAATGACCCCGTCTTCAAGCCTTATGTGATGCGCGAGATGAACGGCGTGCGGGTCGCGGTGATCGGGCAGGCCTTCCCCTATACGCCCATCGCCAACCCGCGATACTTTGTCGCCGAGTGGACCTTCGGCATCCAGGAAGCCGAACTGCAGAAGGTCGTAGAAGAGGTGCGCGCCGAAAGCGCGCGCGCCGTAATCCTGCTGTCGCACAACGGCATGGACGTCGATGTGAAGCTCGCCGGCCGCGTACGCGGCATCGACGTCATCCTCGGCGGCCATACCCACGACGGCGTGCCCGTGCCCCTCGTCGTCTCGAACCCCGGCGGCAAGACCGTCGTCGCGAACTCCGGCTGCAACGGCAAATTCCTCTCGGTGCTCGACCTCGAAGTGAAGGGCTCGGGCGTGACCGATTTCCGCTACCGGCTGCTGCCGGTGTTCTCGAATCTGCTGCCGCCGGATGCGCAGATGCAGGCGCTGATCGAACGCGTGCGCGCGCCGTACAAGGCGAAACTGGAGGAGCCGCTCGCGCGCACCGAGGGCCTGCTTTACCGGCGCGGCAACTTCAACGGCAGTTTCGACCAGCTGATCCTGGATGCGCTGATGGCGGTCAAGGGCGCGGAGATCGCGTTTTCGCCGGGATTTCGCTGGGGCACGACACTGCTGCCCGGCGAGCCGATCCGGCGCGAGCAACTCATGGACCAGACGGCGATCACCTATCCGCAGGTAACGCTGAACGCGCTGAGCGGCGCCGACATCAAGGCGGTCCTGGAAGACGTCTGCGACAACCTCTTCAACCCGGACCCCTACCTGCAGCAGGGCGGCGACATGGTGCGCGTGGGCGGCATGACCTACGCGTGCGCGCCGCTGGCAACGATGGGCGCGAGGATTTCGGATTTGCGCTTGCACGGCAAGCCGCTCGAGGCTGACAAGCGCTACAAGGTCGCCGGGTGGGCGCCGGTCGCCGAAGGCGTCACGGGCGAGCCGGTATGGGACGTGGTTGAGCGCTACCTAAAGGACCGCAAGACCATCGCGCCGCGCGCACCCAACCTGCCGCGACTGATCGGCATGGAGAGCAACCCCGGCCTCGCCTGAGGCGCTAGGCGGCGACGGCTTCGAGCCCCTCGCGCTCTTGCGCGATCATGCGCGCGAGCGTGCGCCGGAAATGCACCAGCGGCGCATCGGCGGCGATCGCGTGCATGGTGAAGGAAGGGTCGGCTTCGAGCGTTCGCTGCTGCCCTTCGATGATCGCCTTGTCCTCCATGAAGCCCTCCACCATGCTGCGGTAGAGCGACAGCGCGACATTCGGATCCTGCAACGCGTAGTCGTGCAGGTAGTCCCAGAAAAAATGGGTGCTGCGCATTGTTTCGGGGGTGAAGAACTGGCAGTTGCGGTATTGCTTCACCCCCGCCATGACGCCGGTCTCGGCGCCCGTCCCGGCCGGCGAGAACAGGGTTTCCATGAAGAAAATCCCCGGCACGTGCATGCGCGCGATGTTGCGCCGGTCAACCGGGCCCTGGTCGCGCACCACCTTCTTGTGGAACGGCGGCGGCGGCGCGCTCATGTGCCAGCGCTCGACGCGAAAGCCATCCGGCAGGCGCTCGATCGCGGTGGGCTTGGACTTGAAGGCGTATTCCTCGGAGCCGCCCAGCGTCTTCGCGTGCACGAAGGCGAGGTGCGCAAAATCCGACAGGTTGTCTACGATCAGCAGGTAGTTCGCTTCGTAATGCAGGTAGCCCGGGTGCCCGCGCCAGGCCGCGTCGCGCAGGTACGGAAAGTCGAGGATCTTCGCCGGATCCGCCTTCGCCGCGTCGCCCATCCAGATCCAGACCAGCTTGTCGCGCTCCACCACCGGGTAGCTGCGCACGCCGAGTTTTGGCGGGATGTTGTCCTGGCCGGGAATCTGCACGCACTTTCCCGAGGCATCGAACTTGAGGCCGTGGTACATGCAGCGCAGGCAATCGCCTTCAAGACGCCCCTGAGAGAGCCTGGCGCCGCGGTGGCAGCAGCGGTCATCCAGCGCCACGGCTTTGCCGCTCTCGCCCTTGTAGAGGACGACCGGCCTGCCGAGCAGCGTGCGCGCCAGCAGCCTGCCGTCGATCAGCTCGTGATCCCAGGCTGCGACGTACCAGCAGTCCATGAGAAAAGCTTCGCTGGGCGAAGCCTGATGAAACGCCTCTTTCTGTATCGCCATGGCCGCCTCCAGCTGGAAGTTTACCCCGCGAGCAGGAGCAGCCACAGCGCCGCGGCGTTCAGGATCGAAAGCATGACCGCGGCGCTGCCCAGATCCTTGGCGCGCTTGGAGAGCGCATGGTCTTCGGTCGAAATCCGGTCCACTGCGGCCTCGAGCGCCGAATTGACCAGTTCCACGATCAGCACCAGCAGGATGCTGCCCACCAGCAGCGCGCGCGCGAGCCCGGTGCTCCCGAGATACAGCCCGAGCGGGATCAGGACTACGGCAAGCGCCAACTCCTGCCGGAACGCCGCCTCGGACAGGGCCGATCTGAATCCTTCCAGCGAATAGCGCGTCGCGTCCAGAAGCCTGCGCACGCCCGTCGCGCCTTTGCGGAATCCCGCCATACAGCGCGCAATCTATCAGGCTACCGGAACCAGCGTGCGCAGCAGTTCTTCCTGCACCACGCGGGCCTTGCCGCGCCGCGCGGCGGGCGCATCGTAGCCGCCCTCGGAGTTCATGACCCAGGCCTGGCCCGCGTCCTCCAGATAGGCCTGCAGGCCCTCGCGAATGACGCGCTGCTTGAGCGCCGGGTCGAGCACCGGGAAAGCGAGTTCGATGCGGCGGAAGAAATTGCGGTCCATCCAGTCGGCGCTGGAAAGGAACACATCCTCGGCGCCCTCGTTCTGGAAAAAACAGATGCGCGTGTGCTCGAGGAACCGCCCCACGACGGAACGGACCCGGATGTTTTCCGACAGGCCCGCGACGCCGGGGCGCAGCGCGCAGACGCCGCGGATCAGCAGGTCGATCTGCACCCCGGACTGCGAAGCCGTGTAGAGTTCCTCGATCAGCTCGGGCTCGAGCAATGCATTCATTTTCGCCATGATGCGCGCGGGCTTGCCTTCCTTGGCGAGGCGCGCCTCATTGCGCACCGCGGCGACCACGCGCTTGTGCAGCGTGAAGGGCGAAAGCCACAGGTGCTTCATGCGGCTCGAGCGGCCCAGGCCGGTCAACTGCTTGAAGATCTCGTTGACGTCGGAGCAGATTTCCTCGCGCGCCGTGAGCAGGCCGAAATCGGTGTACTGGCGCGCGGTGCGCGGATGGTAGTTGCCGGTGGCGAGGTGCGCGTAGCGCCTGAGCATGCTGCCCTGCGGACCGTCCTCGCGCCGCACCACGAGCGCCATCTTGGCGTGCGTCTTGTGACCGACCACGCCGTAGACCACGTGCGCGCCGACCTCCTCCAGACGCGAGGCCCAGGTGATGTTCGCTTCCTCGTCGAAGCGCGCCATCAGCTCCACCACTACCGTCACTTCCTTGCCGCGCCTGGCCGCCTCGATCAGAATTTCCATGAGCTCGGAGTCGGTGCCGGTGCGGTACACGGTTTGCTTGATCGCGATCACCAGCGGGTCGGTAACCGAGGTGCGGATGAAGTCGATCACCGGGGTGAACGATTCATAAGGATGATGCAGGAGCACATCCTGTTTCTTCAGCACTGCATAGATGTCCTTCTGGCCGAGGAGCACCGGCGGCGGCGCGGGCTGGAACACCGGGTACTTGAGCTCGGGCCGGTCGACGCGGTCGGTCACCTCGCGCAGGCGGTACAGGTTCACCGGGCCGTCGCAGCGATACAGGTCGGCCTCCGAAAGGCCGAATTGCTGCAGCAGGAAGTCCACGGTCTGCTGCGAGCAGTTGTCCGCGACCTCCAGGCGCACGCCGTCGCCGAAGTGGCGTTGCAGCAGTTCGCCTTGGATCGCGATGCGCATGTTCTTTATTTCCTCTTCGTCGACGAAGAGGTTGGAATTGCGCGTGACTCGGAACTGGTGGCAGCCCTTGATTTCCATGCCCGAGAACAGTTCGTCCACGTGCGCGTGCAGGATCGACGACAGGAACACGAACGCGTACTCGGCCCCCGCGACGTCAGCCGGCAGGCGGATGACGCGCGGCAGGGCGCGCGGCGCCTGCACGATCGCGGCGCGCGACTTGCGGCCGAAGGAATCGCGCCCTTCCAGCTCGATGGCGAGGTTGAGCGACTTGTTCAGCACGCGCGGGAACGGGTGCGCCGGGTCGAGGCCGATCGGAGTCAGCACCGGAAGCAGCTCGCGCATGAAATAATCGCGGATCCAGGCGCGCTGCGGTTCGGTCCAGTCCTCGCGGCGCGGGAAGATCACGCCCTGCTTGGCGAGGGCCGGCAGGAGGACTTCGTTCAGCAGCCGGTACTGCTCGCCTACCAGGGCGCGGGCCTGCGCCGATACCAGTTCGTAGACTTCTGCCGGGCTGCGCCCATCCGGGCTGGAGCCCTTGATGCCGATCTTGATCTGCTCCTTCAGCCCGGCGACGCGGATTTCGAAGAATTCGTCGAGGTTGGACGAAACGATGGTGACGAAACGCAGCCGTTCGAGCAGCGGCACTGAATCGTCCGCCGCCTGCGCGAGGACGCGGCGGTTGAATTCGAGCAGGCCCAGTTCCCGGTTGAGAAAATGGGACGGCGATAAATTCTTTTTGACCATTGCGGAATGCAAGCGACTACAGCTGCTCGTTAGACCAGCCTACACGACAATTGTTGCAGCATTATGAAACCGCGCGAACCCGCAATTTGCCGACTTATCCACAGGGTGTAAGCTTTCCCCCGTCATGCCCCGCTCCGATGTGCTCGCTGCGATCGATCTCGGCTCGAACAGTTTCCACCTGCAGGTCGGCCGGGTCGTCGATGGGCAGATTTATCCGCTCGATTCGTTGCGCGAAGTGGTGCGCCTGGGCGCAGGCCTGACTTCCGACAAGCGCATCGACCGCGCTACGCAGGGGCGCGCGCTCGAAGCGCTCGCGCGCATCGGCGAGCGTTTGCGTGGCCTGCCGCGCGGCGCGGTGCGCGCAGTGGGCACCAATACGCTGCGAGTGGCGAAGAACGCGCCGCAGTTCCTGCGCGAAGCGCGCGCCACGCTCGGTTTCCCGATCGAGGTGATCGCAGGCCGGGAGGAGGCGCGGCTCATCTACCTGGGCGTCGCGCATGCGATTGCGCCCGCCGCGCACGGGTCGGACGATAAGCGGCTGGTGGTGGACATCGGCGGCGGTTCGACGGAATTCATCATCGGCAAGGGGCTCGAGCCGCTCCTCACCGAGAGCCTCTACATGGGCTGCGTCAGCTACAGCCTCGCCTACTTTGCCGAGGGTCGCATCGAGAAATCGCGTTTCAGGAAAGCCGAGCTCGCGGCACGCCAGGAACTCGCCGGCATGGCGGGCGAATACCGCAGCGCCGGTTGGCAGGAAGCCGTCGGCTCTTCGGGCACCGCGCGCGCGCTGGAGTCGATCCTGCGCGAGAACGGCTTCAGCGAGGAAGGCATCACCCTCGAGGGCCTCGAGCGCCTGAAGAGCCTGCTGATCAAACACGAGCGCGCCGATCCGGACCGGATCGCCGGCCTGCGCAAGGACCGCGCCGCGGTGATCCCGGGCGGCCTCGCCATCATGCTCGCCGCGTTCTCCGAGCTCGGCATCGAACGCATGGCGGTTTCCGATGGCGCCCTGCGGCACGGCGTGCTCTACGACCTGCTCGGCCGCGTCCAGCACCGCGACATGCGCGAGGCCACCGTCGCGCAGTTCATGCGCCGCTACCATGCGGATGCCGCGCAGGCTGAACGCATCCGGGTGCTGGCCTTGCGGATTTTTGATTTGCTCAATCCGGACAAGGAAGAGACCGAAGCCGATCGTCTCCTTGTCGACTGGGCGGCGCGGCTGGCCGAGATCGGCCTGTCGGTGGCGCACGCCCAGTACCACAAGCACTCGGCCTACATACTTTCGAATGCCGACATGCCCGGTTTTTCGCGCATGGAGCAGCAACGCCTCGCGCGCATCGTGCTCGCGCACCGCGGCAAGCTCGCCAAGATGCACGACGCGGGGCTGGAGGACGCAGACTGGGCGCTGGTGTTCGCGCTGCGCATCGCGGCGCTGGTGCTGCGCAACCGTACCGACGCGCGCTTCCCGCTAGTGCGCGTCGCGGGGGACGATGTCGGCTACGCGCTCGACCTGCCGCAGGCCTGGCTGGAGGAAAACCCGCTCGCCGCCGCTGCGCTCGACACCGAAACCGGGCATTGGAAGGCGATCGGCATGAAATTCTCCGTCAACGGCCTGTCGGAGAAAAAGGTCGCGCAACTGCGCGGATAGCGCTGCGGACTAGCCTGACTTTCTCTA
>Ga0187893_10004689_pt1 | contig 25659 bp, 16 predicted proteins | sample MA1701074metaG_FD_139574 | JGI IMG/M metagenome (GOLD analysis project Ga0187893, IMG submission 139574) | White microbial mat communities from a basaltic lava cave in the Kipuka Kanohina Cave System on the Island of Hawaii, USA - MA170107-4 metaG ... | reverse complement strand
CTCGAGGCGCCGGACAAATGGACCGTATTCGGTCCAGATAATGATGGGGGGATGCTGTTCACGAGGGGGCCCAAACCGTTTCTCCAATATTACGTTCCCGCCGCAAGGCAGGACTGGTGGGATGCTGTCGAACTAATTACCGGACTGCGGCACGACGATCCATCCATGGCGGATATCGTTCATCGCCTTCAAACGACGCCAGGCATCCCGACCGCCACGCTTGATCGTGCGTTGAAGATGCTCGCAAGCCAGCCGGAGAGTGCGGAGGTATTTGACAGGCGCGTAATCGTTCCACTGGCGTCACCATCGGCATCTCCAGAAGACTATCGGCAGGCCATTCGGAATGCCCGGGAGGCTCTCAAGCGCTCACCGCACAATAAGCTTTATCTGGTTTGCGTCGCGCTCGGACACTATCGACTGGGGGAGTACCGGGAGGGGTTGGCTCTCCTGAGTTCCAAACCGGGAGACTATTCGCTGGAGCATTCGGTGCTTGCTCTGCTTAAGTACCGCACGGGCGAGTCAGAAGAGGCTCGTTGGCATCTTAAGGCGGCTCGAGACTACTACGACCGTTACGGGCGTCAGACAGGGGAGCGCCGGATCCTCGAGGAAGCCGAAGAGACCATCCGAAATCCCCGTTAACACTTGGAAGAATTCAACCCCGGAGCGCTTGAAACAGGAATCTCACTTCGTCCTGCACTTCGGCCGGATCGGAAACGGTTTGCGAGATTTCGTCCAGCAGTAGTTCGCGGTAGCGGCGCCGGAGACGCGAGAGGGTCATTTTGACGGCAGCTTCCGTGGAACCCATGGTCTGCGCGAGTTCTTTATACGGCACGGTGTCGTCGCCTGAAACCAGGTAGCCCTTCAGCAAGGAAAAATGATCGGCTTTTCCGCGGCTGACCGATTCCAGCCGCAATCGCTCCTTTACCTGGTCGAGCAGACTCAGCGCCCACCGCCGAAGGAAAGCGCGCTCCGGTGTTTCACTTCCCGCCAAATCGGCAGCACATTGGTGTTCCGCGCTTTGCAGGTCGAGCGGGACAAATCGGAATTGGCCCCCGCGCTTCTGTGCGCCGGCCAAGTCGTGCTGGTTCGCGGTCCAGTTGCGGAGAGATGCGAGAAGGAACGAACGGAATCGCCCACGGGCCGGATCGGCCGCCTGAACGGAGTGCTTTTCGATGAGCGTTGTGAAGAATCCCTGGGCAAGGTCCTGAGCGGCATCAGGCGAGTGACCGCTCCGGCGCAGGAACACGTATACAGGCTGCCAGTACCGTTCACACAGACTGGAGAGCGCGGCAGGGGCGTTTTGGCCGGCCGCGACGACAAGGCTCCAGGACGTAGTGGGAAACATTGTGATCAGTCTAAACCAAATTTAGGGAGTGAGGTTGCCAACTCCTCTGTTACCCGCGGCCAGCGGTTCTTTATAGGAAGACGAGGCAGCCAACTGCCAGAAGGCATAGAAGCTAGCCGTTCAACTGGGAGGATTCTATGGATGTGAAAATATCGGCCGCGGAACTGCATAGCGGCGACATTCTGCTTTCGACGGGCACGGCATTCAGCTCAGCCATGATCCGGTTCGGCACCAGTTCCGACTACAGTCATGCCGCGTTGTACGTTGGCAATGGCGAGCTCGTGGAAGCCGAAGCGGATGGCGTTCGCAACAAGCCCCTCGCTACGGCGATGGCCGACGATACTTTGGTTGTCGCTTACCGGCACCGGGCGTTGACTGCCGGCAGATGCGAAGCCATCGCAAGTTTCGCACGCAATCAGATCGGCCGGTCCTTCGATCATTTCGGCACCTACGCCTCGGCCAGAACGACGAAATGGGGATGGATTGTGCTGATTCTAGGGCAGCCGCACCACACGCAGCAGCGCCGGGGCTTTGCCGAACGGCTCCGGCTTGCGGAAACGGTGGACACCGGGCTGGATCGCGGGTTCCTGGATCTGTTCTCCGGTCCATGTGTTCAGCCATTGGGGCTGCCCGGTCCCATCGAGGGCGCGTAAATTCACTTTCACTTGCTCGCCTTCGATAAAACAGGCGTAGGCCTCACCTTCACGAACAAGACACGGCGCGCCGTCGGCCAGATGATTCGCCGGCTCCATGCGCCAATAAGGCAGGCTGGACAGCGATTTTTTCAGAATCGCGAAACGTTCCATTCCAGGTGGCTCCGGCTCCGGCTTTACGACGTCCCAGGCCGTGTTGTGGTAGTAGTAGACACCGTATCCGCCAGCCAGGTACACGAGCCAGGCGCGCCGGAGCTGTTCCTGCCATTCATGCACCACGCGGTAAGTGGGAAAGCCGTCCATGCCGCGCTCATAGCCGAATTCGGAATTGAGCACCGGGTAGCGCCGCAGCGCGCGGTCAAACGCCAGGCGGGCCTCCCAATGCGTATGCTGCTGATCTGTTCGAAAATCGGCGCTGGTGTTGAACTCAGGATCTTCGTAAAAGGCGTCGTCGTCATGCACGGTGACCAGCCGCCTGTAGGCATCATGATGCCTTATCCGTTCCATCAAGTGGCGCTGCAAGCGGTTGTCCTTCTCATTCTGGGCTTCCTTGGAAAAATCCCAGACGACGTTGGAAAATCCCTGGTAGCGGGAAACAACGTAGCGGAAATAGCGCTCCTCGTCCGCGCTCCAGGGCTCGGGCCAATTCACCATCTTGTTGTAGACCTTGATCATGATGTGGGCCACGATTCCCCGCTCGCGCAAGGCTTCCATCATCCTGTCATAGGCTTGAAAAAAGCGAGGGTTGAGCCGCGAATGATCCGGCTTTTCATTGGTTCCCTCCCACGGGAACATGTCCGGCGGCCCCCAGTCCCATTCGTGCTTGCGTTCCGGACTCCACCTGGTGTCGTGGGCATAGACGTTGACAAGCAGATGATTGAACCCGCGCGATGCGATTTGCCGAATGAGAGTATGCATCAACCTGCGCTCGGGATCGAGTATTCCCGCGCCCCACAGCCAGTCCGCCTGGTAGCCGAGCAGGAAATAACGGGTCCCATCTTCGTAAACGAAGTGATAAGGGTGGGCCGGATCGACGCGCAGGCCGCCATGAATGTTGGGGTTCCGGTTGGCTGTCGAGGTGATGGTCTCGGATTTGGCGTCCAGTTCCGGCTGCGAAGCCACCGTTCGCAGGGACCACTGACCCTGACGCGCCGGAGAAAACCGTATTTTCCAAACGCCGCCGCCGTCGTAAAACCCTGGAACGCGCAGCCGGATTCCGTCCGGCCCGCGGAATTCACCGGTAAGGGTGACATCGAAGGGGTTGCCGCGCACGGGCGCCGAAAAAGCGAAGTCGTGCGAATGATACTGCTCGATGGAGACTGCGGCATGGAGGGGGATGGTGCATAGGATAAAACAGATCATTCTGTTCATGGCGTTCTCTAACGACTATCAGAAAAAGGGGGCCGGCGGCTACCGGGCAGTGGCGGACTCGGAGCGGCGGCCGCCGGCTCGCCGCTCCGCTATCATGCCGGACTTGCTAGGGAGGGCAGGGCGCCCCCGAGCCCGCCGTGCATCCAGGTTCGCCCGGATCCAAGTGCCTGCGGTCGCGGCCGCTTGGAGCTTTTGCCAGGTAGGGGAAAGAGGGCAAGTACGGCACGTCGTTGACGTTTACGCCGTCACCGAGCCTTCCGCCTATGTTGGGATTGAAGCCGGGAAACGGCGCGGCCAACACGCCACCAACTACCACGCGCAATGCGATATCGACGACGTCGTCAAACAGACGCCGGCCGTTCGGGAATCCAGCCGCATCGCCAGCCAATAATCCCAGGCGGCTGGCGCTGATGGGAGGCGTTGGCGCAACGCCGGTATTCAGGCGCAGCAAATCCGCGATAGGGCCGGTGGGCGTCCCGGTGGCAGCGATCGGCGGAGCATAGAGGACCAGCGGAGCGAGGTCGTTCCTGGGTGGCGCGGGGATGGCGACGGCTCCGCCTGTCAGCGCATTGACGACCCGCGCGAGCGCGGGATCAAAAAAGAAAGAGTTGAACTGACTGTCGTTTTTCGGATCCGTGGTGCTGAACTTGTCTTTGAAGCCCGTACCGATCAGCAGTTCGTTGATGAGCGGGTTTCCCATTCGTTGAACCTGAACGAAATCGCCGACGCTGACGGGCGCAGCGCCGTCGCGGCGGAAGGTGATGCGCTGACGGGACGTTGATCCCCATACGCCGATGGTTGCGGCTGTCGAAGTGGCCGGCTCAACTCTTCCCGTTCTCGTCAGCATCTCGACCGGAACCTCGATGGCGATCGCGTTGACCGAATATCCGGACACGGTATCGCTGGCGAAATTCAGATTGGCAAGGTCCTGGGAAGCATTAAGGGCGCCGGGCGCCACGCTCGACCGAAGGTTCAGTGTGTCGAAAGCCGCCCCCAGATCGATCCAAAAAGGGTCGTCCGTGGTTCCCGCAAAGACTTGCACACCATTGCCCAGCGAGTACGTGCCGGCGGAGAACAGAGACGGGTAGTCCATCGTTCTGGGGCCCACGTTGCTCGGTACCGCGTAGAGGGCCCGTCCTTCATTCAGATTGTTCCGGTTCCGGCCCTTCACCATGGTGACGTTGTACGACTGCCGTTGGCCGAGCCCCGAATCTCCAAAACTCATGATCCTGGGCGGCACGATGAGAGTTCCCGGAGGCACCGGGGGCGGCGAATTGGAGGGAGCGGCAGCCCCGCCCGGCACTCCGGCGTATACCTGAAACAGGTTCGGCAAACGCTGCTCGGTATTGAAGCGAAACTCGAACTTGATGTCAGGCTCCGCGTCGTTGTTGTTGTCTATGTTGATCGTGTAAAGGATGTCATCGTCGAAGGGCCACCAGTTGGGGCCGTTGCCCGGTTCCTGAAGCGGGTCCACGCACAAGATGAGGGTTACGCGCGGCTGCGTGCCTCCTCCGTAGCTCCGGAATGCGTAGACGTCGGTAATGTCCGCCTTGTGGTCGAGGGCGGTGATCGGCGCTTCGCGATGGTTGGCTGCCGGAGCTGGCGGCGGCAGCGCAATTAAGAAGGCCATGGCCGTTGCCAAAGCACACTTGTAGCTCATTGCTGTACTCCTTCCGAATTTTTAGCCGGGTCGCCCTTGAGCGATGGGAAGAGGGGCAATCTCCGATCTAGGTGGAATTACGAAGAACGGAGCTCAGTGGATTTAGCCCGCGGGGAAATTCACTTTCGGAGGACCGCCGCGCTCACCAGCTCCAGCGTGCGGAGCAGTGCTTCATTCGATTCGATGGTGGCGCGGAAACCCGGGCGCGTGTCCTTCGGGCCGGGCGGCTCGGGGAGGCCGGTGTTGCGCGAGTCGTATTGCTCATCCCGGCCGCCGAGCTTCCAGACGATGAGATCAAGCGAGGGCACGATGTAGAAGGCGTGTCCGCCCGATCCGCTTTTCCAATACGCGTCGCGCGGCGCCGCCGGGACCTGGCCGCCGGCGTTTACATCGAATTGCAAGCTGTAGGGAAAATGCGGATTGAACGGCGACAGGCGGCCGCAGTGGCGCACATAACCGGCGGGAACAATCTGTTTGTTGTTCCATTTCCCTTCGCGAAGCAGCAGGTAGGCAAAGCGCATCATGTCCGTGGCGCGCAGCGCCGCACCGCCTCCGCCTGGGGTGTGCGTGAGTGGCCGGTCCTTGTATGCGAACGCCCAGCGGCCCCAGCCGAGCGGACGCGCCAGTTTCTCCTCCACGTACTGCTGCATCTCCCTGCCGGTGAGATTGCGGAGGATGATGGATACGATGTGGATGGACGAGGTTGAATAGGAATAGCCGCCGCCCGGCCGGACCCACAATGTTTTCGTATGAAGCGGGCCGTCTTGATGCCCCAGCGCCATTTCATCCTTCATCGCCAGCCAGCCGTCGGGGCCCGCGGGATCGAGCGTTACCTTGACGCCATTGACGTAGCCGGGATTGTTGCCGCGAATGCCGGCGGTCATCGCCAACAGTTGGCCCAGGGTGATGCCCGCCATTTCGGGATCACTCAGCGGAAATGCCTGCGGCAAATATTTTCGCGTGAAGACTTTCTCATCGAGCCCGCGCGGAAACAACTGCGGCCGTTCACCCATCAGGATTCCCATCGCGATGCTTGTAATGGATTTGCCGCAGGAACCGGAGTTGGGAGCGGTTTCGCGGCTGGCTTGGCCGAAGTACCGCTCGTAGACCAGGTAGCCATTGCGCACCACCAGCAGGCCGCCGTTCTTGGTTGTCTGCTCCACGTAGCGAAAAGCTTCGTCCAGTTTCGGGCGGCTTATTCCGGTTAGCCGCTCGATCCCGGCCGCATCGGAGAGATTGCGCCAGCCGCCTTTTGAATCCGGCGGGGGGAAGTAATCGGCCGCGAGCGCCGCGGCGGCCGCGGCCATCCAGATTGCGAGCAAAAACGAGATTCTCATGGATACCAACCTACCGTGCGAAAATAAGCAATTCCGAAGAAGACCGGCCAGCAGGCCTGTCCCACTGCCGCCAGTTGGAAACAAGTATCTATCACGAGGATGCCATGCCATTTCGCTCACCCTATCCGGAAGTCGAGATTCCGAATGTAACCTTACCGCAGTTTCTGCTCGACGGTATCGAGGAGCAGGAAGATGAAATCGCTCTGGTGGATGGGCCAACGGGGCGCAGCTACACGTACGGCCAGTTTCGAGACGCCGTGCGGCGTACGGCGGCGGCTCTGGCGCGGCGTGGTTTGACGAAAGGCGACAAGCTGGCCATCCTCAGTCCGAACCTGCCCGAGTATTTGATTGCGGTTCACGGAATCATGATGGCGGGCGGCGTGGTGACCACGATGAACCCGCTTTACAGCGAAGAGGAAATCGAACATCAGCTTCACGATTCCGACGCGCGCATCCTGCTCACCATCCCGGCGTTGCTCGGAAAAGCCGAAGGGGCCGCGCGGCGGGCGGGCGTGGAGACGTTCTTCGTTCTCGGCGAGAGTGAAGGCAAGGAATCGTTTGCCACGCTGATGGAGGAGGAGGGAGAACCGCCGGAAATCGAGATGGATCCGGCCGGAGATGTCGCCGCGATGCTCTATTCGAGCGGCACCACGGGGCTGCCCAAAGGCGTCATGCTCACGCATCGCAACCTGGTGGCCGCGCTGTGCCAGGCCGGAACTTTGTTTGGAGAGGGCGCGGCGCGGTCACTGCTGTTTCTGCCGGTTTTTCACATCTTCGGCTTTCACGCTGTCGCGAATTACGATCTGTACAAGCGCGGCATGATCGTAACAATGCCGCGCTTTGACATGGACCAGTTTTTGGATCTGATCGCGCGATTCAAAATCGAGCGCGTGTGCCTGGTGCCGCCGGTGGTGCTGGGGCTGGTGAAGAGTCCGCTTGTGGACAAGTACGATCTGTCGAGCCTGCGGCTGATCTTCAGCGGGGCGGCTCCGCTCGACGCCGAGCTGGCCGGGGCCTGTGAAAAGCGGATTGGCTGCATGGTGCGGCAAGGCTACGGCATGACAGAAACGTCACCTCCGATTTGCGGGCATCCGCTCGATACGGTGAAGGTAAAATACGGATCGGTGGGACTGCTTTGTCCGAACACGGATGGGCGCATCGTGGATCTGACGACGCTCGAGGATGTTCCCGCGGGCACGCCTGGCGAGCTATGGGTGCGCGGTCCGCAGGTCATGAAAGGCTACTACAAGAACCCGGCCGCCACGCGGGATGCGATCGATCCGGATGGTTGGCTGCGAACCGGCGATATCGCCCAATTGGACGAGGACGGCTGGCTGTACATCGTCGATCGCGCCAAGGAACTGATCAAGTACAAGGGTCTGCAAGTGGCGCCGGCCGAGTTGGAGGCGTTGCTGATCAATCACCCCGCCATCGCCGATGCCGCGGTAATCGGAATACCCGATGAAGAGGCCGGCGAAGTGCCAAAGGCGTTTGTCGTCAAGAAGGGTGAGATCTCGGCCGAGCAGGTGCAGGCATATGTAGCCGAACACGTGGCGCCATACAAGAAGATCCGGCGCGTCGAGTTTCTCGATCAGATTCCGAAGTCGCCGAGCGGCAAAATTCTGCGCCGCGTGTTGAAAGATCGGGAAAACGCGCTGACATAAGACTCGTTTATACTGCCGTATCCCAGAATCGATCCCAAAATATTTTTTTCTTGACAAAACATTTCTATAAAGAAATGTTTTAAACAATCCGATCTATTCAGTGAGATGACGCTCGCATTGCTCTACTGGCTGGCCCCGATTGCCTTCGCCCAGCCCGCCTGCGACGCCCCCGCCCGGCGCATGATCGACCACTCCTTCTTCCGCATCTGCTACGACTCTTCACTGAAGGCCCCGGTATGGACCGAATACGAACTCCGCCCCGAACAAATGGCCGGCGCCGCCGCCCGGCGCCGGCCGCGCTTCCGCCGCGATCCATCCGCCTCTTTCCCAACCGCCTCCAACGCCGACTTCCGCAAATCTGGATATGCTCGCGGCCACCTAATTCCGGCCGGAGATTTCGCCTGGTCCGTCGAAGCCCACCAAGCTACTTTCCTCCTGACCAACGTCATCGCGCAAAAGCAGAGCGTGAACGCGGGCCGCTGGCGCATGCTCGAATCCGCTGTCCGCCGAATCGCCGCCACTGCCGATTCGGTTCAGGTGTTCTCCGGACCGCTGTTTGATTCCGGGCCCATCGACTTCCTGTCACCCGGAGGCGTCGCTGTGCCAACCCATATCTACAAAGTGTTGCTCGTGGTTCACGAAGGACGCCGGACAATGTTTGCGGCGATTATCCCCAATGCCCAAAACCCGCCGCAGCCGCTGAATTCCTTTGCCCTCACGGTGGCTGAAGTGGAACGCCGCACAGGATTCGACTTTTTCAGTTTTGTGGAAGACGCCGAAGAGGCAGCACTGGAATCGCGGCTGGAGCGGTTCCCTCAATAACCGTCAGCCGGCTCCCAGCCGTCACCGGGCAGTGGAAACTGTTATAAAATCGTCTAACTTATGCCGCTCACCGCAGGAACCCGTCTGGGTCCTTACGAAATCGTCGCGCCTATCGGCGCGGGAGGAATGGGCGAGGTTTACAAGGCGACGGACACGCGCCTGAAGCGCACGGTCGCCATCAAAGTGCTGCCGCAACATTTCGCGCAGCGGCAAGACTTGCGGCTGCGCTTTGAGCGTGAGGCGCGCGTTATTTCCAACCTCAATCATCCGCACATCTGCACGCTCCACGACATCGGCGAGCAAGATGGCACGCACTTTCTGGTCTTGGAGCACCTGGAAGGCGAAACACTGGCCGCGCGCCTGCGGCGCGGGCCGTTGGCGCTGGAAGAGGCGCTGCCTCTGGCGATCCAGATTGCGGACGCGCTGAGCGAAGCACACAACCACGCTGTGGCCCATCGCGACTTGAAGCCGGCCAACGTGATGCTGACGCGGACCGGCGTCAAACTGCTCGACTTCGGGCTTGCCAAACCGCTGAGCGCCGGCAAGCCAACTGGACCGGACGACGCGACGCTGACCGCTGCGCTGAGCACCGAAGGCGCGTTCATGGGGACGCTGCAATACATGGCGCCGGAGCAATTGGAAGGCAAAGAAGCCGACGCGCGCTCGGATATCTTCGCCTTCGGGTGCGTGCTGTACGAAATGCTGACGGGCACGCGCGCGTTCAGCGGGGATAGCCACGCCCGCGTGGTCGGAGCGATCATGAGCGGCGAGCCGCCGGCGCTCACGCAGCTCCAGCCGTTGACGCCGGTTGGGCTGGAGCGCGTTGTGCGCCAGTGTCTGCGCAAGAAAGCTGAAGAGCGGCTGCAATCGGCGCACGATATCAAGCTGCACCTGGAGTGGCTGCGCCAGCCAGGGGAAGAGAAGCCGACCGCTGTGCCGCCTCCGCCGCCACCGCCGAAGCCGCGCATTCGCGAGCGATGGCTATGGGGCGCGGCCATTTCACTAAGCGTGCTGGCCGCGGCGCTGGCGGTTTTGGCGCTGCGCCCTGGTTCGCCGCCCGCTCCCGGTCCGGTGAAGTTAGAGATTCAGACAAAAGAAAGGGGTTCCACGGTCGTCACTGTGCTCGTTTCACCGGATGGAGAAACCATTGCCTTGGACGCCAGAGTCGGCCCTGACCGCCGCTTGTATGTGCGTTCCCTTTCTACAGGAGTTACTCGCCCACTCACCGGGGTTTCCGGAGCAATGAGAGCCTTTTCCCACGATGGGCGTTCCCTGCTGGTCGAGTCTGGGGGAAGTCTGAAGCGGGTAGATCTGGCCGGTGGCGGAGTACAGACCGTATGCGATTGCCGGGCATCAAACGGCGCCTATTGGAGCCAGAGCGGAAACGTCTTTCTTGGCGACCCGAATGGACCCCTGCTGCGAGTACCGGCATCCGGCGGCAAGCCGGTTCCGGCCCTGGCCTTGGATAAGGAGCGTGGGGAATCGAGTCAGCGGAGCCCAGTGCTTTTGCCGGAGGAACGGAGCGTTCTATACATCTCCAGGCACGCAAATCCGGAACTCGATGGGGTGTATCTGGCTTCGCTCGATGGCAGCCAAAAGCCAAGACGTGTGCACTCATCCATTAGCCGGTTCCAGTACATTCATCCTGGCGTCCTGCTGGTCCGACACGGAGAAGGTTTGGCCGCCGTCCGCGCGGATCTGAACGGCACGGCCGCCGCGGGCGAGCCTCTGATGCTTGCGGAGTCACTCCCAAGCGGAGCAGGGACAGGGTATTTTTCTTCCTCGCTCGATGGAAAAGTCATTGCCCTGATAGATGGGGAGCGATCTATGGACGAGTTGATTCTGACGGACCGCTCCGGCAAGAGCGTGTCCAAACTCGTTTTGGAGGGCGGTGGAACCGTCAGCCATCCGGAATTCTCCCCCGACGGCAAACGGCTGCTGTTTGACCGTTCCCTACCCTCGTCCCCTGGGGATTTGTGGAGTTACGACCTGGAGCGGCGGACCGCTTCCCGCCTCACTTTCTCGCCGGAACGAGATGGTCCCGCGACGTGGTCGGCGAATGGAGACCGCGTTTACTACTATTCGTCGCGAGCGAACCAGGGTGGCCTCTACCAGATCGAAGCGAATGGCGTAGGTACGGAGAAGCTGATCAGCCAGACGACAGCAGGGCACATGCACACCTCACCAGATGGGCGGCGCCTGGTTTTTGAGATCGGACTAGCTGGCGGAGGGGACTTATGGACTTTGTCTCTCCTGGATGGGGGAAAACCCAGTCCGTTGCTGACCGGTCAGGCATTTCGAATGCCTCGATTCTCGCCCGACTCGAGGCTGATTGCCTACGACTCAAGCGAGACGAATCGCAGCGAAGTCTATCTTCAGACCATCCCGCCGGGAGGAGGCAAGTGGCAGGTTTCCACCAATGGAGGCCGCGAGCCGAAATGGCGCGCCGATGGCAAGGAGATCTATTTTGCCAACGGCGTCAGGATGATGGCCGCCAGCGTCAGCCGGCGTGAAGCGGCAGTTGAAATCGGCGTGCCCCAGGAGTTATTCGAAACCCGGATCACGGCCAACGTGGGGCAACACTACGCAGTGAGTCCGGACGGCAAATTGTTCTTCTTTACTGTTTTCAGCGAGAACGCGCAGGACCGGCCGGTCACCGTACTGCTGAACTGGCGGCTGTCCCCCGCAGGCCGTTGAACGTAGGGCATTGATATACTGGCTGGGGTCGAAAGCTCATGGATCGACGCGACGTTTTAAGAACACTGAGCGCTTCCACCGCCGGCGCAATGGCCCTACAGGGTCCTTTGGCCGCCGCGCAAAGCGCCGCCCGCCGGGGCTTGCCGCCCCTGAAGATCACCGATGTGAAGGTGATTCTTACCCAACCCGCCAGCGATCATCTCGTCATCGTCAAAGTGCTCACAGATGAGCCTGGACTTTATGGCGTCGGCTGCGCGACGCATCGCGAGCGGCCTCTGGCGGTCGCCGCTTACATTGAAAACTATTTGAAGCCATTCGTGGTGGGGCGGCAATGCGACGAGATTGAGGATATCTGGCAATCAGCCTACGTCTCGTCTTACTTTCGCAGCGGTGTCACGGGCAACAACGCGCTGAGCGGGATCGATTGCGCGCTTTGGGACATTCTCGGGAAGCGATGCGGCGTTCCGGTCTACAAACTGTTGGGCGGCAAAGTGCGCACGGCGGTCCCGCTTTATTGCCACGCATCGGCGCGCGATTTCACCGATTTGGAAGACCAGGTGCGGAAGTGGATGTCGCAGGGTTACCGGCACGTCCGTGTGCACATGGCGGTGCCCGGATTCGCCGGCTACGGCGTGCGAGCCGAGACCTCGACGGACGTGCAAAGGATACGACCAGAGGGTACGCCGGCCTCGCCCGTGTTCGAGCCGACGCCCTATGTGAATAACACCATCAAGATGTTTGAGCAGCTTCGCGCCAGGCTCGGCTTTGAGGTCGAGCTACTGCACGACATCCATGAACGCATTCCGCCCAACCAGGCAGTGCAACTGTGCAAGGCAGTGGAGCCGTACCGCCCCTTCTTCATGGAAGATCCCTTCGCACCCGAGGATGTCCATTGGTTCCGCACGCTACGCCAGCAGACGGCCTGCGCCATCGCCATGGGCGAGTTGTTCGTCAATCGCAACGAATGGGTTTTCCTGGTGGCCGAGCGGCTGATCGACTTCATCCGCATCCACATCTCGGCCGTAGGCGGCCTGAATATGGCGCGCAAGGTCGCCGCTTGCTGCGAGTTCTTCAACGTGCGCACGGCGTGGCATGGGCCGGGCAATGTTTCGCCCGTTGGGCATGCTGTTAACATGCACCTGGATCTGGCCACCTACAATTTTGGCATCCAGGAGCAGAACGTTTTCTCCGACACCACGCGCGAGGTCTTCCCTGGCGCGCCCGAGATCAAGGGCGGCTACATGTATTGCAACGACAAGCCGGGGCTGGGAATCGATGTCGACGAGAAGCTGGCTGCGAAATTCCCCTATAAGACGCCTGGCGGGAGCCGGGGCAATGATCGACGGCTGGATGGAACTATCGTGCGTCCGTAGATCAGAACAGAAGCTTCAACGCCACCTGGGCCACGCGAGGGGCGCCGGCTCCGGTGATGCGGCCGAAATTGGCCGAACCCTGGTTGGCATTGGGGTTGCCGAGATTCACACGGTTGAAGAGGTTGAAGAATTCACCGCGGATCTGGAGCCGGAGGCGCTCCCTTAGGGCCACGTTTTTGAACAGCCCAAAGTCGGTTGTTGCGGCTCCGGGGCCGCGCAGGATGTTCTTGCCGACGTTGCCGAACGTGCCGGCGGCGTTAGCCCGGAAAGCCGCCGTGTTGAAGTATTGACGGATAAGCTCGGCGCGGGGGCGGCCGGTGTCGAGGAAGGGATTAGCGGCGAGATCGGCGCGATCGGCGTTGGTGGCAGCCTGCGAGTTGTCGACGCCGCTAACCATGTTGACCCAGCCGCCGCTTTCGAATGTGACGATGCCGTTGGCCTCCCAACCGCCGAGAACGTGGCGGACGGCCGGCAAAGCGCTCGCGAACCTGGGCAGGGCATAGAGGAACGAGCCTACGAAACGGTGCGTGAGGTCGAAGTCGCCGGGGCCGCGTTCGTGGCGGAAGTCGAAGGGATTGGCCGGACTATCGCCGTCCGCGGAAGCGTCGTCCATCAACTTGGCCCAGGTGTAGTTGGCAAGCACGGTGAAGTTTCTCGAGAGCCGCTTGTTGGCGGTGAGCTGGAGCGAGTGATAAAGCGAGTTGGCGCGGGCGCTGTAATCGGCGATGCCGGCGTACACGGGCGCGTAAATACGGCGGGCGTCGGCGTTACCGGGGCGTCCGAAAATGGCGGGATTGGCCTGGGAGGTCATGAAGAGGTGATTACCCTTGGAGCCAACGTAGGCCGCTGTCATGATCCAATCGCCGAGCATTTGCCGCTGGAGAGTGAAGTTCCACTGTTGGACAACGCCGTTGCGGAAATCGTGGTTCCAGGCCTGGAGAGCCACGGGGCGGACGTAGCGGAAGCTCTGGCGCTCCTGTTGCGTGGTGGGCACTTTGTAAGGAAAGGGGTTGCCGCCGTCATAGGGATTCGCCAGGCCGTTGACCGGATTATTGATGGTCAGGGTCAGGTTGAAAGGCTGATTGCCGCTGAGCCCGTTCATCGCCTGCGACCGGATGGCGGAATAAAAGATTCCGTATCCACCGCGGATGCTCGACCGCGCGTTCCCCGTGGGATCGAAAGCGAAACCGAGACGCGGCGCGAAGTTCATCCAGCGCGTGGGGATGGCGCCCGCCGGAATCCCTGCGTCGCCCGGATAGACCGTGCCCACCGGCGCCGTGGGATACACGGTGGACTGCTGACCCGGCCGGAAGGCGGCCAGGACGTCATTGGTGTCGGTGAACGGGATGAAGGGATCCCAGCGTAGGCCCAGGTTGAGGGTGAGACGGCGGGTGGCCTTCCAATCGTCCTGGGCAAACAGAGACAACTCGTGGATCCGGCCGTTGCTGGCGCTGACGGAGGCCTGGCCCAGTTGGGTCACGCGGCCCAGGAGTAGATCGGCCGCGGCGTCGCCGGTGAAGGTGTTGCGAAAGCGCAGGAAGGGGTCGTTGCGAAAGTTCTCGACGCGATCAATGCTGTTGTAGCGGTACTCGCCTCCGAATTTCAGAAAGTGCGAGCCTGTGCTGAGCGAGGCCGTGTCGGCTATCTGCCAGTTATTGCGGAACTGGTCGAGCGGGTGACGGGAGAAGGCTTGAAAATAGCCATCGACGGTGGTGTCCATGGCAGCGACCAGATCAGGGCTGATGGCGCGGACGACGCCGGCGCCAAAGCCGGTCCATGTGCTATTGCCCGGGACCACCGACAACTGACGCCGGCTGATATCGCCCCACGAAAGGGTGAAGGTATTGAGAGCCGACGGGTTGATCATCCAGGTGTGCGTGCCGACGGCGTTCCAATTTGTGTAGTCGAGCAGGGCGAAGAAGCCAGGCAGATTCCCGGTGGCTTCCTGGAACTTGTTCAGGTTGCGCAGAACGCGCCCGCTGAACTGATGCCGGGCGGAAATCTGGTGGTCGAGTTTGACGATAGTCTGGTGATCGTCTATCTTCTGCTGGCTGGCGAAGCTCAACAGCCCGTCGGCGAGGTTGGGCTGCGGGACAAAGGCGTCAAGAAACTTGGTGGTGGGCGCGTAGATGCGGCTGGCCGGGATGCGGTTGTTGGGGAAGTTGCCGCCGGCCGGATCGCGGATGACGCGCGGGAACTGACCCTGCCGTTGATCGGCGGTAAGCACGGTGGAGGTGGTCGCGCTGGGTGAGCTGCGCTCATAGGTTCCCTGGTAGGAGGCGAAGAAGAAGGTCCGGTTCTTCAGGACAGGCCCGCCGAGGGTGCCGCCGAACTGGTTGCGGCGAAAGGGGGGCACGGCGGTGGCGAAGAAGTTGCGGGCGTTGAGCTTGTCGTTGCGCAGGAACTCGAACACGGCGCCGTGAAACTGGTTGGTTCCGGACTTGGTGACCGCGGTCATGAATGCGCCGCCATTGCGGCCGCGATCGGCGCCGTAGCTGCTGGTCTGTATGCTGAATTCCTCGAGCGCATCCGGGGATGGGAATACGGATGGGGAGTTGAAGAATGGATCGTGGTTGTCGGCGTTGTCGAGCTGATAGTTGTTGGAGTTGTTGCGCGACCCGTTGATCGAGACCGTGCCGTTCTGGCCTTGCCCCTGGCCGGCCGTGCCGCCGGAGCCCGCAACGAGGAGCTGAAGCTGGAGCGGATTGCGTCCGTTGAGCGGCAGATCGACGATGCGCCGGGAGTCGACGACCTCCTTGACAGAGCCAGAGCGCGTCTCCACCTGCACGTTCTCAGCGGTTACGCTGACACTCTCGGAGAGCTGGCCGACTTCGAGTGAGACGTCGATCCGGCGGTTGTCATCCACGCGGATTTCGATGTCCTTTTCGAGGTGCGCCTTGAAGCCGCTGGCCTCGGCCTTCATTTCGTAGCGTCCGGCGGCCAGGCGGGGAAAAATGTAAGCGCCTGTTTGCGAGGACTCGGCCGAACGCGAGATTCCGGTGTCCTGGTTGACCAATGTAAGCTTGGCCCCCGGCACTAAGGCCGACGAGCGGTCGGCTACATTACCGAAAATGGTTCCGGTGCCTTGGGCCAACAGCGAGGCAGAGGCCAGAAGCAAGAAGCCGGAAGCAAGAAACGAGACGCGAGAGGCTTGGTGCACTGAACTGGACATGGCGAGTTATCCTTTCGCAAATGGTACGTGTCCGGAAAATCGAAACTGACGCGCCGGCCTCGGACCGGCGACTCATCCTTCATGATATGGGAAAGCGAGGCGGGGCACTAACAACCGGTTATTGCCAGAAAAAGGAAACTCCGCTATATTGAAGATGGCGTATGACGAACCTCTCTATTCGCATCCTCAGCGCGTGGCTGATGAACGCGGTGCTGCTTGTGGGCAGTTGTCTCATCTGCCTTACACCGCAGGCCAAAGGTTCGTCGCATGATTGCTGCCGCGCGGCGGTGACAAAGGGACATTGCGATCAGCCCGCGCCGTCCAAGGAACCGAGTAAAGAATCCAAGGACTGCCCGAACGAAAAACTGTTTCTGGAAACTGCAAAGAAGCAGGACGGAGCGGCGTGGATCCTTTTCGATTTGAATCCGGACTTCATAGCCTCCACTCCGGCCGGCTTGCAGGAGGGAACGCGCCTCGCTGCCGTCATCAGGACGCCTCGACCCGCACCTTTCCCGCTCGCGCCCGTATTACGTATCTGATCTTCCTTCTTTTCGACAACCAAACGCTGTAGGTGTTTTTCATTCTCTGTTAGCGGAAAGGAGGAGCATGTTCCTATTGCTCTATCTGATTGCCGCAGCGCCGGGAGTGGCCCGGGCGCAACAGGATCTCGACCTTAACGGCCTGATCCGTGAAGCGCTCGAGAGCAACCCCGACGTTCTGGCGGCCCAAAAACGCTATGAAGCCGCGCGCCAGCGGCCCAGCCAGGAGCGCGCCTTGCCAGAGCCCATGCTGTCGGTGGGCTACGCCAGCAATGGCAGACCCTGGCCCGGAGCAGGCCTGGGCGTCGAGCCTACCAGCAATATCGGCTTCATGGTAACGCAGGAATTCCCATTCTTCGGGAAGCGGAAGCTGCGCGGGGAGATCGCGCAAAAGCAGGCGCAGGCCGAATTTGATCAGTACCAGACAATTCAGCTCGGCGTTGTTTCCCGCCTGAAGCAGGCCTACTACCGGCTTGCATACACATACCGGGCGCGGGACGTGCTGGAGCGCAATCGCGATTTGCTGATCAAGCTCGAACGTGTAGCCGAAGTCCGCTATACGATCGGCCGCGCCGCGCAGCAGGACATTCTGAAGATCGAAACGCAGTTGTCGATTCTTGAAACGCGCTTGATTCAGCTTGAGCGGGAACGCGGCGCGCGCGAGGCTGAGATTTTGAGCCTGTTGAACCGCCGTCCGGGCGAACTATCGGGCAAGGCTGTTATCGCGGTTCCGAAACCGTTGCGCAAGACGCTCGAAGAGTTGTTCGCCCTGTCCGGGTCGAACGCTCCGCAGCTTCAACGCGACCGCCGCATGATTGAGCGCAGCCAGCTCGCGCTTAACCTGGCGCGCAAGGATTCGATGCCGGACTACGCGGTTTCAGGAGGCTACGCGAATATGGGCCGCATGCCCGACATGTACCAGTTCCGGTTGGATCTCAAGCTGCCAGCGTGGTTCGGCAAGCAGCGCGCCGCGCAGGCCGAGCAGTCGCTCGAATTGCGAAGCGCGCAGCGTGTCCTGGAATCAACGGCGCAAAACATGGCGTTTCGCATCAAGGACGACTACCTCATGGCGGAAACGTCGCTCAAGCTCATGCAGGCCTACGAACGGGCGGTGGTGCCACAGGCGAGCCTGGCGCTGGAATCTTCCTTGGCCAGTTATGAAACGGCGGCCGTCGACCTGCTGAGCGTGCTCACCAACTTCATCACCGTGGTCGAGTACGAGATGAACTACTACGAGGAGATGCTGAACTTTTACCTGGCGGCGGCGCGTCTGGAAGAGGTGACAGCGGAGCCGCTGATCGACGGAGACCGGCCATGAAGCGATTCTTTGTGGTCGTTGTACTGGGGGCCGTCAGTTTCGCCGGCGGGTATTTGTTCCACGCGCGGCGGTCCGGTCCGGCGGAAAAGAAAACGGAAGAGCGGAAGATTCTCTATTGGTACGACGCGATGCATCCGGCTTACAAATCCGACAGGCCGGGAATCGCGCCCGATTGCGGCATGGCGCTGGTTCCCAAATACGCCGAGGAGGAAACGGCACACCAGCACATGCCGGCGCGGCCCGATCCGAATCGCAAAGTGGCTTTTTATCGCGACCCGGAACAGCCCTCCTATACATCCGATAAGCCTGGTCTGAATCCGGAAACCGGCAATGAGCTGAAGCCTGTATATGAAGGGGGTCCGGCCGCCATGCCCGCTGGCACGGTGAAGATATCCACGGAGAAACAGCAGTTGATCGGCGTGCGCATGGGGACGGTTGCGGTGAGCTCGGAAGGTCGAACGATCCGCGCCGCGGGCCGGGTGGTGGCGGATGAGTCCCGCATCGCGCATGTCCATACACGGATTGAAGGCTGGATCGACCATGTGCATGTGCATACTACGGGGTCGTTCGTCAAAGAAGGCGATCCGCTTCTCACGCTCTACAGCCCGGAACTGCTGGCTACGCAGCAGGAATACCTGCTGGCGCTGAAGGCCAGAGAGACGTTCCAGGCCAGCCCGCTTGAAGGAAGCGCCGGTCGCGCCGAATCTCTGGTGCAGGCGGCGCGGCGGCGGCTGGAGCTTCTCCAGTTCAACCCGCAGCGCCTTGAAGAAATCGAACGCACCGGGAAACCGATCGTGAACGTGACGGTGTTCGCGCCCGCTTCGGGCTACATCATGAAGCGGAATGCCTTCCATAGCCAGATGGTGAAACCGGACATGGAGCTTTACACGATTGTCGATTTGAACCGTGTGTGGGTGATGACGGATGTGTTCGAGCATGAGATGCCTGCGATCCGCGTAGGTATGCCGGCAGAGGTTTCCGCCGCCGGCGCGCCGGGCCGGACGTTTCGGGCTTCGGTGAACTACATCCAGCCGGAGGTCGATCCAGTGACCCGCACGGTGAAAGTGCGCGTCGAGGCGGCGAATCCGGGGTTATTGCTGAAGCTGGACATGTTCGCGGATGTGGAACTGCGCGCCGGCTCGACGCCGCGGCTCACGGTTCCTGCTGACGCCGTGCTCGACGCTGGCCAGCGAAAGACGGTGTTCGTCGATCTCGGCGGAGGATACCTGGAGCCGCGTCTGGTCGAAACCGGAGAGCGCTTTGGCGGGCGCGTGGTTATTCTTTCGGGCCTCCGGGCCGGCGAAAGAATTGTGGTGAGCGGAACGTTCCTGGTAGACAGCGAAAGCCAGTTGAAGGCCGCCGCCACAGGAATGGCGGGACATTCGCATGATTGACCGGATCATCGAGTTCTCCGCGCGCAACCGGCTTGTCGTGCTTCTGCTGACCGCGATCGCGGTGCTGGCCGGCATCTGGGCTATGCAGAATGTGGCTCTAGACGCGATCCCGGATCTGAGCGAAACGCAAGTGATCCTGTATTCGCGCTGGGATCGCAGCCCCGACATCATCGAGGATCAGGTGACTTACCCGCTGGTCACGGCGATGCTGGGGGCGCCACGGGTCAAAGATGTGCGCGGATTCTCGGATTTCGGCTACTCCTACATTTACGTGATTTTCGATGAAGGAACCGATATCTACTGGGCGCGGTCGCGTGTGATGGAAAACCTGTCGGCGGTGCTGCCGCGCTTACCTCAAGGCGTCAAAACCGAGCTTGGACCCGATGCGACGGGGCTTGGGTGGGTATTCCAATACGCTCTGATCGATAACAGCGGACAGCACAGCCTGGCCGATCTACGGTCGTATCAGGACTGGTATCTGCGTTATTACCTTAAGGCGGTGTCCGGCGTGGCCGAGGTCGCTCCGCTTGGCGGATTTGTCCGGCAGTACCAGGTGAACGTAGATCCGCTCAAGCTGCAAAGCTATGGCATCGCCCTGCAGCGCGTCACCGAGGCGGTACGCGCGGGCAACTCCGATTCCGGAGGCCGGTTGATCGAATTTTCCGGCGCCGAGTACATGATCCGCGGCCGCGGATACGCAAAATCGACGGCCGATATCGGCTCCATTGTTTTGCTCACCAATGACGCCGGGGTGGCGGTTCGCGTTCGAGATGTAGGCGCTGTCACGCTGGGCCCCGACCTGCGGCGCGGTGTCGCCGACTGGAACGGCAAGGGGGACGTTGTTTCAGGCATCGTGGTGATGCGCCAGGGCGCCAATGCACTCGACGTGATCGACCGCGTGAAGGCGAAGCTGAAGGAAATCGAGCCTGGACTGCCGGCGGGCGTCAAGGTTGTCACGGCCTACGATCGCTCGGATTTGATCCTACGCTCGATTGACAACCTAAAGACGACGCTCATCGAGGAACTGGCAGTGGTCTCGCTCATCGTGCTGATTTTTCTGTGGCACATACCGAGCGCCATTATTCCCATCGTCACGATTCCGATTGCGGTGATCATTTCCTTCATCCCGATGCAGGCGATGGGGCTTACTTCCAACATCATGTCGCTGGGCGGCATCGCCATCGCCATCGGAGCCATGATTGACGCCGCAATCGTCGTTGTGGAGCAAACGCACAAAAAGCTTGAAGAGTGGGAGCGGGATGGACGCAAGGCCGATTACCGCGAGGTGATCATACACGCAGTGAAGGAAGTAGGCGCGCCCAGCTTTTTTTCGCTGCTGGTGATCGCGGTGGCGTTTCTGCCGGTGCTGGCGCTGGAGGCACAGGAAGGCCGGTTGTTCAAACCGCTGGCTTACACGAAGAACCTGGCCATGATCGTGGCTGCCTTGCTCGCGATCACGCTGGATCCGGCGTTGCGGCTTCTATTCACGCATATGCGGAACTTCGAGTTCCGGCCGAGATGGATCGCGCGGACGTTGAGCGCCATCCTGATAGGCAAAATCCACTCCGAAGAGCGCCATCCGATCAGCCGGGTTCTCATCGCCATCTACGACCCGGTTTGCCGTTTCTCACTGCGCTGGAAATGGCTGGTGATCGGCGGCGCTGCCGCCGGTGTTTTGGCCACTGTTCCGATCTATCAACGGCTGGGCTCGGAGTTCATGCCGCCTCTCGACGAGGGTTCGCTGCTCTACATGCCGACGACACTGCCGGGCAATTCGATCAGCGAAGCCGAACGGCTGCTCCAGGTGCAGGACCGCATCATCCTCCAGTTTCCGGAAGTGGCAAACGTGCTGGGGAAGGCCGGGCGCGCCGAGACGCCCACGGACCCGGCGCCGCTGTCGATGGTGGAAACCGTAATTCTGCTGAAGCCCAAACAGGAGTGGCGCAAATCGGCGGTATGGTATTCAGACTGGGCGCCGGACTGGCTTCGTCCGGTTCTCGGCCGCATCACGCCCGAACACATTTCCACCGATCAACTAATAGACGAGATGAACACGGCGCTCACATTTCCCGGCGTCAGCAACGCCTGGACCATGCCCATCAAGAACCGCATTGACATGCTTACAACGGGCATCCGGACGCCGGTTGGAATCAAGGTGTTCGGCTCCGACATCAAACAGATTGAGCGCATCGGAACGCACATAGAAGCGGTGCTCAAGGACGTACCTGGTACGCGCAGCGTTTTTTCCGAACGAACGGGGGGCGGCTATTTCCTCGATTTCGAGTGGAAGCGCGAGATGCTGGCACGCTATGGTTTGTCGATTGACGATGCGCAGATGGTGGTCATGTCGGCCATCGGAGGCGATTCGGTGACCACTACGGTCGAAGGCCGGGAGCGGTATCCGGTGAACGTGCGCTACTTCCGCGACTACCGCAGCAGCATGGACGTGCTAGGCCGCGTGCTGGTGCCTGCCATGAACGGGCGAATGCAGATTCCGATTTCCCAACTTGCCGAAATTCGCATGGTGAGCGGGCCGGCGATGCTGCGGAACGAAAACGGCATGCTCAACGGATATGTATTCGTGGACGTGGCCGGGCGCGATATCGGCGGCTACGTCGACCAGGCCAAGCAGGTGCTGCGGGAGAAAATCCAGATTCCTCCCGGCTACTCGCTCTCCTGGAGCGGCCAGTATGAAGCGATGGAGCGCGTGAAGGAGAAGCTCAAGATCGTACTGCCAGTGACGCTTTTTCTTATTGTCGTGCTGATGTACCTGAACACAAAGTCGCTGGCGAAGACTTCGATCATCCTGCTGTCGGTTCCCTTTTCGGCGATCGGCGCATTCTGGCTGCTTTATCTGCTCGGGTACAACATGAGCATCGGCGTGTGGGTCGGGTTGATCGCGTTGCTTGGCGTGGACGCGGGCACGGGGGTCTTCATGCTGCTTTATCTCGATCTGGCTTACGAAGATGCAAAGAAGGCGGGCCGCATGAAATCGCTGCCCGAGTTGCAGGAAGCGATCTGGCATGGCGCAGTCAAGCGCATCCGGCCGAAATTCATGACCGTGGCCACCATGCTCATCGGGCTGGCGCCGATCATGTGGTCGACGGGAACCGGATCGGATGTGATGAAACGTATCGCCGCTCCGATGGTGGGCGGCATTGTGACTTCGTTTGTATTGGAGCTGGTGGTTTATCCGGCGATCTATGAGGTGTGGAAATGGCATTCCGAAGTAAAACGATTGGCGCGTGTGTAGCGTTAGCGCTGGGCTTGCCTGGGCTGGCCGAAGAATTCCGCATTGAAGTGCGGCATCACAGTCCGATCAAGCGCGTGGCGCGCAAGACGATTCACGGCGAACTGCATATCGATGAGTCCGGCGTCCGGTTCCGGCAGCTCACGAAAAAGAAGAAACAGAAGCCGGTCGAATGGGCGTGGAAGTATCAGGACATTCAGCAACTCACTGTAGCCCCGCGCTCGCTTACGGTTCTGAGCTTCGCCGATAGCGGGTGGAAACTGGGCGCCGACCGGATCTATCGTTTCGACCAGCCCAAAGAGGGTGGCTTCGACAAGGTGTATGAGTTTCTGAAGACGCGGCTCGATCAGCGTCTGGTCGCTGCTCTAGCGCCCGCGGAGCTTCGCGCGGAATGGGAGATTCCGGCCAAGCATCGCATAGGCCCGGCAGGGACCGAAGGAATGCTGCGCTTCGGCCCGGACTGGATCAGCTACGCCACCAAAGAAGGCGAGGACGCGCGGACCTTGCGCTACGCCGATATCGACAATATCAGCTCCTCCGGGCCGTTCCAATTGACCATTACGACGTTTGAGCGATCCAAGGCGAACCACGCCAGCTACCGGGATCTGAACTTCCAGCTCAAAGCGCCGCTCGATGAAAAACGGTTCGAGAAGCTGTGGCAGGCTCTCAACCAGAGCCGGCATATCCATGTTCTACAAAATTATCGAATGGAGAAATAATCATGAAACGAATCTTTCTACTGCTGCCGGTATTGGCGGCCTTGCTTGTTGCCAGCCAGTCAAGAACATTCACCGGCGTCATCACCGACGATATGTGCGGCGCCGATCACGCGCCGATGAAGGTGAGTCCAGATCCGAAATGCGTTGACGCCTGCGTGAAAAGCCATAACAGCAAATATGCGCTGGTGGACGGCAAGAACCTGTACAAGCTCAGCGACCAGAAGACGCCGGAGAAATTCGCCGGAAAAAAGGTGAGAGTAACGGGCGTTCTTTACGAGAAAACGCAGATCATCAAGGTAGAGTCGATGGAGCTTGCCAAACCGTAAGTCGGCTTCGATAAACTGGGAATTGGGAATCTTCCATTTGACCCTGGCGATTTTCTCCGCCTTGGCCTTTGACTCACAATCGGGCAAACAAAAAGCGGAAAGCGTTCCGGCGCCGCAGGGCGCGCCCCGGCCGACGCTATCCGGCGCCGCCGCCCGGCGAAACGAGAATGTCGCCGTAAGCCGCATCGATAACGACGCGCTAAAAGAAGCCAACACGCGTCTGGGAAGCAACTACACGATCCTGACCGAAGCACCGGTGGAATCGACCCATTTCGCCGCCGAACACGGACGGCCGGCGAGTGAGATGAATGTGCTGCGGCCGGTGGAGGCTGCCACGGGATGGCACGGAGAGGCTTTCTGGACTCATCAGAACAGCGTCTTCAACGCGCGTACGTTTTTTCAAGCCGGGCCGGTGAAGCCGTCGCGGCAGAATCAATATGGCGGGCGTTTCACGGGCGATCTGGGCCGTCTTGGGTCGCTTGGCGGCGCTTTCACGCAGCGCAAGATCAGAGGCATGGTGAATGGCAACGTCCTGGTGCCGCATGCAGGGGAGCGTACGCCGACAGCCACCGATCCCAGGCTGCGGACGCTGATCGAGAGGTACCTGGCCGCGTATCCGGCGGAACTGCCCAACCGCCCGGATTTTGATGAGCGGGCGCTCAATACCAATGCGCCGCAGCTCATCGACGAAATTACCGGCAACCTGCGCCTGGACCGCGACCTCACCTCCAAAACGCGGCTGTTTCTGTTTCACGCAATCGGCCGCCAGTATGTCGATGCTTTCCAACTCGTGGCGGGACAGAACCCTGACATGAACGTCCATAATCACCGCGCGCGGACGACAGTGAACCATACGTTATCGCCGGCAACGGAGCTTTCTTTGGGAATTGGGTTCACACGCGTCCGGTCGGCGCTTTATCCGGAGCCAAACGCGGTAGGCCCGCGTGTCCGGATGGGTTATCAGATCGAAGAGCTTGGTCCCGACAGCCAGTTCCCGATAAACCGCGCGCAGAACACCATTCGATTCGGATTGCATGGCTCGCATCGCACCGGAGGCGGACGGCATACGCTCAGCTTCGGAGGGGATGGCTCGCGATTTCAGTTGAACGGCGTCGAAACCAATAACCAGCGCGGCGTCATGCTGTTCATTTCCAATTTCGGCCAAACCGCAATCGAGAACCTGCGGGCGGGAGTGGCCACAACCTACGAGGTGACCATTGGCGAAATGGCGCGTGGATTCCGCAACTGGAGCGGGAATGCATACTTTGCCGGCCAGTGGCGCGCGTCCAGCCGGCTCCAGCTTTACTACGGACTTCGCTACAGCCTGGAAGGCGCGCCTAATGAAGTGCGCGGTTTGAATGAGATTCCTTACGGCTCGGACGGCAACAATCTCAGCCCCAGGTTTCATATCGCTTTGCAATTGCCCGGCGAATGGGTGCTGCGCACCGGATATTCGGTCTCGTTCGGGCAGATCCTGCCGGTGACCTACCAGCAGGTTCGCTACAACGCGCCGTATGCGTTTTATCTCCAAGTTCAGAATCCGGATCCGCTGGACCCACTGCGGGGGCTGAACCTTGCGGATCCGAATCTGCGCAGCTCTCCGACGTGGCTGAGTCCGGATCTGGTTTCTCCCTACGCACAGCAGTACGGTTTGGCTCTGGAGCGCAAGCTGCTTGCGGGGAATCTGCGTCTGGGCTACTTCGGCAGCCGCTCGTTCAAACTGCTGAATGTTTTTGTTCAGAACCGCGCCGTGCCGGTGGCCGGCATTGATTTCACGACGGCGACTGTCAACGAACGCCGGCCGAATCCGCGCTACTACGAAGAGAAACATATCGTCAACGCGGGCATCGCTTATTTGGACGGCGGCCAGGTTGCGTTCGAGCTCCCCCGCTGGCATGGCATCACCTTGGGTGCAAGCTACACCTTCTCGAAGGCGCTCGACGAAGGATCCGACTACGTAACTACGGCCGCCAACCGCGATCTTTCCGCCGCACGCGCCCAGTCGCAATATGAGTCGCT
>Ga0187893_10004688_pt1 | contig 25661 bp, 20 predicted proteins | sample MA1701074metaG_FD_139574 | JGI IMG/M metagenome (GOLD analysis project Ga0187893, IMG submission 139574) | White microbial mat communities from a basaltic lava cave in the Kipuka Kanohina Cave System on the Island of Hawaii, USA - MA170107-4 metaG ... | reverse complement strand
TTGCGCTTTTGTTCAGAGTCCAGCCTTTAGGCTGCTGCACGCTAAAGCGTGAACTCTGAACATCTTGCTCAACTATTCTCTCGATTTCAAAAAGCTCAATTTGTGGCCGTGCGCAGTATATCATGTACTCGTAACCGACGGTGTGCAGTCGACGAAAGGACAGGGCGATAATTGCGCTTCCGGTTCAGATCAGTTTTGTGTGAGAAGAAAATTTTTCGAGTTGTTGGAAAAGGGTTGGGGCGGGTGCATACTCGGAATCAGAAGCCAGTTCGATGGTAAAGTTTACTCCGAGTCTAGCCGAAGGAGAAGCAACACTAATTACATCGAGTATCCATCGAGAGATGATGATCCGGAATCATATCGACCGTTCTATTTGTATATCTTCTCTCCTGATCCTTTATCTTTAGATAAATTCGTCGAGGAGCTTAAGGAAAGGATACGGCCTTTGGTAAAAGGCGATGGGCTGCGCGAGCTTGCCCTCACTCTTCCCTATACAAGAGGCTTCGCTCAAGGTGAATTGAAAGTTCCCAACGAATCCGCTGATTTATTGAACCGAACCGCTGTGGAAAAGCATCCATCTCGCTTCACCTTGAGGCTGAGTCCTGAAGTGAGGGAGTCAACTGCGAAGGCTTTTCAGATTTCTGTTTCATTCAACTGGTCCAGTCATGCAATGGAAACCGGCACGGAAGAAGAACTGATGAATATGATTCAATGGTATCTGGAACCCGTTTATGCCGGAGATTCCGATTCATCTTTTGCAGAGGGATTGAATGAGGATAACCCGAAATCTGAATCCGGCTATATGCGCTTCCCTGTAATAAGGCTGAAAACGCCTGCAAGGGGCAAAACTGATTTTGAGATGACCGCACACTGGCCAAACGGTGTGGGTGAGTACAAATGGAGAGCCTACAAATTAGTGGGGCGGTTCAACCTTGAAAATCGAGTTCCACCCTGGGTCAGACAATGGTCTACGTATGAGGATGACAAAAAGGAGAATGGGAACAAAACATTCGACCTTGAAACGGTTCTCCTGAACCTTTGGCGGAATCCCATTCTGCAAAAACAAGAGGCGGCCAGTCTCTACATACGGATAGGGCCTCAATAGAATCGAGAGCTATTGCGCAGGTAGTCTGAACCTGGGGTTGTTCGTAAGTCGGCTGTGAAAACATCTCGGTCGTGCAGACGAATCGAACCTGCTTCGAATCTTTTTGGCCGCACTCAAACATTAGAGGAGGAAATCATGCTCAATCGCTATTCTTTGATGGCTTTCATGCCTTGGTATCTGGAGATATTCGTCCAGAGTCGCGACATGGATGGGGCCGAAGGTATCGCCTACTACTGGGCGCTGACGATGCTCGTCATAGGCTTCCTGGTCGGTTTGTCAATGATCGTGGCCAAGATAGTATTGAAGGAATCGGCACGAGGGATAATCACCAAACTCACCTGGTCCAGAAAAAAAACAAGATGGTTTATCATCGCGGGCCTTCTGCCAGTTGCTATCTTGACTTTGTTCTTTTGGTATTTCGGCGGCGATTTCGAACAGATATTGGGGGCCAAAGGTCTGATAGTGGGCCTGGTTTTAGCCGGGCTCTTGTATATGGGAGTGATACTGGCGGGACACCTTGGGCAATGGCGCCGCGAGATTTTTTGATGGAGGTGATCTATGCAGAACATTTTTGTTGCTATTGGCGGCAGCGGAACAAAGGTGGCCGAGGCATTGGTTCGACTTCTGGCCATCGGGTTCCCGACTCGTGTGAGCGATGACGGTATCGTTACCAGCGCAGGCGATACTCTTCAAATCTGGCGGGTGGACCCGGATCGCGGATCGGGAGCCGCCGAATCTTTGAAGGATGCTCTGAGAGACTACAAAGATTTGCAGGATAATCTGGGCTACATCAAGGACACTTTCGCTGGCAGTCAGTGGGCGATGGAGATCGATACGGATGTTCGACATCTCGATCCGCTTCTGTCAACTAATGATACTGCCAGGAAAGAAGCAAAGACTCTCAGGCAAATACTCGATTTCGGCGCGAGGGGCAAAAACACCACGAAGCCGTTTCTGGATGTCTTCTACGAAGAGAAGGAACTCAACGTAAATATTGACAGAGGCTTCTACCAAAAGCCTTTCATCGGCGCAGCGGTGATGGCTATCTATGCCAAAACGCTTGAGGATGAAAACTCTCCGGGCGGCAGCAAATGCAAACTCACCTCTCTCAATAACCGGCCTGCGCGTTTCTTCCTCTGCGGCAGCCTTCACGGCGGCACAGGCGCGTGTGGAATACCGATCATGGGTAAGTTTCTCAACGACGCCAGATCAGGCCATTCCGACAGGCCATGGAAATTGAGCGCGTGCCTTCTCGCTCCTTACTCCATACCTCCCGAACCGCCCTTCAATGCTCTCGAAGAAGAACAAGAGGTCACACCTGAGAAGGTCGAAGAGTTTTTGAAGCGATACGGCAATGACGAAGCATTCTCCGAGTTATCGAACGAAGAAAAGAGAGAATTAATCAAGCAGATTTTGCTGGGCTTTTATGCCGATCCTAAGGAAATGGTGGCTCGCGCTCGCCAGAGCCTGCTCTACTACAAAGATCACGTCTCGATGCACTTCGATCAGTTGTATCTTTCAGGCAAGCGCGAGCCGGATAAGCTTGAAAAGTGGAGCAATGGCGGAAAGAAGCAAAACAATCCTTTGAATTCCGCAGAGGTCGTGGCTGCGCTGGCTGCGATACGCTTTTTTTCGGACTCCCCTCTGGGAGAGCGCGATTCTTACCTGATCCCGACCTCAGCCAAAGGCATGGAGCCTGACAAGATTCGTTTGCACAATCTGCCGATATACACCGTTACCGGAAAAGATGGAAATGGAATCTCGGTAGCAGTAGACCCGGAGAGGGTTTTTCTGTCGACCGGTATCCTCTACCATCTCGTTCGACACCAAATCCCCTGGAGCATAGAAGCGAAACGATGGAGCGGGATCGAGGGTTTGCACAAGCGTTATGGAGTCAATGACGCTGAGAAAGAAGGAGACCACTCGCATTATGAGGAAGCAACGAAATTGATGAGCAAGTTTATCTCCTCGCTGATCGATCCCCAATTGGCAAAAGGCTGGAAGGACGAGGATGAGAAAAAAGTAAAATACTTGTTGTCTGACGATCTCAGCAATATCAATGAAATCACTGAGAGACTGTCGAAAAGATACAAGTTCAGCCGTGACAAAGAAGCTAAAGAACCGCTTTTGCTCGGCGAGTCCTCGATCAAAGTTTCAGCGGCAGAGTTCGGGGAATGGATTCCGAAGGAAGAAAAGTTCACCCGTGGTGATTACCTGCGGGTGGCGTGGTCTAACCTTTTCACCAAAAAAGACCAGTGAGCAGGGTTTAGCAATTAAACCAAATGTGTTGATAACTGGCGACAAGGATAGGGGAGGAATATCATGGAATTTCTGAACAAGATAATTCTTGGAGATCAGGTTCTCAGAGAACGGGATTTTGATTTTGTCGATAAAGTGAGGATTTCAAATCCCGCCTACGATCCACGCTTTTTCGAATCTTTCTCCACGCTTTGGGCAAGCGCCTATGCTTTTCAAAAAGCGATTGAGCCGCCTGCCGGTCGTGATAATAAAGCGGTTGGAGAATGGGTGTCGCTTTTTTTGCTTCACTTCTATCAGGTGCTTCACCTTGAGGCTTTCGACAAGAACAAGATAGAAAGCGAGTATAGCCTTGACCTCTGGAGCGCCATAAGCGGCACATACCTCGAAAGTAATATTTCGAGAGTTGTGCTTTTGAAAACTTCTGAGGATATGGTTGTAGGAGCTTATGTGCCTAATGTCGTGTTTTTTCCGTGCCGAGGCCGCTCTTCCTGGTGCGATAACGACACACTGAGACTCTACCTGGAAGGATCGCGGCTGTCGTGGGAAAAGTGCAAAGACGTTTTGCTTCCGCAGAGTGAAGGGATAGGGAAGTTTCTCTCGCATCTCAGAAGCATAGCCACTTATGTTCTTGAGGGAGATTTGCGAATCGCGCTCAACGAATTCTGCGACAACGAGCCGATATTCAGAGGCGTGACTCCGGTAGAAATCAAGAGAATCGACCGAGACCCCTTGAATTGGATAATCAATCCTCTTCCTGAATCTGGGGAACTGCTCGATAAGTACCCATTGAAGCGGAAAAATGAAAATGGTAAGTGGGTATATTATCTGGTTGGGACGATGCGCCATACTTCTGAATGGATGAGGAAACTCATCGAGCCGGGGATGCCTTCCCCGAATCTCTATAAAAAAGAGGGAGACAAGCAAATTGACGCTAAATTCTCCGGTCGAACTATCAATTGCTACCTTGCAGAAGGCGATGAAATTGTATTGCTCGACGAGCTTTTCCTGTCCGATCCGACGTGGGTTTGCGGCATTCCCAAGGGTTCCTCTCCCTATGCGTCGAGCGTCAGGAATCTTCACAAACTGGAAGTGCGTGACAGCGAGGGGATTTTTTCAAGCCTACAGGGTCAGACCGCCGTATGCCCGGTGCCGATAAATCTAAAATTTCTGGAGCACTTTCCTGAGATTCTTCGTGACCCGGAGGGAAACATCAGAGCCAGACGCAATGCTGATAAAGACGAAGTGGAGTGGACGTTCAAGATTCTGGGCAAAGAGGTAACCTGGGAGACGAAACTGGCTCACGTGACGGAACTGCGGAATTCGATGCTGACTATCTGGCCCCCGAAGGTAGCCGATAAGTGGCATTTTTATGTCGCCCGCGGCACGGGTGACAAGAAGACCTGCGGACGTTGGTCTTTGGTGGATGAAAACGGAAAAGAAGGAACCAATATCGAACTGTCTGAGAGGGAGTACTTCAACATCCTGACAACGGATACCAACAAGCCAAATGTTCCCAACAGGCCGAAGGCATTGCTGCTCAAAGATGAAATCGAGAAAGAGAAAGGCCTTCTGTTTCTTTCAGGACTTGAGAGCAGGATCTTTCATGAGAGCCGTAAGGCAAGCCTTGCCGTCGATTTCGGCACGAGCAACACCAGCATCGCTTATAAGGTGAAGGACCCGGATAAGGACTCGACGCCGCAGTCGCTCGTCTTCGAACTCAGCCCCGTAACGCTTTGGGGAGAGTTATCGCCCTTCGTGCTTGAGTCGGCGGGATTCATTCCTTCCCATTGGGGCGGTGAGAAGGGGTTTTACCCGACTGTTTTGTTAGTGAGAAGGGACGCTATTGCGCGTCTTGCTGCGACTGTACCCGGCAATATCAAGGTAGAAGACCTTTTTCAGGCTTCCATTCCCGGTCTTCACAAAAAACTGGTAGACCCGTTATTCGAAGGGAGGCTGAGGAGTTATTGGGAAGCCAAGGATAACCTGAAATGGAATCTGACTGAGCAGACTCCCTTCCGTTTGCTCTTCCTCTGGCTTTCGCTTCTCTATGCGCATGCAGAGATTTTTTTCAGGCACAATGCTGAAATCGACGATTATGTCTTCACCTTCCCTCTCGCATTGCCGTGCAATGCAAGAAAGTACTTCCACCAGGAAGCGGAAGAGGCCATCCGCAAGACACGAAAGTACTGCTACGGGGCGGAAGCTTCACGAGATATTTTCAACTACATCGATAATGTTGATGAAAGCACGGCCATAGCGAAGTCAGTTCAGGCTTCAGGGCAATCAACAGTATTGGAAGTCTTCGTCGATATGGGCGGCAGCACTGCTGACATCGCCATCAGAAACGCAAAACAGTATCTGGTTTTGGACAGCATAAAGGTGGCAGGCAGAACTTTCATCAAGACAGCGGAGGAAAATTATTCCGAAGCCGACATATCCGGCGCGCAGAGGTTCAAGGATCACCTCAAGCGTCTCTTGCAGATCAATGACCTTGACCAGCTTCTCCCCTTCGATAGGAGCGGCAAAGGAAGGGAGATAACGGGACTGCCTTCTTTCGACTCTCTCTATTCGCTGGCTTTGAACAGCCTCCCTGTAAGCGATTTCGATCGAGGGGAGGCGCATATTCTAGAGCAGACTATGGGATCGCTGTCCTACCAGAAGTATCGAACACAGTTGTTGTTCAGGCACGTCATAGCCTACGCGCTCCTGCAGGCATGCGCGGCTGTGGTAGCCGGAAAGCTCAAGCCGACGGACGGAATAACGATGATATTTGGAGGAAACGCATGGGCGTTGATGATGTTCGCCGAGTTTCCCAGAATCAGAGAAACGCTGAGGAAAGAATCCGAAGAAGTGCTGACTCTTTTGAAGAAGCATCTGCTCGATTATGTGGAAGAGGATGAAAAACAGTACATAGAGAGTCTTAAGGTTTTCGATGTGCATCTCCTGAACGAGCGAAATCTGAGCGACGCAAAGACATCAGTCGCCAAAGGATCGCTTGTGAACCTGAATGTCGGCGCAACCGGCATGGAAGAAAAGGCGAAGCCTTATTCCGGAATCACTATAAAGAATCTTCAGGTCAACGGCCTTGGCCCTATAACTGTTCGCTGGTGCGACCGATGGTCGTTCGAGGAGATCAGGAGGAAGCTGGAAGAGCATGCGGGCATAAGTGAGATCAGAAGCTTACGGTTTGAGAATTCAGAAACTTACACAGTGCCGATAGACCCCTTATTGTCCATCTTCACCCGCCTGGGCAACGTCCAGCACCACGGAGAAGATCAAATGACGCCACAGGAATGGAGCCGTATAAATGGGCTTTTGTTGAATGACAGACTGTACCTTGACAACGCCAAGCCCAAAAATGCTCCCATCAGTTGCTTTGTGTCTGAGGTGCTTTACAGCGGGGATCAGAAGTATCTGAAAATACTTGCGTACATAAACGAGACTCTCAAGAGGCGTCCTTGATGGGGGAGGGCACTCGATCCATGAGGCGCAAGGCCATCTTATTTTCGATTGCAGCGATACTGCTCATCCTCCTCGGCTATTTTTTCTGGAGTCGGGAGACTCAAGAAAAATTGTGGTTGCTGACCGGAATGAGCGTACTTTTTTACGCGGCGCTGACGGTCGCGGCAATCCTTCTGGCCAGATGGGTGAAGGCTTTGCAAAGGGACGTGTCCGAATTGCTCGACTCCATTCGTGATGTGAAGAACAAGCAGGCGGATATGCTCTCGAAGTCATTCCAATCAACGGGAGGCGGTCAGATTGTGACGCCTCCCGTTGATAATAAGACAAAGGATGAAAGTAAAGGAACGGGCGAGAAGCCGCCGAAAGCGGATACAGGGATTTCAGAACAGAATCCTTTACCTCAACCGGAGATAAAAGTCGCTGAGGCTGAGGAACGAGAGAGGACTAATGAGTTTTATCTCCCGCCTCAACCGGAGCGAAAAGTCGCTAGAGATTATGCCTATGCTTTTCCATCTTCGGTTGCTGAGTATCAAAGATACCTTGAGGAAACGAAGGCGACCGTGATCCTGACCGGCTCCAAGCGGTTCTTCAAAGGATTCTTCGTGGAAAGCCAGGAAGGACAGTTTCTTCTGGTGAAGGACGAAAGTAATCCGCAGAAACCGTTGTTGGTCCCTCGCGCACCACGTTTCTCTGCTCAGGATATTTTCCACATCTATTACGAAGACTGCTTCAATTGCGAAAATCCTTCAGCGGGCGAGGTCTGGATTCTCAAGCCTGCAATTGTAGTCGCGCACGAAGCGAGAGGGGAGTGGAAGCTGGAAGAAAAGGGAGTGTTGGAGGTTCGATAAATCACGTCCTTGATGATGAGCAACGAACTCATAAAATTCTGGTGCAACGAACACGGGCATGAATATTCGGTTGAAAGATCGCGAACGAAACCATTTTGTACACGCGAACACCTGTCCATCGAAGGATTCCCTTACGAAGACTATACAAAATACTGTTGCAGATGTGCGGTATACTGGAAAGATGAAGGCGGCGAGGCGCAATGCTTGCGCGGCAAACACCAAATAACCAGAAGGTATTTATGCGATGTTTGTAAAGTGATGTCTCTGGATACGGATGACCGCACAGGCAAAAAGTTTTTCATCTCGGACGACAGCCTGCCCAATCCTTCCTGCCCCGGATGCAGATTGAGAGCCAAGTCTTTACTGTCTCTGCATGAGTGTAAGGATTTGCTCGTCAGTTTCTGGACTGCTCACACCAAATGCCTGTTTTGCAAAAGGGAGATTGAGAGAACGGAAGAGGAAAAAAAATCTGTTGAAGCTCCAGAGCCTGTTGTCAAAGAAAAGCCTGCTGAAGTTCAGGAGCCTTATATGAAAGAAGAGCCTCCTGAAGATCAAGAGCCGCCAAATAACCCGCCGCCGGAAGTGAGAAAGGAAAAACTTGAAATAGTTCCACAGAAATTGGACTTTGGGCGTGTAAGCCAGAATAAGACTCTCTCTAAACCTAAAAAAGCCATAGCAAAAAATATTCATGGATCGTTAAAAGTGAAACCCACTAAAAGGTGGCTTGAGATAACTAAGGACGTTATAGACTCGGAGAATAATGAGTGTAGCTTGACTATTAGGGCCAGGATAGAAGACTTGAAGGTGCAAAAATATCATGGAGAAGTTGTTCTTTCCGATTCCAATGGCAGTGAGGAATCAATCGATTGCTCTCTTGAGGTAACAGAGCCTTTCTGGGATCGCCTGAAGGTCTGGACTTCTGCGCACAGAACATCTGCTTTGATCGCAGCCGTGTTCAGTATTATCGCAGCTTTAATAACGATATATGCTTTCTTCTCTCGCCCGGATCCGAAAATGCCTCCCGCTCTCAAAGTCGATGTGATGGTCTTAGATTCTCCGTCAAACCCAATCGTCCACATCGGCTTGGAGACTACTCTGAGGGCTATCGTTTCTGGCAAGAATGATGGAAACCTGACCTATAAGTGGAGCGATGATGGAAGAGGTTGGGTGAGTAACTCAGAGAGAGAAAACACTACGATAAAAGTGCCAAAGGATACACATAAAAAACTGCCCTTCGAAACTACAGTGACCGTTGAAGTCAAGGATGGGTCTGGAGTGTCAGGACGGTACGAGAAAAAGATTATGGTCACCAACAACGCTCCCAAAGTCAAACTGTCAATTACTCCTGACAAGCCGGAATTTCAATCTGGCGACATCGTAACATTTTCTGTAGAGGCTGGCGACGAAGACGAAGATGATCGCGAAACGCTTGATCATTTCTGGGAAGTCACCTGGGGTAATGAAAAGCGAAAAGGCAGTGAGAAAGAGTTTGTACTCGACACATCGCAGATCACGCTTCGCAGCGGCTCGATAAGGGTTTCAGCGCAGGTAGAAGTCAAGGATCAGCATGGCGGAAAAGGAGAGGATAAAAAGGAGATAGATATCACAGCGAAACCGAAGATGGTCAAAACAAGCAGCCAAGTCGAAACGCGCTTGACGGCTCAAGTGGATGAAAGCGTTAGATTAGAGCCACCAATACCATGCAAACCGCGGGACGAGTATACCTGTTTATGGGAATGGGATGGAGGGGGAAAACTCGAATATACAGCGAATAAGTGCATTGTTTATCTGAACACGAGAGACATCGATGCCAATACTTTTCCTCGACCTAAAATTTATGTAAGAGTCAGTTTCAGATGCACAAATAGGAGTGAATTAATTGGCCCTAAGAAATATACGATCACGGTCTATCCTAAGCAATGACGTAGCTTTTGCATTGTGGCTGCCTGATGTGAGTACATCCTTTCATTTTGCACCCCGGTTCTGCCTGAAAGCCTCACTTCTTGTGCCAGTAGACGAAAATCGAATGCCCGATCACTGCATTCGGTTCTCTGTCTCGGAACCATTTGAACAGGTCGCGATTGCCGAAGAATCCTCCCTGTAAACAAGTCGCGCTTATGGCATACACTCCCGGTTCGGGGTTCGACAGCTTGGGTGGAATTACGTCCTGATTGTACTGATAGCGCGGATAACCGGGCAGCGGCTCATACTCTATCTGGTAAACCGCAGGATCGACGCAGCCGAAATAACTCAGCTTAACCGACTCGATCCCTTCTCTCTGCATGTACTCTTTCAGCCCCGTCAAATCCTGCCCCAGTCCAGATTGGAATCGACCAGCACTTTATAGCCATTGCTCATCCCTCCGATTGTTTCGTTGAAGTAGGCAAGGTGATCAGGAAAAGCTGTCCCTGTACTCACTACCAGCCACACTGCCAGAAAGATTCCGCCCCAGATGAGTTTCGATTTGGGCTTCCACAATACCTCGCCCATCTGCGCCGCGAAGACTATGAGAAAAGCGAGTGCGGGCAGCAGGTGGCGGTAGCCGATATTGAGCGGACTCATCATCGAACCTGCGAAGTAAATCGCAACCGGAATCAAAAGCGGCAGCGAATTTCTCCAAACGCGCTTGCTGAAGATGTAAAGCAGACCTGTAATGATGAGAAGGAGAATCGGCAGAGGGGTCTTCACCGCGAATGTAACAGGAAAGTAGTACCACCAGCCGGTCTTTGAATGTTCTCCCAGCAGGAAAGTCGGATTGCCTTTCTCTATGCGGGTTGCTGTCAGTTGCATCTGGGCCAGATAGTCGGGAGCCGGAATCGTCAGCCCCGCTCCTCTCACCTGACCGACCTTGAATCCATAGACAGCCCATATCATCAAAGCCCCTGCAAGCGCGATCACGACGAGCCAGCCGGAGAAGCGCAGGATTTTTTTCAATGGCTTTTCTTCCGCAGGATCAGTAAGCCAGTATGCAAGGGCAGTCAACGCGAGCGCAGGGATGAGGAAGAGAGCCGAGAACTTGCTCGCCATCGCAAGCCCGAAACACAGACTGGCGATTGTAGCTCGCTTCCAGTCAGACTTTCTGAGCCATCGCCAGAAAGTGTAAGCTGATAGAACGGCAAAGCAGGTGAATCCGGCATCGTTGGTTGCGAGCGAGCCATGCGCCATGAGGTTCGGAGAAAACGCCGTGAACGTGAGCGCCAGCAGCCCCGCCCGCTTTCCGTAAAGCTCTCTTGCCCAGAGGTAAATGACCAGGGCGAGCAGCAGGGTGAGGGCGATGATCGGCAATCGCGCTCTGAATAGGATCGACTGGGTGTTGGTGTTGGTTTTCCAGAGAAACTCGTTGGCGAAGTCTCCCAGATTCCTGCCCGCCCAGGATGGATGATCGAGCGGCAGAAGGATGCTGGAATCCAAAGCTATGGGAATCGCGCTGATGAGATTGACGAGCGGAGGATGAAGGTAGCCCAATCTGAGGTCTCCCGTTCGCAGATAAGTTATTCCTCTGGCGATGTGATTCGGCTCGTCCATCGTGACCGACTTGACGCGGGCCATCCAGATCATTTGCGCCGCCATCAACGAAAGAAGAAATATCACCAGTACGATTTCCCAGTTGACGCGCCCAAGAAGAGCCAACGGCAAGCCTGCCCCTCTGTTTTTATCCTTGCTCTGCGCGGTTTTTTTTCGGTTAGGTATCTTTTCTTTCCTCGGAGTCTTGAGCATAAGCCTCGGTCAATTGAAACAGGATAAGGACAGATTGAAATTCCTGAGCTTGCAGTTTAGCGCATTCCGCGCTTTTACATGAAGGCCGACTCGAAGGCTCAATCACTCAAAGCGTATTGAAAACGACCGCAATGAGACTCGCTTGCGCTCGCTTCAAGTGCTTTGGTACTATTCGGGCTTGAAGTTTGACAATGTGTCGGGTTTCGTTGAGACTCGACAGTCGTAAATTTTGCGCCAGCCCCATAAGTCCCTCGACGTGAGCCGAGGGCGCTGACGCAGGATCCGACCCGGATGGTTTCGAGGACGCTTCGACACGGAGAAACGTCCTCGCCTCTACAGAAAAATTTGAATCGTCAGGTCGCAGAATCACTAATGCGAAGAGGTTCATCAATTTGCAGAGCCGCAGGCTCGGGAGGATAGGTTATCAGCAGCTTTCAGTCGCGAAGAGGATTCAGGGACAGGCGGGACAAAGGGCCTTCAGTTCGAATAAACGAGCGCATAAGGGTTCGCGAAATCCGCGTCATAGATGATGACGGCTCGCAACTCGGAATCATGTCGCCGCAACAGGCGCTTGAAATCGCTCGCAGCAAGGGATTGGATCTGGTGGAAGTCGCGCCCGCGGCTCAACCGCCCGTTTGCCGGATAATAAATTTCGGCAAATGGCAGTATGAGCAGAAAAAGAAAGCCAAAGAAGCAAAGCAAAAACAGACTTTCATCACGGTCAAGGAAATCAAGTTCCGCCCCGGCACCGACGAACACGATTACAACTTCAAGAAAAACAACGCCGTCCGCATGCTCAAGGATGGCGACAAGGTGAAGGCGACGGTTCACTTCCGGGGCCGCGAGATAACGCACAAAGAGCTTGGAGTCGCGCTCCTCAAACGCCTCGAACAGGAGCTTGCCGAAATCGCGTCGGTGGAAGGAACGCCCAAACTCGAAGGGATGAATATGTTCATCATGCTGGCTCCCAAGAAGAAATGATTTTTTATCAGGAGGAATAATGCCGAAACTCAAAACGCACAAAGGCGCTGCCAAACGTTTCCGCCTCACGGCCACTGGAAAGGTCAAGCGCGGACATTCACACGCGCGCCACATACTGACGAAGAAAACCGCCAAGCGGAAACGCATCCTCGATATCGACGTGATCGTCTCCAAACCGGACACGCCGCTCGTCAAAAAAATGCTTCCCTATGGGCGAGGATAAATAGGTTACAGGTAACAGGGGACAGGGAACAGACGGGAAGGTTCTCTCTCTATAACCTGTCCCCTGTTACCTGACTAATAAAGGAGGGACTTATGCCACGCGCTAAACGCGGGAACAAACGATTGCAGAAAAGGAAAGGTATTCTCAAGCTTGCTCGCGGCTATCGCGGCACGAAGAGCAAGCTCTATCGTCAGGCCAAAGAGCAGGTCGAACGTTCGCTGAATTTCGCCTTCACGGGCCGCAAACTCAAAAAGCGCGACTTCCGTTCGCTGTGGATAGTTCGCATAGGCGCAGCCGCCCGCGCGCACGGATTGAGCTACAGCCGGTTTATGCATGGACTCAAGCTCGCCGGAATCGAGCTTGACCGCAAGGCGCTCGCTGATCTGGCCGTCAATGACAGCGCGGCGTTCGCCGAACTGTCGAACAAAGTCAAACAGGCCATAGAAACCGCAGCCTGAGAATGAGGGGCTTCGGCCCCTTTCTTTTATGTATGGACGAAGGACTGAAAAAAATCAGAGAGCAGTTTCTCGCCGACATCTGCCGAGTCACGCGCGCCGAAGACGCCTCGGCGCTCAAAGATAAATATCTCGGCAGAAAATCCGGCCTGATCGCGGCTGAAAAAAAGCGCGTCGGATCAGTTGCCGCCGAGAACCGCGCCGAGTTCGGTCGGCTGATAAACGATCTCAGCCGCGAGGTCGAAGAAGAGATCGCCCGCCTCAATGAAAAATTCGCCGCCCAGCAGGAAACTGAAAGGCTTGAGCGCGAGCGCATAGACATAACGATGCCCGGCACCAGACAGCGGCTCGGACATCTTCATCCCATCACGCTGCTGCGTCAGAAGATCGAAGACATATTCGTTTCGATGGGCTACTCCGTCGAAGACGGGCCTGAGATCGAGACGAGTTTTTATAACTTCGATGCGCTCAATATTCCTGTGGGCCACCCGGCGCGCGAGTCCGCCGATACGTTTTACATAAGCGAAAATCTCGCGCTGCGTTCGCAGACCTCCAACGTGCAGGTTCATGCGATGCAGCGACGAAAGCCGCCGCTGAGAGTCATAGCTCCCGGTAGAGTCTTTCGCCGCGACACGCCCGACCCGACGCACAACCCTATGTTCTTTCAACTCGAAGGGCTGACGGTTGATCGAAACATAACATTGGCCGATCTCAAAGGCACGCTCGAAGAGTTCGTCCATCTGCTCTTCGGGCCGACGATCAGGACGCGATTCCGCGCGTCGTATTTTCCGTTCGTCGAGCCGGGAGCCGAAGTCGATTACCTCTGCTTCGTGTGCGAAGGCGCGGGCTGCCGTGTGTGCAAGCAGTCGGGCTGGATAGAGCTTGGCGGGAGCGGAATGGTTCATCCGAACGTGCTTGAGACCGTAGGCATTGACCCGGAAGAGTATTCAGGGTTCGCCTTCGGACTAGGGATTGATCGCATGTGCGCGCGGATGTACGACCTCGACGATATTCGCCTGCTTTACGAAAACGACGTGAGATTCCTTGAGCAGTTCGCCTGAGCCTTGATTCGCAGGCTCATCAAATCGCCGTCATAAGAAATCCTCGATCTGCATTGCGAACAAACCGGGATATCGCCCTCCCGCTCCTTTCTCGCCTGACCGGAAAGAAAACTTCCCCGCATAATTCTGCGGTGACAGAATACATCGACCGTCGTAAGCTTGAACCAGCCAGCGAACTTACTGGCTGGTTCAAACTCGAAAAAGGCGGTCTCGATGAGTATGGAATCTTCAAACACATCACCCGGCAGCGCCCGGTCGCCAATCAAGGTAGCCATCATCGAAGATCAGCGCGACATACGCGAGTGCCTGACATTTCTCATCAACGGCACGGAAGGCTTCGCCTGCACGGGCAGCTATCGCTCGATGGAAGAAGCCCTCGACCGCATCGGCCACAGTCTGCCCGACATCGTTTTGAGCGACATCGGATTGCCGGGTATGAACGGCATCGAAGGAGTCAGGATACTTAAAGAACGCCACCCCGACCTGCTGATCCTGATGAGTACGATCTACGACGACGAAGAGCGCGTCTTCGATGCGATATGCGCAGGCGCGTGCGGCTATCTGTTGAAGAAAACTCCTCCAGCCCGTTTGCTCGAAAGCATACGCGAAGCCGTCACAGGGGGCGCTCCGATGACGCCCGAAGTCGCCAGCCGTGTCATCAAACTCTTCCGCGAGATTCGCCCTCCTGAGCGCGCCAACTATGATCTGACCCCGCACGAAACCCGATTGCTCCGTCTCTTCGTCGAAGGGCATAACTACAAGACCGCAGCCGTAGAGATAGGCGTTTCGATCAACACCATCAACTTCCACGTCCGCAATATCTATTCCAAATTGCAGGTTCACTCCCGTTCGGAAGCCGTGGCAAAAGCCCTGCGCGACCGCCTCGTGTAGAGCGGTGGTCGGGGGTCAGGCGGGAAAGCTTCGGCTCTGTAACCTGTCATCTCCTGACTTCTGTTTTCTGACTCCAGACTCCAGACTCTCGACTCCAGACTCAAATTACTACTTGCGTATGCGGTGACTCGGAGGGCCGAACAGAAGTATCTTCGGCGCGTGGTCAGCGATGACGCGGGCCACGGAATTCAAAACAGGAGGAGATTGATAGTGAGAACTGGTACGAGAGTCAAATCGCTTGTCGCAATTCTTTTTGCGCTGGCCCTCACTGTTCCGGTCTCGGCGAGGATCGAGCCTTATAGCAGCTTACAGATCGATCCGACTCAATTATGCATAATTCGCCAGAACGGAATCAGGGTCGGAGAGATATTCGTTCCTGACCAGGAGCGCGGGGCTATCAATTACGTCGAACACTGGGTGCTGTACGATAACTATGTCTACCCGAACATAGACAAACCTTCGCTGGTCACGACTATCGAAGCGGTGCGGAATGACTACGAGAGCGAGGATGATTTCTTTGCTCGCGTGCCGTGGGGCAAGGGCTTTCGCTATGTCCGCGTTGATTGCACGGACACAGATAAACTGCCGGGTCGGTGATAGACCGCAGGCCATGGACTTCAAATCAAAACCAACAGGAGAAAATCGACAATGAAATCGCGTAGCTTGTTTGTAAAACTGATCGCCACTTGTCTCGTACTCGTTGCGATCCCTGTGTTTGTCGCCGCGCAGAGCATGGAAGATGGAACCTTCTTCCGTCTCTCCTCTCTGGTCGGCCTTTCCAGAGGCGAATCGGCAAGCCTCAACGTCACAAACTCTTCTCTCGAAGTCAAAGAAATTCATTTTTACTTCATAGACGCAGACGGAAGATTGTTGAAATCATCGAGCGCGAGAGTCCTGCCGGGGCAATCGCTGTCGTTTATGCTGTCGCACAGCGAGTTGCGCGACCCTGCCGGACGCATTCAGCTTCGCGGCGCGGTGCGGTTCACTGATCCCCTGGAGCCTGACACTGATCCCCCCAACCCTGATCTCGTGATGAGCAGTCTTGAGATTTACGACGAGGCGACGGGCAAAACATCATTCGGATTGTTATTGCCCGCTGTCAGAGGCGCGAGAGTCTATTTCCCGTTCGCTGATGCCGGTGTGGTCAAGCCGTAGCGACGATAAAAGATAACCGGATAATTTTTTGAGGGGCGGAACTGCGGTGTCCGCCCCGGTTTGTTATCATAGGGCGGCTATGCGCGCTGAGGGATGGAAAAATACTGCTGCTCTCTTCATCATCGAATTGTTAGCGGCGCTCGCGCTGCCCGCGCACGGCGAGCGATTGCCGATCAAGTCATACACCATCGCCGAGGGGCTGGCTCGCGACTATGTCAATCGGATACGTCAGGACTCTCACGGTTTCATATGGTTTTGCACCAGCGAAGGGATTTCGCGTTTTGACGGATATCAGTTCACGAACTACGGAGTCTCGGACGGGCTTCCGCACCGTATAGTTTTCGACTTTCTCGAAACGCGCGACGGCGTTTATTTGTTCGCCACACAGGATGGACTCGTTCGATACGATCCCACGGGGACGAATTCAAACGGCTCTCGCTTCACTGTCATCGCGCTCGATCAAAGCGAATCTTCAATCTTAGTAGGCACGCTCATAGAGGATGAGAGCGGCACGATCTGGTGTGGGACGAATAACGGGGTCTATAGCCTCGTAAGAGCGGCGGATGGCTGGCGAGCGACAAGGCTTGATTCAGACCCGCGTTTAGTCGGCGTCAATTCGCTTGCTTTCGATCACAGAGGCGCTTTGTGGATTGGAACGGCTGGTTCCGGTCTTTTTCGTCGCCTGACGGACGGACGACTGGAACGCTACACCGTTGAACACGGGTTGGCTCAGGATGGCGTCAATAGAATACTGGAAGATAGCGAGCAAAGAATCTGGGTCGGCACAGGGGACGGGCTGACGCTTCTGGTCAGCGACCCGCGACCGAATGAAAATATCGCCGCGCGTGTCTATAGGACTAAAGACGGCCTTGTGCATAACCACATCACGGCTCTGTTTCAATCTTCCGACGGGCGGGTTTGGATAGGAACTCGCGGAGGCTTGAACCTGATCGTTGATGCGCAAGGCAATCGCGGCTCGTCGTTTCGCAGTTACACGACCGCCGAAGGTTTGCGCAATGGAAGAATCTGGGACGTATTCGAAGACCGGGATCGCAACATCTGGCTCGGAGCCGAGAGCGGCGGCGCGATGAAGATTCCGCGCGCCGGTTTCACTTCCTATTTCGAAGCGGACGGGCTTGGCAACGGGCGCATCATTCAGATATTCGCCGACCGCGAGGGCAGAGTTTATGCAGCAGCCAACAAGGTTGAAAATTCTGTCCCTGTCATCGCGCGGTTTGACGGACATGCCTTTGTGGAGGAGAAGCCTAACCTGCCGCCGCAAACGGAATTCATGTGGGGCTGGAATAAACTCATCGCGCAGGACAGGGAAGGGGATTGGTGGATTCCCACAGCGCAGGGCATCTATCGTTTTTCGGGCAATAAATCTTTTTCAAAACTGGCGACCGCGAAACCGACCAGAGTCTATACGGTCAAAGACGGAATGAACGACGACGCAGTGTTCAACCTCTTTGAAGATGCGCGCGGCGATTTATGGTTTGCGACTTCGAGAGACGCTTACCGCTGCCTTCATCGCTGGGAAAGGGCCTCGGACAAAATCCACGTTTACACGCCGCAGGACAGCGATATTCCTCCATCCGGCCCGATTGCGTTTGCCAATGACAGCGGAGGAAATTTATGGATCGGTTTTTACAACAAAGGCATCGCCCGATATGCAAACGGACGCTTTACTCAGTTCACGGAAAAAGACGGCATACCGGCAGACCTCGTGCGCGACATGCTCATCGATAGCAAGAGCAGGCTGTGGATTGCGACCAATAGCGGCCTGTGTAGGGTTGATAATCCGCTCGCGGATCGTCCGCAGTTCGCAACCTACACGACCGCAGATGGTTTGGCGAGCAATCAGGTCACCACCCTCACCGAAGATCGATGGGGGCAAATCTATTTAGGCACGGGTCGGGGACTCAACCGGCTCGATCCTGAGTCGGGAAAAATCAAACGCTACACTACGGCGGACGGGTTGGCCGATAACTTTGTCAACGTCTCGATGCGCGATGCCGAGGGCGCGCTCTGGTTCGGAACTTATAGGGGGCTGTCACGGTTCATACCCGAACAGGACGAACCGCTTTCGCCGCCGCCCGTAATCATCAGCGGTTTGAGAATAGCCGGAGTCAGGCAGGCGATAGCCGAGCTTGGCGAAATCGATTTGAATATCCCTGAACTGACTTACGGACAAAATCAGATGCAGATAGATTTCCTGAGCATCGGCTATGCATCGGGTGATGTGCTGCGTTATCAATTCAGGTTCGAAGATTCAGACAACGACTGGAGCGCGCCTTCCGAACAGCGCACCATCACTTTGCCGAACCTGCCTCCGGGAAGTTATCGCTTTCTGGTTCGCGCGATCAATTCGGACGGCACCATAAGTCCGCAACCTGCAAGCGTCAGGTTCAGGATTCTGCCGCCCGTATGGCTTCGCTGGTGGTTCATAGGACTGGCTTCGATCCTTGTTGCTACAGTTGCGCTGGCGATAATACGTCAGCGAATCGCCAGACGCCGCGACCGTGAGCAAGCCGAGACCGCATTGCGTCAGGCGAAAGAGGAACGCCTGCGCGAGCTTGAACAGGTGCGTCGTCGCATAGCCGCCGACCTGCACGACGACATCGGTTCAAGCCTCACGCGCATTTCTCTGTTGAGCGAAGTAGCCCAGCGACAGACTGACGGCTCCGATGCGCCTCTCTCCGGGCCGCTCTCGAAGATTGCCGGGTTGTCACGCGAACTCGTCGATTCGATGAGCGATATTGTCTGGGCGATCAATCCCAACAAAGACCATCTGAGCGATCTGGCCGGACGCATGCGCCACTTTGCCAGCGATGTTTTGACAGCGCGAAGGATCGAGTTTCATTTCACGGCCCCCGGCACTGAGCAGGATGTGAAGGTTGGCGCTAACGTCCGGCGCGAAGTGTTCCTGATCTTCAAGGAGGCGGTAAATAATCTGGCGCGTCATTCAGGCTGCACCATCGCCGAGATCGATTTTCAAGCCGACGCAGACGCGCTGCGGTTGAAAATAAATGATAACGGGTATGGCTTCGACGTTTCGCAAGAGAGCAACGGCCACGGGCTTGCAAGTATGCGCGAACGAATCGAGGGACTTGGGGGACGGCTGGAAATCATATCCAATCGAGCGCAGGGAACGACGCTCACCTTCTCAATCCCGTTGAATGCCGACGGACGCAGATAAACAAATTCTGCTTTGTGCCTGCGCTGCGGCGCGCGACGTTTCGGCTTTACTAGCGATGCAGCTTGAAGCGGCTGAACTCTTTCCAACTGCCATCCTTCTGCTTCAAAGCGTCGGTCACTTCAAACCCTTTGTCTGACTCTGTGAGGCGATAGACCGATTTTCCTTCGATCTTTCCGGGAATGCCCCAAAGAGCGATCAGCGCATCGCCTTCGAGACGGGCTTTGATCGGATATTGATTGCCGAGCGAGTCGAACCACTGGCCTTCATACGCGCCTTGTCGCGCGGCCTGATAGTAAGCGTGTCCGGCGAACACCTGCACCGAGCCGTCGCTCCCTTTCGTTTCGTACTTGAGGCTCAGGCGAAAGAATTTGCCTTCCAGCGCCCACTCCCATTTCGTTTGAATTCGCGCCTGTGCGCCGAATGCCATTCCTTCGCCTGTCCAGTCGCCTTGCAAGCGATTGAAGAAAGGATCAGGAGACGAAAAAGCTTTCTCGGAAGCGAAAGCGGAAATGACCGATGCGATGAGCGTGACAACGATAGCGATGATTTTCATGGCCAGCCTCCTTTATAGAGGTATTGCTAATCAGTTCCCGCCGCAGATAAGCGTGTCATTGCGGGTATCCCGATCAGTGATCGTGCATTTCGTCGCGCCGGGCGGCGATTGCAGCGAAGCCGTACCCTTGAATGTTGCTCGATTCACGGTAGCCTTGAACCGACGATTCGTCGAGCCATCTTCCAATGTGATGTCGCAACCTTTTTTCCTGACCGTCGCTGTCCCCGCATAGACTGTGCCGGCGCAGCAGATACGATACTCTCCGGTCGCGGAGTTTGCCACCACACCGATGGCAGGGTTCGAATCATCCTGCAACACGATATCAAAGACCGTTACTGTAAAGGAACACGCGCTGTTGTTATTCATCGCATCCGTCGCCGTGCAGGTCACCGTCGTCGTTCCCAAAGCGAAGCACGTCCCTGTCGGCGGCGCGCAGTTGACTGTGACCTGACCCATGCTACAGTCGCTCGCCATCGGCATCGCGTAATTGACCACTCCACAACCGGGCGCGGCAGAGCAGCCCGTGTTCGCCTGTGTCAGGGCAATCGTATTACCCGGACACATTATGATCGGCCCTTGCACATCGTTCACCGTCACCGTGAAAGAGCAGTTCGCCATCAGTCCCGCGCTATCGGTGACAGTGCATGCGACCGTCGTTGCGCCTGTCGGAAAGAATGCTCCTGCCGGAGGCGCGCACATGGCCGAATTGATCGGCAGCGGACAATTATCACTCGCCGAGGGAGCCGGATAATTGACCACTGCGCCGCATTGATTCGCATCGTTGTTCACTACCTGATTCGGCGGACACACAATCGTTGGAGTTTGAGTGTCATTGACCGTGACTGTGAAACCGCAGGAAGCATCGGGCGCATTGCCGTTCGAAGCCGTGCAATCAACGGCGGTCGCGCCGACAGGGAACGAGTGAGGCGATGTGATGACCATCCCGCCGATGCTGCATTCCACCATTGGCGACGGACTGCCGCCAGCCGTGACAGTGAACATCACCGATGCCAAACATTGATCGATGTCCGTATTGGCAACGATGTTTGCCGGACAGTTGATACTTGGCGACGACGACGAGACGGTGAAGATATAAGCCGAGCCTACATCATCAAAAGGCGCTCCGATGATCGCCGTATCGTTACTGAGCGACACGGCGTTGCCGAACTGGTCGTTCATCGCGCCATCGCTGGCAGTCAGCGTTTCTACCTCGCCCCAGTTGTTCGCGCCTCCCTGATCGCGACCTAAGACGTAGACTGCGCCCTGCTGCGAATTTTTCTTGTCAGCGGCGATAAGAACAGTATTGCCGTTGATGCTCGACGCGATGCCGAAATTATCGCCTGCCATCGCGTCGCTCGCCGTCAACTTCTTGACCTCGCCCCAATTGTTCGCGCCTCCCTGATTGCGACCGAAGATATAAGCAGCGCCCTGCTGCGAGTTGATGAGCGAATCCCCTATGACCACAGTATCGCTGCTGATGCTGATGGAACGCGCGAAAAGCTCGCTCGATGGCGAATCGCTCGCCGTCAGCTTTTTTGTCTCGCCCCAATTGTTTGCGCCGCCATTGTTGCGGTCGAAGATATAGGCTGAATCGTTGTTCGGCGCGCCGACTATCACTGTATCGTTACTGATGGCGACTCGCTGACCGAAGCCCTGATTCATGGTCGTATCGCTCGGCGTCAGCTTTTTGGTTTCGCCCCAGTTATTCGCGCCGCCGTTGTTGCGGTCGAAGATGTGGGCCTGCCCGATGTTGCCATTCCCGGCGGCTCCACTGATGATCGTGTCCTGACTGATGGCGACGCCTCTGCCAAAGAGAAGGCTTGCCATGCCATCACTGGAGATTATTTTTTTCGTCTCCCCCCAGTTGTCTGCGCCGCCCTGATCGCGCTCGAAGACATAGACTGCGCCCCGACTGCCATTTTGCGCTGACACACCGACGATGATCGTGTCCTGACTGATATCTACGGCATTGCCAAACCGCTCGCCTATGGCAATGTCACTGCCCGTTAGTTTCTTCACCAATCCCCAGTTGTCTGCGCCGCCCTCATTGCGCTCGAAGACATATGCCGCGCCGCGTTCCACATTCGTGACATCTATCGACCCGACTACTGCCGTGTCGCCGCTGATGGCGATATGCTCGCCGAAAAAATCGCCAGCCGCTCCATCCCCGGCGACGATTTTTCTGGCTTCCGCCAACATCAGATTACTGATCGGAAATGGCCGTTTGCCCTTGACCATCACTTCCTTCCACAGCGTCGGCGTCGAATCGGTCAGGCTGGCCAGTTTTGATTCCTGCATGACGCTGAAACCCGGAACGAGTAAAGCGAGGGCGACGATAAACATTACCGTATGGAATTTGAAGATAATTGCTTTGAACATGAGTTCTCCTTCATTGGCTATCTATTTTCGCTTTCGAAACCCCACTTTCCATTGACCGAAGGAAACCAGTAGACGTGCTCGACTTCGCCAGAGCCTGACAACCTGCAACGAACCATGTTCTACTGATCGCCACTTGAGGTTTTTGATCGCTTTGCCTCGATGAGGTCTGGAATCAGGCTTTCGCCTTCGAGAATTTCAAAGCCGCCCCTTGCCAAATCGCTGCCCATCGCCTCGTAGCGTCCGCCCAGATGCTCGCGCAGAAAGCGTTCTGCCACTGCGAAGAAAGATATCCAACTCTCTGGTCGCCGATAATCGTGAGCTTCATCCGGGTAGAACAGATAGGTCACCGGTTTATGATGTTCCTTCATCGCTTCAACAAATTTGTCCGAGTGCCGGCGCGCGACGGCTTGATCTTTGCCCCCGTGCGTGATGAGCAGCGGTTTGACGATCTTCTCGGCGTGATTGACCGGCGAGCGCGAGCGCAGAAATGCCCGCCCTTCTTCCGTCGATTCATCGCCGACCTGCCGTCGCCAGAACTCTCGAAAGAAAAGCGGCGTTCTCGTCTCCATCATGTTTACGAGGTCGGTGGCCGGATACATGGCGATGCCGCAGGCGAATCTATCGGGACTGAAAGCCAGCGCCGTGAGCGTTTCATAACCGCCATACGACCAGCCGAATATGCCGATGCGACTGCTTACTGCGATCCCCTGAGCGATGGCCCAATCCATCGCGTCAAGCACATCTGTGTGCATCTTGCCGCCCCACTCTCTCGCTCCGGCCCTGAGCGCTCGTTTGCCCAATCCGTCTGCGCCGCGAAACTCGACGCGGAAGACCGCGTAGCCGCGATTGGCCAATAACTGCAAGACTCGATTGGTAAACCAGGAATTCCACGGATAGGCGACCGATGGGCCTCCGTGAATATAGATCAGCATCGGCAATGGCTTTTCGAGATGCTTGCCCCTGACGGGCTTCATCCACGATGGCAGATACAGATCGCCCGGCAGTTTCAATCCGTCGCGCGTCGTTATGACGACGGCTTCGCGTCTGGCGAGCGGAAGCTTTTCGACGGCGTTGTTGTCACTGAAGAGGAACCACACACGTTTCGCTCGGCGATCATAAGCGTAATAGCGCGGCGGGCCGCCGTCCTGAAATATCACGAGCCACATTCGATCATCGAGGCTTTGTCCGCCGATGCCTGCATCACCGGAGTGAACGGCGGCGAGATACTTGAAATCGCGCGCGATGGTTCGATCAAGAAAATGGCGGCGCGTTCGGCCATATGCGGCAGTGGCCGAACGCACGGCGGAAGTTTTCGGATGCATCATCAGGACAGGAACCAGATCAGCCAGCGGATCAGTTACGAGCGTGATCGTCTTTCCGCTCTTCAAATTTATTGACTTGAGCGAGCCTGTATCAGTGCGGCGATTGTCTATCATATAAAGAACGTCGCCCCGTTTATCGAGAGTCACGGGCTGCGTCACGCGCGATTCTTCATAGCTCAGTTTGTCAAACTGCGCCCATTTGCCGTCACCCTTCAGCTTGAATAATTCGTAGCCGCCGTTCGTCGTGTTGCGTCGGGCGACGCGGGGCCGTAGTTGATCGTCGCAGAGAAAACTGTCGTAGCCATCATTATTGAGAATCAGTTTCATCTCGCCCGTGCTGAGGTTGACGCGATGCAGATCGAAACGTTCGGGGTCGCGGTCGTTGAGCGAGATCAAAACTTCATCCGGCATATCGGGGCTGAGCTTTTCTATGCGCACAGTCGCCTGTGCCGTCGGGGTCAAGTCGCGAGTTTGTCCGCTGCTCGAATCGAGCGCGAAGAGATGCACGCCTCGCCCTGCGCGTTTCAGATAAATGATCCGGCGCGAGGTGTAAGCCCATTGATAATTCAGCACCGGCGCATCGGTCAGACTTGTCAGCGGCGCGGCTTTGGCAGGCTGCGCTATCGGAGATGCCCAGATATTCAGCACGCCGTTGACTGGCGCGAGATAACTTATTTTCGTTCCATCAGGACTCAAGCGAACGGCGAATTTATCAGCTTCGGAAAAAAGCGCACGACGCGCGATGAGCGGCGCTTCGGTCTGCGCCGCGACCGGCAAGAGACCGAGAAAGAAAGCGCCGATAAGCAAACTGGCTTTTCGGAAGATCACTCGCTTCATCTCATCACCTCCGGAACGTATCGCATGAAAATTGCGGTTCTTCTTGAACACGAATCCTCTTCTCAATCGAGTCAGACTGCTTAGAAGTATCGCATAGCTCATAGACTTTGTACGTTTGAAAAAGCGCGCGCAAAGACGACAAAGTGCGACACGCCCGCTCTATCCGACTTTTTCGCACTCTATTCCGCTCAGTTGCCGCCGCTCAGTCGGAGGGGTGCGATTAAAAGTGGGACTCGCTTTTTTTCACTTGCTTGACCGTGTGACCTGTTAAATGGCCTCTCCTTGAAGACAGATGCCTGATTTTGGAGTGGAGGCGATTTGTCGCAGCTTTAGTTTTTCAATCAAAAGCGGTAACTTGTTACCGCATTCCATACTGGAAGTCTCACTTTTAATCGCACCCCTCGCACATCGAAAAGCTTAGTGTTGCAGGTAGAAGTAGGGGCAACCCTTGTGGTTGCCCGGATCGCGCGAAAGCGCGATGACATATCATTTTGCAAAGCATAATCCGGGCATCGACAAGCCCTGCCCCTACTTCTTCAACTCAAGCACCCGTCTTGAAAATTCGAGACCAGCAACTCAAAATCAGGACACTACCAAAAGCTTTCATTCCTTGCCCCGCTCACCAAATTACAGTAGGGTAAATGTTTCATCCATATCGGAGCAGAATTGGCCGAGAGAGATGTTTTTGCTGATACGATGGCTAAGAATCCAACTCCTGATAAAACTATTCTGATCTTAGGCGGAGCCGGACTTGTCGGCACTCAGATCACTCATCAGATCGCCCGCGACCTCAGACCCGAAAGGCACGATGGTCAAGATAAACTCAATGAGAATTCCCGGTAGCTGGCGACAAGGGTACGTCCTTGACCACCACACCCTCTGGAGCAATTTCATCGGCCACGATGAATTCGGTCACGCGATGTTTGACACCAAACGCAGCGAAATAGGAGAGCTCCTTTACAGGCTGAAGTACAGATCAGACCAATCAGTCATATACGCGATAGTAGATACTGCCGCAGGTTTTATTGCCTCGTGGAATCCCGATCTGAGCGTCATAATTCCTGCTCCCCCTTCAAGGCATAGAGATTTTCAGTAACTACTCAGCCCGATAGGGCGGGTAGGATAGGTTGTCCGGCAAAAACACTCTTGAGTGCTGTTAGAACATTATGACCTTGCTTGCTCATCGTCGAAATATATCCTCGGATGCGACAGAA
>Ga0187893_10004687_pt1 | contig 25664 bp, 20 predicted proteins | sample MA1701074metaG_FD_139574 | JGI IMG/M metagenome (GOLD analysis project Ga0187893, IMG submission 139574) | White microbial mat communities from a basaltic lava cave in the Kipuka Kanohina Cave System on the Island of Hawaii, USA - MA170107-4 metaG ... | reverse complement strand
TGCGGCCCCCGGACCCCCTCCTCTTCCGCAAGCGCGAGGCGCTCGACCGGCTCGTGAAGCTCTACGAGGACTGGGGCAAGCCCGACGCGGCCGCCGCGTGGAGGACCAAGCGATGACGCGCGAAGGCCCTGGCGCCGTCATCGGTCGCTACAAGCTGCTCCAGCAGATCGGCGAGGGCGGCTTCGGCGTCGTCTACCAGGCGGAGCAGACCGAGCCTGTCCGCCGCACGGTCGCGCTCAAGATCGTCAAGCTCGGCATGGACACGAAGCAGCTGGTCGCGCGCTTCGAGGCCGAGCGGCAGGCGCTCGCGCTGATGGACCACCCCAACATCGCGAAGGTCCTCGACGCGGGCACGACCGAGGGCGGCCGGCCCTACTTCGTGATGGAGCTCGTGCGGGGAGTGCCGGTCACGGAGTACTGCGACCAGGCGCGCCTCGACACGGCGGCGCGGCTTGCCCTCTTCCAGCAGGTCTGCCGCGCCGTGCAGCACGCGCACCAGAAGGGGATCATCCACCGCGATCTCAAGCCCTCCAACGTCCTCGTCGCGATCCACGACGGCAAGCCGCTCCCCAAGGTGATCGACTTCGGCATCGCGAAGGCGACGGACCGGCACCTGACGGAGAAGACGCTGTTCACGGAGTTCCGGCAGATGATCGGGACGCCGGAGTACATGGCGCCGGAGCAGGCCGAGATGAGCGGCCTCGACGTCGACACGCGCGCGGACGTCTACTCGCTCGGCGTGCTCCTCTACGAGTTGCTCACGGGGACGACGCCGTTCGACATGAAGGCGCTCGCCCGCAACGGCTACGACGCGATCTTCCGCACGATCCGTGAGGTGGACCCGCAGCGGCCGAGCATGCGGGTCTCCACGATGGGGGAGGAGCTCGAGGCCGTCGCGTCGAGGCGGCACACCGCCGGCAAGACGCTTGGCCGGGAGTTGCGCGGCGATCTCGACTGGATCGTGATGAAGGCGCTCGAGAAGGATCGCTCCCGGCGCTATGAGACCGCGAACGCGATGGCGCTCGACATCCAGCGTCACCTGGAGCACGAGCCGGTCGCCGCCTGCCCGCCGAGCGCCGCTTACCGCGCGCGGAAGTACGCGCGGCGGCACCGCCTGGGCGTCGCCGCGGCTTCGATCGTGCTCGCAACGGTGGTTTCCGGTGTCGCCTTGTCGTTCGCCCGCTACGCCGACGCGGCGGAGCGGCGCGGGCGCGCGCGTGATCTGCACGCGGCCGCCGCCCGCGACGAGGCGGCGGCGGAGCAGGCGCACGCCGGCGAAGCCGGGCAGCGCGCGCTCGCGGAGGCGCGCGAGAAGGAGGCCGCGACCGACGCGAACCGGGCGAAGACCGTCGTCGACCTCGTGCAGGACATGCTCGGCTCCGCCGACCCCCACGACGTAAGGGGCCGGGACTATACCGTCCGGCAGCTCCTCGACGACTTCGACCGCGGTCTCGGCACGCGCCTGAAAGGCGACCCCGAAGTCGAGGCGACCGTGCGTCTGACGATGGGGAGCGCCTACCGGAACCTCGGTCTCCTCGACAAGGCGGAGCCGCATTTCCGGAAGGCGCTCGAGATCAGCCGGCGGCCCGGCGCGGACGCAGCCACGCTGGCGGCAAGCCTCAACGCTTGGGCGGTCCTCCGACAGGATCGCGGTGACTATGACGAAGCCGAGAGACTTCACCTCGAGGCGCTCGCGATCCGGCGGAAGGCGCTCGGGGACGCGCATCCTGACGTCGCCACGAGCCTCAGCAACCTGGCCGCGGGCCTCGACGCGAAGGGGGCGTACGACAAGGCGGAGGGCCTCCACCGCGAGGCGCTCGCGATTCGGCGGAAGGCGCTCGGGGACGCGCACCCCCACGTCGCCACGAGCCTCAGCAACCTGGCCGCGGTCCTCCACGACAAGGGTGCGTACGACGAGGCGGAAGGGCTCCACCGCGAGGCGCTCGCGATCTGGCGCAAGACGCTCGGGGACGCGCACCCCGACGTGGCCACGAGCCTCGGCAGCCTGGCCGTGGTCCTCAGCACGAAGGGGGCGTACGACGAGGCGGAAAGGCTCCACCGCGAGGCGCTCGCGATCTTGCGGAAGTCACTAGGGGATGAGCACCCCGTCGTCGCCACGAGCGTCGGCAACCTAGCCGAGGTTCTCCGCGCAAAGGGGGCGTACGACGAGGCGGAGGGGCTTAACCGGGAGGCGCTCGCGATCCGGCGGAAGGCGCTCGGGGACGAGCATCCCGACGTGGCGCTGAGCCTCAGCAACCTGGCCGCGGTCCTCCACGCGAAGGAGGCGTCCGACGAGGCGGAGCGGCTCCAACGCGAGGCGCTCGCGATCTGGCGCAAGACGCTCGGGGACGCGCACCCCGACGTGGGGCTGAGCCTCTCCAACCTGGCCGAGGTCCTGCGCGCGAAGGGAGCGTACGACGAGGCGGAGAGGCTCCACCGCGAGGCGCTCGCGATCCGGCGGAAGGCGCTCGTGGATGAGCACCCCGACGTCGCCACGAGCCTCAGCAACCTGGCCCTGGTCCTCGAGGCCAAGGAAGCGCATGAAGAGTCGGAAAGGCTCCACCGCGAGGCGCTCGCGATCCGGCGGAAGACGCTCGGGGACGCGCACCCCGACGTCGCCACGAGCCTCAGCAACCTGGCCGCGGTCCTCCACGCGAAGGGGGCGTACGACGAGGCGGAGGGGCTTCACCGCGAGGCGCTCGCGATCCGGCGGAAGGCGCTCGGGGACGCGCATCCCCACGTGGCGCTGAGCCTCCACAACCTGGCCGAGGTCCTCCGCGCGAAGGGGGCGTACGACGAGGCGGAGGGGCTCCACCGCGAGGCGCTCGCGATATGCCGGAAGACGCTCGGGGACGAGCATCCCAACGTGGCCACGTGCCTCAACACCCTGGCCGCGGTCCTCGAGGCCAAGGGTGCGTACGACGAGGCGGAGAGCCTTCATCGCGAGGCGCTCGCGATCCGGCGGAAGGCGCTCGGGGACGAGCACCCCGACGTGGCCACGATCCTCAACAACCTGGCCGCGGTCCTCCACGCGAAGGGGGCGTACGACGAGGCGGAGCGGCTCTACCGCGAGGCGCTCGCGATCCGGCGGAAGGCGCTCGGTGACGAGCACCCCGACGTGGCCGAAGGCCGGAGCAACCTCCTGCAACTGCGGCTCGCGAAGGAGGACTTTGTTGGCGCCGAGGCGGTCGGGCGCGAGCTCCTCGCACGCGGGCGTTCCCACAGCACGCTCGCGATCGTGGGGATGTGCCTCCTCAAGCAGGCGAAGTGGGAGGAGGCCGAGCCGATCCTGCGCGAGTGCCTCGCGATCCGGGAGAGAGAGCTGCCCGACGACTGGCTCCGCTGGAACACCGCGAGCATGCTCGGCGAGGCGCTTTGCGGCCAGGGCAAGCACGCCGAGGCGGAGCCGCTCCTCACCGAGGGTTACGAGAAGTTGCGGCCCCCGGACCCCCTCCTCTTCCGCAAGCGCGAGGCGCTCGAGCGGATCGTGAAGCTCTACGAGGAATGGGGCAAGCCCGACGAGGCCGCCGCGTGGAGGGCGCGGCTTTCCGAGTGAGCCGGGCTGTCCCTCCCGGAGACGCGTCCGCCGCTGGCTCCAGGACCGTAGGGACCAGCGCGTCGTCGTGAAGCGCGCGACTGACCTGCGGTGGCATCGCGAGGGCATCCGCGGCTGCGTCTGCAGTATGGGGATTGTCGCTGGCAATCTCAGCGCCTAGGAGCCTGTCCGACTGATCCTGTCCCAGGCCGCGCAGGACGTGCAGCCATGGCCAAGACCTTTCGGGCCTGGGAGGTCGATCAAGTCCAGCTGCTGCCGCCGTCGGTGCGGGATCTGGTGCCGGAGGGGCATGTGGCGCACTTCGTCCGGGAGACGGTGCGCGAGGACCTGGATTTGTCCGCGGTCCTCGAGAGCTACGACGAGGAGCGGGGCTATCCTCCTGATCACCCGGTGATGAGGACGGCGCTTCTGCTCTACGCCTACTGCCGGGGGATCTACAGCTCGCGCAAGATGGCGCGGGCGTGGCGGGAGTGGTTGGACTTCATGGCGGTGACGGCTGGCCAGACGCCGGACTTCCGGACGATCAGCGACTTCCGCGAGCGACCTCTGGAGGTTTTGTGCGAGCTGTTGGGCCAGGTGCTTCAGCTCTGCCAGCGGGCGGGCCTGGTGAAGCTGGGACACGTGGCCTTGGACGGGACGAAGGTCAGGGCGACTGCGAGCAAGCACAAGGCGATGAGCTACCGGCGGATGCGGGACGAGGCGTCGCGGTGGCTTGCCGAGGCGGAGCGGACCGACGCGGCGGAGGACGCGCTGCATGGGCCGGATCGGAGCGGCGACGAGATCCCGGAGTGGGCCCAGGACAAGAAGACGCGGCGGGAGCGGATCCGGGCGATTCTCGTGGAGATGGAGGCGGAGGCGCGCGAGGAGGCCCAGGAGGCCCGCGAGCACGACGAGCGGCCTCCGCGGTCCGGGGGCGGGGGCAAGCCGAGGCCGGAGTCCCAGCGCAACTTCACGGATCCAGACAGCCGGATCATGAAGGGGCGGGACGGGTTTGTGCAGGCGTACAACTGCCAGGTGGCGGTGGATGCGGAGAGCCACGTGATCGTGGCCCGGGAGGTGTCCCCCCCCACGCCACGCACCTATTTGTAGGCGCCATGCATGCTGGGCAGTCAGGGCAAGACCCAAGGATGCGCGAGCGAGTCGCTAGGGAGGCCCTGTACCGCGAAGAAAGTCACTGGCGCCGGGGAGGTAGAAGCCATGCTATTGTTGCGCAGTGAGCGACTTGCGAGCGCGTGGGGGCTCGCACTCGTCATCGCCCTGGTCGGCGTGGCCTGGGCCGCGGGTGGTGGCGGAGGGACAGGCGGAAGCTCAGGCCCGCCCGGAGGTTCTGGTGGGAGCGGCGGCTCGGGAGCCAGTGGAAGTGGCGATGGCACCGGCGGAGAGGGCGGCGCCGGTGGGCCGGGGGGGGGCGGCGGTGCTCCTCAGAGCATGATCAAGGGCGATGATGAGATCGCGGTGGCCAAAGCAGGCGGTGGGAGTGGCGGGTCCGCCGGATCCAATGGGACGGTGGGCGGAGGAACGCGTGGCGGAGGAGGTGGGGGCGGCGGGGGCATCGCCATTGCCGAATGTGGTGCGGACACCGAAGCACCGGGCGGCGCGATGGCAATCGCCTGCGCCGGCGGGGGCGGAGGAGGGGGCTGCGGCGGGAATGGCGCAACCGGAGCGAGCGGAGGGGGCGGCGGGGGCGGAGGAGCGGGCGGTGGAGACGGTGGATGGGCGTCAGCGGAGGGCGGACCCGGCGCATACGCGAGTTCCATGGGAGGAGGTGGGGGAGGCGGGGGCGCCGGGGGATCCGGAGCGGGAGGCGCTTCGGCCGGTTCGCCGGGCAGCGGTGGCGCGGCAGGTTCCGCAGTCGGGAACGGCTTCACGACCCCTGGGGAGGCCGGAAACGCCGGGGCCGGTCCGGTCGGCGGGAATGGCGGGAGCGGAGGAGTCGATCCCAACCAGGTGACGGATCCCGTAACCCAGCAGATCTATCACGGAGGCTCGGGAGGAAAGGGAGGAAACCGGCAACCTTGAGTTCTTGCGCAGGGGGGATTCCTGCGGAACACTTGGACGAACCAGGTCATGCGTGGCAAAACACACAAGTCGCTGTCGCCTGCAAGGGTGGTGGCGATCGGAGCGATTATCGCCGCGGTGGCAACCATCCTGCTTCTCGCGATCGAGCCTTGGGCCTCTACGCGCATCGTGCGCCGCTCCGTCCCTGGTCTCACGCAGTCGCCGGGTCCCACGGATGGTGCGCCGCTCACGGACGCCACGTCAGCTCCCTTCCGCGCAGCCGTCAGCCTGGTCGTGCGCGACTTGGCCGACGGAAGCCCGGTTTCGCGGCTGAGGGTACGCCTGAACAACAAGGGACAGGACGACGCTGCGGCCGGCACCAGGGGGGACTCAACCTTTGCGGAGACCGACGAGTCGGGACGCGTCGGCTTCTTGCAGGCACCGGAAGACGCGCTACCGGAGGTCGGAGGCGGCTGGACACTGCCGCGGTACGCCCCCGGAGAAGTGCTGCGCGACGGGGTCGTGTGGGTGTATCGACATGTTGAGGTCGATGGGCTGGTCGAGGGCGAGGTTGGCGAGCCCGCGCTCGATCCCACCACGGTGGTCGTCGATTCGACGACGATCGGGTTCGAGGGGCACGGTCACCCCGACAATCCGACCCCGGACCCCTGGAATCCGACCTGGCTTGCGCGCCACGGGATTCCGGGCCCCGTACCGTTCCCCACGCCGGGATCGTCCGGTCGGTTTCGCGGTGAGGCGCCCCGCATCGGAGGGTTGGCCGTGCGCGCCCTCGCCCCAGGTTGGCGCATGACGTGGGCGCGCGTGGCAACTACGTCCACCACGGATCGCGTGGATGTCATCTTGCTGCTTCGGCGCTCGTACCGGGTCTCGGGGCGGCTCCTCGACGAGAAGCGCCGGCCGCTCGCGAATGTGCACATAGTCGCCTACGTGACCCAGCTCGCGGGGTACGACGGACTGAACATGGACCTGCTGCCTCTCGGAGGACACGAGGCGTACACCGCGACGTGGTCACGGAAGAGCAATTTGTCGGCCGTGAACTACTCGCAGGATGGACAGACCGACGCGGAGGGAGAGTTCGTGCTCGACTTGAAGGCGGATGGCGAGGTACGCCTGAGCGTGCACGCGGAGGGTTTCCTCCCGATCCTGAAGACCCTCGGATACCTGAACGCCCACCGCTCCGACCAACTCCTGGTGGCGGCCCGGCCCGAGACCCGTCATGCCGTGAAGGTATGCGTCAAGGGCGAGCCCATCCCACTGCATAGGCTGGTAATCACCGATCTCGAGCATGAGTTCCTTCAGCCTGCCGTCTCGATGAAAGTCACCGATGCCAGCGAGATCCCGAGCGACTGGCTCTTGATCGGGCGCACCTACCACATAGCCGCGTGCTCCCCGAGCGGCCAGTTGGTGAGCAAGGGCTTCTTGGAGTGGCGCGGACAGTCTACCGTCGATATCGAGCAGCTACCGAAGAAGCTTCCGGGCTGACCACCACGACGGTCTTGGTCGTTGCGGATCAAGGGAACCGGGTAGCGGACCTCCGCCTGGAAAAGGGGTTTCGAACAGGAGATCGACCGAGACCCCCAGCGGAGCGTCCGCCGGAGCCTCGGGGCCGACGCCCTGAGCCGTCGCGCGCGCCCAACGGCGCTCTACTCCCTTTCGTCGGGTCGGCTCGGCGTGGTGCTCCGATAGCGCACGAACTCGCCCTCAGCTCCCCGCCAAAGCTGCCCAGCGGCCATGACCCGGCAGTGGTAGCAGGCGCTCGTCTCTCCGTCGTGGTTGTACCAACGGTGCCATCCGCCGGCGGCCTCGCAGTCGCGTCCCTTCCGCGCGACCCCGAGCGAGATGAGGAACCACGGGAGACGGCGGCGAATCCAGGTGCGCCGGCGATACGGGTGCCCGCGGTCCCAGGAGCGCGCGGCCCACTCCGATCGCGTCGAATCCGAATTCAGGCTCATCGCGCCCGCGCCTCCCGATTCCTCGCCCGCACACGGCGTGCGGGCGAGCGCTCCCACGATACCCCGACGCCGAGGGCGGGCCAGGGCCTCGTGCGCGGCCGCGAGGCAGGCAGGTTCCCGGGAACGCCGGCCACCGCGGTCCTGGAGGTTGCTCCCGTGCGGGAGGCGAGCGGCCGGCGCGCCGCCCGCGTCACTCCCCGTGCTCTCGCCGCCACCGGTCGCGGCGCCGCTGCCACTCCGCGAGGGGGATCTCCCGCTCGACGCCCTCCTCGTCGATCGTGCGCATCGGGGCGAGCTGGGCCCTCTCCCGCAGGGTGCCCAGGCCTAGCGCGCCGCTCTCGTAGAGCAGGCTCGCGTCCCAGACGAAGACTCCGACGCCGCTGGACGCCACGATGACCTTCCGGCCCGTGGGCGAGAAGGACGCGTCCCTGAGCGCGGCGGCGGCCGTCGGCTGCTCGAGGGGCCGGCCCACGGCCTCCCCGGACTCGGCGTCCAGGAGTCGGATGCGCCGCCCGTCCTGCGCACCCGCGGCCAGGAAGCGGCCGTCCGAGCTGAAACGTGCGCGCACCACTCCGGTGACGGGCGGGCCGATCTGCGCGCCCGTCGCCGCGTCGAAGAGGCGCCAGTCGCTCGGGGGGGCCAAGGGGCCGCGCCTGATCCCCGCGGCGACCCGGCGCCCGCTCGGATCGAGGACGAGGGTCGCCGTGCCGCTGGGCGCGGTCCACCGCGGGCCGTCCGCTCCGTCCACGCGTAGCCGCGCCCGCCGCGAAGGTCGCTCGAGGAGCGCGAGGAGTCCGTACGGACGTACGGTGCCGCGGCAAAACCGCCGGAAATGTATCGCATCGGAAACAGTTCTGCGGCAGAAGCAGCGCTCCGTCTCGGTGGGACTTCGGCGGTTGGCGTCCCCGGAAGGTGCGCAGGCGGAGGGGAGCGCGCGGGCCGACTGCCCGCTCGCCGCTAGGCGAGAGCTCCATGGCGTTCGCGCGATGCCGCGGCGCCCCACCTCGGTCCTGCAGTGGAGGAGGCTCGTCCGCGATGTGGATACGATCGATTCAATCCGGCGGTTTTGCCGCGGCACCGTACTCAGGCGGTTTTGCCGCGGCACCGTACTCATACTCGGTACCGTACTCGCGGCACCGTACTCCTCCGTACTCCCCTGGGCCCGCCGGGAGACCGTGAGGCCGCCGGCGGGGTCCTCCGCGCTCGGGCGCCCGAAGTGGAACACGCACCCGTCCATGAGCACGAAGCGGTCGTCGCGGGCGAGGACCTTGCCGGTCTAGATGTGGTTGCGCGCCTGCTGGTAGGGCTTGGTGATGCGCAGGATCACGTTGCGGCCGACGAAGTCCATGGCGCACCATCCTCGCCCGAGCCGGGCCCCGGCGCAACCGCGCGTCCCATGGAGCGCGAAGGCGGCCGGCGCCCCCCGAGGCTCCCGGGGGGACGCCGGCCGCGCCGGGCGAAGGTGCGGCGAGGCGGCCGGACGACGGGGCCCAGGGTGCCCCCCGGGCCGGAGGTCTTGCGCCGGCCGCCTCTGCCGCGTGGATTCCTAGAAGTCGATCTGGAAGCGCATCTGGAAGACGTTCATCTGGCCGCTGCCGTCCACGTCGACGAAGACGAAGTTGAACATCACGCGCGCCTGCGGGTTGAGGTGCCAGTTGACGCCGAACACCCAGTCGAGGAACTCGCCGCCCATGACAGCGCCGTCGTTGAAGTCGACGTCGGTGAGCCGGACCGCCACTTCCCAGGCGCCCCAGCCGCCGCTGCCGTCGTGGAAGTTGCTCTTCGGCTTGACGCGGCCGAAGGTGCCCTTGCTCGCCTCGTAGGGCCGGCTCTCCCCCGTGAGCCAGAAGCTCAGCATCACGTAGAAACCGCCCACGGACGGGTCGCCGGCCGTGTCGAGCTCCGCCATGAGGTACTCCGCCTGGAACGAGAAGGCGCCATAGACGACCGCGACCTCGAAGCCGAGCGTGGAGAAGGTGTCGCAGGCCACGTTGCCCGTGTCCACGACGCGGGGCCCCGTCGCCACCGAGGGGCGGGCCCGGAAGCGCGCCCGGCCGCCCGAGGGGTCGCGGAGGCTGAACGAGAAGCCCGCGTGGACGAGGAGGTTGCGCTCCTCGTCCTGCACCACCAGGCCCGTGACGCGGAGGGAGAGCGCGTAGGCGCCGTCCTCGTCCGTGCCGCCGCCGGCCTCCGGGGTCTGGCGGAAGAGCCCGACCGCCCAGGTCAGGCGCTCCTCGAGCGCGGCGTTGTGCACCATGAAACCGGTGTTGAACCCCTGGGCGATGGCGTTGGTGATCGGCGACCGCTCCATGAAGGTGATGTAGCGGGAGCTGGTCAGCTCCTCGAGGCCCATCGGCTCCTTGAAGTGGCCCACGCGGAAGTTCCCGACGCCGGGCACCGCCTTGACGGCGATGTAGACGTCGCGGAACTGGACCGACCCGACCCGCACCGTGCTCGTGCTCACCGCGGTGACGTCGCCGTCCGCGTCCCTGGTGGTCGAGACGCTCGTGACCGCCGACTCCGTGCCGGCCAGCTCGAACTCCGACACGAACTCGATGTTCTTGAAGAGGGTGCCCTTGACGTGGACGCGCACGCGCCGGAAGGTGACGCCGTCCTCGCCGATCCCGGAGAAGTCCCCCTCGAGGGTGTCGTCGGGGCTCTTCCAGAACCAGTCGAGCATCGTCCGTCCCCCGACGACGACCTTGAAGGCCTTGTCCGACGTCTCCGCGGTCAGGCCCTCCTTGTAGTAGACCTTGAAGGTCATGTCCCCGGTGGAGCCCTGGGCGCTCGCCAGGTACCGGGTGACCTCCTTCTCCAGGGACACGTCTGTCGTCCCCGCCTCGGCGCCGGTCGCGAGCCCCGCTAGCAGGAGCGGAGCCGCCGCGAGCGCCCTTCCCATTGCGTTCATCCGTGTCGAACTCCTTTCTGTCTGAGGTTCTGGAACCCGGCGGAGGCCACCCTCCCCGGTCAAGGGCCGCAGGCTAGGGTGGGCGCGCATAGGCCCTGCAAAGGCGGGGTGCATCCTGGGTGAAACGCGGGGGCCGCGGGTCAGATGCTGTGGCGGACGACGGTGCCCTCGACCATGTAGATCACGTCCTCGGCGACGTTGGTCGCGTGGTCGGCGATCCGCTCGAGCTGCTTGGCGGTCGAGATTATCCGCAGGGCGGTCGGGAAGTAGGCGGGGTCCCGCCGCACCGCCTCCTGCTGGTGGTCGTAGACCAGCCGGAGCAGCTCGTCCACGCGGTCGTCCATGGCGAGGACCTCCCGGGCGGCGTCGGCGTTCCCCTGGACGAAGGCGTCCAGCGCCTCGTGGAGCATGGTCCGGACGCGCTCCGCCATCTCCTCCACCTCCTCGGCGCCGTGGCGGCGCTCCCCGCTCTCGGCCGCGCGCGCGCGCTCGGAGATGTTGACGGCCAGGTCCCCCACCCGCTCCAGGTCGTTCGTGATCTTGAACGCCCCCACGACGAGCCGCAGGTCCTTGGCGGTCGGCCCGTAGAGCGCGAGGAGCTTCAGGCACTCCTCCTCGATCCGCAGCTCCAGCGCGTCCACCTCCGCGTCGCCGTCGATGACCACCACCGCGTCCTCGCCGTTCCGGTCCAGGAAGGCGCGGACGGCGCGTTTGGCGGCCCCCTCCACCAGGCCGCCCATGACGAGGACGTCCCGCTTGAGCTGGTCGAGTTCGTGCTGGAAGTGACGACTCATGCCGATTCCTCCTGGCGCGCCGCGAGCGCGGCGTCCGACCGTTCCGCGGGGATCCACACCCGGAAGGTGCTCCCCTTGCCCAGCTCGCTCTCCACGGAGACGCGGCCCCCGTGGAGCTGGGCGGCGTGCCTCACGATGGAGAGGCCGAGCCCCGTGCCCCCGGCGCTGCGGGAGCGCGCCTTGTCCACGCGGTAGAACCGCTCGAAGATCCGCTCCAGGTCGCCGGGCGGGATCCCGATGCCGGTGTCCGACACCTCGAGCGTGGCGTGGTCGTCCTCCGTCTCGAGGCAGACCTCCACGCGCCCGCCCCGGGGCGTGTAGGTGAGCGCGTTCACGACGAGGTTGTCCACGATGCGCCGCAGCGCGCGGGCGTCGCCCACGACCCCGGCCCGGCCGGGCAGGCGCGTCTCCATGGCCACCCCGTTCTCTTCCGCCTTCTCGCGCAGGTCGTCCACGGCCGCGCGCACCACGCCCGCGAAGTCGACGGTCACCATTATGGCGGTCTCGGGCCGCGACTCGTAGCGCGACAGCTCGAGGATGTCGTCGAGGTGCGCCTGCAGGCGCGTCGCGTTCCGGACGATGGCGGCGACGAAGCGGGGCCCCGCCTCCGGGTCCAGGCGCGTGGTCTCGTCCTCCAGGTTGCCGGCCGACGCGGCGATCGCGGCAAGGGGGGTCCGCAGCTCGTGGCTGACGTTGGAGACGAAGTCCGTGCGCATCCGCTCGAGGAGGCGGAGCCGGGACATGTCCCGCAGGACGAGGATGAGGCCGGGCCCCTCCCCCGGCATGGGCGCGGCGTGCACGCTCACGAGGCGGCGGGGCGCCACGTCCCACTCGACCTCGCGCGTCACCTGCACGCGCCGGCGGGCCACGTCCTCCACGATGCCGAGGAGGGGCGGGGAGCGCACGGCTTCGTATAGGCGCTTGCCCTCTAAGCGGTCCCGGGCGGGCAGCCCGAGAAGCGCGCGCGCGGCGCCGTTGAGGAAGGAGATGCGCTCCTCGGCCCCGATGGCGATGACGCCGTCCTGCAGGGACTCGAGGACCGTCGCGAGGCGCGCCGCCTCCCCCTCCGCACGGCTCATGAAGTCGCGCAGCCGCTCCGTCATGCGGTTGAAGGTGCGCCCGAGGTGGGCGATCACGTCGCGCCCCTTGGGAAGCACCCGCGCCTCGAAGTCCCCCGCCTCCACGGCCCCCGCCGCCACCGTCAGCTCGCGGAGGGAGCGCGTCAGCGCGCGGCCGAGGCCGAAGGACGCGCCCACGGCGACGAGCACGAGGCCGCCGCCGATCCACCAGAGGTGGCCCTCGGGGCCCGCCAGCTCCGCCTCGACCTGGGTCACCTCCCAGGAGAGGCGCGCGACCGCCTCGGTGCCCGGGATCCGCGCTGCGGCGAAGTAGAGCTCGCGGCCGAGGGCCGCCGCGGGGCGTCGGACGACGGCCGCCCCGTCGCGCAGGGCGGCCTGCGCCTCCACGCGCTCCCGCGGGTCTTCGCGCGCCTCCCCCTCGCCCCCCCCGCTGTCCGCCCGCACCGCGCCGTCGGCCGCGAGGACCGTGACCCTCGCCCGGGCGGCCTGCGCGAGCGCGCGCATCCGCGCCTCCAGGCCCGGGTCGGCGAGGTCGGCGCTCGAGAGCCCGTGCGCCAGCGCGCGAGCCTTCTCGAGGAGGTGGCCCTCGGTGCGCGCCAGCGCCTGCGCGCGCCGGCGCGGGCTCTCCAGGAGGAGGAACGACGCGAGCGCGAGGGCCACGAGGCAGGTGGAGGCCATCACGAACAGGAAGGACCAGCGCGACGGCAACTAGCGCGTCTCCGCGAACTTGTACCCCACGCCGCGGATCGTGACGATGCGCTCGCCGTAGTCCTTGAGCTTGCGCCGCAGCGCGGCGATGTGGACGTCGATGTTCCTCTCGATCACGATCACGTCGTTGCCCACCGCCCTATCGAGGAGCTGCGCGCGCGTGAACACGCGGCCGGGGTGGCGGGCGAGGTGGCGCAGGAGCCGCATCTCCGTGGCCGTGCAGACGATCACCTCTCCGCGGAGGCGCGCCTCGTGGCGGGCCGCGTCCACCTCGAGGTCGCCTACGCGCACGACGGGCGGCGCCTCGCCCTCCGGCTCCCGGCCCCTCCGCAGGACCGCGCGGATGCGCGCGACCAGCTCCTTGAGGCCGAAGGGCTTTTTGATGTAGTCGTCCGCGCCCACGCCGAGCCCGATCACCGCGTCGGTCTCCTCCGCCTTGGCGGTGAGCATCACGATGGGGATGCGGGCCGTCGCGGGCTCGGAGCGCAGGCGCCGGCACACTTCGAGGCCGTCCACGCCGGGCAGCATGAGGTCGAGGAGCACTAGGTCGGGCGCCTCCTCGCGGGCGAGCCGCAGCCCGGTCTCGCCGTCGGTCGCGCGGAGGGGGCGCATGTTCTCCTTGCGGAGGGCGTGGGACACCGCGTCCAGCAGGTCGGGCTCGTCCTCCACGATTAGGATTTTATACGTCGGCGGCGGGGTCCCGCGGGAAGGGGCGGGCGGCGGGGGCTTGGCCACGGGTAAACTCGGCTCCTTCCTATCCGAATCGGCCGGTGACGTAGTCCTCCGTCTCCTTCACCCGGGGGGTCAGGAAGATGGCGGAGGTGGGCCCGTACTCCACGAGCCGGCCGAGGAACATGAACGCAGTGCGGTCGCTCGTGCGCGACGCCTGTTGCATGTTGTGCGTGACGATGAGGATGGAGTAGGCGCCCTTCAGCTCCTGGATCAGGTCCTCGATGCGGCCCGTCGCGATCGGGTCCAGGGCGCTGCACGGCTCGTCGAGGAGGAGCACCTCCGGCTCGGCGGCGATCGCGCGCGCGATGCAGAGGCGCTGCTGCTGGCCGCCCGAGAGCTGCAACGCGCTGTCCTCCAGGCGGTCCTTCACCTCCTCCCAGAGCCCCGCCCCCCGCAGGCTCTTCTCGCACACCTCCGTGAGGACGCGCCGGTCGCGCTCCCCGTCGATCCGCAGCGAGTAGACCACGTTCTCGAAGATGCTCATCGGGAAGGGGTTCGGCTTCTGGAAGACCATCCCGATGCGCTTGCGCAGCTCGATGACGTCGACGCCCGGACCATACACGGGGTCGCCGTTGAGGAGGACGGAGCCGTCGATGCGCACGGTGTCGACGAGGTCGTTCATGCGGTTCACGCAGCGCAGGAGCGTCGACTTCCCGCAGCCCGACGGCCCGATGAACGCGGTGACCTTGCCCCGGGGCACGTTGAGGGTGACGTCGTAGAGCGCCTGCTTGGCGCCGTACCAGAGGCTGAGCCCCTGCACCTCGACGACCGGCTCCTCCCCCGCGACCTCGGGGTGGACCGACGTCTCGACGGGGATGGACATGTCCTCGCGGAGGGGGATGGAGCGCTGCATGTCAGATGACCCCCGAGGTGAAGCGCCGGCGCAGCCGGGCGCGGAGGATCATCGCGGCCACGTTGAGCGCGACCACGATGAGGATGAGCAGAAGCGTGGTCGTGTAGACCATCGGCTTGGCCGCCTCGCTGTTCTGGCTCTGGAAGGCGACGTCGTAGATGTGGAAGCCGAGGTGCATGAACTTGCGCTCGCCGTGGACGAAGGGGAACTCCCCGTCGATGGGCAGGTCGGGGGCCACTTTCGACGCCCCCACGAGCATGAGCGGGGCGACCTCCCCCGCCCCGCGCGCTATCGCCAGGATCATGCCCGTGATGATGCCCGGCATGGCGCGCGGAAGCACGATGCGGCGGATCGTCTGCCACTTGCTCGCGCCGCAGGCGTAGGAGCCCTCCCGCATGGAGCGCGGCACGGCGGCGAGCGCCTCCTCGGTGGCCACGATGACGACGGGAAGGGTCAGGAGCGCCAGCGTGAGGGACGCCCACATCAGGCCCCCGCCCCCGTACGTCGGGTCGGGGAGGCGCTCCTCGAAGAACAGCTGGTCGATCGTGCCGCCCACGGTGTAGCAGAAGAAGCCGAGCCCGAACACGCCGAAGACGATGCTCGGCACGCCGGCAAGGTTGTTCACCGCGATGCGGACGGCGCTCACGACCGGGCCCGGCCGGGCGTACTCCCGCAGGTAGAGGGCCGCCAGGACCCCGAAGGGCACGACCAGGATCGACATGATGAGGGTCATCGCCACCGTGCCGAAGATGGCGGGCAGGACGCCGCCCTCGCTGTTCGCCTCGCGCGGGTCGTCGCTCAGGTACTCCCACCAGCGCGAGAAGTAGACGCCGAGCCGCGGGAACAGCCCGAGCCGGTTCGCGGGGTAGGCGCGCACGATCTCGGAGAGCTTCAGCTCCTTCTCCTGGCCCGACACGGTCTCGAGCACGAGCACGTAGCGGTCGTTCTCCTCGTCGAGCCCGCGCAGCTCCCGCGCGAGGCGCTCGCCCTCCGCCTCGCAGCGCCGCGTCGTCTCGGCCAGCGCCCGCTCGGCCGCGCGCGCCTCCGGCGCGTCCGCGCCGTGGCGCAGGAGCGCGCGCTTGTGCGCCAGGCGGGCCTCGTTCTCCTGGCGGCGCACCTTCCCGCTCTCGTGCTTTTCGATGCGCGCACGCTCCCGCCGGCGCTCCACGGCCCCGCCGTGGTGCTCGAGGAAGAGCTCCCAGATGCCCTCGGGGTCGGAAGACAGCGTCGCACCGTCGCGGCGGAACGCCTTCGGGTAGCCGTAGAAGCGCCCGTGCGTGATCCGCTCGACGACGACCGCCCACTCCGGGCGCGACTCCTCGGCCTCCTCGAAGGCCCGCACCCAGGTGAAGTGGTCGCCGGTGAGCTCGTAGTTGCCCGTGCGGAGCATGCGGCGCCGCAGCGTCTGCCCGTGCCGGTCCCGGTACGCGCGGGCCGGGGCGCGCAACTCCGCGGGGAGCGCCTCTAGCAGCTGCTCGTCCAGCGTGTAGGTCTCGTCCGCCGCCAGCTCCCCGAGCACGGGCGTCTGCTCGACGCGGTCGATGCGCAGGAGGGGGCCGGGCCAGAACGTCCCCCCGCCCTTCGCCACGACCAGGACGAGGAGGCCCGCGATCATCGCCACGGCGAGGACGAGGCTGCCGCCGGCGAGCCAGATCATCGGCTCGCCGCGCGTGGAGGGCGGACTGCGCCGCCGGGCCGGCGGCTCGCTCACAGCTCGAAGGCCTTCCTCCGGAAGCGGAGCCGGACGCCCTCCGCGATCGTGTTGACGAAGAAGGTCATGCCGAAGAGCACGAGCGCCGTCAGGAAGAGGACCCGGTAGTGCGTGCTGTCCTTGGCCGCCTCGGCGATCTCGGTGGCGATGTTGGCCGACAGCGTGCGGAACCCGTTGAAGACGTTGATCTCGAGCAGCGCGGTGTTCCCCGCGGCCATGAGCACGATCATCGTCTCGCCCACGGCGCGGCCGAGGCCGATCATGACGGCGGAGAAGAGGCCGCTCATCGCCGTGGGAAGGACGATGCGGACGGCCGTCTGCCACGGCGTCGCGCCGGCGCCCAGCGAGCCCAGGCGCAGGTGCTCGGGGACGCTCGAGAGGGCGTCCTCGGCGATCGTGTAGATGATGGGGATGATGGCGAAGCCCATCACGAAGCCCACGACGAGCGCGTTGCGCTGGACGTAGGTGTCGACGAGGCCGCCGCGCGGGTCGGCGCCGGCCGCGTCGAGACCCCAGGCGCCGAGCGCCGCGAGCGCGAGCGCGCCCACCGTCCCCGCGCCGAAGAGGGCGAGGTTGAGGCGGGGCGCCTTCGCCTTGTCCCAGGCCGCGGGCAGCCTCCGGAGGCGGGGCGCGACCCGCGAGAGGACGATGAAGGTCGCGCCGACCGCGGCGAGGGGCAGCAGGAGGAGGAGCCAGCCGCCGAACGCGGCGCCCTGGTCGCCCGCCTCCTCGAAGCGCGTCGCCTTGAGCCACTTCTCGAGGTCCCCCAGGAAGAACCCGCGCTCGACCACGGGCCCGAGGAGGAGGGCGGCCCCGAGCGCGGCGGGGATCGTCAGGCCGATCGCGGCGATCCGGGGCCATCCGTCGAGCCGGATCGTTGTCGGGGGGGGAAGCAGTCGCCAGAGGTGGGCCCCCAGCAGGAAGAAGAAGGGGACCAGGTAGAGGGCGACGACGACGTTCGCGATGCGGTGCTGCACGAACTCGGCGATCACCTGCGCCGCGAGGAAGCCGAGCACGACGCTGGGGAGGCCCGCCATCATCTCTATGACCGACTTGATCGTCGCGCGCACGCGGGGGTGGAGGAACTCGCTCGTGAAGAGGGCGGCGAGGAGCGCGATCGGCGCCCCGAACAGCATCGAGTAGAGCGTGGCCTTGATCGTGCCGAAGACAAGACGCCACAGCCCGAACTTGGGCTCGAAGGCGTCGCTGCCCGAGGAGGACTCCCAGGCGTGCGCCTGCGCCGGGTAGCCCTCGTACCAGACGGGGAGGAAGAGGGACCGGAACGTGGCTTCGGGGTGGCCCGCGTCGAGCCCCCAGGCGTGCAGAGCGTTGCCGGCGAGCGCCGCCAGCGCGTCCTCCTTCGGCCCCAACGCGAGGCCGAGGACCGGCGCGCCGGCGGCGCGCACCTCCCCCGCGAGGAGCGAGGTCGTCATGTGGAAGAGCCGGATCGTCCCGTCCGCGTAGCCCGCGAGGAAGAGGCGCCCGCGCTCCGAGGCGGCGAGCGCGGTGACGGCGGCGGGCCCGGCGGGCAGGTCGTGGGCCTGCACGAGCCTCTTCAGGTCGTGGAACCAGCCTCGCGTCCGCCCGAGGGAGTCCCCCGCGACGAGGGTGCTGCGCCCCACGAGGGGCGCCAGCGCGGTCAGGGTGGCGCCCGCCTCGGGGACGAAGTCGCCGGTCTGGGCGAGCACGGGGCTCGCGCGGTCGAACAGCTCGTACCGCAGGAAGAGGCCGTCCTCCCACGCCAGGACCAGACCGGTGGCGGCCCCGGTGAGGAGGAGGTGGCGCGGGGCGCCCTTCCCCACGGGAGGCACGTAGGGGAGCGCGGCCTCGGTCGCCTCGATCCGCTCCTTCCCCGTCCTCCAGTTCTTCTTCCGCGTGACGAACTGGACGCGCAGCGCCCCCGCCTCGGTGAGCGCCGCGAAGCTCTCCCCGTCCGTGGTGCGGGCGTAGTCGACGAGGAGGACCGGGGAGCCGAGGGCGATCGGCTCGGCGAAGGAGGTTTCGAGCGCCTGCCGCCGCAGCTCGCCGTTCTCCAGCCGCTCGTAGAGCACCGGCCCCTCGCGAAGCGTCGCGCCCGGGCGCAGCGCGCGGACCGCCTCGGAGACCGCCCCCGCGTCGGCGAGGGTGGAGGCGATGCGCACGCCGCCCAGCCGGACCGTGCCGTCGGCGAAGCCGGCCGTGGTCGCCGTGCCGTCCACGGTGACGGCGAGGGCGGTGAGCCGGGCGTCGGCGAAGGGACGCGCCTCCGCGAGCAGCTCGCCGGAGGCGAGCAGGAAGGCGGCGACGCTCCCGTCGGGGCGCACGCCCCAGCCGATCCGCGCGTACTCGTCGAGCGCCAGGTGGCGCAGGCCCTGGGGGGCCGCCACCGCCGCCCCCGCCGAGGTGCGCGGCTCGATGGCCGCCCGCCGGCCCAGGGGGAAGACGACGTAGACCAGGAAGGCGAAGATCAGGACGATCGCGAGAATCGTGCCGATGCCGCCGACCGTGATGAAGGTGCGCGAGACCCGCTCGGCCACGCGGACGGAGGGGCGCGTCGCGCGGCGCCGCGCCCGACCGGTGAACCCCGGCTGCGTTCGGGTGGTCATGCGTGGGCGGGCGCGGGAGGATGCGGGTGCCGGCCGCGCGGCCGGCAACCGCGTTTCAGGGCGACCGACTCTCCTCGAAGCGCCCTACGTGTTCCCTACTGCCCCGGGCCCTCGATGCCGACGGAACGGAGCGCCTCGGCGGCGATCGCGGCCGTGACCGGGAAGTAGCCGTCCTTGACGACCTCCTCCTGCCCCTGCTTGCTCAACACGAACCGGAGGAACTCCCGGCGCAGCGGCTCCAGCTTGGAGCCGGGCTTGTAGTTCACGTAGAGGAACAGGAAGCGGGAGAGCGGGTAGTCGCCGGTGTAGGCGAACTCCGGCTCGGCCGGGATGGCCTTGCCCGCGTCGACCGCAAGGGGCACGGGACGCACGTCCGCGGTGCGGTACCCGATGCCGCTGTAGCCGATGCCGTACAGGTCGCCGGCGACGCCCTGGACCACGGAGGCGGAGCCGGGCTGCTCCTTCACGGTGTCCTTGTAGTCGCCGTTCTTGAGGACCTGCTCCTTGAAGAACCCGTAGGTGCCGGAGGCGGAGTTGCGGCCGTAGAGGCTGATCGGCTTGTTCGCCCAGTCGCCCGTCAGACCCACGTCGCCCCAGGTCAGGAGGTCCTTGGCGTGTCCGGCCTTCCGCGTCTTGGAGAAGATCGCGTCGATCTGCGCGAGGGTCAGGGACTGGATCGGGTTGTCCTTGTGGACGTAGACGGCCAGCATGTCGAGGCTCGTGGGCAGGGCCGTCGGCTTGTACCCGTACTTCTTCTCGAACTCGTCGATCTCCTGCTTCTTCATCTCGCGGCTCATGGGGCCGAAGTTGGCCGTCCCCTGGATGAGTGCCGGGGGCGCCGTGCTGGACCCCTTCCCCTCGATCTCGATCTTGACGTTGGGGTAGAGGCGCTTGAACGCCTCGGCCCAGAACGTCATGAGGTTGTTCATGGTGTCGGAGCCGACGCTCTTGATCGCCCCCGACACGCCCGAGGCCTGGGTGTAGTCGGGCAGCTTCGGATCGACCTGGACGGCGTCCGCCAGGACGACTCCGCCCAGGACGAGGCCGGCGGCCGCGAGACGCCGCAGCCAGCGCGAGAACTCGTTCGTCATGGTCCTTTTGTCTCCTCTGTTCGTGGGGCTTGGGTGCAACGGTATGGGAATCCCCCGCGTCAAAGGGTCCGCCAGAGTGTTGTGAAGTTCCGGTTAAGCCCGAAACCGCTCAGGATTCACCCGCGCTTCGTCGCCCCTTCACGCGCGCCCGGAGAATCGACCGGCTGAGGGGCGGCCCGGGAGCCCGGCGGCCGCGGCCCCGCGCGGGGGCGGCGTCGGGCTCCGGCGGCGCCCCAGGAGGATCTCGCATGCACCCTGCGTTCCGCGCCGCCCCGGCGGGCGCCCTGTTCGCCGCCCTGGCCGTCTCCGCCGCCTGCAAGCGCCTGTGGCTCGAGGCGGACGGAGGCCCCATCGCCGGCAGCGGCCCTCACGCCAAGTACGGCTTCGTCACCCAGGAGAAGGACGGGCGGCTCTGGGTCTTCCGCTGGGGCTCCAAGGAGCTGAAGGACTACCGGTCGAAAGGCGAGCTGGCCAAGCACGTCACGCTCGTCGGGAGCGGGCCCAACGGGATGACGCTTAAGGTGCCCGACGTCGAGACGGCCAACGACTACCTGTACGGGAAGCCCGGCTTCGTCGCCTGGGCCGACAAGGACGGCCGCCTCTGGGTCTTCAAGCGCGACAGCAAGGAGCTGCAGGACTACTACGCGAAGGGCGAGCTGGCCAAGCACGTCACGCGCATCGGGGCGGGGCCGAAGAGCATGACCGTCAAGGCGCCCGACACCGCCACCGTGGACGCGTACCTGGCCGCGAAGGAGAGCCCGGCGTAGCGCCTCCGGTCAGTGGCCCACCGGGGTCCCCAGGATCGCGAAGACCTCGCGGCGCGCGCGCTCGAAGGTGGCCCCGTCGTCCGCCTACAGGTTGAGGCGGAGCAGGGGCTCGATGTTGGAGGGCCGCACGTTGCACCACCACGTGGGGAAGGTGACGGTCACGCCGTCGAGCCAGTCCACCTCCGCGCCGGGGAAGGCCGCGGCGACGGCGCGCATCATCCCCTCCCTGTCCACGACGCGGAAGTTCACCTCGCCGGTCCGGAGGCAGCGGCGCAGCGGCCGGAGGAGCGCGCTCATCGGCCGTGACGACGCCGACAGGATGTTGCCGATTGCGACGACCGCGAGGCTCGCCGACGCCGTGTCGTAGTTCTCGCGCCAGTAGTAGTGCCTCGAGTACTCCCCCCCGAAGACGCAGCGCCGCTCCCGCATCGCCTTCTTCATGAAGCTGTGCCCCACGCGGCCGCGCACCTGCGTGCCGCCGTGGCGCGCGATCTCCTCGGGGAGCGCGCGGCTGGAGCGCAGGTCGTAGACGACGGGCCCCTTCTCCCGGGCGAGCACGTCCGCGGCCATGAGCGCCGTCGCGAGGTCGTTGGTGACCACGCCCCCCTCCTCGTCCACGAATCCGGCGCGGTCGGCGTCCCCGTCGAAGGCGACGCCGAAGTCGGCCTTCTGCGCCACCACGGCCGCGCGCAACTCCCGCAGCGTGGCAACGTTCAGCGGGTTCGCCTCGTGGTTGGGGAAGGTGCCGTCCAGCTCGAAGTGGAGGGGCACGACGTCTAGGTCGAGCCGGCGCGCGACGAGGGGGAACTCGTACCCCGCCATCCCGTTCCCCGCGTCCGCGACCACCTTGAGGCGCCGGCGCAGGCGCGCCTGGGCGGCCACCATCTCGACGTACCCCGTCGCGTAGTCCGCCCGCTCCAGCCCGCCGCGCCGCGGGGCGTCGCCCGGGAGGTCGCCCCGGAGGATGCGCGCCTCCATCTCCCCGATCCCCTCCTCGCGGCTCAGGGGCACCGCCCCGGCGCGCGACAGCTTGAGACCGATGTACTCGGCCGGGTTGTGGCTCGCGGTGACCATCAGGCCGCCGTCGAACCCCCCCCCGCCCCACCGCGAAGCTGTGGACGGGCGTAGAGGCCAGGCCGAGGTCGGTCACGGCCGCGCCGCCGGCGCGCAGCCCCCGGGCGACGGCGTCGCGGATCTCCGGCGCGCAGGGGCGCATGTCGTGCGCGAGGACGACGCGGCGCGGGCGCACGACCGCGAAGAATGCGCGGCCGATCTTCTCGGCGAGGGCGGCGTCGAGCTGGGACCCGTACAGCCCCCGGATGTCGTAAGCTTTGAAGATCGTCATCGTGCGCTCCGGCGTCCCCGCCCTCCTCCTCCTCCCATGGGCCGCGACGGCGGGCGAGGAGGTCGCCGTCGAGCGGGACTCCGACCACTACCTCGTACGCTCCCCCGCCGACCAGGGCAACTTCCTGTTTCGGATCCCGGCCTTCTTCGAGCGCGTCGAGCCCGTCGAGGCGCCGTGGGCGGTGGCCTTCCGGACGTCGCGGGAGGGGGCGGGGACCGCCGCGGTCCTGCTGAGGCGGTCCGAGCTGGCCGAGGCGGAGGCGCGCGTGGACCTCGGGGCGCTGGCGCGGGCGCGCGCGGGGGGCTTCGCGGCGGACCTTCTTGAGCCGGGCCCGCCCGAGGTCTCCGGAGAGGGCGCCCGCCGCCTCGTCGCCCTCCGCAGCGTCCGGGCGGGCGCGCCCCTGGGCCGCCGGGTGCTGCTCGTCCGCGGCGGCGCTCGCCTCTACGCGCTGTTCCTGGACGAGGCCCCGCCAGACTCCCCCTTCGCCGGCGCGCTTCGCGCGGTTGCCGAGGGGTTCACCCTCCTCGAGGTGAAGGGCAAGGAGGGCGGGCCGGGGCCGACCGCGGCGGAGCTGGCCGAGCGGCGCATCGAGCAGGACTTCTACAGGCTGACGCTGCTCAAGCCGGCGGGCTTCCTCGAGGAGGCGGTGGACGCCAGCGTGGACAGCGGGATCGTGGCGGCCTTCCGCCGCCGGTCCGACGCCGGCGACCAGTGCGTGATCCGCGTGCGCGCCTGGCTCGGCGCACGCAGACCGCCGGGCTCGACGCGCTGGCGCGGGCCGCCCTCGACCGCTTCACCGGCTCCGTGCACGAGCCGAAGGCGCCCAAGGCGCCGACCACCGGCGCCTTCCCGGGTGCCAAGCAGGCCTACCGCCTCAAGATGTCCGGGCAGCTGCCTGGGTCCGGGACGGAGCTCCATGAGGAGGTGCTCCTGGCGGAGCACGGCAACCGCTGGGTCTACGAGGCGCAGGTGACGACCGTCGGCGGCGCCGCGCAGCTCTACCGCAAGGACGTCAAGGCCTTCTGGGCGGGGCTGCGCGCGCGCGCGCGGTAGCGGCCTTGCCGAGTGCGCCGGCGGCGACCGCCGCGCGCTCCACGTCGGCGTCCCCGACGTCGCGGTGGGTGACGAGCCGCACCTGGCGCGGCCCGATGGCGACGCACCAGACGCCCTCCTCGCGCAGGCGCGCCTCGGCCGCCGGCCCGTCCGTGACCTCCGCGATCACGATGTTGGTCTCGACGGTCGCGGCATCGACGCCGAACGCCTCCGCGAGTACGTACGGTGCAGTACCTACGGTGCCGCGGCAAAACCGCCGGAAATGTATCGCATTGGAAACAGTTCTGCGGCAGAAGCAGCGCTCCGTCTCGGTCGGACTTCGGCGGTTGGCGTCCCCGGAAGATGCGCAGGCGGAGGGGAGCGCGCGGGCCGGCTGCCCGCTCGCCGCTAACCCAACTTCGGCAGTTCGCGGCCCGGCTCGGGTTTTTTCGAGGGGCGCGGCGTCGTCGGAGCGCACGGCGGGCGGCGTGATGCGACGGCGGGGTGGCGGAGTCGATGTAGTGCCAACCTACCCCGTTGCCGCGGGTGTCGCGCGCGCGGATAAGGGGGACGGATGTCCCTGCGCCCCTCGCGCGTCCGCAAGAACGGCAAGACGCACACGTAGTGGCGGCTCGTGCGGTCGGTGCGGCGCGGGAGCAAGGCGGTACAGGAGACGGTCGCGCACCTCGGCGAGCTGGATGCGCGCGGCCGCGCGAAGGCGTCCGCGCTCGCGCGGCACTTCCTCGGGGAGAAGACGCGGCAGCTCGAGCTCTTCGGCGACGGGGCGCCGTCCGAGGCGCTGCCGGTGCGGCTCGACCGCGTGCGGGTGGAGCGGACGCGGACCTTCGGCGACGTGTGGCTGGGCTGGCTTCTCTGGCAGGCGCTCGGGCTCGACGACTTCGCGAGGGAGGCGATGCCTTTGGGGCGCGAGGGCGTGCGGTGGGACGAGGTGGCGTCGATCCTCGTCCTGGCGCGGCTGTGCGAGCCGTCGAGTGAGCTGCACATCGCGGAGGCCTGGTACCGGAGGACGGCGCTCGAGGATCTCTTGGGCGTCGCGGGGGAGCGGGTCGAGCCGACGCGGCTCTACCGCGGGCTCGACCGGCTCTTGCCGCACAAGCGGGCGCTCGAGGCCCACCTGAAGCGGCGTTTCGGGGAGCTCTTCGCGCTGGCCTACGACCTCTTGCTCTACGACGTGACGGCGACCTACTTCGAGGGGGAGGCGGCCGGAAACCCGCAGGCCAAGCGCGGGTACAGCCGGGACCAGAGACCCGACGGCAAGCAGGTCTGCGTCGGGCTCGTGGTGACGCGGGACGGCTATCCCTTGGGGTACGAGGTCTTTGACGGCAACCGTGTGGACGTGACGACGGTGGAGGAGATCGTTGGGGCGATCGAAGGGCGGTACGGGAAGGCGGGACGGGTCTGGGTGATGGACCGGGGGATGGCGAGCGAGGAAAACCTCTCGTGGCTGCGCGAGGGCGGGCGGCGCTATCTCGTGGGGACTCCCAAGAGCGAGCTCAGGAAGTGGGAGCGAGAGCTCGTGGAGCGGCGCGGGTGGAGGGAGGTGCGCGACGGGCTCGACGTGTAGATCTGCCCAGGCCCCCGAGGAGACGAGTCCTTCCTGCTCTGCCGGTCCAGGGAGCGGGAGCGGAAGGAGGAGGCGATGCACGCGCGTTTCCGGGAGCGGATCGCGCGCGACCTCGACCGCTTGGGGCAGCGGCTCGCGCAGGCGCGCCAGGAGGTGGACCGGGGGTCGGTCGAGCGGCAGATCCGGCGGATGCTCGAGCGGAACCGCCGCGCGTCGGGGAGCTTCGCGATCCGCGTGCGCGAGGACCGGTCGCGCGCCTCCGGGCTCCGGCTCGACTGGAAGGAGGAAGAGCGCTTCTCCGTGTGGGTGCGGCTCACCGAGGGGGCCTACGTGCTCCGGTCCAACGTCGTCGACTGGAGTCCCGAAGAGCTCTGGCGGACCTACATCCAGCTCACGGAGGCGGAGGCGGCGTTCCGGGTGCAGAAACGCGAGCTCTTGATCCGGCCGATCTGGCACCAGCGCGAGGACCGGGTGCAGGCGCACATCCTCGTGTGCTTCCTCGCGTTTGCGCTCTGGAAGACGCTCGAGGGATGGCAGAAGCGCGCGGGCCTGGGATCGAGCCCGCCGACGGTGCTCGAGGAGATGCGGCGGATCTAGAGCGTGGACGTCGTGCTGTCGGTCCGGGGCGGCCCCGAGCTGCGGCTCCGTTGCGTGGTGCGACCGGACGGCGAACAGAAGGCGCTGCTCGACCGGCTCGGACTCGAGCTGCCGCACCGCCTTCGGGTGCCGGTCGCGGTCGCGGAAGCGTAGTGCCAACCCGAACGCGAAACCGACGAGTTTCGCCCGAACGGCCGCGTCGAAGCGATTAGGTGCCGAAGTTGGGGTAGGAGTCTGCGTCACGGGAGACTTCCCCACCGCGGGAATGCCATTTTCGCTCGCGAGACGCCAGGTTCCCGACACCGAAGATGGCCATCGCTAGGGGTGCTTTCGACCCGTGACGCAGACTC
>Ga0187893_10004686_pt1 | contig 25666 bp, 27 predicted proteins | sample MA1701074metaG_FD_139574 | JGI IMG/M metagenome (GOLD analysis project Ga0187893, IMG submission 139574) | White microbial mat communities from a basaltic lava cave in the Kipuka Kanohina Cave System on the Island of Hawaii, USA - MA170107-4 metaG ... | reverse complement strand
GGGCGTCGAGCGCCTCCGGCGGAAACGCCGGCTCCGGTGGGACCGGCTGTCCTTTCTTCGGTCGGGCCATAACCCCTCCTCCTTCAAGAGTATGGCCTCACACACAGAATTCCGGATAGGTCCACCGACTCCGAACGAAACCTCCGCCTGCCCGCCTGCCCGCCTGCCCGCCTGCCCGCCTCAGATCGGCACCGTCATCACCGCCGACGGCGCCGAGTACAGAAGAGTCCGAGCAATGTCAGCTGGCTCGACCACCTTGGGTGGACCACCACGCCGGTAACCGATCACCAGCACATCCGCGCCGGTCTCCTCCACCTCGGCGAGCACCTCGGTGATCGGGTTGCCCGTGCGTACCCGCGTCCTCGGCACACTTCCCGGAGCGGTGATCCGAGCCAGGGCCTCGGTGAATCGCCCAAGGTCCGGTTCGGCCGGCGGGTCCTGATCGGTCCTCACCGTCACCACCGAGACCGAGGCCCCGAGCGTCGCCGCCAAGGCAAGCGCCGGTTCGAGTAGCACGAAAGTCCGGTCGGTCCCATCAAAAGCCACCAGCACGCGGACCAACTGCCCGATGGCCGGCGGAACCAGTAGCACGGGACGCGGGCTCCGCCGGACCACCGCATCGGCGATCTCGCCCAGGAGCAACGGACGGTCCGCCGACCGTGGCCGGCGGCCGAGGACGACCAGATCGACGTGCCGAGCCTCGGCAATCCTGCCAATCTCGATCCCGGGAATCCCGTAGGCCACGGCCAACTCGGTCGTCTCCGCTGGGCAATCGTCGATCGTCGTCCCCAGCCACCGCTCGAGATCGGCCAGTTCGGGCGTCTTCGCGCTCCGCCGCCCGCAGACCACCCGGCCGTTCGGGATAGGCTCCGTACCGCGAACTCCGACGACCTCGAGAAGCACCAGCCGAGCCTCCGCGCGGGCACTCAGCCGGCACGCGATTCCGACGGCGTGTCGCCCATCGGGGCTCCGATCGGTGGCAACGAGCAGGGTGCGAAAATCCATAGGCCCTTCGTCGAGTTGCCCCAAGGGTATTCCCCGAACCCTGAAGCCCCCGTGAAGGGACCAGTAAGGAGAAACCGCTTATGATTCCCACCCCATGACCCGCCCCCAACCCAAGCCATCTGCCGCCCATGAGGCCCTCGAGCGCCTGATTCGGGCCACCCCCCCTCTGGTCGCCGAACGAGACCTCCCAACCCTGCTCCACCAGGTCGCCGAACTGTGCCGCGAGCTGCTCGGCGCTCAGTACGCGGCGGTCGGGCTCCTCAACCCCGACCACCGAACCCTCGAGAGCTTCACGACCAGCGGGATCGAGGAGGCTCGCCGGATCCAAATCGGCAAGCTCCCGGTGGGACACGGGGTCATCGGCCTGGTGATCAGGGAGGGCAAGGTCATTCGGCTGAAGGATCTCACCAAACACCCGAGCTCGGTGGGCTTCCCGCCCAACCATCCCCCGATGCGCTCGTTTCTCGGAGTGCCGATCATCGGGCGGGATGGGATTCTCGGCGATCTGTATCTCACGGAAAAGCTGGTCGCCGAGGAGTTCTCCGATGACGACGTGAGGGTCGCCATGCTGCTGGCATCGATCGTAGCGTCCGCCGTCGAGAACGCCCGGTTTCACGAGCAGACCTCCCGCCTCCTCGAAGAGATCCAGCAACTCCAACGCTCCCGCGAGCGGTTTTTCTCGATGGTCAACCACGAGCTTCGCAACTCGCTCGCCGCCGTGTTCGGCTGGGCGGAGCTCCAGGTTCGGAAGAAAGACCCGGGGACAGTGCCGCGCGGATCGTTCGAGATTCTCGAAGCCGCCGAGCAGGCGGTCATGTTGATCAACGACCTGCTCGACCTGAGCCGTCTCGACGAAGATCGTCTCAAACCGATCCTTCGCGACGCCGACCTCGGCCGAATCATCCGGGCGGCGGTTCAAAGACTCACCCCGGCAGCCGACGAGAAACGAGTCCACTTTCGGCTCCCGGACCTCGGGATCTCGACGGTCTGCCACACCGACGCCCATCGAGTCGAGCAGATCTTGGTGAACGTCCTCACCAACGCGGTCCGCCATACCCCGCCGGATTCCGAGATCCGATTGTCACTCGAGACCGATTCGCCCGCCGCCGAACTCACGATCGACGATCAGGGCGAAGGGGTCGCCCCGGACGATCTCGAAAAGATCTTCGACATCTACTACACCGCCGCTAATTCGGTGCAAACGGGTGCTGGCGTCGGACTCCCGCTGTCACGACGGCTGGCGCGACTCTTAGGAGGCGACCTCTATGCCGTTGCCCGACCAGGAGAGGGAGGGCGATTCATCCTCAAACTGCCACTGGCTAAACTGTGAGGGTATCTTCATAATCGCTTGAAGAACCCTTTACCCCATCCCTGGTAAGATGTGACCCATGAAAGTCCTCGTCGTGGAAGACGACCGAAAGGTCGCTGGCTTCATCGAGCAGGGACTCAAGGAAGAGGGCTATGTCGTTGATGTCGCCGCAGATGGCGAAGAGGCGACGATGCTGGCCCACGTCTACGAGTACGACATCATCCTGCTCGATCTGATGCTCCCCAAGAAGAATGGGTTTCAGGTGGCCGCCGAGCTCCGGCGGGAGGGCCGCCACACTCCGATCCTCATGTTGACCTCGCGCGACGCGGTCGAAGACGTCGTGAGGGGGCTCGACGCTGGCGCGGATGACTACCTCACCAAACCATTTCGGTTCGAGGAGTTGATCGCCCGAGTTCGGGCCCTCCACCGGCGGGGCGGTGCCGAGCGGCTGGAGGTCCTCCGCTTTGGGCCTTTCGAGCTCGATCGGCTCCGGCACATCGCGATGATCGACGGAAAGAAACTCGATCTCACCGCCAAGGAGTTCCAGCTCTTCGAGTTCTTCATGCTCCATCCGGAAGAGGTGATCCGGCGAACGACGCTGCTCGAGAAGGTCTGGGACATGCACTTCGACCCGGAGAGCAACGTCGTCGACGTCCACGTCGGAAACCTTCGGCGAAAACTGCTTCGCCACGTCAATGACCCTCGAATCGAGACGGTCCGCGGGGTCGGGTTCACGCTCCGCCATCCGGCCGAGGAACCAGTGGGCAGCCGGAACGGTTCCTCGTGAAGTTGGGGTTCGCGGATTGGTGGCGACCGACACTGGCCGGAGTCGTAATCGTCGCGGGGCTTCTGGCCCCGCGAATCGTTTCCGGCGGCGAACCTGGGCACCTCATCTGGCTGATCGGCGTCGTGGTGCTCGGCGCGCCGACCGTCTGGGGGACCGTTCGGGGGGCCCTCCGCGGACGGTTCGCGGCCGACCTGGTGGCCTCGCTGGCCCTGATCGGAGCGGTGGGGCTGAATCAACCGCTGGTCGGGCTGGTCGTCGTGCTGATGCAGACCGGGGGCGAGGCCCTCGAGCGGCACGCCGCTCGGCGAGCCTCCGGGGCGGTGGCCGCGCTGGAGGCGCAGGCGCCGCGGATCGCCCATCGGGTGATGGCCGACGGCCTCGAGGACATCGCGGTCAAAGTGATCGTCGTGGGCGACCACCTGCTCGTGCGGCCCAGTGAGATGGTCCCGTGCGACGGGGTCGTGGTGGAGGGACGCTCGCAAGTCGATACCTCGCGGTTGACGGGCGAACCGATGCCCCGACGATTGGAGCCGGGCGCGATGCTCTCCAGCGGCGTCGTCAACCTCGACGCGCCCTTCACGATGCGGGCCACGGCAGTGGCCGCGATGAGTCTCTATGCCCGAATCGTGGAACTGGTGCGGAGTGCCGAGGCGAGCAAAGCGCCGTTGCAACGGTTGGCCGATCGGGCCGCCGTCTGGTTTACCCCCTTTACCCTGATCGTCTGCGGCGTCGCCTATGCCATCTCGGGCGACCCGATCCGGGTGCTCGCCGTGCTGGTGGCCGCGACTCCCTGCCCTCTCATTCTGGCGGCGCCGGTGGCGATCCTCGGCGGGGTGAATCGAGCGGCGGAGCATCAGATCATCGTCCGCCACGGCGGCGCGCTGGAGCAACTGTCCCAGGTCGACGTGGCGGTGTTCGACAAAACGGGGACCCTAACGATTGGCCACCCGGCCGTGGCCGCGATTCATCCGATCGCACCGTTTACGGAAGCCGAGGTACTTCGACTCGCCGGGGCCGTCGAACAAGGCTCGGGACACCCGCTGGCACGGCCCACGGTGGCCGCGGCGGAGGACCGCGGCGGGCGGTTGCCGGCGGCCACCAACGTCCTGGAGGCCGCCGGTCGGGGCGTCTCGGGACAGGTCGACGGGCGCCGAGTCACGGTCGGGGCGCTGTCGCTCCTCAAGGAATGGGAATCGGCAGCAGCGCCCCGACTGGAGGTGGAGCACGACGGGGCGGGCCTGCGCGCTTACGTGGCGGTCGACGGTGTCGCCGCCGGAACCATCACCTATGCCGATCGGATCCGTCCTCAGGCATCGGCGATCATCGACTCGCTCCGGCACCTTGGCGTTCGGCGAATCATCTTGCTGTCGGGCGATCGCCAGATCAATGCCCTGGCGGTCGCGAAGGAGATCGGGATCGAGGAGGCGGCGGGTGACTTGCTACCGCAGGACAAGGCCGCCCTGGTCGCCCGGCTCGGGAAGCAAGGGCACCGGGTGCTGGCGGTGGGCGACGGAGCCAACGACGCACCGGCCCTGAGCACGGCCGCGGTCGGAATGGCGCTGGCGGCCCACGGCGGTGGGATCAGCGCCGAAGCTGCCGACGTCGTCCTCCTGGTCGACGACCTGGCCCGAGTTCCCGAGGCGATCGCGATCGCTCAGCGGACAATGACGATCGCCAGGCAGAGCATCGGCATCGGACTCGGCTTGAGCGCGGTGGCGATGGCAGCGGCGGCGGCGGGCTGGTTGCTTCCCTTGGCGGGGGCGTTGGCCCAGGAGGCAATCGACATCGCGGTGATCCTCAACGCCCTCAGGGCGACCCGCCCCGGCCAGGCCGAGTTGAACCTCCATCAGCGGCTGACGGACCTCCCTCGGGCCGAGATCGCCGCGATGCCGGCCTAGGGATACCGGCGGGACCCGATTCGGGTTCCTCACGGGCCTTCATTCCCGCTTCGCGGATTCCTCATGAGCCGGCATCCACATTTCACGATGTCAGCTTCACCCACTTGAGAGGAACCATGAAGCCCTTGCCCGTCGCGACGGTCGTTACGATCGCCTCCATCCTGGCCGCCTGTTCGCGGGGGCCTGCGGACGCCCCCCCAATGGCCCAGCAGCCAGTCGGCATGGCGTCGGTCCAGGACGATCAGTCCGAAAAGGACGTGGTGAAAATCGCCGCGACCTCGCCCGACCACTCGACGCTGGTCACCGCGGTGAAAGCCGCCGGGTTGCTCGACGTGCTGGCGAATTCGGGTCCCTACACCGTGTTCGCCCCCACCAACGCGGCGTTCGACAAATTGCCGAAGGGCACCGTCGAGGACCTCCTCAAGCCGGCGAATTTGGCAGCGCTCCAGAGCGTGCTCCGCCACCACGTCACCACCTCCGCCTACCAGATTTCCGAGCTGTCGGACGGGCTGGTGCTCTCGATGGCAGATGGAAACTCGGCGACCGTGACGAAGAAGGGCGCCGACACCTACATCGGCGGCGCCAAGATCATCGGGTCGGCCCGGGGGACCAACGGGATGGTGCACGTGATTGACGCGGTGGTGTTGGCCGCCAAGTAGGCCGACGCCGGCCAACCCACGCGATGATCACGAAGGACCGGCGTAGTTAGATTCTCGGCATATCCGTGGCCAACTTGGGAGGCGGAATCATGCCGACGAAAATCGGACTGGTGGCGATTGCACTGTCGATGGGTTGTGCCGCCGGGGAGAGCGCGCCCGCTCGACGGGTGGAGATCCCGACGAACCCGGCCCAAATGGAGCGGGTCACGCAGCAGCTCGTCGCCCCTCCTTTCGTCCCGGTCCACGATCAGGTAGCCGCTGGGCCACCCAAGATCGTCCAAGTCCGGATGGTGGTCGGGGAAAAACTCGTCGACGTCGGTCCCGATGGCGCCAAAGTCTGGGCCATGTCCTTCAATGGCACAGTGCCGGGGCCGCTGATCGTGGTCCACCAAGACGACCAGGTCGAGGTGACGCTGGTCAATCCGGCCACCAACACGTTGGTCCACAACGTCGACTTCCATGCCGCGTCGGGGGCCCTGGGTGGCGCCGAACTCACCTATGTCGGCCCCGGGCAGGAGGTCGTGCTCCGGTTCAAGGCGACCAAGGCCGGCGTCTTCGTCTATCACTGTGCGCCCGGCGGCCCGATGATTCCGTTTCATGTCGTCTCGGGGATGAACGGGGCCATCATGGTGCTGCCCCGTGACGGCCTCCGGGATGCCGAAGGAAGGCCCGTGAAATACGACCGGGCCTACTACGTGGGCGAGCAGGATTACTACCTCCCCCGCGATGCCAAGGGGAAATACCGCGAATACCCGATCCCAGGGGGCCGGCATGACCGACATGATGAACGTCATGAAAACGCTGACGCCCACCCATGTGGTCTTCAACGGAGCCGTTGGGGCCCTGACTGGCGCGGCGGCCCTGACGGCGTCGGTGGGGGAGCGGGTGCTGTTCATCCACTCGCAGGCGAACCGGGACTCCCGGCCCCACCTCATCGGCGGGCACGCCGATCTCCACTGGAGAGGGGGGTCTTTCGCGGATAAGCCCGCTACCGACCTCGAAACGTGGCTGGTCGAGGGTGGCTCCGCCTCGGCGATGATGTACCGATTCCGGCAGCCGGGCCTGTACGTCTATCTGAACCACAACTTGATCGAGGCCGTTCTGCTGGGCGCGGCCGCTCACGTGAAAGTGGACGGTGGCGAGTGGAACACCGAGCTGATGGAACAGGTCGCCAAACCGGGCCCGATCAAGGCCCAGCGATGAGTCGGGAGTGATCGCTTAGCCGCCCCGATCGGGGCGTCATCAGGCGGCGCCAGAGCCCGGGATGCCGCCGGAGGAGGTAGCCACTCGCCGCCACTACCGCGAGGCTATTGGCCACCACGATCGACCACCACGGCAGCAACGGACGAATCGCGGTCGTGAGGAGACCGACGGCCACGATGGTCACCAGGAACCCCGCGATGATGGTGGCCACCACCGCCGGCGCCCGGGCCGGATGGCACTCGCCCTGGGAGACCAGGGCCATGACGATCATCCCGATCGCGAGCGAAATCGCGAGGTGCAGTCCGTTATAGGCCAGGATCGTCGCCGGGTCGAGCGTAATCGGCAGCGACAGAATCGCGGCATCACGCTCGCCGTGAAAAAGGGCCTTGCCGAGCAGGACTGGGTTACAGGCGTGGATCATAGCCGGCGCCAAGGAAGGGCGGATGAACGGACTGTGAGGACCGCCGAGCGGCGACCCCCGCCCGACGGCACTTTCTTCGGTCACCGACCCGGCGGGCCTCCGCGCGAAGGAGCCTCGGGCTGGTCCACGCGGTCGCACGGCCGGACCGGCTCGTCCCGGAGAAGCCGGAGCGCGGGAGTAGTCAGATCGTCGAACTGCCCGCGACGGGCGGCCCAGACGAATGCCGCCACGGCGCCGAGGACGATCAGTAGCGCCACCGGCACCAAAACGAAGAGAATCGTCATGGCCGAGCCTCGAAGGTCCGGCTCCGCCAGCTCAGCAGAATCACGGTGATCGAACTCACCGGCATCATGATCGCCGCGATCAGCGGATCGATCACCCCGCCGACCGCCAGCCCCGCCCCGATCAGGTTGTAGCCGATCGAGACCGCGATGTTCCGGCGAATCACCTTGAGGGTACGCTCGGCACCTTCGACCAGCCTGATCAACGGCGTGAGACCAGGTCGCGCGAGGAAGACGTCGGCGGCGGCAAGGCAGGCTTCGGCACCGCCCCGCACCCCGATGCCGACCGTCGCCCGGCCGATCGCCGGCGCGTCATTGACCCCGTCGCCCACCATCACCACGGCGCCCCACTCGAGCGCTCGCTCGACGGCGGCGACCTTTTCCTCGGGGGACACCCCGCCGCGGGCTCGCTCGCCAGGAACGCCTAACGCTGTGGCCGTGGCCGCCACGACCGGTTGCGCGTCGCCCGAGAGGATCCCAATGTCCCAGCCCCGACGGCCAAGGGCCTCGATCGCGGCCTTCGAGTCCGGACGAAGGGGATCGCCGAGGCCGGCCGCGGCGACCACGATGCCATTCTGCGCAACCAGAACGGGGGTCAGCTCGGGGCGGATCCCCGCGGCGAGCCCGGTCGGGTCGGTTGCGCTGGTGAGGACAAAGGCCGGCGTGCCCGCAATGATCAGGTCCGGCCCACGGCGACCCTCGATCCCTCCGCCTAACGTTTGCCGAACGCTACTGACCGGCTCGGCGGCAACCTCGGGCCAGGTCGCCACCAGCGCCCTGGCGATCGGATGGTTGGAATGGGCCTCGATCCCCTTGACCGCGCCGCGCGACCCGTCGTCCCCCGACCACTGGAGCAGCTCGAGGCGACCCTCAGTCAGCGTTCCCGTCTTATCCAGGAGAAGGGTCCCCGGGCGGGAGAGGACCTCCAGCGCGTCGGCGCCTCGAATGAGGATTCCCGCCTTGGCGGCCCGCCCGATCGCCACCGTCATGGTCAGCGGCGTCGCCAGCGCCAGGGCGCACGGACAGGTGACGATCAGCAGGGCGATCGCGTTGTCGAGCGCGACGGCCGGATCGTGCCTCCGCCACCAGAGCCAAGTAACGACGGCAAGCAGCAGGACGGCGGCGACAAACCATCCCGCGAGACGATCGGCGGTGTGGACCACCGGTGCCCGGCGGGCGATCCCAGCCTCGAGTTCCCGGAGGATCCGACCGAGGCGGGTCGCTTCGCCGGCCTCGGTGACCCGGACCTCGATCGCGGCACTGGTGTTGATCGTTCCCGCGAACACCGACTCGCCAATCCCGACCGCCACCGGATTCGACTCCCCCGTCAGCAGCGACCGATCCACCGTCGTCTCACCTGCGACCACTACGCCGTCGGACGGGACGGTGTCGCCGGCCCGCACCTGGACAACCGCACCTGGCGTCACCGCCTCGATGGGCACCTCCCGAATCGCCGCTCCCTCGACGAGGCGCGCCGAGGAGGGTGTCAGGCCATGGAGCAGCTCGGCCGAGTCGGCAGCGGCCCGCTGGGCCCGTTGCTGGAGAAACCGCCCAACCAGGAGCAGGAAGATGAGCGTGACGACCCCATCGAAATAGATCGGGCCCGTGTCAGTGACAGTATTGACCGCGCCGCGAACCATACCGGCGCCTAACGCGAGCGCGATGGGGACGTCCATGTGGAGCCGGCGCGACCGGACGGCGGCCCAGGCGCTCGTGAAAAAGATCCGGCCGGGCCAGAGAACGGCTGGCACGGTAAGGAGGAAGCTGACCCAGCGAAAGTAGCGCACGTACCCCGGCTCCATCGCCCCGAACCATCCGGCGTAGAGGGCCAACGCCACCGTCATCACGTTCACCGCAATGGCGCCCGCCACCCCGATCCGCACCAACATGGCGCGATCTTCGGTTCGACGCCGCTCCTCGACCCGCCCGCCTCGGAACGGGTGGACCGGATAGCCGAGGCGATCGAGGAACCGGGCGATCGCGCTGAGCGTTGTCCGGGCTGGGTCCCAACGCACCCGGGCCAGCGAGCGGGGCACGTTGAGCTCGGCGCTCACCGCCCCCGGTACCGCCAGCGGGACCCGCTCGACCAACCACACGCACGAGGCACAGTGGACCTGCTCGAGGTAGAGGTCGACTTCGCGGAGGCCCAGGTCGCCGTCGCGAACGTAGAGGGTCTCGAATGCCGGGTGGTCGAACTCGTCGTAGCGGCGGCCGCTCGGGACGACCGGTGCGGCCCGGCGCTCGTCGCCAGCGTAGTAACCCGCGAGCCCCACCGCGTGGATCACGTCCCAAGCGACCTGACAGCCAGGGCAGCAGAACTGCGGTCCAGCGGTTGCGTGGCGATCGCCTAACGCCACCTCGAGACCACAATGCGCGCAGCCCTCTGCGGCGCCGACCGCTGGCTCGGTGAGGATGGCGGTCATCGGTGGAGAATCGGACGACCGAGGGCGGTGACCAGCCCTAGCACGATCAAGGCAACCGCGCCGACCAGGGGAAGCCGCCGGCGGAACCGACCGGCCAGCCGGTGGACGACCAAACTCGCACCGACCAGAGCGGGCACGGTGCCGAGCCAGAACACCGCCATCGCGACGGCGGCCGGTATCGGCCCGCCGGTGCCCACCGCCGCGGCGAGAAAGGCAAAGAGCCATCCACACGGAAACAAGGCAGTGAGGCCACCAAGAGCGACGGCCCGGGTGCTCGGCCGCCACCCTCGCACTCGGCCCGCCGTCTCCCCAATCCACCGCCCGGGTACCGCGAATCCCAGCGGACGAGCCCCCGATGCGGCGAGCAAGGTCGCCGCACCCATGAGCACCAGCACCGCCCCGGCCACTCGGGTGGCCCCGCCCGCGATCTGGAATGCCCCCGCGAGGCGATCGATCCCGGCTCCGGCCGATCCGGCGACGAGCCCCAGCATTAGGTACCCCAACAGCCTGGCACCATGATAGCAGATGACGGGGACTGCTCCCCCGCCCGCGGTGCCTGCCACCAGTCCGCACATCGCGGCGCAATGGGGGCTGCCGATGAGGCTGGCAGCGAGAATTGCCCAGACGGTCATCGCTTCTCCGAGAACGGCGCGCCGGGTGAGCCCCGGAGCATCGATGTGAAGCGTTCGCCACCCGCGGCGACCTCGAACCGAAGCTCATGGAGGCTTCCGTAGCGCAGCGGGACCAGACCCTCGTACCCGAGGCCGGTCGGCAGCAGCACTGCGGTGATGCCCCCATCGGCATGCGCGATCGGAAACCCCTCGACATGCACCGTGGCGCCGAGAATCGGGTGGCCAGCTCGGTCGACGATCCGGGCTACGACCCGGCCGTCGGGGGCGACACTGGCGGTTACTCGCCACCCGAGGAGCTCGTTGCTCCTCGCCTGGGCCATCGTCGAGTCCCAGGCGACCGCCTTCCGGTAGTAATCCGACTCGAGCGGGGCGGCGGTCTCGGTGGCCCGATAGAGCAGGTACCCATTGGCGCCCGCCGTGACGGTCAACGCGGCGACGATGGCGACGGGCCAGCGGGCGGCGGGGGATATCATCGGCTGCGGTCTCGGGCCGAGTTGGTCAACGGTCCCACCAGCACGTACGGGTAAGTCCCGGCGAACGCGGCGCCATCGGAGAGCCGCAGCTCGACCGCCCGCTCACCGCGCTGGAAAAGCGATCGGGGCGCCACCACGAACAGGCTCGTCGTCCGAAGCTCGGTCGCCGCCACGCGGAGCGGGTTTTCCGGGGCGACGATCCGAGCCCCACCGGCTCCCACCAGCTCGATCCGATAGGCTCGGCCGACCGCGCCACGGTTGGTCACCCGAACCCGAATCTGGTTCACGACCCGGTCGTCCGCGTCAACGGTGTAGGGCGCCCCGATGCCGCGAAGGAGGGTTACGTCGGTGTCTTGCCGGGCTTCGAGGAAGTAGACGAAAAGACCGAGCGCCGCGACCAAGGCGGCTGGATAGAGCACGACCCGGGGTCGGAGCACCTTCGGCGGCTTGCCCTCCAGGCGGTCGCCGGTGGTGTAGCGAATCAGCCCCCGCGGTTTCGAGACGCGGTCCATGATTTCATCGCAGGCATCCGCGCATTGGGTGCAGTGAACGCACTCCATCTGCAACCCATCGCGAATGTCGATCCCGGTCGGGCAGGTCAGGACGCAGGCGCCGCAATCGATGCAGTCACCGGCGTCTGCGGCACGTTCCTGGGTGCCCCTGGCTCGCGGCTCCCCGCGCTGAACATCGTAGCCGACGATCAGCGACTGCCGATCGAGGAGCACCGATTGAAGTCGTCCGTAGGGGCAGGCGACCAGACAGGTCTGCTCCCTGAAATAGGTGAAATCGAACATGATCGCCGCGGTGGTGATCGCCATGGTCAGGAAGGCGGTGGGATGCTCCACCGGGGACAACTGAACCCATTCCACCAGCCGATCGATTCCCACGAAATAGGCCAGGAAAGTGTGGGCCAGAAACAACGAGAGCCCCAGGTACACGGTCCATTTGAGCAGCCGGCGCGGCCTCGGCATCGCCGCCTTGTCGAGCGCCACGGTGCCGCTTCGGCCGCCTTCAAGCCACCGCTCCAGCGGTCGGAACAGAAACTCCAGGTAGACCGTCTGGGGGCACGCCCATCCGCACCACACCCGACCCAGGAGGGCCGTTACCAGGAAAATCCCGATGAGAGCGCTCAGCAGCAGCAACATGAAGAGGAGGGTGTCCGTCGACAGGAAGGTCGTCCCCAGCAGCGTGAACTCCCGCTTCGGGATATCGAGCAACACCACGGGCTTCCCCTTCATCTCGAGATACGGAATGATGAAGAAGACGAGCATCAGCCCGTACGCTACCACCCGGCGCCGGCGCCAAAAGGGCCCCGTCGCAACCTTCGGTCGGAGCCAGCGTCGACTCCCATCGGCGTTGAGAGTCGAGAGCACCCGTTCGTCCGTCGGCGGGCCCGTCATCCGTCTACTTGGTGCCCGGGGGCGGCCCGCCCGCACGGGCGGCCGAGTCAGCGTGGATGCCTTCCGGGGGCTTGGCGACCTTCGGCGTGGTGCCCTCGAGTGTGAGAACGTATCCCGCCACCGCGGTGAGCTGATCGGGCTTGAGGATCTTGCCCCACGGAGGCATGCCCTTCGCAGCCACCCCCTCGACGATCACCTTGATGATCTCGAGCGGTCGATTGCCGTGGATCCAGTAGGCGTCGGTAAGGTTGGGACCGATCTGTCCGCCTCCGTCGGCGAGGTGGCAGGAAGCGCACATGGTAGTGAAAGTCGTTTTCCCGAGCGCTCGTCGGTTGGTGTCGGTGGCGACGGAGAGGAGTTGCTCGGGAGTCAGGCCGACCAGCGGATCGTTCTTGGCGAGAAATGCCGCCGCCTCGGCCATGTCGGCTTCGTATTCGGCCATCCGCCCCTTCCCGATCCCGATCACCGGGACGTCGAGAACGTAGAGGATCGAAAAGACGATGGTGATCCAGAAGGTGCCCAGCCACCACCGGGGCATCGGATTGTCGTATTCCTGAATCCCGTCGGCCTCATGGTCGAGGAGTCGGTCCTCATTGGGGTCGGCGCTCATCGCCCGGCTCCTCGATCGCTCGGTTGGCTCGGATCGCCCTCCTCGAGCGGAATCCGGCTGGCGCGATCGAGCTCGCGCTTCCGGGAGGGGAGAAAGATCCACCCGACCACCGCCAGGAAGACCACGAAAAAGACAATCAGCGCCACCTCGGCATAGAAGGCGAGGCCCGAGCCACTCATGATGTCGGTGAGCCGCATGCTACTTACCTCCGGCCGGGGTGGGGGGCGATTCGGATCGGCCGGAGGACGCGAGTTTGATGTCCCGCCCGAGCCGTTGGAGGTAGGCGATGACCGCTACCACCTCGCGGTCGGCCAAGTCGCTCGGCCCCCCCTGGGCCGCGATGCCAGCGGCGATCCGCTCGGCCTGCTGCCGAGCGAGATCGGGGGCTCGAGTCACCGCCTCTCCGTACGGGACGCCCAGCATGGTCATCGCGTCGACCCGCGACTGGATCGCCCCAAAGTCGAGTGGGTTCTTCGCGAGCCATGGATAGGCCGGCATCGTCGATTTGGCAGTGATCTGCGACGGATTGTCGAAGTGCCGGACGTGCCAGAGGTCGGGATACTTGCGCCACCCGCGCCAGGTCGGGCCCGATCCGCCGGGAGCCCCACAAGAAGGGATGATCGTAGACGAACTCGCCCGGCTTCGAGTACTCGCCGTATCGCTCGGTTTCGTGGCGGAACGGCCGGACCATTTGCGAGTGGCAATTGAAGCACCCTTCTCGGATGTAGAGGTCCCGGCCCGCCAGCTCCAACGGGGTGTAGGGTTTGACCGACGCGATGGTCGGCACGTTCGACCGGATCAGGAACGTCGGGATGATCTCGAACAGCGACGCAACGACCACCGCGACGGTCGTCATCACGGTGAACGTCACCGGCAACCGCTCCCACACTCGATGCCACTTGGCCTGGACGAACCGCGCCCAGGCGCTCCCAGCCGCCGGCCCGACGTCCGGTTGGTAGCGCGGCGACAGCGGTGCCGCCCGGATCACCGGCTCGTCGTACCTCGCGGGCCGGCTGGCCCAGGTCTTGTAGATGTTGTACCCGCACACCCCGGTGCCGATGAGATACATGGTACCGCCCACCGCTCGGAGCCAGTACATCGGAATGAGGCGGACGGTGGTTTCCACGAAGTCCGGAAAGAGGAGGCGCCCGGTTTCATCGAACGCGCGCCACATGAGCCCCTGTGTGAGACCGGCGCTATAGATTGCCGCCGCATAGAGGATCATCCCGAAGGTGGCGAGCCAGAAATGCACCTCAGCCAGTTTCTGGCTATGGAGTTTGGTCTGAAAGAGCCGTGGCAGGAGCCAGTAGATCATTCCGAAGGTCAACAGCCCGTTCCACCCTAACGCCCCGGTGTGGACGTGAGCGATGATCCAGTCGGTGTAGTGCGCCAGACCATTGACGCTCTTGATCGAGAGCATCGGGCCCTCGAAAGTCGCCATCCCGTAGGCGGTGACCGCCACCACGAAGAACTTGAGGACCGGGTCGTCGACCACCTTGCGCCAAGCCCCCCGGAGAGTGAGGAGCCCGTTGACCATCCCGCCCCAAGACGGCGCCCAGAGCATGATCGAGAACAGCATCCCCAACGTCGAGGCCCACTCCGGCAGGGCCGTATAGTGGAGGTGATGCGGCCCGGCCCAGATGTACATGAAGACCAGAGTCCAGAAGTGGAGGATCGAAAGCCGATAACTGAAGACCGGTCGATCCGCCGCCTTGGGCATGAAGTAGTACATCAAGCCGAGAAACGGGGTGGTCAGGAAGAAAGCCACGGCGTTATGACCGTACCACCACTGCATGAATGCGTCCTGCACGCCCGCGTAGATCGAGTAGCTCTTGAAGAGCCCCGCCGGGATCGAGAGATTGTTGAAGATGTGAAGGATCGCCACGGTGACGATCGACGCGATATAGAACCAGATCGCGACATAGAGGTGCCGTTCCCGGCGGTTGGCGATCGTCCCGAAGAAGTTGATGGCGAAAACCACCCACACCACCGCGATCGCGATGTCGATCGGCCACTCGAGCTCGGCGTATTCCTTTGCCTGAGTGAGGCCGAGGGGCAAGGTGACCGCCGCCGCCACGATGATCAGCTGCCACCCCCAAAAATGCACCTGGCTCAGCGCATCGCTGAACATCCGGGCCTTCAACAACCGCTGGGTCGAGTAGTAGGCGCCGGTGAAAAAGGCGTTGCCGGCGAACGCGAAGATCACCGCGTTGGTGTGGAGCGGCCGGAGTCGCCCGAAGCTGGTCCATGGCAAGCCCAGATTGAGGGCGGGATACGCCAGCTGCAGGGCGATGATCAGTCCGACCAACATCCCCACGAAGCCCCAGATGAGAGTCGCCACGAGGAACTTGCGGACGATCGCGTCGTCGTAGGTGAAAGTGTCGAGCCGTTCGCTCATCAACGCTCCCAGCTAGGAAGGGAATACCGGTGCCGTGCCTGTGACCGAACCAGGAAAGGGAGAAACCTCGCGAGTCGCTCGTGAAGGAACTTGAACCTCCCCATGAAGCGGGCTTTAGGAATGGGCCGACCCCAGTTCGCCAAGGGTACCGGAAACGCCTCGTTCCCGCCGGTCTCACGGGAGCTTCACGATCGATGCGCTAAGGTCTAGGTCGAACCAAGGAGTACCCGATGAGACGCATTGTCGGCGTGAGCGGAGCCTTGATCCTCGTGGCAGCCTGTGTTGGACCAGGCATGCCGGTTCCGGTGAGAGGCTCGATCGAGCCGCTGGTTGGTGAATGGATCGGGGAGTACTCGAGCACCGAGACGGGGCGTTCGGGCTCGATCGTATTCACCCTCGAGGCGGGAAAGGACACCGCGAAGGGCGACGTGCTGATGGTGCCGGCCAACATCGCCCTGCCGCCGGCGGCCATCCGGACCGATGATCCCAACTATCGAAGCCCCCGGGTCATCCGGATCAGCTTCGTCCGCTGCGAGGGGAACGACGTAACTGGATGGCTCGAGCCGTATCCTGATCCGGATACCGGGGAAAAAGCCTCCACCACCTTCGACGGGCGGATCAAGGGAGACCGTCTGGAGGGTCAGTTCGTCTCGTACCTCGAGATCTCCGGCCAGCGCCGGGTCGGCAAGTGGGTGGTGACCCGGAAGAAGTAGGCGGCGCGGACCGGCCGGAGCCCCCCGTTTGACCGGTGGCTTCGGGTCGGATGGCGATTGGGAGATCGGCGGGCCAGATTTCACCAACCGGACCGCCAATGACCGACTTCAACCCCGCGATCTTCACGACCACGATGGCCGTCCTCGGCGTGGTCATCGTCGTGGCGAGCCTGCTCTCGGGCCTGCTCGAACGCCGGGCGGTGCCCCCGGTCGCGGTCTTTCTCCTCCTCGGCCTCGCGGTAGGGCCGCTCGGATTGGGGCTCCTCGACGTCGGCCTCCAATCAACAGCGCTTGGGGCGATCGCCACACTGAGCCTGACGCTAGTCCTGTTCACCGACGCCCTCACCATCGATCGGGCCGGAATTCGGGCCAACCTTCGCCTGGCCGTCCTGATCCTCGGCCCGGGGACCCTGCTGGTGACCGGGTTAATCGGCTTGGCGGCTTGGTGGCTGCTCGAACTTCATCCCGCGTTGGCCGCGATCCTGGGCGCCGCCCTGGCCTCGACCGACCCGGTGATGATGCGAGCACTGCTCCGCCAATCCGCCGTCCCGCGATCGGCCCGAGTTGCGCTGGGGGTGGAGAGCGGACTCAACGACGTCGTCGTGCTTCCGGTCGTCTTGGTGGCCATGGCGTTCCTCGAACCGGCGGGGGCGACCGCCGCCGGGGTCGGCCGGGTGGGGCTCAATGTCCTGCTGCTTGGTCCGATCGCCGGAGCGCTGATCGGGTTCGTCGCGGTACGGTTGCTCGAGGCGATGCGAGCCCGGTTCGGACTTCGGCGAGACTACGAATCGCTGTACGTCATCGGCGTGGCACTGGCGGCCTACGCGGCGGCCGAGTCGGTTCACGCCAGCGGATTCATGGCGGCGTTCGCCGCCGGGCTCACCATAGCATTCCTCGATGTCGAGTTGTGCGACTGCTTCCACGACTACGGCGAAGCCACCTCCGAGATGTTCCTGCTGTTCGCGTTCGTAGCGCTGGGGACGTCCCTGATTTGGGAGGGTCTCGGCGCAATCAGTTGGCAATCGCTGTCTTTTGCGGGCATCGCCCTGTTTGCGAGGTCGCTGGTGTTGTGGACCGCGCTTCGGTGGACCTCGGTGGATCCCGAGTCGAAGTCGCTAATCATCTGGTTCGGACCGCGGGCCCTGAGCTCGGTGCTCTTGGTCCTACTACCGGTGTTCGCCGGGGTACCAAACGCGGCGGCGCTGTTCCCGGTTTGCGCCCTCATCGTCCTGCTTTCGGTCGTGATCCACGGTGGGATGTTGATGAAGTGGGGCGGCCGATTGTCGGAAGCCGGCGGGCTCCGGGGCCGCAGCCCCCGAGCTTCCGACCGAGACGTGGTTGGCAGCTCGGAGCTCATCACGATCGACGAGTATCGCGAGTTGGTTCGGATCAAAGAACCGGTGAGGCTGCTCGATGTTCGTTCGCCTTCTAGCTACGAGGGGGCCGACCTCCAGGCTTCCGGCTCGATTCGCACCGACCCCCGAAGACCCGTTGAGAGCGCGGCGGCGGCAGCGTTGCCGAAGAGCGACTGGTTGATCGCCTATTGCGCGTGACACGGCGAAGCGACAAGCGCCCGGGCGGCGCGAGAGCTGCGAATCGCCGGATGGAAGCGGGCTCGGGCGCTGGTGACGGGTTGGGACGGCTGGCTCGAAGCAGGCCTCCCCACCGAGCCGATTCCGCTGGGACCCCGGCGCGACGATTCGGCGAATGATGGCAGCTGAGGAGGTCGAGCTTCGAAGAGCAGTCGGAAAACAGATCGCTGGCAGTAGTCCGGAGCCCGAGCGACGCCAGGCCCCGCCGGTAGCTCATGCGTGAACCGGATCGCCGCAGCTGGAACAAAAATGCGCCGACGGCTCGGGACGAGGCCCACACCGCCGACAGACGATCGGCGCCCGCAGGTCGACCGGAGCGGTGGGGGCGGCAGCCGCCGTCGCGACAGGCGCTACTTCGAGCAGACGAACCGCCTCGCGACTCAGTTGCGCCCGGAAGGCCTGATAGTCGGTCTCGGCGATCTTGCCGGTCTCCCGATCGAACTCCAGCTCCCGAATGGCCAGCAGCGCCCGGCCCCGCGGAGTGTCTTCGAGCGGATCGCCTGCGGCCTCGACCCAATCGGGCGTCCCACCCGGGTCCCGCCCCAACGCCAGCCAAAGAAGCAACCCGCCAAGGGCCACCGAAGCCACCAGCTCGAGCATCATGATTCGAGCTCGGCGAGCGCCTGGTCCAGTCGATCCCGCTCTTCGGGAGAAAGGGCAACGCCCGTCCCAGCCGCGGGCACCGCGGCTGGGACGGTCGCGAGCACCCGGGCGCGGTGCCGTCGGAGCAAGACGAACCCGATCGTCGCCGCCGTCAGAAACACCAGGACGCCCGGTAACACATAACCCAGGACGTTGAAGCCCTCGGCCCTTGGCTTCAGCAGGATGGCCTCGCCGTGTTCGGCGACGAACGCGTCGACGATTTGGTCGGCTGTTTTCCCATCCTCGTACAGCGCCACCACCTCCCGGTGAAGCGCCGGTGACACGGTGCAGGTGAAGTCGGTCGTCCGGCAGGTGAAGATGTCGAGGTTGCAGCCACAGGTGCATTTGAGGCGGCGTTCGATCGTCTTGATCGCCTCGTCATTGTCGAGCGGGGCGACCACGGCTCGGCGCATCCCGGCGACCGTCGGATCCCGGAGCGGGTCAGCGGCGCCAACGGCTTGGCTGGTATCCTGCCTCGCCGCCTGGGTGGTTGCGAAGGCCCCGATCGTCCCAAGCAACAGATCTCGCCGGTTCACGCCACCACCGCCACCTCGACCGCCTCCGGCTCCCGGCTCGACCGCCTCGCAGGGACCGGCGACGGCGGGACCCAACCCGAGGGCCACATCGTGATCAGGCCGCCGAGGACCAGCAAGACGCCACCGGCCCAGACCCACCAGACCAAGGGATTGATGGTGATCCGGAACGTGCTCCGCTCGGTCCCGTCGACCGAGCCGGCATACACGAGATAGAGATCCTCGCGAAGGTCGCTCCGAATTCCCACTTCGGTCGACGGCTGGAAGGTCGGTTTGCCGAAGCTGTCGACGTGTTGCCGCTTCTCCGAGGCGATCACTCCGACCCGACGGCCGTCCCGATACAGCTCGAGGGACGCCGCCGAGACCCGCCGGTTGAGCGCGTCGTATTGGGAGACGCCCAGATGGGTGAGGGTGTAGGTATGGCCGAACGGACTCTTGATCTCGACCTTCTCCCCGACCCGCAAGGTGGTCTCCTTGGTGACCACGAACGCCATTCCGGAGAAGCCCACGAAATACACCAGAATAGCGGTGTGAACGATGTACCCGCCGTAACGCCGCCGGTTTCTGCTGACGAGGCGGGCCAGCGCCAGCCAGACCGCTTCCCCGTGGATCCGCTGGCGGGCCCGAGCGCCACGAAAAAACTCCTGGCTGACGGTGCCGGCGACGAACCCGCCGAGACCTAACGCCATCAGGGCATAGCCGTCTCGCATCCCGAGGACCAAGAGAAGAATGGCCACCCCCAATCCGACGGCCAGGGGAAAGACGAATTGGCGTCCGAGGTTGGCCACCGAGGTCTGGCGCCAGGCGATCAGCGGACCGATTCCGGTCAGCGCCAAGAGGGCGAGGCCCAGGGGCACATTGACCTGATTGAAGAAGGGCGGCCCTACGGTGATCTTGGTCCCCCGCACCGCTTCCGAGAGGATTGGGAACAGGGTCCCCCACAGCACGCTGAAGGCGATCCCGACGAGGATCAGGTTGTTGAAGAGGAAGGCGGCTTCGCGGCTGGCCAGCGAGTCGAGCTGGCCCTCGGGGGCGAGGTCGGGCCAGCGGAGGTACAGGAGAGCAAAGCTGATGGTGCCCGCCAGCAGCAGGAACGCCACGAAGAAATAGCCGATGTTCGACTGGGTAAAGCTGTGGACGCTGGCGATCACCCCGGATCGGGTGATGAACGTGCCGAAGATGCTGAGGAGAAACGAGGCGACCACTAACCCCAAGTTCCACCGTTTCAGCATCCCCCGCTTCTCCTGGATCATCACGGAGTGGAGAAAGGCCGTCATGGTGAGCCAGGGGAGGAGACTGGCGTTTTCGACCGGGTCCCAAGCCCAGTAGCCGCCCCACCCGAGCTCGACGTACGCCCACCACATGCCGAGGGTGATGCCGACCGAAAGAAAGAGCCAGGAGAGGAGGGTCCACCGCCGAATCGCGACGACCCACCCGACGTCGACGCGGCGGGTCACCAAGGCGGCGATCGCGAAGGCGAAGGGAATCGTGATGCTGATGTAGCCGAGATAGAGCATCGGCGGGTGGATGACCATCCCGGGATTCTGAAGCTGCGGGTTGAGTCCCTGCCCATCCGCCGGCGTGAAGGAGAGCCGCTCGAAGGGGTTCCCGGATCCCGAAAAAAGCATCACCGAGAGGAAAAAGACGATGACCGCCGAGGTGACCCCACCGACCGCGGGGAGGAGATCGCGGTAGCGGCGACTGGTCGTGGCCTGGGCGATCGCCGCGAACGTAGCGAGGACCAGGACCCAAAACAGCAACGAGCCTTTCTGGCCGGCCCAGAACGCCGAGAACAGGTAGTAGTCGGGCAAGTTGCGCGAGGTGTAGCTGGCGACGTACTCGACGTTGAAATCGTGAATGAAGAGCGATTTCCAGAGGGAGACCGCGGCAACCCAGAGGGCGATCGCGATCGCGTAACAGCTCCGGCTGACGGTAGCCTGAGCATCCGGGCGGGCACGCCAGGCGGGGAGGAAGGCGACGGCCATGACCCAGATCCCCAGGAGCAAAGCCGACCACAGGGCGAACTGACCGAGTAAGGTCATTTGCGGCGGGCCTCCTCGAGAAAGCGATCGAGAACCGTTTTGTGGTCTCGATACTCCGGCCGATTAGCGGATTGTTCTTCGTCGTAATTGGCGGCGAACATCCGATGAGCCAGGGTCAGGGCGGACTCATCGCGCTCCCACCGGGCCAGGGTTCCCCGGATGACGTAGCCGAATAGATGGGTCGGCACGGCGGCCAGGATCGTGTCCGCCAAGGCGGCCGCGCCGCGAGTGTCGCCGGTGTGGAGCCGAAGCATGGCGGCGTGATACCGAGCATCGGCGTCGACGGCGTCGAGCATCCCGTAGGCGGCGAGCGCCATCGGGGTAAACTGGGCCACCGTCGCCGTGTCGCCGCCTTCGCTGGCCTGCATCACCCGATTGTAGAGCCGGTCGAACCGCTCCCGGGGCGTCATCTGGCTCAAATCGGGCGGCGTGCGGTCGCCGGCGCCGATCGCGGCCGCCGGGACGGGGCCGGCCGGCTGGCCGGAGCGCGCCGTTCCCTCGGTTCGCAACAGGGCCGCCAGCACGGCGACCAACGCGATGCCACCAACGATCAGCGGCACCCGCCGCCAGCGATTGGCGGTGGCGGCGAGAGCCCGACCGCAGCTGAGGCAAAAGCGGGCACCGGGTGGCGGGGTCGCCCCGCAACCGGAACAACGGGTGCCCCCGGGGCCGGCGGCGGCGCCGCACTCGCCGCAAAAGCGACCTCCCCGCAGCGCGGCACCACAGGCGCCGCACGTTTGATCACCAGATGTCACCACCGAGCTCCATGCAAGGGAGAGTCCATCGGCGGCATGTATGGGGCATCGGCTGACGCCTTCACCAAATCACCATGAACACCGCTTAATAATAGCGTAGCGGATCGGTTCGGGTCGGGCGTTCTGAGGTATTTGGGCGCACCTGGCCTGAAACGCCGCTCGTCTCGAGGTACGCAGCCACCTGCATGTCGACCGCCCGCGCTGGGCCGGGGTCCGAACCTCCTTGCCCACTGGGGGGCCGTGAAGCAACCGCGAAACCGTCGTGAAAAGGCCTCACCGACGGCGATCTCCGCCCATCGGTGGCAAGCCGTGGAGCTACTTACCGGCGAAGTTCTTGGCGATGTCGACCGCGAGGTCTTTGACCATCTTCGACTGATCAGCGCCGTGGTTGCGGGCCTCGACGGTGATGACGTACCGGTACCGGGTCACGGCGGTGAACTTGGCGTCCTTGCTGTCCTTGTTGAACTCCTCCCACCCCGCCGTGTGCTCGAGGTCCAATTTGACCGAGCCAGTCCGGCGATGGCTGTCCTCCTGGCTGAATCCCATCAACATCGGGGCCGCCATCATCGCGTACCCCGACTGGGTTCCTCCGAAATCGATCAGGGTCACCTCGACCTCCGGAGTTGAGCCCTCGCTGCCAGCGGGGCCCGCCCAGGTCCGGCTGGCCTGAGACATCGAGAAGCCAGCCATGCTTTGGCTGCTCCCCTCCGGCTCGCCCGTCGCGGTGTACCCACTCACGTCCGTCGGCAGGAGTTTCTGGAGGTCCCCGTACGGCATGGCCAGCGTGTCCCCCTTGGCCACCCGCTCCTGCTGGAACCTCTCGGCGTCCTTGAGCCCCTCTTCGACCCGTCCCGACGTCACCGCCGCCACTGCGTTCAGGGCGTTCTTCGCGTCGGAAGCCTTCTCGCCACATCCCGCCAGCATGAGAACCAATCCGACGGTAACCGCTGACCTTGCCATGTTCGTTCTCCGGAGACCTGGGTGAGGTGCCGCTCCGATGGGGGGCACGACCGACTGCTTCCCAAGGCTACGCTCGGGTCGATAAACCGCAAGGCCCCGCCTGTCGCCGCCGTGGACATCCCCTCACCGCCGGTTCACAGCGCCTTCATTCCCCGCCGGCTAGATTGCATTTCGACGAACCGACGCTTCTGGTTCGTCCACACCGAGCTGGCGCGCCGGTGTGCCGTGTCGGGAGGCTCGTCGAGCGGACGAGCTGAAGGCAGCGCTGGCATCGGCGAACCAAGAGGTAGCGCGATATTTCTTGGGGATCAAACGCCGGGGCTCCCACGGCCCTACCGTCGTCAGGCGGCGGCCAACGGAAGAAGAACAGGGGTTTGAACGTCTGCCCCCGAACGAGCCGATGCCCACCCCCGGGCGGCGTCCTAATAGTGACGTCGCCCGGACTGTCTTCAGGGAGGCGAGGATGGACGCCAACCCGTTCCAGACGATACTCGTCCCCATCGACCTCAGCGATCGAGCCGAGGAGACCGTGCGACAAGCCGGGGTGATCGCTCACTGCTTCTCCGCGGCGGTCACTCTCCTCCATGTGATCGAGACCCTGGACGCGCCCTTCGTTGAGTTTCGCCAATTCTACGAGCAGCTCGAGCGGGCCGCGGGTGACAGCCTCGGCCGACTAGCCGGCGGTCTCCGCGACCGCGGCCTGTCGGTGGACGAGCAGATCGTCTACGGCCGCCGCACCCGCGAGGTGATTCGGTTCGCCGAGGAGGGACGGTTCGATCTCGTCATCGTGGGGTCCCACCAACTGACACCCGAGAACGTGGGGCGAGCATTGCTCACGATCAGCCACCAGATCGCCATCGCCTGCTCGGTGCCGGTGCTGATGCTCAAGCCCTCGCCTCCCCCACAATGAGGACTCGCGAGTGGGGCCTTACCGTCGCTTCCGGCGGGCCGCTTTGACGGCAATCGCCGCAACCGTGGCCGCCGCGAGTACGGCCCCCGCCGCGACCGCGACCTGCGCTTTCTTCGACCCCTTGACCTTCCGCGTCGCTCGGCCGACAGCCCGACCGACCTTCCCGGCCCCTCGTTTCACCAATGCGACGGCGCCCTCGGCTTTGTCCATCGCATCTCGTGCTCTGCCTGCAACCTTTGTGGTCCTCGCCATCGTACCCTCGTGGCCAAAGTTGATCGTAAGTAGCCACCCAGGCCCTTAAGCGATCGTGAAACCACCGGGAAGGCCGGCCCCCCACGGCGTCTGGGTTCCAACCGTCGAAACCACGTTGGGCACAACAGCCGACTCCAACCCCGCCCGTCGGCGAGCCGCCTGGCTGGTCTTGCTCCTCGGGGTCTTGCTCGGGATCGCCGCCTTCGACCCGCTGCACGATGCGTTGTCGGCCTGGCTCGAATCAACCGGCGCCCTGATTGCCACGCACCGGACCGCGGGCGCGGTGCTCTTCGTGATTCTGGCGGCCGGATCCGCGATGGTAGCGTTCTTCTCCAGTACGGTACTCGTTCCAGCCGCTCTCGAAGTCTGGAGCGAGGCCGAATGTTTGGCGATGGTGTGGCTCGGCTGGACTCTGGGCGGCGTGGCCTCGTACGCCATCGCCAGATACCTCGGCCGGCGGGTCGTCCAGCGGTTCGCCTCGGCGCGCACCCTTGGGCGCTACGAGAGCGTCATGGGTGAGAGCGCCTCGTTCGGGCTGGTGCTCCTGTTCCAACTGGCCATGCCTTCGGAGCTACCCGGTTATCTGTTCGGGATGGCCCGTTTCCCGTTTCGCGTCTACCTCGCTGCCCTGACCCTGGCCGAGTTGCCCTATGCGATCGCTACCGTGTACGCGAGCTCGGCATTCCTTCATCGACAGCTCATCCCTCTCCTCGTCCTGATCGTGCTCGCCGCGATCCTCGGCGTCTGGGCCTTTCACGCCCTCCGGCACCGATTGCTGGCGCCGCGACTACTGACGCCCCGGCCGTTCGAGGAATCATGAACGCGGCTTCAGCAATCCTTCCCGATCGTTTGGGCTTGGCGACGCTAGTCTACCGAGCCTGAAGGACCCTCGACCCGATGGGAGGACCCGATGACCCGCCACGCAGAACGGCGCTCCGCCGAGCCCTTGCCAAGGACCCCTCCCCTCACGGTCGGCGACGTCATGACCAAGAAAGTGGTGACGGTCGGGCCGGATGACCCGATCACCGAGGCGGTGACTCTCCTCGCCGACGCCCACATTTCTGGTTTGGCCGTCATCAACGCGCAGCGTAATTTGATCGGGGTAATCACCGCGCAGGACGTCCTGGCGGCCGAGGCCGAGATCGAGGAGGCCGAGGCCCGCGGTCGAATGCTGGAAACCACGACCGTCCGGGAACTCATGTCGACACCGCCGCAAACAGTCGGCCCCGACCTCGAGCTTCGCCAGGCTGCCCTCGAAATGGAGTATGCCGACGTTCGGCGAGTTTTCGTCGTGGCCGACGGAAAGGTCGTCGGAGTGCTCTCGCGAAGCGACGTCAACCGAGCGTTCGCTCAGGAACGACGGTAACCAGGTGGCGCGACGATCCTCAATGACTCCGACCCCGATCGCGCGTCTGACCATCGAGCACCTGAGCCGACTCGAAAGCCCCAAGGCTGACGTCATTTCCTGCTACCTCCGACTGGACTCCGCGGCCCGATTTCGGAAGCGATTCCTGGTCGAGGTCAAACGGCGCGCCCGAGATCTGGAACGGCAGCTCGCGGCCCGGGATGAGGAGGGTTCGGTCCGCGAGTCGGTGGCCGCCGATCTGGAGAGATTGGTCAGCTGGCTCGCGTCGTCGGACCCGCTCCTGTACCATTGAGCAGGTCTCCAAGGGTCTAGTAAATCGTCGCCATATTTCGTCGGGTAGGCCAGTGGCCACTCGGTCGGGAGTGCCTGAATACCCCCGGCGCCTTGAGCTGCCTGGGGGGG
>Ga0187893_10004685_pt1 | contig 25680 bp, 17 predicted proteins | sample MA1701074metaG_FD_139574 | JGI IMG/M metagenome (GOLD analysis project Ga0187893, IMG submission 139574) | White microbial mat communities from a basaltic lava cave in the Kipuka Kanohina Cave System on the Island of Hawaii, USA - MA170107-4 metaG ... | reverse complement strand
TACAGGTGAGCCCTTCTCCCGGGACGGTTCCTTCTTCACAAACCGGATTATCCCAGGCCAGAAGGGCTTACCTATGCAACCAACCCCACCCGATCAGCCACCCCACGAAACACCGAGGCTAGTACCCACGCTTGCGCCACACCGCACGCCTCCCCCCAGGGACGTCATGCCTCGCATCGAACGCGCGGGGGAGATACAGTACCCGGCCTGTGACTCTTTTGAATCTTTTGCTCTATTCCAATGCGATCCAACATGCCGTAGATTAGCCCCTCCAATAGAACGAGCAGGGGAAATCTATCGTGGCACCGTCGCGAATACGCCAACTGCCTGTAAGCGGTCCAAGAGAATTGCTATTCGCAGCGGGTCGGGTTTCGATCAACTATACGTGCTACTCGCGCTCTTGAGTGACGGATACCGGGTTCGTCGACATATGGGGGCGGACTCCGCCGACACGAACCGGAACGGCCACCTAAGCACATTCAGCAGCGGCATAATCAGCAACTTCGCCATCCGCGAGAGCAACTTCCCGTTCCCTAGGCCGCCCACAGATACGGTGGCATTCGATAGCCCCTGGCACCGTATTCTGCGGCAGAGTACTCGGGCGTCGCGTTGACCCTAGCGCTTCGCGTGATCTGACCCGGCCGCTGGGGCCTCACTACGCTCACCGACTTCACCTCGTTGATGACAGCCGGGTGAAAGGCCTGCGTTGCCATTCTCCAGCCGTGTCCTTGATTGCCGACCGTAAGCCAACGGTCACAAACAATTAGAGGCGTCGCTCCTATGTTTCTGCTATCGTTGAGGCTTCCCGCCGAGTCAAGAAATGATACAAATACTCCTCATCGATGACATCAGGGTCAACTCGGAGCAGTTGGCCCAAAACCTCTGCGATCAGCGGTGGATCAGCGAGGTTGCCACGGCCACCGACCTGCAAGAGGCGCTTCATTGCCTCGCGAAACATGTCTTCGATGTGGCATTGCTGAACATGGCGTCCGCGCAGAGCATGACGATCCTGCGCACTATCACCGGGAACGCATCGTCGCTGCCCGTGATTGCGTTCGGTGTACCAGAGGTCGAGGAGCACGTGCTTGCCTGCGCCGAAGCCGGTGCCGCCGGCTACCTACCCAAGTGGGGGTCGTTCACGGACCTCCTAAGAGTCATGAAGGGCGTGGCCCGTGGCGAGGCTGTCTTGCCACCGCGTATCGCCGCGACCCTGCTGCGGCGGTTGGCCGCGCTCGCCGCTCAGGGACAGCCCGCCCCGAGCCACGCCCGCTTAACCCCCCGCGAGCGTGAGGTCCTCGCGCTTATCGAGAAGGGGTGGTCCAACAAAGACATCGCCAGACATCTTTCCATCGAGGTGCGCACGGTCAAGAACCATGTCCACAACATCTTCGACAAGCTCCGAGTGCGCTCCCGTGGCGAAGCGGCTGCGGTCGCGCGGACGGTACTCAGCACGCTCCTGCCGTTGCCTCCCCCCAGCCTGCGCGAAGAAGCCAATCCACCGGGCGCCAGTGGTTGAGCGTAGCTGGTCAGCCGGCGTTGGTTGATTAGTGGACGCTGACCGGACTATCTGTCCGGTCAGCGTCCACAAAAGATCGGATACCGCCACAAGCTTCTGCTGATATGCCGCCATAAGATTACTTGACAACGTTCACTTATCGACGATATCTTTACGTTGCTAAGTCAGATCACAGATATGTGGAGGAATTTGTCCCATGCTCGCCTCACTTGCCGGGTTTCTCATCAGGCGCCGCATTGTGGTGCTTGCCGTCGCAGCCGCCTTCCTTGCGTTGGCCGCGGTCGTCGGCCGCGGGGTCGCCGAGAGTCTCACGAGCGGCGGCTTCACCGACCCGAACGCTGACTCGACGCGCGCTGCGGAGCTACTCAACCGTGAGTTCACGGGAGGGACTTGGAACCTCGTGCTGCTCGTGACCGCCGAGGCGGGGATCGATGATCCATCGGTGGTCGAGGCGGGCGGGGCGCTTACCCAAGAGCTCGCGAGGGAAGAGGGTGTCTCTAATGTCGTGTCCTACTGGAGCCTCCGCGCGCCCCTGCTTGCGTCGACCGACGGGGCCCAGGCGTTGGTTCTCGGCCGGCTGCAGGGCGATGTGGACGAGGCGGGCGAGCGGGCCGCTCAGCTGGCCGCGGCCTATACGCGCAGCGGTGAGGTGCTCGACGTCGCGGTCGGCGGGACCGCGGAGACCTTCCGGCAGGTCGCCGAGACGGTGGAGTCCGACCTCCGTCGCGGAGAGCTGATCTCCTTTCCGGCGGTGTTTGTCCTGCTGCTGCTCATCTTCGGGTCCGTCGTCGCGGCGTTGCTGCCCCTCTCTGTCGGAGCGTTCTCGGTCATCGGCGCGTTCGCTATCCTGCAACTGTTGGCCGGCGTTACCGACGTGGCGATCTACGCGCTGAACCTCGCGATCGGGCTTGGTCTTGGCCTCGCTGTCGACTACAGCCTGTTCATCGTCAGCCGCTTCCGCGAGGAGCTGGCGGGCGACCTTTCCGTCGCCGAGGTGATCGTCCGCACGATGCAGACCGCCGGCAAGACTGTCGCGTTTAGCGGGGGGACGGTGGCAATCTCGCTCGCGGCGCTCCTGATGTTCCCGCAGGTGTTCATCCGCTCGTTCGCGTACGCGGGTATCGCGGTGACCGTGATCGCGGTCACCAGCGCGGTCGTGATCCTGCCCGCGCTGCTTGCCGTGCTGGGCCGCCGTGTGGACAGTCTCCGCATCCTCCGCCGGGCCGCCGCCGTGGAGGGGGAGGGCCGCTGGCACCGCATCGCCACCGCCGTGATGCGCCGACCGATTCCCGTGGCGACGGCGTCTGTCGCCGTGCTTCTCCTTCTTGGTGCGCCGTTCCTGGGAGTGGAGTTCGGTACCATCGACGACCGAGTCTTGCCGGCGGACAACCCGGCCCACCTTGTCGCCCAGGACCTTCGCGACAACTTCGCGGGGGACATATCCTCCGCGACGAGCATCGTCGCGCCGAGCGTCGGGACTCCGAGTGCCCGCAGACCAGAGATCGAGGCCTATGCCACCGCGCTGTCGTCGGTGGCGGGCGTCGCACGGGTGGACGCACTGACTGGCTCGTACCGCGAGGGGACACGCATCGCTGGTCCCAACCTCACCTCACTGCGCTTCGCGAGCGGCGATGACACCTGGCTGGCGGCCGTCCCCGCCGTCGAACCGATCTCGCCTGAGGCAAAGACGATGGTCGCCGGCCTGCGTGCGGTCGATGCGCCGTTCGACGGCGTGGTCGTGGGCGGTCCCTCCGCGGAGTTCCTCGACAGTCAAGCTTCGCTGTTTCGCCGGATTCCGATGGCGATCGGCGCGATCGCCGTGGTCACCTTTGTCCTGCTCTTCCTGATGTTCGGCTCCCTGGTGGTGCCAACGAAGGCGCTCGTGCTGAACACGTTGAGCCTGACCGCGATGTTCGGCGCGATGGTGTGGATCTTCCAGGAGGGACATCTGTCCGGTCTTCTCAACTTCACCGCGACCGGCACAATCGACATGAACATGCCGGTCCTGATGTTCTGTCTAGCCTTCGGACTGTCCATGGACTACGAGGTGTTTCTGCTCTCCCGCATCAAAGAGGAGTATGATCGGACCGGCGACAACACGGCCGCCGTAGCGGTTGGGTTAGAGAAGATCGGGCGGCTCGTGACCGCCGCCGCAGTGCTACTCGCGGTCGTGTTCATCGCCTTCGCGACATCTGGAGTCACTCTCATCAAGCTGTTCGGGGTTGGGTTGACGATCGCGGTTATCATCGACGCTACGGTGGTCCGGGCGGCACTAGTCCCGGCATTCATGAGGCTCGCGGGCGATGCAAACTGGTGGCTGCCCGGCCCGTTTCGTCGTTTCTACGAGCGCTACGGTATCAGCGAGGGTGGGCCCAGTCGGGACGAACCCAGACTTTTGTCGAAGCCCTCTGCACAGTAACACGCAATGTCCGGTGACCCGCTCGAGCATCAGAAACCCGGATCGTCGAACGAAATCACTCCTGCCCGTCGGCACAGAGCACGTCGGGGGGAGGGTGAGCAGCTGCGTGAAGACATCCTCGAGGCGGCGGAGCGACTGCTTATCGAAACTGGCGATAAGAACGCTGTCTCGATTCGGGCTGTTGCAAGAACCGTGGGCGTGACGCCGCCGTCGATCTACCTGCACTTCACGGACAAGAACGAGCTGCTATTCCAAGCCTGCCAAGTGCATTGGAAACGCTTCGACGCCCATATACGCAACGCAACTAAGGGGATCGACGACCCTGTCGAGCGAATCGCCGCATGCGGCCGGGCCTACATAGAGTTCGGCCTGGCAAACCCTGAGCACTACCGGATCCTCTTCATGAGTAAACCGGATGAGCAACCCTCCCACACGGACGTTCAGCAGCTGCTTCTCGACTCAGGTTTTACACGACTCTTCCAGGCGATAAGCGAGGCTGTCGAGCGGGATCAAATCGTCGGAGACCCAGGGCTTATCGTGTTTCACTGCTGGTCAGTGGTCCATGGCCTCACGTCACTGCTTATATCGCATCCAGACCTGCCCTGGCCTGATCGAGAGGTGCTGACGAAGCATCTGCTGGAAACGTCGATGCGAGGGCTCGCGCCTGACAGAAGCTCCCCTGATCACCAGTGAGGGCCTTTCGCCCTCGGACCCCGAGCTCCTGCCCGACTGGCATGGGGATGGACTGGCGCCCGACCGGACTGCTCGGTGCAGTTGCGAGCGCATACGCCCCCGAAAGCGCGTAGCCGTCACGGGGATGCCGCCGAACACCATCGGCGGCTCATCGTCTTCCACAACGACGCCAACGGCGGTACCGTCCGTCAGCGCATACGCCCGTAACGCACGCTTACCACGACCCCCGGCGCTCCACGAGCCTAAGTACTCCGCCACAGAAATACGGTACGCACCGAGGGCGACACTGCGCCCCGCTCGCGAGGCGCGTCTGTCTTGAACGGATCCCATATCCAGAGGTCATATGGAAGCGAGGCGCAACGCCGCGAGCGGGGATGCAGGGTCGTCCGAATGCCACCGTATTTATGAGGCGGGGTACTAAGCTGGCGACATTGGCCCTAGCCGTGGCATACGCGATACACGTTCGCGTATGCTCCACGCATCACCTGGCCACGCCTGAGGCGGCCGCTGGCTGGCTGCGCGGGCGCGTGCAGGTACAGGTCATCGTGGAGCGCTCGGCGGTGGTTGGGCGCCGATGCAGCACCATGGCGACGACCATCGGGAGGAACACGATGGCGTTGTAGAACAGGTGTAGCTCAACCCGAGGAGCGAAGAGTTGGACGACGCTGGTGGGAACAGGCCGTCCCAGTAGGTATAGCCCGGACATCGCTTGGGCGAGCAGAAGCAGATGCTCCAGATGGTGCCAGATCTGAATGCCGAATGAGACCTTCCACCAGGTCCTCGCCCGCCCGGTGAATCCGGGGAGCAGCACCGCAAGCCCGATCAACATCACGAGGGCGTATCCGTAGTGAAGCCATTCCGACGTGATCAGCCATGGGAACGGCATGCCCAGAACGCCGCGGGACTCAGGTATCGGCCAGCCGAAGGCGTAGATCTGCACCGCTTGAGCGACGTGTTCGGCCCAGTGGGCAAGCACGACGACGAGGAAAAGCGAAAGGACGAGCTGGTGGTACGGTCCGTTCAACGCCAGCAGCCAGCCGCGCCCCCGCCGAACCGTGATGGTTTCGTTTGTCATTCGATCCTCCAACGCACGCCGTGCGACGAGTTCACCGCGGACCCGTGAAGTGCCCATAGCCGCCTCGATAGAACAGGAGCGGCCATCCCTGCTCCATTGCGCCAAGGCCGACGACCCGACCTACGACGATCACATGATCACCAGCGTCGTGCTGGTCCTGAAATCGACAATCGACCCATGCGAGCGCATCTTCAAGCAAAGGGGAGCCAGTCTCTGGCGTGCGCCGCCAGCTGACATTGAAGAACCTGTCTCCATCCTTCGCGGCAAAGGCACGGGAAACCGCCTCCTGCGCATCCTTGAGAATGTTGACGCAGAACGCTCCCGAGGCCTTGATACGAGGCCAGCTCGAAGAAGATTTTGACGGGCAGAAAGATACGAGCGGCGGGACGAGCGACACCGACGCAAATGACTGAACAGTGAGACCTATTGGCTGACCTCGCTGCAGGGCCGTGACAACGGCGACACCGGTGCAGAAGTGACCAAGTACCTGCCGGAAGCGAGTGGATTCAAACGTAATCTCCGAGCCGTTCGACACGTTGCTCTTGGCCGGTGGACCAAGTTGCGCTGCTGCGGACCTGACGGACGTCCCTTGAGGGCTTCTGTCACTCGCCATGACTCGACCCTTCTGTCAGTTCCCTTGGGATTTCTGTAGCTCGAGCGCACCGCCTGCCATGTCATTGCCTGGCCGACTTGCTCTCCACTCCTGCCCGAAAAGCTCCTCGAAGGCGTCGCCAATCGCCTGCGGGACCGCGCATGGATAGAGGACCTCACCCTCCCGTCGCATGCATGCGGTTTCGTGTTCGCCGCGCGCCACGAGCGTCGGCTCGCCCGGCGCTTCTCTCCAATACTCGAACGACATAGCGATGCGGTTCTGACGCACGCCTGTAAGCGTCATCAGCACGAGAACCTCATCGAACGGATAGAGTTGGTCGAGATACTCACAGGAGCACCGCAAGGTGACCAAGGCCGTCTCCTTGCTGAGTTCGTCGAGCACCTCCGGCGCATATTGCTGGAGGAACAGCTCGCGACAACGCCCTTGCCAGCTGAGATATCTGGAGAAGTACACGTTGCCGACAAAATTGGTGTCTTCGAAGCTCACGACGTGGTGATACTCAAAGCGTTTCACTGCGACCTCCGATCAGAACAGCGATGGCGAGGTCGGGTCTGGCGGGACTACCCCTCAGCACGGCGCCGGCGATCACATGCCGACCAGCGACGAGGACGACGCCACCGTCGGCTGTGGTCGACCGGATCGAAAGCGCGGTGGTGGCCGGCAGGCCGGCCTTCACGAGGCACTCGCCGGCGACCCACGCGAGCGCGCCGGCATCCCTCCTGTTGCCGCGCTCGACGGCTCGAGCGACCGCCTCGGCCAGCTCCCAGCGCACCGGACCAAGCACCTCTTGCCACTCTGCTTCGGTGCATCGGTCCACGAGCTCGAGATCGCATGCCGTAATGGCCTCGCTGACCACCGCCAGTGTCAGGTTCTCGGCGTGAGCGATCGACGCATGGGCGTGGGCGACCTCCGGGCGGCCGTCGATTCGGCGCGCGACGGTAACGTCGTCACCGAGTAGGTGGCGGAGCGCGCGGTCGCTGCGGCTGCGCCGCTCACCGCCGTCGCACTCGAGCGCAACGCGGAGATCTAGGCGGGACAGAAGATCCTGGAGCCGGCGCTCCAACGCGACGGCGAGCAAGGAGTTCGGGATCTCCCTCGCTGCCCTTGGCGCGGCCGCCAAGCGATAGCGAACCTGCGACCAACGCTCACACAGCTCGCCTTCTCGGGTACAGATCTCGAGGTCCGCGACCACCTCTGTCGCCGTGCGTGCACGCTCCTCACAGACGACCAACACGAGATCGCCGGTCAATGCCTTGAACCGATCGATGCGGGCAACGCCAACGGGAAGGAGCGGCAGCTGCGGAGCGGCTGCCTGAACGCAGTGCAGGGCGGCGTCGCGCACGCCTGGGTCGCCGAGCAAGAATTCGCCTGGCAGGAAGGCGCTGAACCACTTCTGCTGCTCGAGCTTGACTTCGGCGACACAGAAGGTCGCCGCCAAGTTGCGATACCCGAGGATGCGCTGGAATCGCCCAGACTGGAACAACAAAGGCTTGTAGAGATCGCGTTGCACGTCGACGGCGTCCGCCGCTCCCACCGCGCGTGCCTGCTTCATAGGACAGGGAGGAGACGGAGCGATCGTGCCTGCGCCCGCTAGCACGCAGCTGGCGCGCATGTGATCGGTGAGGAAACCCGTGGTGCTGCTCCTTACGACCACGTCCACACCTCCAGTCACCGCGAGGCCGGCGACCCGCAGGACAAACTCTCCCTGCTCGGGCATGACCACGGGTTGGAGAAACTCGACGCGCTCGAAGCGCTCGAACCGGGCGGGGGACTCGCCCTCCGCATAGAGGGCAACTGCCGCCTGCGCCATCGCTTCCAGGGCAATGACAGCGGGAAATATGGCATTGCCGTCCATGACGTGGTCGTGCAGGTAGAGGTCGTTGTCTGCGCTGATCCTGGTGTCGACGACGACCTCGATACCTGGGTACCGCACCTGCGGCTGTTCCAAGAAGCGGAACAGCGGAAGCTGGGCGCGCTCCCAGACCACGGTGGGGCTCTGGCGAATCCTCCCCGTCAACATGACAGAACGGTTCACGTCGCCTCGCGCGAGCACCTCCGTCATCGCGCCTACGGCTAGGTCCACGGGCATGCAGTCGATTCCCTCACGGGTCAGCGCCTCGACACGGCCGAGACGTTCGACCATCCCGACGCCGGACCACGCTGACCATTCCAGCGTCAAGCAACGGCAGGCCGGATGCGTATCTGCGTACTGCTCGACCTCGAGCGCCATCCACTCGTTCGCCAGGCCGTAATCGCACTCTCCTCGCATGCCCGTCCGGCGGATGACGGAGCCCAACGCCAACAGCATGCGAAGGGTCCTCGGATCGAGCGCCGCAAGGACGTGGCGAAGGCCGTGCACCTTCGGCCGCACGGTCGTCAGCGCTCGCTGTACGTCCAGCTCGCTGATCAGGCACGGGTTGTTCATGCCGGCGCCGTGCAGGAGCGCGGTGATCGGGCCCAGCGTCTGCTCGAGCGCCTCGACCGCCGCGTTGACTTCATCCGGGTTGGTAACGTCCGCCGAGGCATAGGCCACGTGCACGCCAGCTGCGCGAAATCGGTCGAGGTTGGCGTCGAGCTCGGGATCGTGGCCCTGCTTGGACCGCCCGAGCAGGGCGAGGTGGGCTCCGGTGGCCCGCCCGAGCGCAAAGGCACACTCGGCGGCGATCCCCTTTCCTCCCCCTGTAACCAACACCACGTCGGTCGAGGACAGGTCGATGGCCGAGTCGGTCGGACTTAATCCCGAAGCGTCTACAGGCCCGAGGAGGCGCAGGGTCGGCTCTCGCCGGTCGCCGTCGGCGCCGTAGTGTGCTTCGACGAAGCCGTCGACCGCGGCCACCTCCGCCACGATGGCGTCAACGGCGCCATCGGCATCGGGGTTGACGTCGACGACACAGACGTTGAGGCGCCCGGCTTCGAGGAACAGCGTGCGGGCAAAGGCCGATCCGCCTCCGCCGTGTTGCACGACGAGGAAGTGCGTGGCGTCGGCGGCGGCCAGTGCTCGCTTGGCGCAAGCGAGCAAGAGGCCAAGATCCGTCGCGTCCCGGTGTGGGGAGATACATACGGCGAAGCCACGCGTCCCTCGTCCGTCTGGCTCGTCCTGGCCAGCCCGTAGGCGTTCCTGTAGGCGGTCGACGAGCGGATGGCTCGGTGCCGACAAGACCGCCCACTCGCCGACGGCGCGCCGCGCATCCACACGCCGGAGCGGCTGAGGCTCGAGTGGGACCGTGAACGGCCGGACCCAAGGTCCGACTCCGTCATGCTCGCGTGCGGGCCCCTTGCCGCCACCGCCGGTTGAGGCGAGCTCTTGCAGAGCGGTGGCCACCTCGAGGACCGTCGCGGTGGCGAAGCTCGTCGGGGCCGCTGTCGCGGGAAGACCGAGCGACTGCATTGCCTCTTGCACGATCTGGCCCACGGTGACGGAGCTCAAGTGGAGGTCGTCCAAGAGCCGGTCGTGATCACCTACAGCGGATTCATCCAGCTCGGCCCGCCGTGCCACCAAGGACCGCACCAATGCCGTGACGCCCTCGATCGTCACGTCGCCCGCTGGAACACCTCCAGTCCCCAGGTCGCGCCCGGCATCCTCACGCTCAGCCAACGCGTCCGGGGCGTCGTCGGGCGGTGCCAGCTCGCATGGGCTAGAGAGGAAGAGCCGAGGACGGTCCAGGTCGAACCGCTTGACGATCCGGTCCTGGAAGAGCGTGCTCGTACGTACCGGAGCACCGAGCGCATAAGCCGCCGCGATACCGTTCAGCAAACCCCTCAGGGACTGTCCGCCTACGTCCAGCGGGATCGCGGGAGCAAGCTCTTTCACCAGCCCGCTGAGTACACGGCCCGGACCGATCTCCAAGAAGACGTCTACCTCCTTGGCGGCGACCGCGGCCGCATCCGCGAAGCGGACCATAGTGGTGAGCTGCCGAATGAGCAGCTGGCGGAGGTCAGTGTCGGATGTCAGCGCTTCACCCGTGACCGTGGACACCACCGTTCGAGCGAGAGGGGCGAAGCGCAGGCGGCTAAGTTGGTCGTCGAGCAGCGCCCCGGCGTCCGCCATCAAGGGCGAATGAAAGGCGTGCGAGACCGGCAACCTCACCGCGGTGATGCCCGCCTTGCTCGCTTTGCGCAAGACCGAGCCAACGGCTTCCGACGCTCCGGAGATGACCACTTGCTCGCGAGAGTTGACACCGGCGACGACCGCGCCGGTTCCATTGACCAGCTCGAGGGTCGTGACGAAGTCGGCGAGAATGCTGGCCATCGCTCCTACCCGTGGGGCGGAGCCGGTGGCCATGACCTGACCTCGTGCTCTCGCGAGGTCAACGAGTTCACGAGGGCCGAACGCGCCAGCCCAGTGGTATGCGCAAAGCTCTCCTAGGCTGTGGCCTACCGCTATGCTGGCCTCGATGCCGAGCGCATCGAGAATGGCGAGACCGGAGGTCGCCGCAACGGCGATAGCGGGCTGAGCCACTTCCGTGGCCACCGCGTCCGTGCCTGTGGGGAGGTTCGCCTGCTCGTAACGCCGCGCGACTGCGGCGAAGCGACGCCGCCACGCGCCTCCGTCCAACGAGGCTGGCGAGCCCTGCCCAGGGAAGAGGAACCCGATACTCGCTCGCTCCTCACCATGGCCCAGGAATACGCCACTGTCGCTGTCAAGGTGAACCCCGCCCCCGTTGTCCAGCAGCCGCCCTGCCTCGTCGAGCTTCTCGGCCAGCTCCCACGGTGCCGAGGCCACGACCCCGAGGCGCCATGCCGCTGTGGGAAGCTGCTCGGCAAGGGTTGCCGCGAGGTCGGGCAGATCACCTAGAGCGACGCCGGCCCTGGCTCCGACATGGCGAACTGCTGCCGACAGGTCGCTGCGCGATGGTGCGGCGAAGAAGAACACCTCGGCGTCCTGTGCGGTCGCGCTCAGCGCTCGTGTCCGTTGGTCGAGGGTGCCGCTGGGACGCGTGGCGGCTGCTGACTCGATGATCACATGCGCGTTGATGCCGCCGAAGCCGAACCCTGACACCGCAGCCGCGGGCGCCTTGTCAACAGGCCAAGGACGGGCCTCCTGGAGAACGGTGAGGAACCCACTCCCTTCTTCGACGAGAGGATGCGGTCGCTCACACCCCGTGTTAGGTGGGAGGATTCCTGTACGGACCGCCATCACCGCTTTGATGAGCCCAGCGGCGCCAGCGGCTGCTTTGGTGTGGCCGATGTTCGCCTTGATCGACCCAACGACGGCGGGCAGCGTCGCACCCTCCTCCCGCCGGAAGTCCGAGAGCGCCTGCAGCTCCACAGAGTCGCCGATCGCGGTCCCGGTCCCATGGCCCTCGATGTAGGCGATGGCGTCGATGTCCAGGCCGGCGCGTCGATAGGCTCGCTGTAGAGCCAGCTTCTGGCCCTCTACCCCCGGCCTCGTCATACCGCCCGCGCCGTCGGACGATACGCCCCAGCCGCGGATCACGGCATGGACGGGCCTGTGTTGCGCCGCGGCGTCTTGGGCCCGCATCAGGACGACCATGCCGCAACCCTCTCCGGGCCAGAAGCCGCCCGAGCGCCGGTCATAGACGCGCATGTCCTCTGCAGCTAGCGCGCCCGTCTTGGCGAAGCCCACGACCTCGAACGGGTCGATGCTGAGGTCGACGCCTCCGGCTACGGCGGCGTCGACCTCGCCGATGGCGAGCTGGCCGCAGGCGGTTGCGATGGCCAGCAACGAGGAGGAGCAGGCGCCGTCGACGGTATAGCCCCCGCCTTGAAGATCGAAGAAGTTGCAGATGCGACCGGCGATGGTGTTCGCCAGCCCGCCCGCGAGCGTGTCCTCGTCTACCGGCGCGAAGGGTGCCTTGAACGACCGCTCCATTGAGCTCAGCAGCTGGTCGACCTGCTCAGAGGTGACGCCTGCCGCCTCCATCTGCGCCCGAGCGACCCGCCGGACGTAGGGCCACCGCATTCGCAGCCCAATAGCCCGGGTGTAATCCCCTGTCAGGGTGTTGCCTACGATGACGCTGGTGGACTCCTTCGGCAGACCATCTCCATTGACGAAGCCGGCATCCTCTAGGGCATCGTTCGTCACGTCCAGCGCGAGCCAATGGGCGATGTCAGTGGTGCGAAAGGTGCTGCCGGGCACACGGAACCGGCTCCGATCGAACTCGTACCCCTCCAGGACCGCGGCTCGCCAGGCGTAGGCCTTATCCGGGGCGCCGCGATCTGGCGACCAGTAGTCCTCGGACCGCATTCGCTCTGCTGGTATCTGCCGAAAGGCGCGCCGGCGGCTGAGGACGTTCTCCCACAACTCGAACGGGGTGGATGCGCCGGGAAAGCGGCATGCAACGCCAACGATCGCAATCTCTGAACTCATGTTATGCTCCTTGAACTGACCGCGTTGTCATGTGCTTCATCGGGCGTCATGGGAGGTGATAGATGACGCTGTCGTCGTGGTAGGAACTGCTGGCGCACGGACAGGCACCGGCAGCGGGTCGGTGAGGGTGCCAGCTTGAGCGGCTCTCAGCGCGAGGTACGCTCCACGGAAGCTGCATACGATGAGCAACGCCAGGAACAGCGCGAAGATAATGTGCAGTCCCATAAGAACGCCATAGATCGCAGCGACGCTCGCGCCAAACGCGACTTGTCCCCGTATCGACATCGGAGTAGTGCCCGGATCCGGCAACATGTAAAGAGTGAAGAGCACAAAGACTACGCTCGTCATCGCCGCGAGAGCCGGGAGCGGGGAGATATCGAATACGACCCCGCGGACAAGCGCTTGAAGGCCAAACGTTCCTACCCACGCGAGTATCAGAGGAAGCTTCTTCGTAAGGAGCATGGCGAGCATCGTGCCCGGCATCACGATCAAGGCGGGCAGTGCGATATCCCACGTGCCGTGGAGATAGTGGGTGAATTGATAAGGTGGAGCGACCCCGATCGAGGGCATCAAGAACAGCGTCACGACCAGGCCGGTGTTCGACGGGTTGAGGAAGTGCCGCCTAGACCTGCCGATCGGTATCTGCAACAGTCGCTTCGACACCAAGGCGACGGCGATCGCGAAGAAGATCGGAGCGAAGCGGTCATTTGCATAGAGGAGCATGACGATCGCCAGTCCCGTGATGTGGGCGGGGAGCAAGTAGTCGATCGCTTGCTTCAGCCCGCCGCGCAAAGGGGTAGGCCGTTGCTTCGTCGTCGACTCCACAAGCTCGAGGACGATCTCGATGCCCCATGCCGTCAGTACCGCGAAGAGCAACTGGGCCCACGACTGCTCGAAACCGAGCACGCTATGGCCGACGACGTTCAAGATCGTGATCGAGGCCGCGAAGCGTCTCAACGCTCCGATCCGGGGATCCTTCGGCATCGTCTTGCGCATGGTGCTCTTCGCCAAGGTGCGGCGCTGGCTCGCAGTCATCCTGGCGGGCGAAGCAGTTTCTTGTACGGCTTCTGCTTGCGGCTTCACCTCTGGACCTCCAAATCATCGAGGGTCAGGTCGTGGCGGCCTGGACTGAGCAGAATCGTGCGAGCATGCGGAACACCGTGGAGGTCTCGCCACGAGAGCGCGACACTCAAGCGGGCATTGGGTGGAACCTCACCTAACCCGAAGTGCAATTCCGGGCTGCGCTTCCCCGCATGCCCTGATCCTCCGTCAACCTCGCTGAGCAGCCGCTCACCGTGAGGAAGCGTGACAACCGCGGTCGCGCCGATGGCGGGCACTCGCCCGGTCTCGGCTCCAGTACCGTCAATCCGCGTGTGGAAGAGGTTGAGCACGAGCGAGCTGCCGCATCTAACACATTCGTTCCTGTAGAGCACCGAGGGCTCCCATTGGTTCGCGACGATGATGTCCATGTCGCCGTCCGCGTCGACGTCCGCTGTCGCCAACCCGCGGGTGACCGCTTGCGAGAAAAGCCCGGACGCGGCTGCCATATCGACGTAATGCGTCCCGCTCCCGCGGACGAAGAAGCGGTTGGGCTCATGGCCGCTGAGGTCTGCATCCTCTCCAAGGAGAGGCCACGAACGCACGTCGTGGACGATGCGGTCATTCGCGAACGCCAGCTCGTGCATCTCTGGCCAGAGATTGACCTGTCCCTTCATATAGCCCGTGGCCACCATGATCTCCGGGTGCGTGTCGTTGTCGAAGTCCCCGAAGCGGGCGTCCCATGACCAGCCGCTTTGTGCGACCCCTGACGGACGGCTTACGTCACGGTACGCACTGAGGTCATCGCGATCGCCATGGCTAAGGAACAGGAAGTTGCTCTCGTGGAGGGCGAAGTCGCTCGTGATGTTGCTTACGAACAGGTCGAGCCTTCCGTCCCTGTTCACATCGGCGAAGTCCACCCCCATGCCCTTGAACGAGTCATGTCCGAGCACCTTTGAAGGCGGCGTGACAAAGTCGAGGTTTCCCTTTACGACGTCGAACTGGATCCTGCCCGGCGTCGACCGATTGCTCAACAGCCGGTCAGGGCCGAAGTCATTCGCGAAGTACAGCTCAGGGAGAAGATCTCCATCGAGGTCGGCCGCGCCGATGGCCAGGGTCCACCCTCCAGCCACGCCTTCGTCGAACGCGGCAACATCCTCGAACGTGACGCTCGGTGCGGGCGACGTCGTCGATCCAATCTGGCGCAGGATCCGGTTTCTCCCTCCGTTGAAGGCATCGGAGAAAGAGTCCTGCATTGACATATCCGGGTCCCGACCCGGCTCGGTGGTATCGAGGATGTCCGCCCCGTCAGGGAAATAGTTGCCCACGATGATGTCGAGCCGGCCGTCGCCATCGGCGTCGGCAAGGGCGACCGCCGTGGTAATCCACTGCTGTCCGCCCGGGACGATGTCGTTGACCACGAACCGGTCGGGCCCAAGCTCGCTGGCCCCTTCCCGTTGCAGGAACACCAAGGGTGTGCGGCCCACGTAAGTGACGACCGCGTCGAGCAGGCCATCCGAGTTCAGATCGCCAAGCGTGCAGCCGAGCGGCGCCATCTTGGACGGATCCAGGAGGTTCGCGGGTGGATCGAGGAAGAACAGCGGGAACCGTGTCGCGGTCCCAGGCGCGGGGCTGACCAGGACCTTGTCCCAGCGGGGATCGACGTGGCAGACGTCGTTGGCGACGCCGTCGCTGTCGAGGTCGCCAGCCGCTACCGCTGCACCGACGGACGACAGCCAGCCGTCGATACGCTGTAGGTTGAGACGTACCTCTCGGACGGACCGAGGGGCTAGCCCCTCTGGCTCGGCAAGCGGCAAGGCCGTGAAGCGGAACCGCGATTGTGGGGCAGGTTCGTTCCCTAGCCCATGCGCCTCGACATGGTTTGCGAGCAGAGAGATCGCGACGATGGCCAACCCAGTGACCTTCACCAGGTGGCGACGCAAGAGCGAGGCACTTAGCATGCCGAAGACAATCTCTGCGTCGTGGAACGTAGCTGCGCCCGCCATTGCTCGTAGTGATTGGGATAAGGGTCAGCTGGGACGTTGTTACTCCAGGCGTTGCGTACTTCGTCGAGAAGCGTGATCCCCAGTTGCCCCAACTCCGTATCAGAGCTCGAGCAGAGAACCTTGCTTGCCGCCGAGGTGCGGGGGGAAGGATTGCCCGCGTTCCAGCGAGTCATGGCCGCAAGTGCAACACCAAGCCGGACTTGCGGTAGTTCTGCGCCGGCCTGGTCACTGAGGCAGGCCAATCGCTCTTCGTCGACCCCGCCGGCGTATGCGGAGGCAAGCCCGACGCCGCTGAACAGATCAGCTTGCCGCGCCGGCTCGAAGGTCCGTACACGAGCGACCAACCGGTCGACGTCCGCACCTTCTACGAACCAGAGGCTACGACCCAGACCTTGGTCGAAGGCCCTGGATGCGTACGGAGATGAGAACACAGGGCGTTCCCGCTGGTCGATAGTCTGGGTCCAATCGAAGAAGCCATGATGGAATCCGTAGCCGTCTACCACTAACCATCGAAGGTGTTCGTCACATCGGGTGAGGAACCTCTCGAGGCGGGCATGGCCGCGGGGAAGGCGGGCGAACGCCCAACCCGCGCCGATATGCACCATGTAGACGTGGGGGGTTCCTGGCCCGTCGACAAAGGCCTTCCAGCGACTTCGCTGGCGGGCGCTGACATGATCGAGCAGCGTCAGGGCCATCGCCGCACCCTCAAACGCAAACCCTCGCAGCTCGCTCTCGACAAGCCCTAGGCTGGCGCTGAGTTGCTTCACTCCCCCGTCAGCAAGCGCGGCATCGTACCCATGAAGGAATGTGCTTCCAATGGTTTCGATGCGAGCCTTCACGGCGGGATCGTCCACGCGAAATCCGCGAGCATCACAGGTAATCTCGTTCAACTCGACGCCGAGCATCGCTCGCTTTACGGCAGTGCCAAGCTTTAACATGTTTGGCCTTTCTGATCGCTCTTTACGGAGAACTCGGCGCCTCAAAGACGCTCAATCATTCATCGCAAGCGCTGCTAGTTCGGAGCCGATAACATGTGCGCCCCTAGACCTCGGCTTGATGACCTTCGCTGTCATCACTGCCGCATAGCTCCATTGCTTGCCGGGAGGCCCAGGATAGGGATGACTTGAGCGCAAGAAAATGGAGATTAGGATTCAGAAAAGGTCCCAGGCTGGGTACCGTATCCTGCCCTACCCATTGACGGACGAGATTGTCCCAGTGCCGCACGAGCGTTCATGGGGTTAGCGGCAATGCCACCAACCTAGGTTCGCATGGCGTCCTGCCCTACCTGTATGGGGGATGGGCTGTGCATGCACGGGCGGTATACGCCGGCAGCTGCACTTGTGCTCGTGCGGGACAGCGCATGACCGGTGGGTGTGTCGACTGCGTCGTCCATATGACGACTGAGTCGACACACCGGGCGCTCACAGGGGATACCACGCCACGACCTTCCCGCGCTCCGCCAGCTTAGGTTGGTGGCATTGGAGTTAGCGGAGGAACGCCCCCATAAGCACCGCTGCTATCCCGCAGCCGAAGGTGACAAAGCCGCGGATCAAATATCCATGCCACAGGGGCCAGGTCTCCTCGGGCGTCGAGAACTGCAGCCTGGGCCAGGTCACGAGGGTCCCGAAGATGGTGTTGCCCGCCATGATCAGAAGTGCGGTGGTCTTCGCGGCGAGCAGTGCCCAAGCCGTGGTAGTTGCCGGAGGCCGCAGGAACACGAGCGCCAACCCAGACACCAACATCGACGAAATGGCGGTATAAACCCAGGGTGCAATCCTTCGCCCCTCCGTTACGAGGAACTCGAGGGGAAACTCCTGTCGCGCATACATGCTGCGCAGGGTGGGCCACACGATGAAGCAATTCGTGAACACGGTGCCAACCCATGATATGCCAGCGATAACATGGATTACGAGCGCAAGCTGCTCCAACGCGGTTATCCTACCAAAGTCGCTAAATCGGCCAGTCTACCCCAAATGTGCTTTGCCGCTGCGTGAACAAGCGCAACTCCTCCGTGTCCGAAACCGCTAGCCGGTCCGGGCCGTCCGGAGCGCCACGCGGGCTCGGGTCCGAGGGCGCAGCCATCACTGGTGGTCCGTCGCCTGAGTTCCTTTTGCGATGGATTAATGAAGGAAAGCCCCCATGAGGGCTGCTGCCATCCCGCAAGACAAGGTAACGAAGCCGCGGATCCCGTACCCACGCCACAGGGGCCAAGTCTCCTCGGACGTCGAGAACTGCAGCTTGGGCCATGTCACTAATGTCCCATAGATGATGTTGCTCGCCATAATCAGAAGTGCGGTGGTCTTCGCGGCGAGCAGTACCCAAGCCGTGGTAGTTGCCGGAGGCCGCAGGAACGCAAGCGCCAACCCAGACACCAACATCGACGGAATAGCAAAATACACCAAGGGTGCAATCCTTCGCCCCTGCAACACGACAAACTCGAGAGGAAACTCCTGTCGTGCATACGTGCCGCGAAGGGTGGGCCAAACGATAAAGATATTAGCGAAAATAGTGCCCACCCATAGTGTGCCGACGATGACATGGACTACAAGCGCGAACTGTTCCACCTGGTCACCTTACCAAGTCAATGATCTGTCGGGAAGGCGTGCTCCCTACTAAGCTAAGGTGCCTGTGTCGCACGTCGGCCCCCGCTTTGCGAGGAGCTCGAGCCCATGGCGGTCGCCGTCGCTGCCGTGGAGTCGATCTCACTGGAGCGAAGAGGACGATCGCCGCTCTTCGCGGTCGCGCTGCGCCGGCTGCCTTCGCGATCGGTGTTGTCGCCGCAATCACCTTCGCCGTCCTGTTCCTCATGGCCAGGTCGCTCCTCGTGCCGGTGATGGCGCTCATGCGGGGCACGTTGAGCCTAACGGATGTTCGGCGCGATGGTGGGAGTCACCGTCCACCGTCCCACCTACGCGGGTTCATCGCGACCGGCGCGCTCGACCTGAAGACCTGATCCTGAATGTTCCGCCCCGTGCGAGCAGCGCCGCGCCTCTGAGCTGAGCTAGCCGCGGGTCACTGACGTAGCGCGGCTTCGCGGTCGGTATGAGCACGGTTCTTTGGGAGTCGCCGGGAGGCTTCGAGCGCGTCCCAGCCCGGCCCGCCTGCCGAAAGTCGCGAAGGATCACCGAAGACACGGCCGGACCTGATCTGAGCTCTAAGGTTACGCCCGAGCACCGCACTCGCGGCACCGACGCCACCGGTCATCACGCCCACCACCCCGTGACCCCAGGGCGTGCTATGGCCGGTCAGGTAGAGGCCGCGGATTGAAGTCCGAGGACCGGGACGTCTAGGACCGATCTGATCGGGCGCGTGCTCGAGGCCATAGCATGCGCCGCCCGAAGAGAGCGTATAGCGCTCCTGGGTCATCGGCGTTGCGCCCTCTTTCCAGACAATATGCTCCTCGAGTCCCGGGATGACCTCGCTGGCGCGCTCGATCAGCCGGTCAGTGATTTCGTTCTTGATCGAACGGTAATCAGGCTTGCGGCGGTAGCGCTCCCCGGTTGCTGGTCCTTGCGTAACGTTCCAGAAGCGGTAGTGCGGCGGCACGACGGTCATGATCTCCAGGGTCGACTGCCCTGGCGGGGCGATGTGCGAGCTGAAGGGGTCTTTGACCGACGCCGAGGTGATGTAGGCGAAGAGCTGGTCGGGAAGGTCGCCCGCATAGCAATACTGGTACTGCGCTTCCGTGTCGAGGTTCGGATGGCACCAGTAGTTCGTGTTCGGAAGGCGGTCGGCCAGATCGATGTCCAGCGCTAAGTAGACGCAGTGTAATGGCAACGCCATGCGGTAACGCTCGGTCCGCGCGATGGCCTTCGCTCGAACATGCTCCTGGCCAATTAGCTCCAGGTAGGTGCGCTTGATGTCGGCGTTGGAGACGACCACTGGGACGGCCAGCGACTCGCCGTCGCGCAGCGTAACCCCTGTGACGCGACCTGCGTCGATGGTGATGCGCTCGACCCTGGTCCCCGTGCGGACTTGGCCGCCGTGGCTGGAGATGACATCTATCAGGTGGGCGGCGAGGACCTGGCCGCCCCCGCGTGGATAGTAGGCGCCCCCATTGATGTAGTGGTGCAAGAGGCCGGCGTGCATCGAGATGGCCGCGCGCGAGGGCGGGGCCGAGTGGTCCAGAGACTGAGCGCTGATCACCGCGCGTGGGCCAGGGCCGAGCGCACAGAACGAGTAGAGCTCCGCGACCGAGCGAAAGCTCCAGCGTGCAGCGGTCCGTGCCTTCATGCCAAAGGGCAGCAGAGACACCGTGGTGGTCGGCCGGTCGGTCCGTTCGAGTTCATGCCCGACCTTTGCGAGGATACCGACGCACTTGCGCAGCCCCGCCTCCTCTTCGGGGAAGGCGTCGATCAGGCGTTCCAAGTAGCGATCCCAGCCACACGGAACCCGGAACGTGAAGTCCGGAAACACCAGAGTGTCGAAGCCGTCGGCGTCCATCTCCAGGAACTCAATCTTGCCGTCCAGGCCGACGCCTCGCAGTATGCTCGGGATAGCGCCGCCAGGCTGGCAGTCGCCGAGGTAGTGAACACCGACGTCGAACTCGAACTGCCGTTTTCTACGGAAGACATGACTGCAGCCGCCTGCGACGTCGTACTGCTCTAGGACAAGCGTCCGAACTCCGTTAGTGGTCAGGTACGCTGCAGTTGTCAGCCCACCCAGCCCGGCCCCGATCACGATCGCATCCCACTGTGGCTCTCGGGAAGACCGCGCCACTTGTAACCGCCGCATGCCAGAACCTTTCTGATTGCTGCGTCATTGAGCTGCTCGCGCGACCTTTTAAGGAACACCGGGGTCTTCGTTCCTCCCCACTGCGCATTCCGCGAAGAGGCTCAGCCTATGACGGATACAAGCCCGTAGGAATGGAGCCTAGGATGCAAAAAGGTTCCAGGAAGGGGTACCGTATCGCCCACTGTTCGACTGAGTCGCTCTATGCGACCCGTCGACACACTCCGCATCTGGCGGGCGTGTGGCTCGACGGAGAGGCGTCCCGTCCCCCCGGCCTGATGCTCAACTCAAGGTTCTCGTCGTCCCTCGCGCAAAGTCTCCATACTGGGAACGCCAGCGACGACGGGAGCGAAGGTGGGAACCTACGAGGCCACGTACCGGCGCAGCTTGGAAGACCCGGAGGGGTTCTGGGAGGAGGCGGCGCGTGGGATCGAGTGGATCAGACCGCCGGAGCGGGTGCTCGACGATTCGAGGGCGCCGTTGCACCGGTGGTTCGCCGGGGGTGAGCTGAACACCTGCGCGAACGCGTTGGACCGGCATGTCGCGGCGGGGCGGGGCGATCAGGTCGCGCTCGTCTACGACTCTCCGGTGACCGGCACGGTCGAGCGGTACACCTACGCGCAGCTGACCGACCTGGTCTCGGCGTTCGCGGGCGCGCTGGCCGCCGAAGGGGTCGGCAGGGGCGACCGCGTGATCATCTATATGCCGATGGTCCCGCGGGCGGTCATCGCGATGCTGGCCTGCGCCCGGATCGGCGCGGTCCACTCGGTGGTGTTCGGGGGATTTGCGGCTAGAGAGCTGGCGACCCGTATCGACGACGCGAAACCCAAGGTCGTCGTGTACGGCGCCTGCGGGATCGAGGTGACGCGGGTTGTCGAGTACGGGCCCCTGCTCAACCGGGCGCTGGAGTTGGCCACGCACAAGCCTGACCGTGTGATCGTCGCCCAGCGGCCACAAGCGCGGGCGGAGATGGTCTCAGGGCGTGACGTCGACTGGGACGAGGCGGTCGCCGCCGCCCAGCCGGCCGCGTGCGTGCCGGTCGCGGCGACCGATCCGCTGTACGTCCTGTACACCTCGGGGACCACGGCCCAACCGAAAGGCGTGGTACGCGACAACGGCGGCCACGCGGTGGCGCTGCGCTGGTCGATGCCCAACATCTTCGACACTGGGCCCGGCGAGGTCTTCTGGGCGGCCTCGGATGTCGGGTGGGTCGTGGGCCACTCCTATATCGTCTATGCGCCGCTGCTCGCCGGGTGCACGACGATCCTCTACGAGGGCAAGCCGGTCGGCACCCCCGATCCTGGCGCGTTCTGGCGTGTCGTCGCGCAGCACGGCGTAAAGACGCTGTTCACCGCGCCGACCGCGTTCCGCGCGATCAAGCGTGAGGACCCGAAGGGCGAGCACCTCGCGCGCTACGACCTGTCGAGGTTCGCGTACCTGTTCCTCGCCGGCGAGCGCCTGGACCCCGACACCTACCACTGGGCGTCGGACCTGCTGCGAGTGCCGGTGATCGACCACTGGTGGCAAACCGAGACGGGCTGGCCGATGGTCGCGAACTGTATGGGCATCGAGCAGCTCGCCATCAAGCCGGGGTCGCCAACCAAGCCGGTGCCAGGCTGGGACGTGCGGGTACTCACCCCTGGTGGGGACGAGGCAGCGCCGGATGTCGACGGCGCCGTGGTGGTCAAGCTCCCCCTGCCGCCCGGGTCGCTGCCGACCTTGTGGCAGGCGGACGACCGTTTCGTCGCGTCCTATCTCACCGCCTTCCAGGGCTACTACCTCACCGGTGACGGCGGGCACGTAGACGAGGACGGCTACTTGTTCATCATGGGCCGCACCGACGACGTCATCAACGTCGCGGGCCATCGCCTGTCGACCGGGGCGCTCGAAGAAGTCATCGCTGGTCACAGCGACGTCGCCGAGTGCGCGGTGATCGGCGTCGCCGACGCGCTCAAGGGCCAGGTGCCGGTCGGCTTCGTGGTGCTCAAGGCTGGCGCCGACCGCGACAACGACGAGCTGTGCGAAGAGCTGGTCCAGATGGTGCGCGACCAGGTCGGGCCGATCGCCGTGTTCAAGCAGTGCCACGTCGTCGCCCGGCTACCGAAGACCCGGTCGGGGAAGATCCTCCGCCGCACCATGCGCCACATCGCCGACGGGGAGGAGTACACCGTCCCGGCCACGATCGACGACCCCGCGATCCTGGACGAGATCAAGGCCTCGCTGGCCCCGCAGTCGTAGTTGTGTGGCGGATCCGCGCCATATATGGCGCGGATCCCGCACATACTGGGGCCATGAAGTGGACCGCGAGCGATGTTGGCGACCTTTCGGGGCGGGTCGTGCTGGTGACCGGGGGCAACAGCGGGATCGGCTTGGAGGCCGTGCGCGTGCTGGCGGGTCATGGCGCGCGTGTGGTCCTCGCGTGCCGTGACACGGCCAAGGGCGAGGCGGCCGCGCGTGGCCTGCCCGGTGTCGACGTGCGGGAGCTGGATCTCGCGGACCTGGCATCCGTGACGGAAGCCGCACAGAGCTTCGCGAAGGCACATGACCGCCTTGACGTGCTCGTGAACAACGCGGGGGTCATGGCGACGCCGTACCGTCAGACGCTCGACGGGTTCGAGCTGCAGTTCGGCACGAACCACCTCGGTCACTTCGCGCTGACGGGAGAGCTCTTGCCGGCCTTGCTCGCGGCGCGCGCGCCTCGCGTGGTCACGGTCTCCAGCGGCGCGCATCGCATGGGAGGCATCGACTTCGACAACCTCGACGGGAGCCGCGGGTACCACAAGTGGCGCGCCTACGCGCAGAGCAAGCTGGCGAACCTGCTGTTCACGTCCGAGCTGCAACGCCGGGCGAGCGCCGCCGGCACCGGCCTCATCGCGGTGGCCGCGCACCCTGGCTACGCGGCGACCAACCTGCAGCAGGCGGGACCGCGGATGGCGGGCTCGAAGGTGGGGGAGTGGCTCAGCGGGCTCGGCAACCTCGTGTTCGCCCAGAGCGCCGCGGCGGGAGCGCTGCCCACGCTGTACGCGGCGACTGCGCCTGACGTTGACGGCGGCGACTACATCGGCCCCGACGGGCTCGGCGAGATGCGCGGCCATCCCAAGAAGGTCGGGACTACGCCCGCCGCACGGGACGCAGAGGTCGCCGCCCGCCTGTGGGCGGTGTCGGAGCAGCTCACCGGCGTGCGGTACTCGTGGCCGCGGACCGGGCGCTGAAGGTCACGGACCTGCCCACCTTGGGCAACCTCCTACGAGGGGACCCGAGCCGGTGGGCCGCGCTGAAGGCTGCCGTCGCGAACATCCCGGCGACGGCGGGCTGGCAGCGCGTGCTCACCGCCCAGGGATACGACCTCGTGCGGCATGGCGACGGTGGGTTCCTGGTCCGCTATCGCGGCGCTCCCGTCGCGGTTGCCCACCCGAAGGGCGACTCGATGGACTTCGGGCGGTTGGACGCCGAAGGCCGCCCTCCTGAGGGCGTGCTGATCAACGATGCGCGCGCCAGCGGGGCTGGATACGGGCTGCTCGTCAATGGCTCTGGTCTCAGGCTCTACGACGCCACGCCGACCCACGGCCCGGCGACGGCCCCCTTCCTCGAGCTGGATGCCACGGCCCTCAAGGGAGACGACCGGCCGTTCCTCGGGCTTCTCGGCCCCGCGTATCTCGCCGAGGGCGGTCTCCAACAGCTTCAGGACGAGGCCCGCACCTTCGGCGCCGACCTGCGAAGACGTCTCGACGACCGGGTGAGGCAATCGGTGCTGCCAACGCTGGCCAGAGCGCTCGGGCGATGGGCGACGGCGCAAGGGCAGGACCTCGGTGACGACGTGGTGCGCGAGGAGCTCCGCCGGGGTGCGCTCACCCTGGTCTTCAGGGCGCTGTTCCTCCTCTACGCCGAGAGCGCCGGGCACCTTCCTATGCACCTCTCAGCCCTCGTTCAAGAGGCCGCCGACACCGCGACCGGCCTGGATCCGACGAGGTCCACGGTGCTTTGGGACGGCTTCGTACGGCTGGCGCGAGCGATGCGAAGTGGGTCCGAAGGCGTGACGGTCCTCGAATCGATGAAGCTAACGGACTCCGACTTCGGCCAGGTGCTCATCGGTCTTGGGCACGACCCGGAGACCGGGACCGGCGTGGATTACTCGACGCTGGAGATCGGGCATCTTGGTCATATCTACGAGGGTCTCCTGTCGCTCCAACTCTCGGTGGCGGATACGGCACTGCGCTACGACTCGAGGACCGACCGCTACGTCGCTGCCGCCGAGGGCGAGCCGCCCGATGTCGAGGCAGGTGATCTGCTCTGGCTGACTCACCGGGGAGGACGCAAGACCGCGGGCGCCTACTACACCCGCGCCGAGCTCGTCCGACACCTCGTGCGACACACCGTGGTCCCCGCGTTCACCCGCCATCTGGACGTCGTGCGCAGCAGGGCACAAAGCGACCCCTCCACGGCCGCGCGCGCCCTGTTCGAGTTCTCCGTGCTCGACCCCGCCTGTGGCAGCGCGCACTTCCTCGTCCAGGTGGCGAGCGAGCTCGCCGACCTCGTCGTGTCGTTTCTCGCGCAGACCCCGCTCCCTCAGGTCCGCCACGCCCTGTCGAGCATGGCGGCTGCCGGGGCGTCTGGAGGAGTGGTGGTCGAGGACATCGCGCTGCTTCGCCGGCTCGTCCTCGAACGATGTGTGTACGGCGTCGATCTCAGCCCGATGGGCGCCGAGATCGCGAAGCTGTCGCTCTGGCTTGCCGCATTCGTGCCTGGGCTGCCGCTCGCGTACCTCGACCGCAACATCCAGGTCGGCAACTCGCTCCTCGGGATCGTCGATCCCGAGGAAGCGGTCGCGATGGCCGCCGATGCACCGCGGCTCACCGGGGAGCACCACGCCTTCCACTGGCCGCTCGCGTTCCCCCAGGTCTTCCACCGCCCCAACCCCGGCTTCGACGCGGTGGTCGGCAACCCGCCCTGGGAGGAGGTCACGGTCGAGGCGCAATCGTTCTACGCGCTGCACCGGCCCGGCATCCGCAGAGGGTTACCCGAGGTGGAGCGGGACGGGGCCGTCGCCCAGCTCATCGCAGAGCGGCCCGACCTGCCGGAAAAGCTGGCTGCCGAGCGCGAGCAGGTCGCCGTCCAGAGGAGGTATCTGGCTGCATCCGAGTACCCTGCGATGCCCGGGGACCCCGACCTGTCCAAGTACTTCTGCCAGCGGTACCGGGCGCTCCTTCGCGACGGTGGCGCGCTCGGCGTCGTGCTGCCCCGGACGACGTTCGTCAACC
>Ga0187893_10004684_pt1 | contig 25681 bp, 23 predicted proteins | sample MA1701074metaG_FD_139574 | JGI IMG/M metagenome (GOLD analysis project Ga0187893, IMG submission 139574) | White microbial mat communities from a basaltic lava cave in the Kipuka Kanohina Cave System on the Island of Hawaii, USA - MA170107-4 metaG ... | reverse complement strand
TTGCTTTCATCTTGATGTCTGTTGTTGGTTATTCCCCGCTCCTTCGCTTCGCGAAGGGGCGGGCCAGCAGACACCAAAAAGTCTTACTTAACCAGTGGTCCGAATTTTGGGGGGAAGCTCAGTGTCGGATCAGGACTACAATGGACTGCGCAAGGAGATGGAACGAGCCACGCGCTTCGGTGAGCTGAAGAATTGACCCTCAGACGTCTCCCGCGTTTTCGCGATTCATCGACATCGATCAGCGAGGCGGCAAACGACAAACGCACCGGGTGTTCATTTGCATTGCCCTTAACGCGTTTCGAGCAGGAGCGGTCAGCACATGCCTGGCTAGTCAAGAAAAGCGCACGAGCTGTGGCCCGTGCGCATGGATGGTTTAGGCATCGCTTAGGGCGTAACACTCTCCGTCAGGGCGAAGTTCAGACGAACGTGTGTGAGCAGCGTGCCTGTATTATTCGCATCCAGGCTCACAACCCAAAGGTTGTTGTAACCGTTGACCCGGCCGACCGCATTCTTCGGAAATCGCAACGGGTCGCTCGTGTCGATGCCCAGGCTTTGCATGATTGGATACAGGCTCGCACTGTGGCCGGCCACGACGATGCCGCTGCCCAGCGGCAACGAGCGAAGATGGTCCACCACCAGCGGATAGAAGTTGTGGGCGACCTCGTAGCCTCTCTGGCATTCGGTGACGAAGGCCGGGATTTGCTGGACCCCGTCGCCAGGATTCAGATCGACATCCGCGCCATCCGGAATTCCGTCGCCATTGACGTCGCGGTCCAGTCCCGCCGCGTGGGCGATGGGTTGCACGGTTTCCAATGTGCGCACCTTGTGGGTCGCCAGCACGTGGGTGATGCCCGGCAAAAGCCCCTGGTTCTTGAACAACTGGGCCAGAAGTCTTGCCCGTTCTGCGCCCAGCGGATTGAGCACCTCGGTGCAGCAATCCTCCCGCACTCCCTCATTCTTGAATGGTTTACAATCCGGCGCGTAAACCTTGCCGTTCTTGCCTCGCGGGAAAAGCGCGACTTGGTCTTCCGCGTGGCGGACGAAGTAGATGGTTTTGGTCGTTTGGCCGACGGCGGTTTCGATCAGGAGAGTCATCGCGCAGGCGAACACCGTCAGGAGCATTGGTTTTTTCATAATTACGGTTGGTTGTGAGCGGCGTGATTGCCCCTCGCTCACTCCAAAGGGACAAATCGCTAATTGTTACATGATTCTTCAAAGAAGGTTGTTCACCACGGATGGATACGGATGAACACGGATGAACACGGATAAGACTGTCCGGCAACGGTTATTTTCCGAGTGAAGCGGCTTCCGGCGCAGTTCTTCCCATCCGTGTCTATCTGTGTTCATCCGTGGTTCAACTGTTTTTCCAGGCTTAACGACTTTCCGTGTCACGGAATCGCCAGGACCGCCACTCGGACGGAACTCTCACTGCCTCGAGTTTCTCCCCAAAAATGGATGTGTAACATCCGCACGAATTTCCCTTTGTATCCACTGACAACAAAAGTCGATGCCATAAGACCAGCCACTCGAATCAGCGCAACCAATCGAAGAATGAAAATGAAAACCGAATGCCGCGTTCCGCGTGCGGCAGCCGTCCTCGCGGCCCCGCGGGAAAAATGAAAAACACGCCGATCCACGAAAGTTATGAAAAAACAAAACCATATACTCCTACTGCTCCTCATCATGGGCGCCTGGCCCGGAGCCGGCACCGCTCAGGCGGCCTCGCCCGGCGCGGTGGTGGCGTGGGGATACAACAACGTCGGCCAAACGACGGTGCCCGAGGCGGCACGCAGCGGGGTGGCGGCGATTGCGGCGAGATATTTCCATACCGTGGCCTTGAAGGCCGATGGAAGCGTTCTGGCGTGGGGACGGAACAGATACGGCCAGACGACCGTGCCCATCACGGCGCAGAGTGGAGTAACGGCGGTTGCGGCGGGCGGTCTCCACACCGTGGCCTTGAAGGACGACGGCAGTGTGGTGGCATGGGGAAATAACGATTACGGCCAAACCACCGTACCCGCCGAGGCGCAGAGCGGAGTGACGGCCATCGCGGCAGGCGGGAGGTTGGGCAGTGACCACACCGTGGCCTTGAAGAATGACGGAAGTGTTCTGGGGTGGGGATACAACTACTACGGCCAAACGACTGTGCCCGTCACGGCGCGGAGTGATGTGAAAGCCATCGCGGCCGGAGAACATCACACCGTGGCCTTGAAAAATGACGGGAGCGTGGTGGCGTGGGGAAGGAACAATTACGGCCAAACGACAGTGCCCGAGGCGGCCCAGAGCGGCGTGACGGCCATCGCGGCGGGAAGTGCTCACACCGTGGCCCTGAAGACCGACGGAAGCGTAGTCGCGTGGGGAGACAACGCGCTCGGCCAGACGACGGTGCCGACGGCGGCGCAGAGCGGCGTGACGGCTATAGCGGCGGGAACTGCGCACACCGTGGCCCTGAAGACCGACGGGAGCGTGGTGGCGTGGGGCTGGAACGGTTACGGCCAGGCGACCGTGCCCGCAGGTCTGAGCGGCGTGCTGGCCATAGCGGCGGGAGAGCTTCATACCGTGGCAATCGTCATCCCGATTGCCACCACCATTACGACTCCGCCCATGGGCCAGACGGTACACGTCGGGCAGAGCGCGAGCTTCACGATGGCAGCCACGGGTTCCGCTCCGTTTAGTTACCAGTGGCACAAGGACGGAACCAATCTGAGCGGGGTGGAGGGCGCGACCTTCCGCTTGTCTCACGCGTGGTTCAGCGACGCGGGCACTTACACGGTGGTGGTGAGCAACTTCCTCGGCAGTGTAACCAGCGTGCCTCCGGCAACCTTGACGGTGAACGCGGCCCTTCCTGGCTCGGTCGTGGCTTGGGGTGACGACCGTTCCGGCCAATCAACCGTCCTCATCGCGGCGCAGAGCGGCGTGATAGCGATTGCGGCGGGAGGGGGGCACACCGTGGCCTTGAAGTATGACGGGAGCGTGCTGGCGTGGGGATGGAACATGTACGGCCAGACGACCGTGCCCGTGGCGGCGCAGAGCGGGGTAACGGCCATTGCCGCGGGATTTGCTCACACCGTGGCCTTGAAGACCAACGGGAGCGTGGTGGCGTGGGGATGGAACATGTACGGCCAAACGACCGTGCCCGTGACGGCGCAGAGCGGGGTGGTGGCCATTGCGGCGGGATTTGCTCACACCGTGGCGTTAAAGAGCGATGGGAGCGTGGTGGCGTGGGAAGAATACTGTTGTGGCGTAACCACCGTGCCCGTTGCAGCTCAAAGCGGAGTCATGGCCATTGCGGCGGGACGTTTTCACACTCTGGCCTTGAAGAGCGACGGCTCGGTCCTCGCGTGGGGACACCCCTTCAGCGGCCAAACGACGGTGCCCTTGGCGGCGCAGAGCGAAGTGAGGGCGATTGCGGCAGGGGAAAATTTCACTGTGGCCTTGAAGACTGACGGGAGCGTGGTGGTGTGGGGATCCAATCGCGATGATGATGGAAACGTCACCGGGCAAACGGATGTGCCTGTCGCCGCCCAGAGTGGAGTGGTGGCGATTGCGGCGGGAGGTTATCACGCCGTGGCGCTCCTCGGCACGCCAGTGTCCCTGGAGGTAAGGCGCAGCGGCAATGAACTGATCCTCTCCTGGCCCGCAGATGCAGTCGGGTTCACCGTGCAATCCACGCTCGATTTAACTCCCCCCGTGACCTGGATGGATTCCGCCCGTGTACCCGCGGTGATCGGCGGACAACTCACCGTCACGAACACCCTTTCCGGCAGCGCCCAATTTTATCGGCTGAAGAAACTGTAGCCCGCCGCCAACCAGCCACTCGAATCAACGCCACCAATCTCTCTGCCCCGAACCCTTGGACGCCGCTAGTCACCACCAACGTGCCCGTTATGCCCTTCGACTACGTGGACTTCGACGTCAAGCTTTCCGAGAGGCCACAGAAATTCTACCGCGTCCGCCAGCCCTGAACCTCGTAGCAGCCGACATCAGGAGGCTCTGATCAACTCGGAACGCGATTTCAAGACTCGTAGGAGACGAGGACTGCAATTCGCGGAGCGAACGTCTCCTCAGCTGGGCAACAAATCAGTGGCGGGCTTGGGAATCCAAACGAGTCTCACTTTCCTCGGAAAAATCAGAGCCTCCTCACGTCGGCTCCTACTATTACAGTTGGCTCTCAACTCTTGCGTTTCCAATAATCCGGCAGACCCAGCTTCGTCTCGATGAGGATTTCGCGGATGGCCCACCGGGCCTGCGCCGGGATCTTCTCGAACTCGGGCGTGATGTCCTGGCTGTTGAGGATGTCCCAAAGCCGTTGGTAAATCTGCGCCTTCACCGGCTCGGGCAAACTGTCGAACGCCTCGGAATAAATCAGGTAGCTGCAGGGATGCTTGAACAGGCGCGTTTGCAGATCGAACTGGCGCAGTGACCTGCCTTGCTTGTCTTTGGGCCCCTGTGCGCTGAAACGCCGGGCGAAGTCCGATGAGCCCTGGACGGGCGCGGTTAACGGCGCTTCCTCGCTGAACAAGAGGTAACGGAGAAATGAGTCCGTGATGTTCTTGAGGTATTTGAGGTGGCCGTATTGCTGGAGGGCGATGGTTGCCTCGTAGTTCAGGCGCGTCAGGAAATTGTGCATGTGGGTCTGGTGCTCCAGCACCATGAGCGCGACGATGTCGCTGCCGGGCGCGGGATAACCTGAAGCATCAAGGAAGTTTTTAAGGTCCGTTTGGTTGCCAAGATAATTCGGCTCTTTCTCGTTGCGCGCGAATGCCGCCGACCCGAAGAGATTGCCGCGATGCGCCTGATCGCCGTGCTTGCCGGTCACATACCAGCCGCCCCAGCGCTCGGCGAACGGCGTGCGATGGTTCACCTGCGACGTTCCGCTGCTCAAGTCCACCACTCCGCTTTCGTCCGTCGCGAAGGACCGCACCAGATGTCCGGGCACGCCCATGCTTTTGGCTGAGGCATGACATTCCAGGCATTGATCGTTGCGGGCGAACTTCGGCCGTTCGACCTTCCTTTGGTCAAGGGTATAGAAGACGCCGCCGAGTTTCGGGTCCGCGGCTGATATTTCCAGCAGGGGCGCGCCGGGAATGAACCCGACGTACACATCGTCATTGAAGAAAAGCGCGCGGGGGGTTTTCGGTGTAATGCGCTCTCGCTGGAAGGAAGTTTTGGAGAACACCAGCATCTGCGAATTTGTCTGGATGTTAAGGATCCGCAACAGAGCCGGAAGGTAGCCATGTTGCTCGTCATAGGCCAGCGTGGCCGCGCCCCGATCCAGGCGCTCCTGCAACCGCGCGATAGGGCTGGCGTCTTTCGCCTTGCTGTAGTTGATGGTTTCCTCGTCAAACGGCATTAAGTGTGTGGCGCCCTGGAAGTCATCTGCGACTGCCGCTGCTGCCACCAACGCGAACAGCCCAAGTGAAATGGCCACGGCTTGCATTCGTTGAATGGTGTCCGCGAAGTTCGCTGAGTTCATACGCCGTTTGACCTGTAACTTAACCAGCCAGCAAGCCGGAGGCTGAGCAATTCTTGGCAAATATTAGCCATCTTGCCAACCCTGGCTTTGACAGAGGCAAAGGTTTTCTGAACGAACGAGTCTCATTGAGAATGGACGGCAGAGGCCACACGGGATACAACCATCTCACACCAGATGAAATTGTGCCGCTTTCAAACGGGTTCCGCCCGGCCACGCGTGGGGCTGGTGCGTGAGGATGGGAACATTCTTGATCTTTCCGCCGAAGGGATTGACCGGCTTACGAGCTTGTTCGAGTTCGAAGGGTTGGCCGCGCAACTTGGCGCTCTGGCCAATGCAAACCTGCCGAAGTTCGCTCTTGCCGACGTAAAATTGCTCGCTCCCGTCGAACAACAGGAGGTGTGGGCGGTGGGCGTTACGTACCTGCGCAGCAAGAAGGCACGGATGGAGGAGAGCGATTTTAGCGCGACGGCCTACGACAAGGTTTATGATGCGCCGCGGCCCGAGCTGTTCTTCAAGTCAATGCCCGAAAAAGTCGCTGGCCCGGGCGAACCGGTCGGCATCAGGAAAGACGCAACGTGGAACGTGCCCGAGCCTGAGCTGGCGTTCGTCATCAACTCGCGCGGACACATCGTCGGCTACACGATTGGCAACGACATGAGTTCGCGCGACATCGAGGGCGAGAACCTGCTTTATCTGCCGCAAGCGAAGATTTACGAGCGCTCGTGCGCGCTCGGACCGTTTGTAACCGTCACCACCAGCGAGGCCGAGGCGCGGATGTGGAAGATTGAATTGGAGATTCAACGCGCGGGCAAGGCGGTGTTCAAAGGCGAAACATCGGTAGGGCAAATCAAGCGGACGTTCGCAGAACTGGTGGAGTACCTGTTCCGCAGCCAGAAGTTTCCGCACGGGGCAGTGCTGCTGACGGGCACCGGCATTGTCCCGCCGGACGGATTTACTCTGGCGGCGGGCGATGTCGTAAGGATTGGGATAAGCGGTGTGGGTGTGTTGGAGAATCCAGTGGCCATCGTCTGAACCGGCGTGCCTCGCGCCCGCGCCGCCGACTACTTCGATTCCACGGCGTATTCCACCGTGATGCGCGCGGAGAAAATCAACTCACCGAAGGGCGAGCCGAATTCTTCCGCCGCTCCCTGGGCAGGAATGGAGGTAGTTTTGTCGAGGCCGGAACCACGGGAGTACGTGAGATCATACGCACGCCTGTCCGGCTGCACGGGTGTTACGGTCGCCTCGGAGAACCGCTTCGCCGTGAGTTTCACACCCAGCTTGTCCTCGAACATTTTCCTCCGTTCACCGGCGTTGTCGCAAGCCTGGCTCTGCGCCCGTGCCTTGAGCGCCTCTTTGTTCGAGTGCTCGAAATCGATGCCGAGGAAATGCACTTCGGGCCAGCGATCCACCGCATTGGCAACCGTCTGAAACTCCTTTTCGTCGCGGACGGTGATCTTTAGAAAGTTGTCCACACGATGGCTCTTGGCCTTTTCGGCGAAGATGCCGTACTTCTGGGTGGAGGAGAAACGGGCGGCCTGAATCTGGTTGGTGCCAAAACCGTTCTCCTTGAGGAACGACGCGACCCGACCACGCGCCTCGTGATTCAGGCGAAGCGATTCCTGCAATGACTTGCTCTCGGTGCTGATCTTGAGCGTCACCACCGCGCGATCCGCAGGGACCTTGACCTCGCTTTCGCCGACGATACTGACGAGCTTGGGGAGGCCGGACAAGTACGCGGTCAGGTTCTCAGGCGTTCCTTTGAGTTCGGTTTCCGCCGCGACAGCGGCAGCGGCCATCAGGGGCAATGCAAGAGCGGCAAATCTCATGGGTCTCCTTTCGGTAATCGCATGCAGAGCAGTCATGCGATGCGATCCGTAACGCGGACGCCGGACCGACGCCAGACTATTTCTGTAAAACAACCTTCTCCAGGTCAGGCACGGTCATGTAGCCGGAGTGGTCCTTGGTTTCGTCGCGGATTCTCTTCACTTGCTCGGCCTTGACCGGCGGCGCCTTGTTTCCCCACGTATTCCGGATGTAAGTCAGAACATCAGCGATTTCCTGATCGGTCAGGGTGTCCTTCCACCCCAGCATGGCGACCGCGCCATATTCCTTGCCCAAAACGTTGATGGGGCCGCTCAGGCCGTGAAGCACGATGCGAATGATGCGGCTGGGGTCCTTTTCCAGGACCCACTCAGAGCGGACCAGAGGCGGAGCGTTTTGCGCGACGCTGCCGTTGCCATCGTTCTGATGGCAGGCCACACACGTGGGCTTGTTGTAAACCCGGAAGCCTCTCGCGATCAGTTCCTGTTCTTCGCTCTTGGGCTGGAGTCCTTCGATTTGAGTCCAATTTAAGTAAGGCCCATGCACCCGCGCATCCAACTGACCACCGTGCTCGACGATGTGCATGTTGCCCCAATAGACCAGCGCGCCGAGCAGAGCGACGAGGAGAACGGGCACCGAATTGCGCGAAACGACCGGTTCGTCACCGACTTCCTTCACGGCCACGGAGGAAGCTTTCGCCTGCTCCGCCGGTTTCCCGATGGGAGCGCTTTGCTGTGACGGATTCTGTTTATGCGGTTTCTTCATGGCGCGGGAGCCGGTGCGGGCGGAGTCGCTTTCACCGGCGGCGCGGGAACAGGAGCTTCGGCCAAAGGCGCATCAGCTTTAAGGCTCATCAAGTAGGCCAGTAAAGCCTCGGCTTCAGGCCTCGGCGTGATCTCGTAGCCCGGCTCGGCATTCGCCGGCAGCGCGCCGAGCCCCGGCTTCTCGCCTTCGATGAGCTTGCGCTTGTTAAAGAGGTAGCGATACGGCGGCATCATCGACTTGGGCATGGTCGATTGCGGCGCGTAGAGATGCTGCAAGACAAGCGCGGCCGGAACAGCGCGCGCGCCGTAATTCGCGAGATCGGGCCCGACGCGCAGGCTGCCCAGTTGCACCGGGTAATCGTAGAGATAATCCTGCGTCACGGTGGCGCGTTTGCCCCAGCCGCGCGCGATGTCTGGGCCGAGCGTGGCGAGCACCGCCTGCGCTTTGGCTTCCCCATTGGTCAACTGAGCGGCCATGCTGGACGCCTCGGTCATGGTCAAGCTGCCGAGCAGTTTCACGGGCGCCTGAGTGATGAACTTTTCCGGGTCTGGAATCTTCAAGCCCGCCATCGTGGCAGCAAGTTCGGTTTTGTTGGTCCCCGCGTCGCCAAGCCAAAGCTCGAAGGTCACGCCGGTCTGGCGCACCTGCCGTGTGTGACATTCGGCGCAGCCTTGCGCGCGATAGATCTCTGCGCCTTGCTGGGCAAGACCCGCCCGGGGCGAGGGATAAATCTCTCCGGTGGCCTCGAGCACAGCAGGCTGCGCGCGGCCAATCTGCAATTGCGGCGCGAGCAACAGGCCCCAGAAGGAACTGGCCAGCGTCAGGAGAATCCCGAAGAACAATACTGCGCCGTTGTTCATGCTGGAAAACGAGGTTTAACCACAGATGGACACGGATGGACACGGATAGCGACCAAAGGACTTGGAGTGCGGTGGCTTGTCACCGCTTTGGCCGCTTGGCCGGCTTGCCGGCAAAGCAGAGCCGCGTCCAGCGGCTTGGAAAAACTCCACGCGCCCGGGCCTTCGACGGCGACAAGTCGCCTGCCCAAAGCGGCGAGAACTCGCCGCACTCCAGACAGCGGTGGTGGCGGCGTTAGCCAGGCTGGGATCATCCGTGGCGGATTACTTCTTCGCGCGAATCCAACTGAGGCAATTGAGTTCACGATTTTGCCCCCCCCTTCGCCACGGGCGCGCAGCCGCAGACTTCAGCGCAGAACGACTGGCACGCCGGCGCGAGGAAGGCGCGGAGCAATCCAGTAAGGTTTGCGACGAAGGCAACCTGGCCCACGAGCAGCAGCAGGACGCCGAGCGTCGAAAGGCCGACAAACGGAACCGTCCCTCGCACGACATCCATGAACGGCACGGCGGGATTCGCCAGCTTGAAGCCCTGCAGCAGGCCGCCGAAGCCAAGGCCGAGGAACAGAAGTCCGACTCCGATGACCGAGCAAAGGAGATGGATCCGAATCCATTTCTCGTTCGGCCATTTCACCTGAGTCAGTTGCGGAATGATGTAATAGAGGCAGCCGAACAGCACCATCGCGACAAACCCATGAAGCAGGAGATTGTTCCGCGCCACCGTGGCGTAGGTGAAGTTCGTGATCGCCGCGACCTGCGGCACAGACATCAGCGCGCTCACCACGCCATGCACGAGGTAGGCGAGCGCACCGAACTGGACGAAGTTCAGAACCGCGTCCTTTTTCATGGCGTCGCAATTGCCGCTGGCGCAAGCGGGGCGACAAGTCAGGTACCAGTTGAGGCCGTTGCTGATCACCGCGACGAGCAGGCACACAGTCGCCGCCGTGCTGACGGCCGGCATCCAGCGCGGCACTGGCCCACCAATCAGGGCGGTCAGGCCGGAAAAGTTGGTGAAGAACGCTAGCGTCCAGAAGCCATACGCGGCCAGTTCGCGGCTGTGCAATGGCTGTCCGCTCAGACGCGGCAGAAAGTAGAAGATGGCGGCCAGCCCGAGCGGCGTTAGCCACAGGCCAGCGAAGTTGCCGGTAAACCAGGCGTTGACGGCGGCCTGCATGGTGCCGCGCACGGGATCGACTACGAGGAGATAATTCGCCGCCGAATAAATCCACGGGAACCAGAAGATCGCCGCCAGCAAATACCATTGCGAAGGGTAAAGCTCGCATTCGCGGCGCATGGTGAACGTGGCCACGGCGCAGCCGCCAATCATGACGTAGGCTACGAACAGCATCCCGGCCGCTGCCCGCGGCATTTCCAGCCATTCGAGTCCGGTGCTGGCCCCTGCCAGGATGGCGAGGACACCGACGGTGACGCCGAGGTTCCAGAGTTTCCACGAGACGATCAACGGCCATTGGAAGCAAAGCTTCACCCGTCCGAGCCGGCACATGAGCCAGAGCATCACGCCGATCCCGACTTGCGACGCGAAGCCGTAGAGGAACAAGTTCATCGATGCAGGACGAATGCGGCCGAGGGTCAGCCAGGAAGTGTCGGCCAGGAAGTCGCCCTTGTGGAGCTTGATGGCGGCGATGAGCGCCAGCACGGTACCAAAGACAAGCCAGCACACGCCGCTGGTGAAGAGCAGCAGCAGCGGCCAGCGGCAGGAGGCGTCCACCTCGGTAGCGCTCGCGCGGCCCTCGACAGCGCAGGCGGTGCCGGAGGCTTCGGTCTCCGCGGGCAATGGAGGCGTGATCATCGAACGTCTATTCGAACTTGCTCGGCGCTTCGGGCGGCTTGGTGGCGGCTTTTTCCGCCCGGGCAATCAAATTGGTCCGCGCAGCAGCGGGATTTTTGTAATCCTCAATGGTCAGTTCCATCGCGCGTTCGATCTTCAGGCGCACGGTGCCCTTGCCGGCATCAGTCACTTCGTACGTGTTAAGGCCGCGCGCGTCTTCGGCGCGCAATTCAGTGAGCGCCTTCTTGCGTTCCTCGGCACGCGCCTGATTGAGCGGGGCCGGGCGCGTGTAGTACTTCATCACGCCCACCAACCCAACCACCACGAGGAAGGCGCCGAGGATGCCGAGGAAGGTGACGATCCTGTTATTCATGTGAGTCGTGCTGATGCACTCCCAGCGCTTCACCCAGACGCGGGTCGTTTACCGGGTAGGGCTTGTGCGCGTTGAAATATTTGATAAAGACCAGCGCCAGCACGCCGCCAATGAAGGCCATGCAAGCGACGTCGAGCCAATGCACTACGAAGCCGCCCTGGTGAATCAGCGGCATGATGTTGAACGACATGTCGCAGAAGTGCATGCCCCACGCCCAGACCGCGAGTGGAATCATCAGCGAGAGGTTCAACTTGGCGTCGATCCGCAGCAGCGACACGAACGGCAGGACGAAGTGGCCGAAGACCAGAAGCATGCAGATCTGCCACCAGGATCCCGCTTCGCGTTTCACGTAATAAAAGGTCTCTTCGGGGATGTTCGCATTCCAGATGAGGAAGTATTGGGAGAAGTGGATGTAGGCGTAGAAGACCGTGAAGGCGAGCCAGAGCACGCCGATGTCATGTATCTGACGCGCTTTTACGACGGCAGCGAGCGGGCCGGTTTTCTTCAGCACGACGGCAATGACGTAGAGCGTGGCCAGCGTGGTCCAGACGCTCGCGGCGAAGTAATACACGCCATACATCGTGGAGAACCATTGGTGCTCCAGCGCCTTCATCCACATGATGGCGCCGAGCGTGAGCGTGAGCGCAAAGACGTATATGCCGTAGGCGGAATGGACGCGGAGTTTTTGTGTGCAGAGGACGCGAAGCGCGTTGTCCTTGCCGGCTTCGTCCTGGCGGAGCGACCACTTTCGCAGGTTATAGGAGAGCCAGGTCCAGATAGCGAACAGACCGACCGCAATGGCATAGAAGCCACCTTTGGTGAAGATGGGCTGCTTGGCGTGGAGGGCGTGATCCACATGGGGATCGTTCTTCATCCATGCGTAAATTTCCGTCGGCGCAAAGATCGCGATAGGGATGAACAACACCGCCATCACCGGCAGCAGAAAGGCCAGGTGTTCGGTGATGCGCCGGACGGGCACCGACCAACTCGCATCGAACAAGTGATGGATAATGGTCAGGAACATTCCGCCCAGGCAGAGGCTCAGGAAGAACATGAACGCCAGCAGATACGAGTAAGCGAACTGCTTGGGCATCGTGAAGATGCCAAAGAGGCCAAGGAGGGCTCCGCCGCCAGCCAATGCGATGGGCAGCTTCTGCCAGAGCGGCGGGACGACCAGCTTGCCGGCTGGTTGCTGCGGAATGGCAATCGCGGGAGAACTCATAGGCTATTTCTTGATCACGTTGGCACGCTCGGCAGCAGGCACGTCATCCATCGTGCCGAGGCGGCTGCGTTGCAGCGCGCGGACGTAGGCCACGATGGCCCAGCGATCCGGGATGCTGATGTTTGCGGCGTAGCCTTGCATCAGGCTCTTGCCGTTGCTGATGGTGTTGAATATCTCGCCGTCAGACTGCTGCGGCACTTTGCGGGTGGTCACGTCGTGAAGATCCGCGATAACGGCCATGCCGAACTTGGTGGTGATGCCCTTGCTGTCTCCTTGCGCGCCGTGGCACGGAGCGCAGTGGATGTTGTAACGCTCGCGGCCGCGGGCCAGCATTTGTTGCGTGACGGGTGCCGGAATCGTGGCGACAAAATTTGTGGTGCCAGGAATCCGCCCCGTATTCTCCGATGAATCCTGCCAGGCCGAACCGCGCGCGATGGTGCCGGCAATCGGCTGTTGAGAGCTGACGCCATCTTTGAAAAAGCTGTTGGCTTCCTGTGGACGCAGTTTGGGCTGGCGGTCCATGTCGGGGAACAGTTCGATGGGCGGGCGACGGCTCATGTCGCCGCGCTTGCCGGCGACGACGACAACGGCGAGGACGGTGACGACAAAGACGAGGAGGAAGTAGCGCATCAGTCCCTCACTTCCTCGATGTGCTTGCTGCCGGCGTCGGCGAGCAGCTTGCGGGTTTCAACGTCGTTGAACTTCGGGTCGGTCGCTTCGATGGCAATGAAGAACTTGTCATGCGTGACCTGCTTGAAGCGGTCGCTGCTGAAAAGGGGATGGTACCAGCGGGGCAGGCGGTTCAGGAGTAACATGCCGCCGAGCGACCCAAACGCGCCAAGCAGAATGGTGCATTCGTAAGCGACCGGGAACCCGTAGATGGGGCTGAAAAGCGGCTTGCCGCCGACAACGATCGAATAATCGTAGGCGTTCATCCACCAGATCATCAGATAGCCGAGGGTCAAGCCGGTGGCGCCGCAGATGAAGGTAAACCAGCCGACGGGAGAATTCTTCAAACCCATTGCGTCATCCATGCCGTGAACGGGGAACGGCGTATAAACATCCCAGCGGCGATAGCCCGCGTCGCGGACTTTCTCCGCGGCGCGCATGATGTCAGCGGGCGTGTCGAACTCGGCCAGCAGGCCGTATTTGGCGGTGGAGTCAGGCATTACTCGGCTCCATTCTCAAATGAGTTGACGACCGCCCTCACCCCAACCCTCTCCCCCAGGAGAGGGAGAAGAAGCCGCTGCCACACCACCGCACCGGTGAAATCGCAAATCGTAAATCGTAAATCGTAAATCATCAGTGATGCCCTCCTTTCGCGCCGCCCATCGGATGGTGCGGGTCGGCCTGAGGGGTGACGCCTTTGACTTCGCCAATGGCAATCGCCGGCAGGAACCGCATGAACAGCAGGTAAAGTGTGAGGAACAGGCCGAACGTGCCGATGAACTGCCAGATGTCCACCCAGGTTGGCGAATAGATGGCCCAGTTGCTCGGCATGTAATCGCGGTGCAGCGAGGTGGCGATGATGACGAAGCGCTCGAACCACATGCCGATGTTCACGAAGATGGAGATGATGAACACGATGACCATGTTCTGACGGACGGCCTTGAACCAGAAAAGCTGCGGGCAGATGACGTTGCAGCTCACCATTGTCCAGTACGCCCACCAGTAGGGACCGAACGCGCGGTTCTTGAAGGCGTAGAGTTCGTAGGGATTGCCGCCATACCAGGCGATGAAGAACTCCATGCCGTAGGCATAGCCAACGATGGAGCCCGTCGCGAGAATGACTTTGCCCATCAACTCGACGTGGCGCACGGTGATGATCTCCTCGAGATGACACACGGTTCGCATCGGGAGCATCAGCGTCAGCACCATGCCGAAGCCGGAGAAGATCGCACCGGCGACGAAGTAAGGCGGGAAGATGGTCGTGTGCCAGCCGGGCAGTTGCGACACAGCGAAATCGAACGACACGATGGAATGCACGGAGAGCACCAGCGGCGTGCTCAAGCCCGCGAGCAGCAGGTAGGCCTTCTCGTAGTTGCTCCAGTGCCGGTTCGAGCCGGTCCAGCCCAGCGCGCCGATACCATAGAGAATCTGCCGAATCTTCGACTTCGCGCGATCGCGCATCACAGCCAGGTCCGGGATCAGGCCCATGTACCAGAAGAGCAGCGACACCGTGAAGTAAGTCGAGACGGCGAACACGTCCCAGAGCAGCGGCGAGCGGAACTGCGGCCAAATGGAGTTCGCATTCGGCAGCGGCAATAACCACCAGCCCAGCCAGATGCGCCCGATGTGAATCAACGGAAACAAACCGGCGCAAATGACCGCGAAGATGGTCATCGCTTCGGCGGCGCGGTTGATTGACGTGCGCCACCTCTGGCGAAGGAGGAACAGAATCGCGGAGATGAGGGTGCCCGCGTGGCCGATGCCGATCCAGAAGACGAAGTTGGTGATGTCCCAGGCCCAGGCCACCGGGATCATCAATCCCCACACGCCCACGCCGGTGGACATGAGGTAAATCACCATGGCAAAGCAGACGCAGAAAATGATGAAGCTGGGGACGAACGCGATCCACCACCACTTCGGCGTCTTGCCTTCGGCAACGCCCGATATCTTGTCAGACAGCCAGCCGAGAGAGCGTTTGTTCAGGATCAGCGGCTGGCGCTCCAGTTCCTTCGGAACCGAAGGAATGACCGGCATCTCCTGGATGGAACTTTCAGCAGCCATTAGTGCGCTCCTTTCTTCTCGCCCTGCGCCTGGCCGCCGTGTTTGCGCGCTTCATACGGATCGTCGTGCTGTTTGTGCTTGTACTCGTCCATCACCAATGGAATCTCGTGGTAATCCGGCATCTTCGGATTCGGATTGCGGATGCGCGCCAGATAAGTCAGGCGCGGGCGGGTGTCGAGGAAGCCCAGCACGTCGTAGTCGCGCTCGCTCTTCTTGAGTTGCGACACCCGGCTGTTCGGATCGAGCAGGTTGCCGAACACGATGGCCTCGGCAGGGCATGCCTGCTGGCACGCCATCTTCGGCACCGTGCCGTCCTTTTCCTTCAACTGCACGTCGCCGCTGGCGCCGGCCTTGACCTTCTGCGAAATCTTCGCCTGCTCGATGCGCTGCACACAGAACGTGCATTTCTCCATCACGCCGCGCATGCGCACGGAGACGTCCGGGTTCTTGACAAGCTTAAGCAAGTCCCACTCGTCGTCCGGTCGGGTGCCCGCCTCGGGACTCTTCCACCAGCGCGTGAAGTTCCACTCGCCGTCCTTGGAGGTCGTCAGCGGGCTGCCATACCAAGGCCCCTTGAGCTGGTCGAGCGAACGCTTGTTGTAATCGAAAAAGTTGAACCGGCGAACCTTGTACGGGCAGTTGTTCGAGCAGTAGCGGGTGCCGACGCAGCGGTTGTAAGCCATCACGTTCAGCCCCTCTTCGTCATGCACGGTCGCATTGACGGGGCAAACCGATTCGCACGGCGCGTTCTCGCAGTGCTGGCAGAGCATCGGCTGGATGACAGCTTGCGGGTCGTCCACGGCGGAGTCGAAGTTCTTCTCCTTCCAGCCGCTGTAATAACGATCGATGCGCAGCCAGTGCATCTCGCGGTCGCGGAGCACCTGGTCCTTGCCGACGATGGGAACGTTGTTCTCGCTCTGGCACGCGAGTACGCAGGCGCCGCAACCGACGCAGGAGCTAAGGTCGATGGACATGCCCCATTGATGCACGTCGCTCACGAACTGGCCTTTGACCTTCACGCCCACCTGCCCGCCGCGCTTCTCGAAGCCGGTGTAAGGATGCTCGTAAATGCCCGCGAAACGGGCGCGTTCCAGATCGGGCTTGCCGGCCGCGTCCTTGGGAGCCGTGGCGGGATCCTTTCCGATATGCTGGGAATGGGCTTCCAGATCGAAGTTTCGCGCGAACTTGGGAAACTTCTCATACTGCCCCTTGTTCGCTTCGCGAACGATGGGACGGCCTTCCATCGAACCGTGTTCCTGGGTGCAGGCAATGCGGTGAGTCTGGCCCGTCTTCGTGAGCTTGGCGCCCACTGCGAAATTCGGACGCGCTGACGCGCGCAGTTCGTAGGCGTTGTAAAGACCGACCTCGTGGCCAATCCGGCCCGTGCCACCTGCTTTGGTCCTCTTGCGTCCGTAGCCGAGCGCGAGACCGAGCGAATAATCCGCCTGACCGGGCTGGACCCAGATCGGACCGCGCACCTTAGTGCCCTCCAACTCGATTTCGACAACGTCGCCATTCTTGACGCTGTGTTCCTGGGCTGTCCTGCGGCTGATGAGCACGACGTTGTCCCAGGTGATCTTCGTGATCGGATCGGGAAATTCCTGGAGCCAGCCGTTGTTGCTCCAGCGACCATCGTCCATCTTGTGGTCGCGGTGGAAGACGACTTCGAGACTGTCCTTCGACAGCGTGACAGGCGTCGCGGCGGCAAACGAAGTGTTGATGAGATTTGCGACCACCGGCGCATCGCTGCCCTTGGGCGCGGCGCCCGGTAGATAACCATCGTGCAGGAATTTCTTCCAGGCCTCTTCGAAATTTCCCGCGCCGGCAAAAGCGCGGAAAGTTTCGCGGGCGAGGTCGTGGCCTTTGGTTGCGGCGGAGCCGCCAAGGCGCGCGAGCACTTCGATCTCGCTCAGGCCATCAAATAGCGGCGCGATCAGCGGCTGGACCGGAACCAACGTGCCGTCACTCGTGCGAGCATCGCCCCACGATTCGAGATAGTGATTGAGAGGAATGGAGAGCGTTTTGTCCGGCGAGGCGGCGTAGGTTTCGTCCTCGTAATAGCCAAGGTGAATGACGCTCTTGGCCTTGCTCTGCGCCTCCGCCCACTTCAGGTCCGCAGGAGCCGTCAGCGCCGGATTGCCGCCGAGGATGACCAGCGTATCGATCTGCCCGGCGTTCAAGTCGCGCGCGAGCGCAGCGATGTCGGAATTGGTTGGCGCTTGCGGGAGTTCTGAGAAGAAAACCGTCTTGCCGTTGTTGCCCAGTGCGGTGTTAAGCAGGCTCGCAATGACGTGCACCGCCAGTGACTGCCGATGGCCGGCAAGCACGACGGAAGCGCCCGCGTTGGCCCTGATATCGTTGGCGCATTCGTCGATCCACTTCGCATCGACGCCTTGCGGCAGCGGCAGGCGGGCGGCAAGCGAGGTGATCTGCGCGTTCTGCGGGACGACTTTCGCCGCGATGGCCGCCGCGACAGCGACCACCTGGCTCGTCGGGACGCGCAGGCGATGATCGGCATTGATCCCCGTCAGCGTCATCAAACCTTCCACAGCATAGAGCCGGTTCATCGCGTCCGTCGTTTTCTCCGTCTTGCGACCTTTGGCGAAACCGCGGATCAAGCGGGTGGAATCGGCCTCCGAGCCGATGAAATCGCTATCCAGGGACAGGATGACTTTGGCCGCTTCCAGTTTGTAGTAAGGCGCACTGCCAGTTACACGGCGGTTGGCGGCGAGATCCACCGGTTCGTACACCGCCCATCTGGCCTGCGGCAGCTTGAATTGAAGTGCCGTCACCAGCCGGGCGCGCGAGGGTGAACTGCTTTGCTCCAACAGAAACGCAATACGATTACCTTGAGCGGCCAGACCTGCGCCCAGATTCCTCAATTCATCCAGCGCCTTCTCCTTCGAGATGGTGTTGCCGCCCTGGCGGTAATGCTGCGCGCGATCCGGATCGTAGAGGCTCAGGATCGAAGCTTGCGCAAAGGCGTCCGTCGCACCGTTGCTGTCGGGATGCTCCGGGTTGCCCTCAATTTTCGTGGGGCGGTTTTCGTGCGACTTGACCAGCAAAGGAATGGCACCGCCGCGCGTGGGCATCGCCGTTGCAAAGAACTGCGGAACGCCGTGGACATAACCCTCCGGCATCTTCCCGAACGGCATAATCTTTTCCTCCGGCCGACGGCAGCCCGAACCAATGAAGCCCAGGCCGCCCAGCACGAACGAGGCGGACATCAGCTTGACGAAACTCCGCCGTGAAACCGGATCGGTGAACTCGCTGGCGCCCTCGGGAAACTCGCGCTCCAGCCATTGCCGGAACTCCGGCGCGTCCGCGAGTTGGTCCAGGCTGCGCCAGTATTTGCGCCCGCTTTCCGGTTCGGGACAGGAAGGTGGAATGGTTTTCATCGGTGACAGGCGGAGCAATTCTGCGAAGCGTTCACATTCCAGTTGGTTACGGCACTTCGGCCGAAGTTCAGTTGCTTCGTCGCGGCCACGTGCGGGTCGTCATCCCACACCCAATCAAGCTGAGTGACCTTGTCCGGCGGACGGAGATTCAACTCCGGGTTGCGATGGCAATCCAGGCAGAACGTCATGCTCAACGGCTTGGCGTGCTGCACCTCATCCATTTTGTGGATGTCGCCGTGGCATTTCACGCACGAGACGCCGCGATTCACATGCACCGAGTGATTGAAATAAACGTAATCCGGCACCTTGTGGACCTGCACCCAGGGAATTGGCTTACCGCTCGCCGCGCTTTCACGGACCAACGCCAGCCGCGCGTCGTCCTTGAGCACCTGATTGTGGCAATTCATGCACGTGCTGGCCGTCGGCACGTTGGAGTACCAGGATTTCTCCACCGCGCTGTGGCAGTAGCGACAGTCCAAGCCGAGTTGATCGACGTGGACCGAATGCGGGAAACCCACCGGCTGGATGGGTTGGTAACCGACGCGCGTGTACTTAGGCGAGAAGTAATACCATACCCCCGCGATGACGCCGGTGCCCGTTAACAGCGCCCCGACAATCAGGATGAAGGGAAGCCGGTTCGTCCACTTTGGAAAGATGGCTGGCATCTCAGTGCGTTTGTTTCAAGCGCCACCGCGCGATTGTTATTGGGTACTTCTGAACGACTGCCGAACGGGCGCGGGGCTTTCTTTCTCAACGACGGCTTCCCGTCAACTTTATTTTCCCACCGATGGGGGGATTGATGTCGCCCGCATCTCCATCTCCTGAGGGAGAGAGCCGCGGTGAGGGCGGGCCAACGTCACTTCGATCTCGAGTATTCACGCCCGCCCACTTAGCCGCTCGGAGAATTAGAAACTCTGCAATCCGTTCACGTGGACAATTAGCGATATTGGTGAAGGCATGGCAAGAAAGATTGTGAAAGTTTTCACAAATTTGGTTTACTTAATGAAACAGATAAGCGCGAGTGCTGGCAGCCCACCGCGCTGGACGCACCGATGAGCGATTCGCCCGGGTCACGCTCCATTCAACGCCTGACGACTCGCCGTGCCCGTCGGCTTGAGTTCTCTCAAATATTCTCTTGCTTCTATTCGGTGCGGCGCTCTGAATCCAACAAAGAGTTTTTCGGGAAAGACATTAAGGGGCTTGTTCAACAAACGCAGAACAAAACTGAAGTGATCCGCTCCAGTTCAAGGACGGGCGAGCATGGCCGTGCAAGCCCGCCCCCGGGCTGACACTGTTCGCCGTTAAGAAAAACAAAACCAAGGAGAACCTATGATACGGAAATTGACAGTCCTGCCTCTGCTCCTGCTCGCCGCCGGGTGCGCGAGCATGGGCAAGAAAGAGACCCCCACTGACCGCGATCAATGGCTGGCCCGTACACGAGCGCATGTCTTCCTCGTTGATGAAGAGGGGCGCTATCGCGATCCCGCCAAAATGTGGAATTTATTATCCAGCGGCGAGAAGCCCACGCCGATGCGCCCGCAAATCGAAGCCATCAGCAACAGCTTGACCGCCTTCGCCGCCACTAACAACCAGCCCGATCGCCGCGTGGTCGTCTTCGTCCATGGCGGCATGAATCCCTACTCCGATGGGTACGAAAGACTCAAACGGCTCACGACGAACATGCTTGGGGATAATTGTTATCCCATCTTTATCGTTTGGAACTCGGGCCTCCCCAGCAGCTACTGGGAACACCTGACCTTGATTCGACAGGGCGAGCGGCGCCCCTACTTTGGCCGAATTACCGCTCCCTTCATGTTTGTGGTCGATCTTACCAGAGGCATCGCCCGCCTGCCGATGATCCTCAGCGGCCGCATTGAAAACGACCTTCGCACAGGAGAATTCCCCGACAGCAAACGCACCCGCCGTTGGGAGCTTTTTGAAGCTGCCATCGCCACCAATCGCAGCGAGCTGGTGCAACCACCCGCCAACGAACACCATACCCGCAGTTGGTCCGAGCGTATCCGCAACTCCACCCTCTACACCCTCACCCTCCCCACCAAGACCGCGATTCTCCCCATCCTCGACGGCGTCGGCAGCGAAGCGTGGGATCTGATGCTGCGCCGCACCAAGACCATGTTCGAGCCTCCCATGAACTACGAACTCTCCCATGCCAACCTCGATCAGCTCGTTTATCCCACCAACAACGCCGTCAGTAACATCAACCGCTGGCTAAGACACGCCTCCAACGGCAGAACCAACAAGGGCGCCATGTATATCTTCAGCCGTCTTCTCACCCAGTGGACCACCAACCAGTTCAAAGAACTCCCCTTTGAATTCTACGGACACAGCATGGGCGCCATCGTTCTCAACGAGCTTTTTCGCGTCAACCCGCGCATCAACACCACCAACATCGTGTACCTCGGCGCGGCCTGCTCCATCCGTGAATTCGAGCAATCCCTCTTCCCCTATCTGCGCCGGCGCACCAACACTCACTTCTACAGCCTCAGCCTCCACCGCATCCGCGAACGTAATGAAGTCAACCTGTGGGACCTCCCGCCGCGCGGCTCTCTGCTCAATTGGATCGACGATATCTTCGCCAAACCCAAGACCATCACCGACCGGACCCTTGGCAGTTGGGACAACATTCTGCGGGCGCTGCCCGACATCCCGGACGAACTCCAGACCCGCATCCATCTCCGCGCCATCAGCATTGAGCCGGGCTTCCTCTCCACGACCCATGCCAGGCGGCCCCAGGTGCATGGCGACTTCGACAACTTCCCCTTCTGGCGGCCCGCCTATTACTGGCGCGAAATCGGCGAGCCCGAGCCTGTGCGGCTCAAACCCAGCGCAAAGTAAGGACGACTTGCCCTGCTAAGGAATTTGGGCAGAGCAGCAGCTCTGCCCTACCGAATTTTGGCAGGGCGGCGCTGCTGCGCCGCCATTGAATGGCTACGGTAATTCTTGAATCATTCTAACGCCCCGTGGTGTCAGTCCCCTTTATGCCTTGCCGACGGACGCCGCAGGCAAATGAATAATACTACCGGGATGGACAACAATGCCATGACGCCGGGTTCGGGAACGACCTGCACCGAATAAGAAGTTGGGGTAAATCGCAACCGCGCCGTCTGGTTATTGGCGTCCTGGCCTTCAAAACGAAAATCCCGAAAGCTGAAGGCCGAGACTGGAAGTTCCTGGATGTCGAGCGCGTCTGAATTGAGTCCTGGCAGAGGGCTATTCGCCAGCATCATCCACATGAAACCCGCGAAGCGCAGGCCGTTCTGGTTCAGGCTGCCAAATCCAACGCCCGTCTGATATCCGTAACTGCCAAAGGGGCTTGGATAGTTGTCATACACGTAAAGATACGTGGAGGCGCTGGAGAAGAGATAATTGCCCACCGCCAGTTGCGCGGACCACGGCGCGCCCGTGCCATCATAATAACCCACGCGCGGATCGAAGAAACGGCCATCCGGAGCGCCGGTGGCCAGAGTGATGGTCATGGAGACGGGTGTGCCGATGGCGACGGAAGAGTTCCAATACGCCGTGTTATCAATTTGGTTCACCGTGCCATTGGCCTGCAGGACGATTTGCGCAGTGAGAGCAAACTGCGAAAGGAAAAAGCAGGCCAGCAACCAAGCAAGTTTTGATAGTGTGTGCATCGTTGTGGAATGAGTTGGATTTGTGATTAGGTGGAACAAACGCTGCCAAATGAGTTTAAAACTGAACCGTCCCCCGGCCCCGGGAAGCCTTGTTCACTACGTAGAGTTAGCTCTTTTTGGCCTGAAATTACAAGACCGCAATCGTCACCATCTGGATACGTGGCGCCGGGAAAACAAAATCAACCTCAACACAAACGCCTACTCGTCGTCGTCGTCATCATCGAAAACATCATCCAGGATTTCCTGAGTCTCGTGCGCGCGCAACTGACGCTCGTTCTTGTGATACTTCAAGGGTTTGCCCTGGGCCAGACGCCGGTTGTCCGTGCGAATCTGCTTTTCGGATGAGGTCTCAATCGCACTGTCAATCGCTGTCTCCAGCACCTCATCAAAAATAGCGGCGCAACCTGTGGTAAACATCAGGGCGAGCACCACCGGAATAATTTGCAGGAACGATTTCCAGGTACGACAGCGCGCTTTCCGTGAGTTGGACCTTGTCCCCATTTCCCCGCCGGAGTCGGCAAGATAACCATGGCCTTTTGTTGGGCCACGAGCCTGAGCCCAACCACCCGCACCTGTCGAGCCATTTATCGCCCTCCAGAACCGAGTCCCGAAATAAAAACTTGCACGAAATACCGAGTGATGTAACATGACGTTATGTTTAATAGGCAACAGAGATTTCGCGTATGAAAAAGACCAATGAACTACCGGCGCTGACCCACCTACAGTTCCGCATCATCGACATCATCGGGGCGAAAAAGGTGCGCGGGGCAGAGATTCGTGACCAGCTCAAGCGCGAGCACAAGGTGAGTAAGACCGGCCCGGCGTTTTATCAACTCATGGCCCGACTTGAGGAGGCGAAATTCGTGGAGGGTTGGTACGAACAAGAAGTGATCGATGGCCAGATCATCAAGCAACGCTGCTACCGAGTGACCGGGCAGGGCGAACGCGCCCGCCGCGACACGCTCCAGTTCTATTCGCAATTCGCGGAAGGGAGCGCGGCGTATGCGTGACTTGTGGTACTTGATCATTATCGGGGTTATTTCGGCAGTCATTCATTCATTTCTTCCGAAGAATCTGAAATCCACCGCCTCTTTCGTTGTCATAGCATTCATCGTATCCGTGTCCGGCTTATTCTTCTTCAAAAGGCGAGTACGTCGCCGGAGTAAGGAACTGTCGGTGCAATCAGATCAAAATGTGAAAGCTAGCCCAGCTATCGCCAATGTTCAGTTTAGAATGGCGGGAGTAGTGGTTAGTGGTCCGCCGTCTCCTTTGGGAATAACATTTGGCGTCCCGGTACCTAAGAACCCCGTGCCCGACACAGAAAAGAATCGAGTTTCCGTTCCTCGATTGTGGGAATTGTTTAGCTTCATCCTGCCTGGTAAAATTCAAAGAGAATGTTTCGAACCTGCCTATAACGACTTACTGCGAGATTACGTGCGGTCGCGTAAATTCCGTAGTAAATGGGCGCGGCGCTGGATTGCCTTTGCCTTCACTGCGCGCACACTCTACATGGTGGGTGATTGCTTCCGCGTGATGCTCCAGGGCAGTGCCGGCAAATTGCTTCTGGGTTTGCTCCCTGAATCCTTTCGTAATTGGTGGCGGCGGCAATGAGGGTGTAACTGAGAAAACCATGGATGGCCAGCAGAACAGACGGCGTCGAGGGGCATGGGCTTGGCTGAAGGAATATGAGCGGCTTATTCGAACGTTGGAGTTTGCCGCCACTGCGGAACGAATTATTAAAGTCTGCCTGATCGCTTCGGGGGCAGGAATTATTGGCAGCAAGTTGGCACTCTTGCCAGACGCGCTTTGGGGTTTCGCCTTTGTCCTTTTCGCTATTGCTCAAATTGTTTTGATGCTTTTTGTGAAGTGCTACTCCACGTACCGCGTGGGCAAAATAAAATGGCAATGGATAGGAATGCGGTCCCGTCTTGTCGAGGGATTTAACAATATAGCACTACGAACAGGAGAGATTCAGGATTTACTAGCGCCGAAATTTTCAGAGGGAAGGCAGCCTTGGCTGGCGATTGAAGACACCCTCGGGTCGATAAGAAACGACATTAATAATGTGGGTGTCGGGTTTGTGGAAAATTGATGCATCGCTGCTTGATCTTGAAAGCGTGTTTGGAATGGACTCCTTCTCGGACAAAATTCATCGCGACAAAACGCCAACGATTCATAAGATTTGGGCAGGAACGGCCTACCTGTTTCCACCCTCCGTCCGGCGCGACGTTTTCGAGCCAACATTCAATGAAATGCTGGGGGAGCATCTGCGTGCGAGGAAGTTTTTGGGAAATAGCGGCCGGCGGTGGTTGGTATTCGCCTTCACCTTCTGGACGATGTTCATCGTAGTCGATTGCTTCCGCGTGATGCTCCAGAGCGGCGCAGTGAAAATCCTTCGCGGCCTGTTGCCGGAACCGTTCCGCAATTGGTGGGGGCGTCGATAAACCCCTCTCAGACGGCAGCGCGCGGACGTAATTGTCTCGTAACCAATCACTGCATCCTGGGAATGGACACAGGATCACTAAAATTGGTGTTTGGACCAGGAGAAGCAGACACACGATTCCCGAAATCGGACAGCGGATCGCCAGGCTCGCCATTCACCGCCCTCAAACCGCTCGGTCAATGCCAGGAACCAGACATTGAATCCCGCGCAGCAGACACCGGACGGCCCGACTCACGCGCCTGACTCCCTGCCACTCGTTCCAGCGAGACAGTTTTGGACACTCGAACGATTCGAGAGCGCGAAACTCCAGTTCGAGTGTCCAATCTGAACGTTCGATAGGACACGCTGAGACACCGCGCGCGCGAAGGAGGAGGGCTGTCGGGAACATTCCAGCGAACGAAGCGGACGGGCGACGTTACCCAATCATGCAACTCGGGCAGAGGTAAGCCAGACTCCCAAAATTATCGGGCGGCGGCGTTATCCTCACCTTGGAATACGGTGTGGGCTTGGCACATTCGGTGCATTCGATCTCCAACGAAGGAAGCCTGAGATGCATCGCCAACCCGGCGGGGAGCACCGCCTCCACTCCTGACCGCGTACGCAGACCCTTGGTCAGCGGGATGCGCAGGTCCGTGAGGCCGGCCCAGAATTCTCCGATGAGCGCCAGTTTTGGTTTGCACTCCTGCAACAGCCGCGCCGTCCCACGATAACCGAGATGTAACTCCTTCAGCTTTGAGGCGTCCTGCAACTCCTCGATGCTCGGCTGGCTGATGTGGGCCAGCAAGACATCGCATCCAGTCAGATGCTTGTGCAGGTTTTCAAAGTAAGTCGTGTCACCGGTGTAAGCTGAACTCGGCTTCCAAATCACTCGGGTTAATGTTTTCTTCAGCCACAGCTCGCCTTTAGAGTACGAGAATCTCATGTCTCTGCGGGAGGTACAGCCCAAGAACATCCTCCACCGATGGCATCGAAAAACGATGGTGCCTGTTTCCCCGCGCCTTTGACCATCGCAAATTCGGTGATTTGCTGCCGCCTGAATCCTTAGCCAGCGTTTAGAGCGTGGTAAAAACGCGTTCTCGAATTGCGGAATTCTCTGCACTGGATATTGGAGGGGCTTGCGGCGGATCGCGTCGGGGTCGCCAAGGCGCGGC
>Ga0187893_10004683_pt1 | contig 25685 bp, 17 predicted proteins | sample MA1701074metaG_FD_139574 | JGI IMG/M metagenome (GOLD analysis project Ga0187893, IMG submission 139574) | White microbial mat communities from a basaltic lava cave in the Kipuka Kanohina Cave System on the Island of Hawaii, USA - MA170107-4 metaG ... | reverse complement strand
TCGATGAACGAAGTCAACGCATCCTACAGAAACGTCTCATCCATAAGCTCGAAACTCTTGGCCTCAAAGTGTCTATCGAAGAACGACCCAGAGCGGCATAGATATTTTCATAGCAGCAGAAAGAAATGAAGAGGAAGATCAACGATGTAACACCGTGGTAACTGAGTCCATTGTCCGTGACCGAAAAGATGAGCCACAGTATTGCTCCAAATGAAACCAGTCCGCTCAAAGGAGTTTTGAATTGAGTGTCAATAGAAAGGAGATTGAACCCAAACCATATCAAAAGAACTAGTCCTATCAATCCATGATTGTAGAGAATCTTGACATACTCGTTGTGAGTATTCAGTGATTCATCTTCAACATAGTTGAGATCGGATGTGACTCCACCCTTGAGCGACACGGCAAAGTCTGCACCTGCACCATAGCCCACCCATGGACTGTTTACCCAATCACCTAATAGGCGTTCCCACAATAACAACCGCCAAGCAATGGTCCCGCCTGCTTCCCCGACAAATTCAAAGTCACCCCCTCCTACCTCAACGCCAAGCCTTCCCGTTCCAATATTCATCTGGAAGATGAAAATAAGGGAAACAACGACAAGAGAAAGACATGAAATCGCAAAGACAACAACCTTTCTTGTACGAAGTTGCCTAAAGACATAAAGAAGAGCGGCTGGAAACATTAGCAGTCCGATGCGGGCACCCGTTAACACTATGATAACTGAGGACCAAACGAGGTATAGAGTCAAAAAGCCAAAGCCGAGATCTTTTCGGTAGACAAGATATGAGTTAACCAGAACTACAACACAAAGAAACCAACTCAATACTGCCGGAACATCGTGGAGAGCACTTACTCGACTTTCTGGATGAACAAAGTATTCGACTGTTCCAACAATAAGTTGAATCATCGCTAGCCAGCTGACACACCTAAAAACCCACAGATAATCCTCACGATCAAAGAAGGCACCGGACACGAATAATACAAGGATCGGAATCATCAGTATGCTGACAAATCGCACGCCCTCAACCAAATCAATAGCCCATGGGAGACTCAAAACAGCGATCACAATCAAGAGCAGATATGGTCGAACCCGTTGAGGAAATATCAGTCGCTTTCCTTGAACGATACCGATGAGAAGATGGAACCCACCTGCGACATTAGTTGCAATGTTACGGATCATATTGCCATCGATTCCCTCAACGTCGAAAACGTACTGGAGTTTTGAGGCGAGGACAGTTCCAAGAATTACAGTGATGAAAATGAACCACCGAGGAGAAACGGCCATCAATACAAATAAGATTACAAAGACTAGAATCGAACTCATTTCAACCGTTCTTCGTAGCCACTATCACGTTTGTAGTTGCCAAGGAGGGAACGATCTCATTGAACAACCGCGCAATCAAAGTGCGTCCCTCTCCCCTATTATATTGAAGAATGTCATACGATTTGCTTTTGAACCAGCGCTTAAAAGAAACGGGATGACATAGATGCACACAGTCATCATCACCTGTTTCAAAATGTATTGCGCCATTCTTCGTTCTCGGCTGAATCAGGAGGAAGCAAGGCTCCCGTGCGGACAGCACTTCGAGTGTCCATAGGAACACCCTCGGAATTCCGATGATGGAGTCAAGCGAATTCTCAAAATGCCAATACCGTTGACGCTTTAGCAGGGTCGTAAACAATCCCCTTACCGGATTATTCAATCCGCTCCAGTTCGGTCCCATAATCACAAACACCCCGCCCGGTTTCAGAACTCTGTCCAGCTCGCTCATGGTACGATCAACATCCAGAACATGTTCGAGCACGCACAAGGAAGAGACGACATCGAACGAGCGGTCATCGAATGGCAACGTATTCCCGTCATACGAAAAAAATGAAACAGGCAATTCGGTAGTCTTCGTGCGATATGCCGTTAGCTCGTCCTCGGAAAAGAAATCGCACGCCGCTACCGTGGAATTCTTGTGTTGCGCAATCGTCGCCGGGCTCCGCCATGTCCCTGCACCAAAATCAAGAACTCTCCCTTGTGGCTTCGCGTACTTCGCAACAACCCTCGCATACGCATCATACTCGGCCTGACCCCGGTTCAGGAGATCATATTCCGGGGGTTTGTTTGAGTAGAACGTGTTCAACATCTCCCGGACAACCGTCCTGCTCTGCGAATCCTTCAGCCGCTTCGGATTCACTTGATATCCCGGGAAACAAATCTGATTGCCGCATCGAAGCCGGAAACCATCCGTTGGCATGTCCACACACTCACTTCCGCTTTTGCATTGTCTGAGAGTGATTGATGCAAGGATTCGTTTTGAAGGATTTGGACCAGAGCTTTCCCAAGCGCGGCAGGATTTCTTTCCGGTACGACCAGTCCGTTCTTTCCGTGTTGAATCAACCCTCCCATTGCAGCACCCACGGAATCAGTTGCAATAACCGGACACGCCTGATTCATCGCCTCGTTCACAACAAGCCCCCATGGTTCCTTGAAGTCATTTGTGGTTACGGACGGAAGAACGAGAACGCTTGCAGCGCGATAGTACGCGGCCAACCGGTCATTAGGCACATAACCGATGAAGTGAAAATCAGAAACGCCGGCGTTGAGAAGCTGGTGTTCCATGTCAGAGGTCAGCGAACCGGTCCCGACCGCTATAAAGGCGGCGTTACATTGTTTCATAACGCCCGGAAGAACGCTGATGAGGTATTCAAGTCCTTTTTGCTCTTCGATACGGCCAACATAGAGAATGATTTTCCTCTCCTTGCAGTTCGCTTCCTGCCTTACTTTCATCAGTTCTTCGTCCGATACCTCGCGCGAATGGAGAGCGTTGTCAACCGCCTGCCATGCGTGGAATATGCGATGACGTTCAACACCCAGGCCAACAAGATATGACGCGGTGTGTTCACCATACACAACCACTGCATCAGCGTTGCAGTATATGTGTCGAACAATCGGAAACGTCATTCTGTGGAAGAGGGTCTGAGGGTGATGCCATAATCCGGTCCAAAGTATGAACGGCTTCTTACGCGTTCCTGCGATGAAGAAAGAAAGCAATAACGGAATCCTTCCATTGATGCATTTGATGAGAACGTCGTAGTGGGATTGTAGGAGCTCGAGATACAGAGCGGGAACAACTCTGAACCAGCCCCAGCCCCAACTGCGGACATAGCCGCCATCAAATTCACCCGGCGTCAAAGCATTCCTGCGCTCCCAATACTTCTGCTGTCCGGCGGCTGAAAAAAACCGAAAGCGGACGGGATGAAGCGTTGACAGGAGCTCAAAGGCCTTGATGCGATAGTGGGGACAGATGTTTGTTACAAAGAGAATTCTCATGTAACCGAAACAGTAATCTGTTCGTTTCGAAGTCCGAAAATGTCACGCCACACCAGATAATTCACAAACCTCCAGAGAAATTGGGATCGATAGGGATCCTGCTTGACCGGGCTGAGGAGCTCTTTCATCCCTTTGCCAGAAACTCCCGGGATCGAGTCATTCAGAAGACCTCTGACGTAGTCAGACACAAGCAATTCTCGTGTCCAAGCGGAGGTTGGCGTTGCAAATCCAATCTTCGAAGTGCGATTTCTGATTTCCGGCGGCACAATGTCCGCAACGGCGGACCGCAATATCCGCTTTGTTTCTCCTCGGGAAATCTTGAACGAATCCGGCAGGGAAAAACAGAACTCCACGAGCCGATAATCCAGAAACGGAAATCGTTGTTCAATCGAATGAGCCATGGATGTACGATCTTCGCCGTGAAGAATTCTGGGCAGTGAATGTTGAAGAAACGCGTTCAGCATGGTTGATCGCACGCGCGATCGGCCGTTATGTGGCGTTCGGAAAGCATCTCTCATCGCAAGAATGTGCGGCCACCTGAATGTTCTGCCGACCTTTTCTAGTGCGAGTGCTTTTATGAGGGGCCAAGCCTTGTAGGGTATCAGTGTTTTGCCTGTTTGCGACAAGCAGTAGGCCATCGAGAAGCCAAACTTCTCCCGGGCACTTTGAAGCTCGTCCAAGGCCTCGAAGATTCGCCCCCGCCGGATATTGTCTACAACCAATGGGCCTATGAGGTGCCTGTCGTATCCCGCAAGAATCTCATCTGCACCTTGACCACTGAGCACCACCTTCACTCCGTTCGCCGCAATCCGTTTCATCAGCATCCGGTGTGCAAAGTGATTGGAGTTTTGCAACGGTTCATCGTTATGCCAAATAATCTTTTTAAGATCACGAACCAAGTCAACCGCCTGCGGCTCGATGAGATGAGCGTGAACACCGGTATGTTCGGTCACCGCATGGATGTAGCGCCGCTCATCAACAAGAGGATCATCATAAACGGAAGAGAATGTCGAAAACGCTTCCCGGCCTTCCCTCTGTTCATTCTTCATGCGTGCAACAGCACAAACAATGGCGGATGAATCCTGTCCGCCACTGAGTAGCGCTGCCACCGGAACATCTGAACGCAGGCGAAGCGATACGCTGTCGAAGAAAAGACTCCGGAACTCGGCGGTTGCGCGTTCAAAACTCATTTCGCAAGTTGCCTCCGGCATGTGCCAGTAGGAGCGCTTGTTTAGTTTTCCCGACGAGGAAATGGACATCGAATGACCTGCTTCGAGCACGCGGATTCCCTCGAAGAGCGTATCCGATCCGGTATCCGTATATCCGAAGCCGACAAGTTCAAATGAACGCTTCAGATTCTCTCGGACCGGAACCTTCTGTGATGCAATGATGGCCTTGATCTCGGAAGCAATTAATATTACTTCCGCGTCCTCATAGTAATACACCGGTTTCACACCAAACCTGTCGCGCGAACAAAACACATGGTCTTCCCTGCTATCGTAAATGATAAGGCCCCACATGCCGTTGAAGCGCTCGACACAACTCTCCCCCCATTCTTTGTATGCCGCAAGAATGACCTCGGTGTCTGATGTTGATCTGAACACGTGTCCTTTCTTCCGTAGTGTCTCACCCAATTCAACGTAGTTGTACACCTCCCCGTTGAACACGATCCAATACCGCTCGTCGGCGCCGCACATGGGTTGGTTTCCCGATGCGGAGAGATCAATAATGCTCAGTCGCCGGAATCCCAGTCCAACGCGACCAAAAACCTTCTGACCCTTCGCATCCGGGCCGCGGTGATTGAGACGCTCTGCCATTCTTTCAAGCATCGCCGTCTCGACAACTCTGCCGCGATCCTTTTGAATTACTGCTGCAATTCCGCACATAGGATGAGAATCTTCATGTTATGTTCGTCTTGAACAACCTTGCGCGTGAGAGAATCCTTCCGAACTCATCCTTCTCCAAAAGAAATCGGGAAAGAGGTGCAACGACTGCGACGAAGACTATATTCCCCACAACCGGGCCCGCGTCTCCAAACGACCACACGATTGAAAAGAGGATAAGCCCTGTGAAAACCACTGCGAACTTTTCCAACCGGTATGGCACATGATGCACCTTCTGCGACAGGATAAACGCGGACATCGCGAGTGTAGCATTTGCAACACCAACGGCAACAGCCGCGCCAACCGTGCCGTACCGTGGAACAAAGATCGCGCATGCGACGACCGCAGCTATGAGTGAGCATCCGAAAGAAATGAGATTGAAAGAGGTCTTCTCTCCGACGTTCATTCCAGTAGAAAAGAATACATACGCGACATAAAACAAGCTCGAAAGTATCAACATGCCTGCGGGTCGTATTGCAGAAAGGTATCCTTCTCCTCCAACGAATGGGACGAGCCAGGAAAGATTCACCGTCAGGAAGAGGACAAGAATGATCGCCGAGCACATGGTGAGGGAAAATGCGCGGGCGTAAAAGTCGCGGGAGAGGTCATGCCCCTTCACTGCCATCGAATAAGGAAAGAATGCCATTTGTACCGACGTCGCAAACAACAGTACAACCATCCCAAACTTGTTTGCCAGAGCGTAGTGCCCAACTTCGGAAGAGTATCCGTTGTTATAAAGAAACCCGCGATCAACAAAGCTCAATAACCAGTACATGACGGCAGCAGGAACAAACGGAAGGCCATAGCGCAGCAGCCTTCGCGCTGAGGCGGTTGAAAACGGAAATCCTCCGTGTCGCGTAAACATGAGTATTACCAACAGCACGCCTACTGCAATTTCCGGAATTACACGCGCAACGAGAAAGCCTTCCACATTGCCACCCGGTCGATTGAAGACCAAGACGGTCACAAGGAGCAAGAGGCCGATGCGACAAACCGATGCGACAAAGAACCAGCGTCGTGAATGTTCAACCCGCAAAACATCCAGGGCATAGGTCACCACCAGAGTAAAGGGAACGATCAGAAAAGCGAGGATCATCCAGAACACATTCTCTTCGGAATCAAACACGATTCTTGTGAAGACAGGAGCGCTAAGAACACATACGGATGTAACCAATACACCAAAGGAAGTCCGAAGCCATAAGCCGGTAGTAACGAAGCTGGTGCGCTCTTCCCCTCCGATATTGTGGTAGTGATACATGATGGAAGAGTCGAGTCCGGCATTTGCGATCAGCAAGGCAAGGGTTGAGAACATCATAGCCGTGTCCACAACGCCGTAGTCATGCGGGCTCAAGGCGCGGGTAAGAATCGGCACAAGGAGAAGAGTTGAGAGCCGGGAAAGACCCGAGATAACTCCGTAAAACACCGTGTCCTTTGCAAGGAGCGTGAGCGATAGGTTTGACTCACGAAACACATTGCGGGGTGTGCTCGAATGGTCAGGCATCGACAGTTTCCCTGAACGCGGTTTCCAGCGCCTTGAGATGAGCTTCGAGCGAATAGTGCGTCTCATAACAGGTTCGCCCATTTTTCCCTGACGAAAGTCTCAACTGAGGGTCAGCGATAAGGGTGCGCAATTGCGCGGCCAAGTCTATCGCGTCGCCCGGAACACAAAGCAATCCGTTTTCTGCCTGCTTTACGAGATCGGGAATGGCCCTCCAGCGCGATGCTACAATCGGAAGGCCCCATTGCATCGCCTCAAGAAGTACCACGGGGAGATTCTCATTCTCGACGGATGGAAAGCAAAAAATATCCGCAGAACGGTATTCGCTCCACTTTTCCTCCCCATGTTTCTCACCCGCAAATTCCACAAGTCCTTCGAGCCCAAGTTGTTCTCGCAATACACTCGCTTGTGTGTTGAACGCATCGGAAACAAAACCGCCCACGATGCGGAAACGGAACTTTACTCGTGCCTTCTGCATAATGCTGCATGCGCGAAGAATATCAAGAATGCCTTTCTTCTCGCTGAGTGAGCCGACGAACAGAATGTTTGGAACGAGATTCTCGCGGGACGGCAGAACTCCACAACGGTCTTCGATTCCGTTCGGAACTGCAATTACTCGCTTGGGATGTACCCACTCCGTTTCATTTGCAAGGCTCGGGAGGAGAACGATGGCAGTATCAGCGTTACCGTAGGCCTTCACCGCGAGCCACCGTTCCAACGTGGAAAGCTTTTCAGGCAGACGATCAAAACCTCCGGCATGAAATTGCAGGATTGTCGTTCTCGCGGTCATCCGCACAAACAATAGAATGGCCATGTCGCGCCAAAACGGGATTCGGTGAGGACCGCAGGGAGGATAGAACAGGATGTCAATCGGACCGCGGACGCGTTCGAGAAAAACGCTCGCAATGACGCTAAGGAGTTTGAAGAGTTTTGAGATTTTGAACTTCCCGACATCACCAATAGTGTCGGAGAAATCGAGCGGAACGTGTTTCTTCACGCACCACAACCACGAAGACGAAACGAGGTGACTCTGCATGACGGCCTGACCATGGTATGGAGGTGGAACCTGGGCAAGGATGACTACGCTTTTCAAGCGCGTGCCGGGCTGACTTCGACCGTTTCCATCACGCATGGAGAGCATTTTATCCGGTCACACGCAGGGCAGCCACCTGTTTGTTGATCCACGAGTATGTTTCCCTCATACCTTCGCGCAACTTTGCCGATGGAGCCCAACCGAGCCGTTCGTTGATGAGCCGGTTGTCAGAGTTTCTTCCACGGACCCCTGTCGGACCCGGCACATTCTTAATCATCAGACGTTTCCCTGCAATGTCCATCGCCATTCGAGCCAGGTCGTTAATAGTGATCATTTCTTCGGAACCGATGTTCACCGGACCAACAAATTCAGACTGCATCAAACGGCGCATCGCTTCCACACATTCATCGATATAGAGAAACGACCTCGTCTGCTTTCCGTCTCCCCAAACCTGAATCTCGCCTCCATCATCAGCTTCCGCCACCTTTCTACAAATTGCAGCGGGAGCTTTTTCACGGCCGCCGGTCCACGATCCCTCCGGTCCGAAAATATTATGGAAACGCGCCACGCGGACATTGAGCCCGTAGTTTCGGTTGTACGCAAGATAGAGCCTCTCACTGAAGAGTTTCTCCCATCCGTATTCGCTGTCGGGAGCCGCAGGGTATGCTGTGTCTTCAGCGCATTTGGGATTCGTGGGGTCTTCCTGGTTATACGCGGGGTACATACATGCAGATGAAGAGTAGAACATCTTGTGCGCGCCAACCTTGCGGCATTGCTCGATCATGTTGACGTTGATGGTCGCAGAGTTGTGCATGACGTCGGCGTCGTGGTCACCCGTGAAAATGTATCCGGCCCCTCCCATGTCAGCGGCAAGTTGATACACTTCATCGAACGGTTTATCGGCAACCCTCTTCACAACCTCCTGATCGCGAAGATCACCAATCACAAACTCATCCGCCCCCGTGGACGAAAACTCCGGGTACTTCAGATCGACTCCGCGTACAAAACAGCCTTCGCTTTTGAGGCGGCGGACAAGATGGCTTCCAATAAAGCCACCTGCTCCTGTTACCAATACTCTCAACGCCATATCACAATTCTCCAACTTGTGGATACTTTTTTATTCCGCATAGCTGCATCAAGGCAAAGAAAATAAACATCGGAATATTCACTGCGTAGCGTTTAAACAAACGGATCGGCTCCTGCCACAATCTATACGCCCACTCCAATCCCAACTGCTGCATCCAATATGGCGCGCGTTTCAATCGACCTGTGTTATAATCAAAGGCCGCACCAACTGCTATGATCACGCCCGCTTTCAAGCTTGACCGCATTTCACGAACCCACGATTCCTGTTTCGGCGTGCTCAGTCCGACCCAGAGAAAATCCGGCGCTGCGGCGTTAATCTTTTGGATGATACTCTCCTTTTCAGATTCGGTGAGGGATCTGAAGGGTGGCGTGTAGCTTCCGGCACTCCTGAGACCGGGAAAGCCGGTCAGTGCAACGGTTTCAAGATCTGACGCGACTCCCTCTTTCCCGCCAAAAAAGAAATGTGACATTCTCTCACCGGAGGATTTTTTCATCGCTTCCAACATGAAATCGGGCCCGAACACGCGGGTCATTCCTTTAAACCCTGAAAGTCTCCCAATCCAAACCATCGGCATGCCATCCGGAACATTAAGGTCCGCGCTATTCAGCACTTCACGGAACGCAGGACTTGTTCTACACTCCATGATTCCATGCACGCCTGAAACGTACACGGTCTTCGGAGTTCCGCGAGGGGCTCGCGCCCACAATATAACACGATCGACCGCGGAAGACATGGACTCCGCGTGAATCCTTACGCCAAGCACATTAACGAGATCACCATTGCGAAACGGCGAATCCATCACGGCGTTCGGGAATGCGCCAGCACCGCGCGCACTCGGTCGCCATACATTGAGAGAACGATGAACCAAAGGGACAGCAGGAAAAATGATGCAATGAAGACGGCCGTTGTGTTTACCAATCGCCGCGGGCGCTCTTTTTTTACAGACGGCCTGCCGGGATCAAGGACGTTCACAACTGTGATATTCTTTATCTCTTCGATCTTTGCAAGCTCGGCCTGTTTTGTAAGCTCGACAAAGATGGTTGATTTCACTTGCACATTGCGAAGAAGTCGTTCCTGATCCAGCAATAACTCCGGTGAATCAATAACCCGCCTATTTTTTTCGCGGAAGAGCTTAAGCTTTTCCTCCGCCTCGCGCAATTCTTCGCGGACCTGGCCAAGGCGCACTTCCACCCACCTACGTTGTTCGGAGGCAGAGGTCACCTTCTTCAGACGCATGAACCGATCCAGCTCTGCAATAATTGCATTGAGGACATCCGCCGCGAGCTGTGGCTCACGCATCTCCACGTTGATTTCCACCAACCCGGTCTTGGATTCAAACGCTGTGGACATCAGCCTTTCCATTTTCTTTAATGCTTCATACATGTCCTCTTCCGGCGTATCTTCCTCGAGTTCAAAATAGCGGATCAAGTTGACTGAATCGGGGAACCGGCTCGTGTGATACTTCCGTTCGATCACACTACGCAGAACGGTTTCGCTGGAAACAATGATCGGGTACAGACGTGACACTTCGCTTCCCGGCATTTTTACGCCGGCGAGTTGCGCGACATCTGCAAACTGCTCAAGCGCCGAGAGCTTTCCTTTTTCAGTTTCCGGGAGTAACGTTGCGGTGGATTTGTAGTACACCGGCAAGAGAAAATTGAGGCCTAGTGCTATACTGGCGGAAATAATAGAGAAGAGAAGGATCTTGCGCCGGTTTTTTGCGAGAGGGTTAACGACATCTTGGATTGAAGGTTGGTCTGGTTTGATAGCGTCCGGTTGTTCGAGAAAGTCTGGCATCATTCTCCCACGCTTTACCGCGATACCTGCCAGATAATGAATGCAAGCGTAGCCGCGCTTGTAAGAATGGCAAAAACATCCTTGACTGTTTCTCCGATATCCACCGATGCGACCTCGGAAGCGGGAGGTGGAACTTTTATGACGTGGATTTGGGACCCCTCGGGGACTTCCGGATCGGAACTAAACCACCCGAAATCCACACGACGCGATTCGCCTGTCGGCTTTATGAGCACCGCGTACTTCGAGCTGTCTGTCAAACCGCCGGCCCGGTCAATATAACTCGTGACATCGTTGCCATCAATGAACGAGAGCAGTCCCGGATTGTTTACTTCCCCGGTAACCAATACTGTGTGCGGTGTCGACGGAATGTAGATGCTATCACCGCCAAGCATCACCACGTCATGGAGGATATTCTTCTCAGTGAACGCCGCATTGAAATCGAGAAGGACGCGTTTCTTGTTACGGTAGAACTGAGCCCCTCCCATGAACGTCGTCGTTGTTGGACCGCCGGCGCGTGCAAGCATCTCCGAGAGGCGTTCACCGCGCCGTTGAATGCTGTAGATACCCGGGTAGTTTACATCCCCTGCAATCGTCACGTCCTGCTGTTTCTTGTAGAAGGGATTCGGTTTAATCAAGACTTCATCGCGATGTTGGAGCAGGAACGCGTTGGAATCCTGGGAATCCGGGTCAAAGCTGCGCGGCAACGTCGGGTGAAGAATGATGGCGAGGGAATCCCCTTGAAGTCCCTCGGGCGTTATCCGCGACACTTCGGCCTGAAGCAATTCGGCGTCCTCGGTATATCCCCCAGCAAGAGGAATCAGATCGGTAATCGCCATCCCCGTGCGCAAGGGCTGTCTCCCCGGCTTCTTGACGCTTCCGCGAATTGTCACAAACCTGTCTTTCACCTCAAGCATCTCCGTTGAGTATAGAATAATCGTATCCCTCTGCATCAACGGTTGGTCCCCCACTGAACTTTCCAGAACTTTTTTCAGATTGAACGGAATGATTTTCCGGGTCAGAAGGTCCGGATTGTATCTGATGAGATGCCCGAGGTCTTGATACGTTTTGGGTTGAAGGCCGCGCGCGGCTGAAATCAATCCCCGAATAGTTTTCACTTCACCGAGTTCATATCTTCCGGGTCGCCACACCGGACCGAGGATAACAACGTAATTCCATTTTTCATCGAGAACCGGAAAGACTCGCACTTCATCACCATCGAACAATGAAACGGGCTTCTTCGGATCTGCAAGCAGGTCGCGAAGTTTTATGTCCACCACCTCCTTGTTCTCAATGTTCTGGTCTCTCTGTTGCCACGGGCGAATCCTATCAACCTGTGCGTTGCCATCGTACGCACTTGGCAGAACGCCTCCACAAAACCGGAGTAACTCGGCAAGACCTTCACTTTCTTTCAATTCATAGACTGCAGGACGCCTTACCTCTCCTTCGATTGAAATTGTTTTCCCTCGCGGCGGAATGAAGATGATATCATTGTTTTGCACGCGGATGTCATTAGTTTTTTCAGCACCGGCGAGATAGTCGTACAAATCAACCCGGGCAATCACCGTGTTACCGCGGGTTACGCGCACGTCACGTAAGCTTCCCTTCACCGTCGGACCCCCAACGCTGTACAACGCATTGAACACCGTTGCATGGCTACTCAACGTATATCCACCCGGAGCCTCGACTTCACCGACAATAAAAACGCGCTTCGGGCGAACCCTTGCCACGGTAACATCAAGCCAAACACTTGGTGGTTTTGAAACAAGCCCCGAATATGAGCGCGACATCTGTTTCAGGAGCTTGTCATAGACCTCTTGAAGCGTCAATCCGGTTACGAGCACCTGGCCGACGGTTGGAACAAAGATCCTTCCTTCCTTGTCAACTCTGAGTTCGTTTTGGAATTCGACCTGTCCCCACACGCTGACCTTAAGCGCATCATCAGCACCCACAACATATTCAGGGTCAACTGGTCCCGAAGCGCTTGGGTCAAAGGCATCCGGCACATTGAGGAACACGTCGTAGCCAAAATAGGGCAAGCCAATCGGACTCAGGGAAACCGTTTTTTTTCTCGTTCTCTCCGTACGGAGAAGCGAATCTTGTTCGACCATCCTTTGCAGATCCGTCGTGATCGTGTCCTTGACGGGAATTTCCAATTCCTCAAGTCGTCCGCGTTCGGGAGCCTTCAACGAGCCGAGATACTGTTCAAGTGGGATACCAAGCTCTGCCGCCCTCCGTACAGCTTCTTCACGCGTCAAACCCAGTTCTTTGATCTTGCGATCGATCTCGTCCGCAGTCATGCGCGATAGCTGTGATTCCCCCCGTTGCTTCAGCGCTTCTTTGGATTGACCGTAGGACTGAAAAAGAGGGACCGCGATGATGAGGAAAAGAAGAATGAAATCAGGGAACACCCTAAATGGGTTCGCCAAGGAGAGTCCTACTTGCGTTTGAAAACGGAACTGGTTAATTGTAAAGCGACACGCCAACCTCTAAACACATCGGCCACATCTCATGCGCATTGGAATTCTGTCCGACATTCACGGGAACCTTCCCGCGCTTGAATCGGTGCTGAAAAAAATCGATGAACTACGCCTTGATCGTCTGCACTGCCTCGGCGATATCGTCGGGTACGGTTCCTTCCCGAACGAATGCGTTGAACTCGTCCGGTCGCGATGCACGATCGTTGTTAAGGGAAATCACGACAGCGGAATGACAGGTGAAACATCAATTGACGATTTCAACAACCTGGGTCAACAGGCAATTAAATGGACCCGAAAGCAAATCCTGCCTGAGCACTTCGAATTTCTCAAATCCCTTCCAATGATGGCGACCGACGGTTCAGTAACCTATGTGCACTCATCCCCCGCAGAGCCGGACCAATGGACATATATTTTTTCCATTCGGTCAGCCGAGGAGGCCTTTTCAGCGTTTACGACTGATCTCTGTTTTATTGGCCACACGCATGTCCCCGTTATCATCGGTGAAGACATGTCCATCAATGCCTATACTCCCCCACGCGACAAATCCGGCAATCTCCAGCGTCGATTTCTGATTAACGTCGGGAGCATTGGTCAACCACGGGATGGAAACCCGGAGGCAGCTTTTGGCGTCCTTGACACCGAGACGTTGGCGTACGAGCTTGTTCGTGTTGTTTACGATGTTGAAAAGGCGGCGGCCGCTATTACGAAGGCCGGACTACCAACCGCATTGGCGAAACGTCTGTATCAGGGCGTGTAACGCTGCACATCGTGGGAAAAATCTGCAAAATTCCGCTTACAGAGTCAATACACTTTGGACGTCCAGTACGCGCAACAGTCTATTTTTCTAAGCTCACACATCTCTACCTTGCATCGCTGAATGTTTTTGGCTATCTTTTTGGCGCAACACAACCGCGAAAGCAACACGCACATCGATTCAATCAATATGGAGAGGTGGGTGAGTGGCTGAAACCAACGGTTTGCTAAACCGTCGTACGGGGTAAACCTGTACCGAGAGTTCGAATCTCTCCCTCTCCGCACAACAAAGATCCCGGGCCCGACTGCCGGGATTTTTCTCTTTAGTTAGGGCTGACTGGCAAGGGAAGGCGGGAATATCTACCGGGGAATGTCCGTTGAAAGTCGGTACCGAAGTATTACCCCCCGCTCTCCATCAAGAACGTAGAGCATTCGCTCAAAGTAGGCCAGCCCCGTAGGTCTTCGCATCTTCCCCTGGGTCCTGACCCTGCCAAAGGATTCGTTTCGGAATCGTCCACGGCTGTTGAACTTCGATATGCTGTCCAAATCCGCGTCGGCAACAAACACATCGCGCCGCGCATTATCGATTGTAACCGCCATCGGGAGCAAGTATCTGCTCGGCCTGATGAAGTCGACGTTGCGATCCTCAGGCCTGGATGGATCAAACCGCGGTAGCCAACCCACAAAATCAATTGATTCCTCATATCGCATCCAAATTGCTCCGTAAGAAATCCCCTCGGATGATTGCGCAAGAACAAAGTCGCGCACCCCGGGAAAAGATGCAATGCTGGTTGGTTTGTAGATGTTGCTAATTCCGCTTCCAGGTTGCGTCACAAAAGCGGGAACCGGAGTAATAAATGTGTCATTCTCATCAAAGAGAAGAACACGACCATCAGGATCGACCGTGCTTGAGTTGTCAGGACCAACGCGGACTGCGAGGTATTCATTGTCGCCGAACACTGTGATCCCGGGAAATCGACGAGCGGGACGGGCAATCTCCACCCAAATCGTCTCCATGCGCGCGACATCGAGCCGATGAGCGGAATCGGGAGAAGATGAGACAAGATGGATTCTGAAAATCGCACCGACCGTATCGCCGCTGGCCGCGACCATTTCGCCGCCCACCAGAAGGTCAAGGCGCGTGTCTTGGGCCACTGAAATCGGATGGAGCATTGTCCTCTCACTCAGGAATTGGCCGGCCCGGTTCATCATGACGAGGCGGTTTGCCCATGTATCAGCGACATAAAGAAGCTGATCGTTTCCGATCATCACGTCTTCAGGATTGGTAAAACCATCGAAGGGCGGTTCGACCTCAACATAAGACGTATCGATGGTCGCCGGCTGTTGGTCCGGGGGAAGCGGTGGCTTGGATTCGCAGGCCGTAAAGACCCAACAAGCAAGCGCAGCAGCCATCGAAAATATGAAGCTCCGAAGACCCATCAGTAAGAAACCGTCAATGTGAACCTGTGAATTGATCCAAGCCTGTAAAACTCCGTGAATGCGTAATCTGCACCAACCTTGCTTGAGCCAACCGGCGCGAGAAAGCCCGCACCAAGCGAATAATTTTCGTCAGAAGTTCCGTCCTCTCCAAACAGAGGCTGTCGAATTGTACGCTTCAGTCCTCCCCGAAGAAAGAGCGCCTCCCGAAATCCGTACTCGAAACCCAGTCTCACGTGCTCCGAGTTATCGTTTGGATGATTTAACTGGATGGACGCAGTTAACTTCTGGACTTCGTTGTCGAAAGCTTCAAACGCAAACCCAAGCTTGAAGATAGTAGGCACAGAGAACGTCTGGAACGTAGACGTGGTCGTTCCGTCCCACATTGTCGCAGAACCGCTCGGCGAAGCATCACCTCCGAAGTTAGAAATCACTACAGCAAAACGAGTTGAGCCTAGTCCTGTCCAGTAAAATGCACCAAGGTCGAACATCAACGCTTTCATTTTGAGTACATCCAATGTCTCTTCTGCATACCGGGCGCTTACTCCAAAACTGAACTGATCTGTCATCCTTTTCGCATACGTCAACGCGAGCGTAACATCCCCAAACGTGAAAAACCTCCCCGTACCAAGCGGCTGCGTTTCCGTGGTGATCTCCATGTCATCCATATGAAGGGAGGAAACTGATGCTCCCAACACATCCGCAGGGCTAAGATGGTATGTTGCTCCCAGAAAATCATGACTGATGCCGACCACGTATTCCGTTCGTGAGAAAAACACTTGGTCTCGCTCAAACTGGGCTAACCCGGCCGGATTCCAAAACAAAGCCGATGCATCGTTGGCAACCGCCACAAACGACTCACCCATACCGACACCCCTTGCGCCCACCCCAATCTTTAGCGATTGGAATGCCGATATTCCAACACGCTGTCCCCCCAGGTTTGGAACGAGTTGCGCCAGGGCCTCAATACCAGCGGTAGAAATGAATAATATCCCCAACCATACCTGAAGCGATCTCCGCATTAAAACCTCATCGCCAGACTCACCCGAATGTTTCGCGGCTCCAAATATCGCGCCGGGCTGTATGGGAATGGCGAGACGTCCCCCGTCAGTTGCGGGTAAAGAGGATCATTGTAACCTGATGGAGTCGGATCACCGTACTCGTAGGCCCTACCGGTAACCGGGTTGATGGTCTGCGGATTCCTGTTGTTCAGGAGGTTCTCAATCTCAATACTGAAAATGAGTTTAGCCACGCTAATGTCAAAGTACTTTTCAAAATTAAGATCCATGTAGAACCAGTTCTCTCCCGTTTCAGCAAGCTGGCGGTCTATTTCACTGATGTACTCAGGCCGACCGGTGACAGAGTTGTAGCCGACAAGTCGCTGAGGCGTATACCTTTTTCCAGTCTGATAAAACAAGCGGATGTACACGTTGTAGTCATCGAGAACCCCCGGGGCAAACCCGAACAACGGCTCTCCCTTGGCGATTGTGAAGTTCAGGTTGGTAGAAATTTGCAGGGGGCGGTCCCAAATCAGGAATGTCTCCTTGATATTCTCGGGCTCACCTTGTTGAAGTCGAATAACTGCTTCATTCGGAGTTGAACTCTTTCCCGTTGCGAGCGAATATGCAACCGAAGCAGATCCCCTGAATATCTTCCCCACCCGTTTCTTGTACTCGATCTCCACCCCGCGCACCCTTCCATAGTCTGAGTTCAGGTACGTGCTGTATGACTGCGAGCCCCCGGTGGGAGAAACCCGAACAACCGATTTCTCCGTGATATAATCGAAGATATCTTTGTAGTATGCCGTCAGGGTCAAAACGTCATTTCCGGAAAGCTGGTTGCGAATGCCAAGCTCGTACGCAATCGTTGTTTCGGGATTGAGGTTCGGGTTACCCACTGGAAGGCTGGAGCGAACACTCGTGCGGGTCAACTTGGAATAAACAAACTGCGGTCGGGGAAGCTTTGAGAAATGGCCGTACGAGAAAAATAATGTCTGGTTATCTGAAACAGGATGAGAGATTCCAATTCGTGGGCTCAATCGCGCCTTAGCCCGGCGGCCGAATAGTGAGAAGGTGTCGTCGATGTACTGTTCGCGAAGCGCAACCGGAACGATAAGTGCAGAGGATGTATCATAGGCGACATCATCCACGTACTTTCCCGGGACCCAGTAGTCAAGGCGCAAGCCGAAATTGAGAATCATCCCGTTCAAGGTGATATTGTCCTGTGCATACAGGGCGCCCTGAGCCGGGGAAACAGAATAAATATCATTATCAAAGCCGAGTGGCTTCACCCAGGGTCTCACCAGGTCTGCAATCTGCATGCTCGAGAAACGCATTTCCAAACCTGCCTTGAATTTGTTTCTCTCGCTGAAATAATTTGTCAGATCAAACTTGAACGCGAATTCATCCACAAAATGATCCCGCCATGAAGTCGGGGCGCCGAGGTCATAGAATCCGTCGCCGGGAATAACTCCTACGGTGTCCGTGTCTTCATTGTAGTACCGAATTGGATACGTCACAATATCTGCGGGCTCGATGTATTGGTCGAAATTCTTTCCGTTGGCATCGCCACGGACATGTGCCGTATACCGACTGAAGCGAGCCTCGTAGAATGTCTGGTTACTCAGCGTATGTGTTATTGAAGCAACGTGCTGAATGTTTCTCTGCGTGAACGTGTTCGCACTGTCCGGGATGTACTGGAACAAGTACTGGTAACCCGGGTTTGGCTCAACCCGCTCCAGCGTTGATTGGACCGTCTGTGTGTTCTGATCAATGGAAACAGATTGGTTGAATGTGTATCCAACCTTGAACACGCTAACGGGTTTGTACGTCAGCTTTGCAAGAACAGAATAGCTGTTTGCCCGGCGAGGAGCGTACTGCGCTCCGCCATAGATTGTGGAGTACAGTTGATTCGGCGCAATCGATTCGTATCCAATCGGATTGCGTCCGGGTCCGATCACCTCAACCCAACGTGTGTATCCATCGGTTTGATTACCGTAGAATGTTCCGAAGAATGAAAGCGAACCGGGAATCTGAACGCCTATCGATGGTAAAAGATGTGTCGTAATTGGTTCCGGACCGCTCAGGCTCAAATCAAGAATGTCCGTATTCCAATTCTCACGGGAGTCATCGTTGAAACCAAAGTGATCCAATTTGTAGGAAACCGCTCCACTGTATCTATCAGACCCTTCCCGCGTTGTGATGTTCACAATGCCTGATGTTGCCTGCCCGTATTCAGCGTTGTAGCCACCGGTGAGAACCTCAACCTCCTGGATGGACGTGGGACTCACCTGCAAACCGAATCCGTTTCCAGCGAGCGGGTCTTGTACTGAAATGCCATCAACGAGATACGCATTCTCGTAGGAGCGCCCTCCGCGAATATGAATCTCGTTGTCTGCCTGCACGACGCCGGTCTGAAGCGAAACGATGTTCTGCACGTTTTGGACGGCTGCCGCCTGGATATCCTGCTGTTCGATACTGCGGCGGCTGGAGGTTTCTTCTATATCAAAAAGCGGCTTCTCTCCCACAATGACGACTTCATTCTCCAGAGCGAGAACTGTTTCCTCCATCTTCGCGTCAAGGCGGACAGTCTTGCCACCTTCGATCTTGACATTCGTGAATTGAACGATCTTATATCCAAGCAACGACACCTCGATCGTGTAGCTTCCCGGATTGATGTTTTCAATCTTTGCATCGCCGGAGATATTGCTGGTCGCGCCGTAGTACGTTCCCTTGATGACAAAATTCGCACCAGGGAGTTCCTCCTTTGTCTTGGCGTCAATCACTTTCGCTTCAAGACGGCCCTTCTCGGTCTGCGCCGTTGAGGGCGAGTACCACAGTACAACGAAGGAAACAACCGTGACGAGGATTCGCATCAGTACCTTGTTCTGTCAATGCGATGTGACGGGGAGAATTCCTGGAGCAGGGAGCGCGTAAAGAATGCGGACAACCCGTCCGGATTCCCTTCGACGGTGTTATTGAGCAGGTGCAGGGGCAAGCCGACAAAAATGGTTCGCCGAAGTCCATCCGCCACTGCAACATCCGGTACCCCATAATATCTCGGCCCCGGTCTGATGTCTGCCTGGAGATGATAAAGATAGCGAGCGTCCGTCCGCCTGTAAATCGGTCGCATGAAAATCAGATGGTTGGGTGGAGTCGAATTGAAAGCGAGGCGCGGATAAGGTTGATCAGTCGAATTGCTGTCGGCGTATACAATGAAATTTGCAGGGATACGGGTATCTCCAGCTACCGGTGGCGGCACAGGAGGTCGGGTCGGTGAAAGATCAACACTGCTGATGCTATCGATGGGGGCAAAATCGCGGAGTGCTCCACGCGGATCAACGCTGTTTTCAAACGTGGTTGAGAAGATCAGCTTGCCGCCGGATTGCGTGTAGGTAAAGAGGGAAAGTTGAGCAACACCGAGACTCGGGAATTGGTCCGTGTACCAGATAACGTAGTCATACAGCAGAAATGTAAATATGAGCGCGGGGTCGACAAATGGTGGAACAAGGGCACCGTACTTTCCGATGCGTTTGTCGTTTGCGGTGAGACCGCGTCCGATATTGAGTTGATCAACGGACGTGAATTGGCCTCCGGGTACTTCCGCCAATTCAGACCGGTATGTTGTCAGCGCCGCCGTGCTATCCGATGTTACATAATCCGAAACCAACAGAACACTCCCCCGCGGTCTTCGCACAAACCAATGCTGCGTTCCCGAGGGCATGGTAATCGTCGGACTATATTCCCCGGCAACGTCCTTCACCTGGACGTAAAGAACATTCAGCGCATCAAGGCGAAGGTTCGGGAGCTGTCCAATCAATTGACGTCCCAGAAAGTTTCCGCCGTACACATCTGCAGTCACTTCACTTCCAGCCGCGTCACTGCGCGCTCGCGGCACGGTCAGGGTCACGACGGTATCGCGAATCAAAATCGAAAGCCAGGCACCGGGCGCGCTCGTATCGTTGAGCGCTATCCGGTAGGATGAAAGGGTGTTGTCCCCGTCGGGGTCGGTTGCTTTCCACGAAAACGTTGCGACCGTAAAGGTCGTGTCCGGCTGCTTCAGCCCGATCGTCTGATCGTTGGGATTTTGCGCAAACACAATGGTCGGTGGAGTGTTGCGAACCGGGAAGGTTTCAATTGCGGCATTCGGATCAACCGCTCCGGACAGAGTCGGTAGAGATTCATCGGTTCCGTCAAAAATACCATTGGCGTTCTTGTCCCAGTACGGCGATGGTGATAACCGGACTTCACTTTGTGCAGGCAGCCCGATAAAGGTATTGTCAACTGCCCGCACGAACACAGTATAATAACGGAACAGAGTATCGAGAGGAAATGACATAAGAGTGTCATTCCTCATCACCCAAGAATACCTGAGAGTATCGGGCGAAGGCGGGGCATTCATCTGCGCCGGCAAATATGAGAAGAGGAACCCCGAGACAAGTCCGTCCGGATCTTCGCCCCACCAGTGCAATCGTTGACGGCTTACTCCCGTTCCAATGGTCGAATCAGGAAAAAGCCACAGGAAAGTCCGGGGTTGCTGGTTTACATGAGGCACATCGGTAATCTCCTCATTACAACTATTGAAGAGAAAAAGAACGCCGACAACCCAAAGAGACCTTCCAATATTTCGGATTCGCAAATGCAAAGGTCTATTTTACAAGAATCATCTTTTTGACTTGCGTGAACTTGCCTGCGTGTAACTGGTAGAAGTAAACGCCCGTCGACAGACCCCCAGCGTCGAAGCGAACTGTATATTGCCCGGCCTCCTGCACATCATTAACCAATTCTCGCACTTGCTGCCCGAGAATATTGTAGAGCTTCAATGACACATCGTTCTTCGACGGCAGTTGATAGACAATTACCGTCGTCGGGTTAAAGGGATTTGGATAATTTTGTGCCAGACTGAACGACTGCGGAACAGCCGGATCGTGCGTCACCTCAACAGACGTGATCGTGCCAAAGTCTGCGTTCCTTCTCGGCACGATTTTGTATCGGTTGAAGCTGTAGTAGATCACTCCCGTCAAGGATGAAATCTGGTCGTTCAGCCTGATGAGTGTTTTTCCAAAGGCAGTATCTGCAGCAACATTCGAGTAGCTGTGCGTTCCGTCTCTCCGTACGAGTACAGGCCCGCTTCCATCATCAACTTCAAACTCAGTCGGATCAGAAAATACAGGATCAATTGAACTCACCCGCACATTGTTGAGCCTAACAAGCATTCCTTCCCATTGCTCGGCGATCGGATTACCGTTTCCAATTATCGGTCCAAACGTGGAGGTCGGAAGAATCATTGGCGCCGGTTCAGGGTTCCCCGTTGAATGAATCGTCACAGGATAGGAAACACTTGACAATCGCGTGACATCAAATTGCTCATCAACGAAACCGGTGACTGTAATGCTGTCGCCATTGCGGGTGCCGGCAAGCGTTGACTCCGCACCCACAATCCAAAGTCCGTTCCATGGCGATGTTCCGGATTGCATGTACCAAGCGTTTGTTCCACCGGTATTAAGTGGTGAAATGCCGATGTTTGCAGTGTCTGCCGTGACAACTCCGGAAACAGTTACCTGCGCGCCGAGGTAGGACGTCCTTCCATTGAGGTATGGCGTGTACTGAATGTCGTTGATGGTAAGCGTACGGCTCAACGACGTGTAGAAGAAGAATCCCTTTGATGTATCGGATGACGCACCGCCGAACGCGGAGCTGGCAAGGTTCGCTCTGTTCCCCGCCGTATCAACAGCCTGAATGAAATAGTGAACGAAGGTGTTCTCCGGCTGATTCGAAATGGTAGCGCCATATGTGCTGTCGATGGGATTGAATGTCATCGGTGCGGAGACAAACGGACCGTTGTTCAGACTGTAATTCAGATTCACACTTGCGATCGGATATCCGCCTGATTGACGCACGGCCCGGCAAGTGATGCGCGGGACGCTGTCGGGATGAACAACAATCGGGTTCCGTCGGTGTGTTGTCACGCTTGGCAAAATCACTCCAATCTTCACATCTCCATAGTAAATCGGCGCGATTCTATATCCTCGAGGGCTTTCGCTTCCCGAAACTGTTGTGATGAAACCGCGCAATGTATCAATACGCGAACCAACAACAGGATAAATCCTTGTCCACTGTGTATCAGCTCCAAACGGCGTTGTTCCCCCGTGCCCAAGCGTGAAGAACCGTGAAGCGTCATACATGGTAATTTGGTTCCCCTCATCGTCAACAACGCTGAAGGTACCGCGGGCCGTGTTCACGCGTGCATCCACAGTCAGGTTTGTGAACTGCACAAGGCACCCCTCAAACGCCTCACCGCCGCTATACGAGACGGTCCCTCCCGGAAAAACTCCTTGGTAAAAATCAGAGAGAGACATCTCCTTGAACTCCGGAACGGGGGAGGACCCGAGAATTTGAATCGCGTTGCCGGCGATAGGTTGGAATTGCGTCAAACTGTTCATGTTGGTAAGGGGAAACTCCGAAACAATGCCCGTAATTCTGATGATGTCTCCTCTCTCAACATTCAGAAAACCATCGAGAATGATCTGAGCACTGTCCGTCGGCGAATTCACACGCACAAAGATGTAACCCCAACTGTTGACAGTTCCCGTATCCTGCAAGAGCATGGTGAATCCAGCGGCCGTGAAGGTCAGAACCTTTGCGGGTACCACGCACACCGCGGTGACCGTAACGGTACTTCCGCTATATGGAGATGTCTGTAGTGTCCACCGGCTCGGAACACTGTTCTGCAAGGCATCAGCCACCAGGAGGGAATCATACGGCACCTGTTGTAGCTGGCGGATGGAAAGCTCGGGTTGCGCCCAGGCCATTGTCACTGAGACAAGGATTAGGGCAAAGAATGTTTTCACTGTGTTCATGACGCATCCTCCGATTGATGAAATCTTTCGAATCACTTGATGACGAGAAACTTACCTGTCTTGATGCCCCCTGTTTCAATATCCGTAACGCTGAAAAGATACAACCCCGTTGCGGTTGCCTGGTCAAACTCTGTTATCAGGTCCCATGCGTGTTCGCCGCCGGAAAACTGCGGCGTTGTTCCGGACCCGCCGAACCGTCTGAACCATTCGATGTCCGAACCATCATACGTTGCCGCGTCGTGATCCAACCGCGCCACAACATCCCCGGCAAGCGTGTAGATCCGGATTTCGCATTTGGCCGGAAGGTTGTAGAAATACATTTTTCTGTTTCGCTCCCCCCCCCCATCCCACACTGCGTTTACGTAGTACGGATTAGGATAGACACCAACGTTTGTGAACCTGTCCGAAGTAGGCGCTGTCCCCGCCACGACTCTCCGGATTTCAGTCTTGCTTTGCAACGAAGTGATTCCCGTTGCTGAGTCCCCGCGATCGAATGCTGCGACACCGTACAGATATTGCCAACCGTTAAGATGAGCAACGTTTGTTCCCAACGGCGGGAACCGGTACCAGTACGCGACCGTGTCACCTGGGAAGGTTTTTGGTGTGGTCAGACTTATGGCATTGAATCCCGTGTTGTATCCAACCGAATTCCCCGGGGTATCAAACTCGCCGGCAAGGGCAAGGGTTAACAACAAGTCTTCAGGGTTTGCAAAATCATTTCCGGCATTGGAACGGTACACCCTGTATCCTTCGAAATCCATCTCCTGGGTGATCGGATCAATGGAGCTTTCCGACGTCGTCTTATCCCAATACAGAGCGATGTTTCTATCCTCTACTTCGACACGAACTTTCGGCGAGCGAGGTGGCTGGGGCAACTGGAAATGATCGAGGCGGCCGTTCCCGTTCAGGTCTTCACCCGGATCGAGCAGATTGTTTCCGTTGATATCTTCCCCGTCGTATGCCTGTTGGCAGAAACCGCTGTTCGTAAGAAGTGTCGCGCGTTGCTCGGGTGTGTCCTGGCTTGCCGGTGACGTGCCGGCTTTGCGGGCGCATACGATGCCGAACACAACATGCAATGAATCACCCGGATATAAAGTCTTGAACGGACCGGCCGAAATCAGAGTCGTCATATTGTCCGGACGTGTGCGCAACGGGGCGATTTTGTCGGGGGCCAGGGAGGACGCGAGCCGGTCATATCGGCTGCGCGCGCCCGCCACATTCTCAGCGTCATCCGCCGGTGAGAAATACGCTGCGTCACCCGACGAACTGCGGAAACGCCAGGCATTGTAAAATGTTTTCGTGCGAAGCTGTGATAGTGAATCTATCCCAAGGGGAAACGGATCAGCGCCGAGAAGTTTTACGCCGACATAACTATCCGCCGCCGGAGGGGTCGGTATGCCGTCGAAATCAAAACTGTACATCATCCTGAGAGTGTCAAGAAGCCCGTTCGCACCATGGTCGAAATATCCGGGAGTACTCGGCCTGACGTTGTTGGTATTGCGCACAACGGCATTATTCCAAAAGCCAACATATACGGAATCAAGTGTGTCAAGGCCGCCGTTGTAAATTGTGTAGTTGAGGATGACAAAGAAATCCGCAAAGGGAAAATTCCAGGCATAGCTCTCCTGATGGATCACCAGTCCCATCGGGATATGTTCAGGAATGGTATCTCCCGTTGATGGATTCGAGCGATTCAGGTCCGAGTAGTCGCCCAGATAATCCTGGTGACTGATTGCGTTTTCGTTGAAGTACTGTGATTCGGGAAGAGATGATAACTGTGAGAGTGTTGCACCAGGCTCCGAGGTAAGTTCATATCCTGCACCGATACGGGAAGCCGATGCACGATCGTTTGCCCCCGTGCTGACAAGCTGTTGCCCGGAAATCCTGGATACAGCTCCAACCCACAAACCGCCCTGATAAATATGCTCGATGCGGCTGCCGCGTGGATATTCGCATGACGGCTGATCGGGCCAGTAGGAGTTTCGCGTTCCGACCGTGCCAAAGTTGCTGATGGTAAGACCGATATTCCCAACGGACGTGTAGTTCAGGTCAGTGTCGTCAAGCGGACTCAACAATCTCCGTTCGCGTTCCCCCGCGCGGGAGAATCCGGCACACAGCAACAGAATTATTGTCAATACCGTGACAAAAGAGTAGCGAAGATTCATTCTGTAAGGGAAGGGTTGGGACTGTAATAAGCGCTATGTCTAAGCGCCGATAGACGCAGGCAAATATATCCTGATTGGGTTGGAAAGTCAAGGAACGTCGGTTGCCAAAACGCCCGCCGGTTTCGCGACCAGCGGGCGTTTGAGTGAAATGGCGAACCGATGATTTACTTCGTTACGATCATCTTCTTTACGTCTGTAAACGAGCCTGCATTAAGTCTGAACAGATATACTCCGCTCGCAACATTTGTTGCATCAAATGCAACTGCTTTGTAGCCCGCCTGTTGGGGCTCATCAACAAGAACCTTTACTTCCCTCCCGAGTATGTCAACGATAGTGAGCTTTACCTGCACATCCTCCGGAAGCGCGTATCTGATCGTG
>Ga0187893_10004682_pt1 | contig 25694 bp, 16 predicted proteins | sample MA1701074metaG_FD_139574 | JGI IMG/M metagenome (GOLD analysis project Ga0187893, IMG submission 139574) | White microbial mat communities from a basaltic lava cave in the Kipuka Kanohina Cave System on the Island of Hawaii, USA - MA170107-4 metaG ... | reverse complement strand
GTGCCGCTCCTCGCCGACGCGGAGACCGGCTTCGCGGGGCTCGTCGTCCCTCACGCGAGCTTCGCGTGGAGCGAGGCCGCGCTCCACGTGGCGCTCGAGGCGCCGCTCACCAACCCGGCGGACGCGTTCGAGCTCGCGCTCGCGCCCGCCGGACGTGAGCCGCTGCGGCTCCGCATCACGCGCACCGGCCTCGCTTCCGGAAGCGCAGTGCCCGGCGTCGCGTTTGCTTCGCAGGGCGACGCGGAGGCCTGGAGTGCCGAGCTCGCGCTGCCGCTCGCGGCGCTCGGGCTCGCGCCGCGCGCGGGCGAGGCGCTCGGCTTCGAGCTCGCGCACCGGCCGGCCCGGCCGGGCGCGCTCGGCGCGGGCGCGCGGCTCGCCGGCTCGCTCGCGCTCGGCGGCCCGGCCGACGGCGTGCGCGTCCGCGCGGCGCCCGCGCTCGCGGCGGAGGGTCGGCTCGCGTTCGAGCTCGAACGCGAGGCGGAGACGCGCGCCACGCTCGAGCTCGTCGGCGCGGACGGCGCGCGCGAACGCGAGCGCGCGCGCTTCCGCGGCAGCCGCGAGTTCACGCTCGAGACCGCGGCGCGCGCGGGCACGCTCCGCCTCGGCGTCGAGGACGACGAGGCGGGCGCGCTCCTCGACCTCTCGGCGCGCGTGGCGAGGCTCGAGCTCCCGGGCCTGGTGCTCGTGCCCGACACGCGCGCAAGAAGCCTCGTCGCTGAGCTCGACCTCGGCTGGCTCGACGGCCGTTGGCTCGACGCGCTCGCCGCCGGGAGCGCGCACGCGCGCCTCGTCGACCACGGCCCGGCGGGCGAGGAGGCGCACGCCGTGAGCCTCCGCGAAGGGAAGGGCGAGGTGCGCCTCGCCTCGGGCCTCGCGTCCGGCGCGCATCGCCTCGCGCTCGAGCTCGCCTCGGGCGCCGAGACGCTCCGCTTCGAGCGCGAGGTCGAGGTTCCCGAGCTGCCGTGGCTCGGGACGCGGATCGGCGAGAGCGACCGCGTCCTCGAGCCCTGGCTCCCGCTCGGGTACGACGCCGACGGCGGCCTCTCCGTCTGGGGGCGGCGCTACCGCTTCGACGGCCCGCTGCTCCGCGCGGTCGAGGGGCGCGGCGGGCCCATGCTGCGCGGGCCGGTGGCGCTCCGCCTCGCGAGCGCGGCCGGGGCCGAGGCGCTCGTGACGACGGCGAGCGAGCTCGCCGCGCGGAGCCCCGCGCGCGCCGAGCTTCGCGGCACGGGGAGCTTTCCGCACGCGGGCATCGAGGTGCGCTGGACGAGCGCGCTCGAGTACGACGGCCTCGTGTTGACGCACCTCACCCTCGCGCCCTCGCGCGCCAACACGCGCGTGGACGAGCTCGTGCTCGAGCTCCCGCTCGCGAGCCGCTACGCGAAGTACCTGCGCGGGACGAGCCACGGCTCGATGCTCTGGCGCGGGCGCGTGCCCTGGAACGGCCGCCTCTTCGAGAGCCGCTTCGAGCCCTTCCTCTGGCTCACGGACGAGCGCGAGGGCTTCCTCTGGTTCGCCGAGTCCGCCGCGAACTGGGTGGGCGCGGAGCGGCCGGCCGCCGTGCGCGTGCGGGGCGGCGCGGAGGCCGGGATCACGCTCCGGCTCATCGGCGAGCCGACCGTGCTGCCCGGCCCGCTCGAGTACACGTTCGGCTTCCAGGCGACGCCGGTGAAGCCGGAGCTACCCGACGCACGCGCGTGGAACTTCGGTGTGGGCGGCCGGCCGACGCCGCACGAGCGCGCGATCGTGCACTACGACGGGTACGCGGTGGCGGACGGCCTCTTCGAGCTCGCGCGCCCGGCGGCAGTCGCGGCCGCCGATCGGGAGCTCGCCCGGGAGCGCGGCGCGCGCCCGTTCTACTACGGCATCACGAGCGCCACCGCCGACTTCCATCCCGTCTTCCGGCTCTTCGCGCCGCTCTGGCGGAGCGCGTGGTCGGTCGCGTACCCGGGCGGCGCGCGGGAGGCGACGGATTTCCGCGCCGCACTCCCGGAGCACCGCGTCGTCGGCGTCTGCCCGATCGATCCCGACTGGCAGACCCGCACGCTCTTCGACGTGGAGCGCCTGCTGCGCGAGACGGGTGCGCTCGGCGTCTACACCGACACCGACGAGGTGTTCGCCGACGACAACCCGCGCCACGGCTGCGGCGCGACCGACGCCTTCGGCCGTCGCTTGGCCACGTTCGGGATCCTCGGCAAGCGGCGCTTCGCGAGGCGCCTCGCCACGCTCGTGCGCGAGGTGGACGGCGGGCGGCGCTACTGGATGTCGCACGCGCACACGCGCCTGATCCCGCCCGTCACCGGCTTCGCCGACTTCTGGCTGCCTGGCGAGGAGCTGACCGGTCGCGTGGCGCGAAGGCCGGACTTCTACCTCCGCGGGCTCGGCGAGACGGCCTGGCGCGTCGAGTACCGCGGCGATTCGAGCGGGGTCGTCCACGTGCTGCTGCCCCAGCTCGAGCGCGGCGCGGGCCGCGCAGCGGTCGCGGATCCATCCTTCACGGAGGGGCTGCTCGCAATGGCCGCGGTGAACGACGTGAACGTGTCGTCGGCCTTCACGAACGTGGAGCGGACGGGCGAGTACTGGGGCCTGCGCGAGCGCCTCGGCCTGGTGGGCGCGGAGTTCGCGGGCCACTGGGAGGACGAGCTGCCGGTGCGAGCGCTCGCAGCTGGGGGGCACGTCTCGCTGTACCGCACGGAGGGGGGCCCGGTGCTCGTCGTCGCGAGCCGCGCGGCGCACGCAGACGACGTCGAGCTCGAGCTCGAGCCGGCCGCGCTCGGCCTCGGTCCGCACTTCGTCGCGAAGGACGAGCGCAGCGGCCGTAAGCTCGAGACGCGCGGCGCGCGTCTCGTCGTGCCGCTCGGCGAGCGCCGCTGGACGTACGTCTCCTTGCGGTGAGGCCCGGCCCCAACTTCGCGTGACGTTGGTGGCGTTGCGTTGAGGCCGGCCGGCCCGCCTTCCATCCCGCTGCGGCAAGCCGTAAGATGCCGGGTCCTCCGGAGCCCGCTTGACCTCGCCCGATTCCGTGCCCACCGCCGAGAGCGTGCCGCCGCCGCGCGAGGGCGTGCGCGAGCTGGCGGTGTTGCTCGCGGCGGCCCTGCTGGCGGCGCTCGTGCTCTATGCGCTCTTCCACGGCAAGGTGACGCGTTTCGAGGACCTCGGCCTCGGCGCCGAGACGAGCGCAGTCTTCGCGCAGCTCGACGGCGATCCGATCCATTGCCACGACATGACGGACGTGGCGGCGTGCCTCGCGGGCTTCGAGCGCCGCGGTGCCGGGGCGGCCGCCCTCTGGCTCGGCAACTCGCAGCTCCACGGCGTGAATCAGTACGCGCTTGGCCAGGAGACGGCCTCCGCGCGGCTCGCGGCGCGCCTCCGGCCCGTGGGCATCGACCTCCTCACGCTGAGCCAGCCGAACGCCAACCTGGTCGAGCACCTCGTGCTCTACGCCTACGTCCGCGACCGCCTGCCGCTGCGGCTCGTCCTCCTGCCGGCCGTCTTCGACGACGTGCGCGACACGGGTGTGCGGGCCACCGTGGCGTCCGCACTCGCCGACGAGGCGACCCGCGGCTTCCTCGCCGGGAGCGACGTGGGCCGCGCGGTCCTCGCCACGAACCGCTCGACCGCGGATCCCGACCTCGCTGCCCTCGATCAGACCGTCCAGGAGCGCAGCGAGGCGTTCCTGAACGCCTGGATGGAGCGCCACGTCGAGCTCTGGGACCTGCGCCCCGAGGTGCGCGGCACGCTCGGGGTGTGGACTCGCTCGCTCCGCAACTCCCTCTTCGGCATCACGCCGCACAGCAAGCGGCGGCGGATCGAGGGGAGCTACGCGAAGAACCTGGAGGCCGCCGAGGCGCTCCTCGCGGACGCTCACACCCGCGGCGTGCGCGTGATCTTCTACGTCGCGCCCCTGCGCGGTGACGTCGAGCTGCCGTACGTGGAATCCGAGTACGCGCGCTTCAAGCAGGACGTCAGGGGCCTGGCCGAGCGCCACGGCGCGGCCTACCTCGACCTCGACCAGGTGGTGCCCGCGGAGCTGTTCGGGATGACGGCGGGGCGCACGCTCGGAGCCGCCCTGGAAGTGGACTTCATGCACTTCCAGGCGGGTGGCCACGCGATCCTGGCGGACCAGCTCGCCGGGGCGCTCGACGGCGTGGGCGGCGGCGAGCGCTCGTGATCTTCAACTCGCTCACCTTCCTCGTCTTCCTCGTCGTGGTGCTCGCGCTCTACTGGGTGCTGCCGCGGCGCCCGCGCATCTGGCTGCTGTTCCTCTCCGGCCTCGTCTTCTACGGCTTCTGGCGCGTCGAGTACCTCGCGATCCTGCTGGCCTCCGCGATCACGGACTACCTCGCCGCGCTCGCCATCGCGGGGAGCGCGAACGTCGCGCGCCGGCGCCTCTATCTCGGTGCCTCGCTCGTCGTGAACTTCGGGCTGCTGTTCTACTTCAAGTACCTGCTCTTCTTCGCGGAGAACGCGACCGGCCTGCTGCGCTTCCTGGGCTTCGACGTGGCCGAGCCGCACTTCAGTGTCGTGCTCCCGCTCGGGATCAGCTTCTACACGTTCCAGACGGTGAGCTACACGGTCGACGTCTATCGCGGCTTCATCCGGCCCGAGCGGAGCTTCCCGCTCTACGCCGCCTACGTCGTGTACTTCCCCCAGCTCGTGGCGGGACCGATCCTGCGAGCGCGCGAGCTGCTTCATCAGCTCGCCGAGCGGCCGCCGGCGCGGCTCGAGGACTTCGCGATCGGGCTCCGTCGCATCCTCTCCGGGCTCTTCCTCAAGGTCGTGATCGCGGACAACCTGGCGCCGCTCGTGGACGCAGGCTTCGCACAGCCGATCGCCACCCTCTCGGCGCTCGACGTCTGGACGCTCGCGTTCCTGTTCGGCTTCCAGATCTACTTCGACTTCAGCGGCTACTCCCACATTGCGCTCGGCTGCGCGCGCGTGATGGGCATCCACCTGCCCGAGAACTTCCAGTTCCCGTACCTCGCGACCTCACCGCGCGAGTTCTGGCGGCGCTGGCACATCTCGCTGTCGAGCTGGATCCGCGACTACCTCTACCTGCCGCTGATGGGCGCGCAGGTCCGCGACGAGTCCGTCGGCGGGCTCGCGACCGCGGCCGACGCCCCGAGCGAGCGGCGGCGCACGGCGGCGCTGTTCGCGACCTGGGGGATCATGGGGCTCTGGCACGGTGCGAACTGGACGTTCGCGCTCTGGGGCATCTACCACGCGTGTCTCGTCTACGGGCACCGCGTGCTGGCGCCGCGCTTCTCCCGGCTGCCGGCCGCCGCGAGCGGCCTGCTCGGCTGGGCCGTGACGCTGCCGCTCGCGATGCTCAGCTGGATCCCGTTCCGCGCCGAGACGCTCGAGGTTGCGCTCGCCATGTGGGCGAAGTTGCTCGTGCCCACCCAGTACCTCGCGCTCGGCATGCGCGAGAACACCTATCTGGTGACCGCGCTCGTGCTGCTCGGTGTGATCGGCGCGTGGTGCGTTCGCGAATGGGGAATCCCCTCGCTGCGCCGCACGCGAGTGCTATGGCCCGTCGTCGAGACGGCCGGCTGGGCCGTGGTGATCGCGCTCGTGTTCGTGTTCCTGCGGCCGATCAACCAGTTCATCTACTTCCAGTTCTGAGTCCGTCGGAGGACCACGTGGCCGAACGCGCGGCGCGCCGCGGCTCGCTCCTCGCGAATCTCGCCCTCGCCGCGGCCGCCTTCGTCTTCGCGCTCGCGGCCGGGGAGGCCGTCTGCCAGGCCTACGCGCGGCTCGTGATCTTCCCGAGGTTCGACCGCGACATGGCCAGGCCGAACTTCTTCCTGACCCGCTCCGACGACCCGATCCTGGCCTACGAGAACAAGCGGAGCTTCGAGACGGTGACGCCGGAAGGCAAGGTGCTCCGCATCAACCGTTACGGCATACGCGCCGATGAGGACGATCTGTTCGAGGGGCAGCGGAAGCTCGCCATGCTCGGAGACTCGGTCACTGCGAGCGCCGGCCACACGCAGGAGCGAGCGCTCCCGGCGCTCGTCGAGCGGCAGCTACGCGCGACCGGGCACGAAGCACACGTGCTGAACTTCGGCGTGCCCGGCTTCGCCACCCGCGAGCTCCACCAGTACCTGCGCCGCAAGGACGAGATCTACAACGTCGACCACGTGCTCTATCTCCTGAATCCGAACGACTTCGCCCGCCGCGACAGCGTCTACGAAGGCGGCGACAACGGGCTCTATCGCATGTTCGTGCGGCCGGTCTGGCAGACGCCCTGGTTCGTCCGGAAGGTCGTCTACCGGCTCCACAAGCGGGACGGGCTGGTCGGCTGGTACGAGTGGGTGTTCGCGGCGAACGAGGCGCGCGCGCAGGCCGACGTCCGGGCCATGGCGGCCTACTGCCGCGAGCGCGGCACGGGCTTCTCCGTGGTGCTCCTGCCCTCGGGCGTGGCGTTCGTGAACGGCCGCTTCGTCCTGGCAGACCTCTACGCGCGAATCACCCGCTTCCTCGAGGCCGAGGGCGTCTCGCACCTCGCGCCGATCGAGGAGTTCGCGGGCGATCCGAAGCGCTACCTCGACGAGACCGATCACCTGTACGACGCGGGCAACGAGCGCATGGCCGAGGTGCTCGCCGGCTTCCTCGCGCGGACCGGCGCGCTCCCGTGACCGCGCCCGGGCCGCCCGCAGCAAAGCCGCCGGACACGCCGCGCCCCGCGAGCCTGCGCCTCCAGGCCGTCGCGAACGTCGCCGGGAATCTCTCGCTCAACGTCGTGTTCTTCCTGCTCACGCCCCTCGCGCTCCGCCGGCTCGGCGAGGACGGCTGGGGCATCTGGCAGATCGTGAGCGCCGCCACCGCGTACGCGATGCAGGTGAACCTCGGCCTCGGCACGGCGATCCACCAGCAGGTGGCGTACCAGGTTGCCCGCCGCGACTGGAGCCAGCTCGCGCGCGCCTTCACGGGTGGCCGGCTCTACCTGGCGTCCGCCGGCGCGCTCCTGATCGTGCTCGTCGCGGCATTCGGCCGGCCTCTCGCGGCGAGCCTGGTGGAGCCCGAGCACGCCGAGCTCGCCTTCACCGCGCTCGTGCTCACGATCGGCCTCACGGCGGTCACGCTGCCGTTCCGCCTGTTCCCCTCCGCCCTGATGGGCCTCCAGCGGGGCGATCTCTGGGGCCTCGTCCAGGTCATCTGCTCGTTGCTGCTGTTCGGGGCGGTCTGGCTCGGCTTCGCCCGCGGCATGGAGCTCCCGGGCTTCGCGCTCGTCATGACCTCGGGCCCGCTGCTGGCCGCAGTGCCGTGCTGGCTCCTCGTGCGGAGGCTCCTGCCCCGGGAAGCGCTCGCCTGGCGTCTGCCGAGCCGCGCGCTCCTCCGGGAGGTCGTCGGGTTCGGGCTCAGCACGCTCGTGTTCGTGCTCGGCACCGTCGTGCTCTACCAGACCATGAAGTTCGTGGCGGCCTGGCGCTGTGGCGGCGCCGAGGCGGCGGGCCGCATGGGTCTCGCCGTGAGCATCGTCCACATGGTCGGCACGCTCGTCACGCCCCTCGTCGTGACGCTCCACGCCCGCTTCGGCCAGCTCCACGGCGAAGGCCGTCGGGAGGATGCCCGCGCCCTCTTCGAGCGCGGGCTGGCCGTGACCGCGCTCCTCGTGGTGCCGGGCACGCTGTTCCTGATGGTCGACGCGCGCGAGGTCTTCGAGGCCTGGGTCGGCGGCGCCGTGGCGCCCGGGGTCGTCTCGGAGCTCGCGCGGACGGCGCGGTGGATGCTGCTCGGGCAGGGCCTCTATCTCGTGGCCTTGCCGGGCTACTACGCACGGGTCGGCGCAGGCGAGCACCGCGCCTTCGGCTTCGCGATGCTCGTGGCGGCGGCCGTGAACGCCGGGCTCGGCTTCTTCGTCACGGGCTTCGAGGCTCGCATCGAGGTGCTGGGCGCGGTGTTCGGGCTGGTCGTGGGCGTGCTCTCGCTCGGCGTCACCCTACCGCTGGCGCTGCGTCGCCTGCCGATCCCGCTCGGGCGGCTGGTGACCCGCGTACTGCTCGTGCCGCTCGCGGCCGCGCTGCCGGGCATCGCAGCCGTCTGGTGGAACGGTTCGTGCGGGCACCCCGTGCTGGACCTCGCCTCGGACGCAGTGCTCTTCGGGCTGCTCACCGCCCCCGGGCTCGAATGGGCGCGGCGGCGCATCGTGCAGTCCGACCCGGGCCGAGGCTAGAATCGCGAGTCCCGCCGCCTGCGGCTCGCGTCCAGGAGGGAGTGCATGCCGGGGTTCCTGCGCACGCTGACAGGCCGCGTGCGCCAGCTGATCGCGTGGGTCCAGCTCCGGAGGCTCGGCCTCGCGAGCAGCGACGAACGGATCGCATGGCTGCGTGCCCAGGGCGTCCGGATCGGCGAGCGCTGCCTCGTCTTCACGCCCCACTTCTCCGAGAACCCCTACCTGGTCGAGATCGGGAACCACGTCGCCATCTCCGCCGGCACCGTCTTCGTCACCCACGACGGTGCGGGCTGGCTCTTCGAGGACCATCCCGAGATGGACGTGTTCGGCACGATCGTCGTGAAAGACAACGTCTACATCGGCTTGAACTGCACCATCCTGCCGAACACGGTGATCGGCTCGAACTGCGTCATCGGCACGGGCTCGGTCGTGCGCGGCGTGATCCCGGACGGCTCGGTGGTGATGGGCAACCCCGCCCGTGTCGTGATGAAGACGTCGCTCGCGAAGCAGCTGGTCGTGAACAGCAAGAATCGGATGGACACGCGGAACCTGCCGGCGGAAGAGAAGCACCGGGCGATCCGCCAGCACTTCGGACGCTGAGCCCGGCGGAGGAGCGAGTTGGAGATCCAGGAGACCATCCACGCGTACCTGCTGACGGAGTTCGGCGGCGACCGCGACGGCTTCGAGCCCGGGGAGAACCTGCTGGCCCAGGGAGTGATCGACTCGATGGGCATCCTCAAACTGGTCAGCTTCCTCGAGGAGACGTTCGGCATCGAGACCGACGACGACGACATGGTGCCGGAGAACTTCGAGAGCCTGGCGGCGCTCTGCGCCTTCGTCGAGCGGCGGCGGAGCGAGTAGCGGATGGACCTGTCGTTCTCTCCCGAGCAGCTCGCGCTGCGCGACGAGATCGCGAAGTTCGCGCGCCAGGAGCTCAACCAGGGCCTGATCGAGCGCGACCGCGACGAGAGCTTCTCGCGCGAGGCGTGGCTCAAGTGCGCGCGGTTCGGCATCCAGGGCATGCCGTTTCCGCGCGAGTACGGCGGCGGCGAGGCGGACATCGTGACCGCGACGCTCGCGATGGAGGGCCTGGGCTACGGCTGCCGCGACGCGGGTCTGATCTTCGGCATCAACGCGCAGATGTGGGCGGTGATGATGCCGATCCAGCTCTTCGGCACGGAGGCGCAGAAGCGGCGCTGGCTGCCGGGGCTCGTGAGCGGCGAAGCGATCGGGGCGCACGGCATGAGCGAGCCCGACTCGGGCTCCGACGCGATGAGCCTCGCGACGACCGCCGTGCAGCGCGGCGACCGCTGGGTGCTCACCGGCACCAAGACCTTCGTGACCAACGCGCCGGTCGCGGACGTGTTCGTGGTGTTCGCCACCACGGACCCGGCCAAGGGCTTCCTCGGAGTCACCGCCTTCGTGGTCGAGCGCGGCCAGCCCGGGCTCAGCACCCAGCACATCAGCAAGATGGGCCTCCGCACCTCCCCGATGGGCGAGATCGTGCTCGACGGCTGCGAGCTGCCGGCCGACGCGCTCCTCGGCGCGGTCGGCCAGGGTTCGAAGATCTTCAACGCCTCCATGGAATGGGAGCGCGCCTGCATCCTCGCGAGCAATGCGGGCGCGATGGAGCGGCAGCTCGAGGTCTGCATCGAGTACGCGCAGTCGCGCAAGCAGTTCCGGCGGCCGATCGGGAAGTTCCAGTCCGTCTCGAACCGGATCGTCGACATGAAGATGCGCCTCGAGACCTCACGGCTGCTGCTCTATCGCGTGGCGTGGCTGAAGCAGTCGGGGCAGGACGCCGTGATGGACGCCGCGATCGCCAAGCTCTACCTGTCCGAGGCCTGGGTGCAGTCGTGCCTCGACGCCGTCCAGATCCACGGCGGCTACGGCTTCACGACCGAGTTCGAGCTCGAGCGTGACCTGCGCGATTCGATCGGCGGCCGCATCTACTCGGGCACCTCGGAGATGCAGCGCAACATCATCGCCTCGCGCCTGGGGCTCTGAGCGCCCGATGGCCGGGGCGTTCCTGCTGCAGCAGCTGCTCGCGGAGTCGGCGGCGCGCGCCCCCGAGCGGACGGCGCTCCTCCAGGAGGGTGCTGCGCTCACGTACGCAGAGCTCGAGGCGCGGAGCAACCAGCTCGCGCGGCGGCTGCGCGCGGCGGGCGTGCGCCGGGGCGAGCGCGTCGCGCTCTACGCGAACAAGTCCTTCGCGTCCGTGATCGGCGTCCACGGCATCCTGAAGAGCGGCGCGACCTACGTGCCGCTCGACCCGGGGTCACCGGCGCAGCGGCTCGCCTGGATCCTCGGCAACTGCGGCGTGCGCCACCTCGTCGCCGCGAAGGAGAAGCAGGAGGCGATCGGGAGGCTCCGCGCGCAGGGCGCCGCCCTCGACTCGGTCTCGTTCGCAGACGGGGCGGAGCTCGCCGACGGTGACCCCAGCGCATTGCCCGACACGTCGATCGAGACGGACCTCGCGTACATCCTCTACACCTCGGGCTCCACGGGCACGCCGAAGGGCGTGATGATCACGCACCGGAACGCCCTCGCGTTCGTGGACTGGGCCGTGCGGGAGTTCGCGCTCGGCCCCTCGGACCGGCTGTCGAGCCACGCGCCGCTCCACTTCGACCTCTCCATCTTCGACATCTTCGGGGCGCTCGCGTCGGGCGCCTCGCTCGCGTTGATCCCCGACGGCACCTCGACGTTCCCGATCCGGCTGGCGGAGTGGATCGCGAAGAATCGCATCACGGTCTGGTACTCGGTGCCGTCGATCCTGACGCTTCTGCTCCAGAAGGGGCGGCTCGAGCGCCACGACTTGTCCCCGCTCCGCCTCGTGGTCTTCGCCGGCGAGGTGTTCCCGACGAAGTTCCTGCGCGGCGTGATGGCGACGTTGCCTCGTGCGGAGTTCGCGAACCTCTACGGCCCGACCGAGACGAACGTGATCACCTGGTACCGCGTGCCGCCCCTCGCCTCGGACGACGACCGCCCGATCCCGATCGGCCGCGCGTGCGCGTACACGGATCTCCTGATCGTGGCCGACGACGGCAGCCGCGTCAGCGAGCCGGGACGCGAGGGCGAGCTCTACGCGCGCGGGCCGACGGTGGCGCAGGGCTACTGGGGCGACCCCGAGCGGACGGCCCGCGGCTTCGTGCCGAATCCCTTCCAGCCGGCATACGCGGAGCGCGTCTACCGCACGGGCGACATCGTCACGCTCCGGCCGGACGGGAACCTCGACTTCCTCGGCCGGCGCGATCGCATGGTGAAGAGCCGCGGCTACCGGATCGAGCTCGACGAGATCGAGACGGTCCTCTACGCGCATCCGCAGGTGAAGGAGGCCGCGGTGATCGCGGTGCCCGACGAGCAGATCGGGAGCCGCATCCTCGCCTTCCTCGCCTCGACCGACCCCGGCGTCGACCCCCGCGCGGAGGTTCGGGAGCACTGCGGGGCGCGGCTGCCGCGCTACATGCTGCCGGACGTCTTCGAGCTCCTGCCCGAGCTGCCGAAGACGTCCACCGGCAAGGTGGATCGCACGACTCTGGCGGCCCGCGCGACGGGCGGCGCCTAGGCCTGCCGCCGGAGGGCAGATCGCACGGCTCGCCTTCCGAGGCTCCGCACCCGAAGCCGTGCGGACCCGAGCATGAACCTCCCGGGCCAACCGGCCCGACCCTGAGCACGCGAGGGCCCCTGCCGCGCGCAGAAGTCGATGGCGGCAGCGTCTTGACGTTCGGAGAACGTTCCTAGGCGCTGCCGCGTTCCTCGGCCAGGAAGCGCTCGATCCAGCTCGCGTCGGGCTCGTAGCCGAGGCTGGCGAGCGTCCACCCCTCGTGGCGCTGGATCAGCTCGCAGGAGCGCCGGTCGAAGTGGTTCTTCCAGTCGCCGGCGATTCCCTTGCGCTCGAACTCGGTAGCGTCCTCCTCGCCGGGCCGGCGCGCGCGGCCGCTCCGCGCGAGGGTCGCGTTCTCGAAGCGGTTCGCCTCGACCGCGTGCCGCAGGCGGTCGGGATCGACCGGAAGCCCGAGCCAACGGACGATGCGCGCGAGCTCGGCCGCGGCGTCGGCCAGGCAGTCCTCGTAGCGCACCCAGCACGCGCGCGGCCGGTACTGCCAGGAGCGTACGAATTCCCCGTAGTGGAAGGGCGGATTCGCGCGCAGGCGCAGCTTCGCCTCGAGGTACGCGCCGAAGTCCTCGCGGCGCGGCCGCGCGGGGTCGTGCCGGAAGTGGCGCTCGATCTCGAGGTTCTTCTCGCGCCGGCGGTAGTGCGTGTCGTGGTAGTACTGCGACACGAACAGGTCGCGCGGGTCCCGCACCACCACCAGCGGGCGCCTGTACCACGGCCGGTAGAGGCGGTGCGTCTGGATCACGTCGTGCGGGCGGACCAGCCGGTCTGCGAGGTAGACCTGCGTCCCGTTGTACGTCCGCAGCATGTTGCGGATCCAGGTGCCGCCGCACTTCGGGTGCTCGACGACGTGGATCAGGCCGAAGGGCCGGTCGAGGAGCGGCTCGAGCACCGCGTTCGCGAGTTGGGGGATTCGCGCGCCGAGCGAGACGCCGCGGGCTCGCGTGACGAGCGTGCGCAGGCGGTTCATGAGCCCGAGGGGCGCAGCCGCGCCTGGAGCTCGCGCTCGAGCTCCGCCGCGACGACCTCGTGACCGGCGGGAGACCAGTGGTCGTCGTAGACCGGCTCGCCCGCATTCATGCGCCGGCGCAGCGCCGCACTCGGATCGAGGAGGGGGAGGCCGAGCGCGCCGGCCGTCGCCTCGAGCCACGGCTTCCACGTGTCCGCGAGGGCGATCTCGCCGCGCAGCTGCGCCTCGCCGCGCGGGACGTAGAGCACGAGGAGCATGCGCCCCTCGCGGCGCGCGCGGTCGCGCCAGTCCCGCAGGATGCGCTCGGCGAGCTCGCGCGAGCGCTCGCGGTAATCGGCCGGCCAGCTCGAGGGCAGGTCGTTCTGGTCGGGCGCGCCATCGGCGCGCGTCGCCATCTCGCGGTCGAGCCTTGCGTTGCGCTGCGGCCGAGGCCAACCCGTGCGCGCCAGCAGCGAGACGCGGGCCCAGAGCAGGCGCGCGACCAGGAGCCGCTCCTGGGCGAGCTTCGCCAGGCGCCAGCCGGCCGGGATCCGCTCGGGCGGGTTCAGGAGCACGAGCTCGTAGCCGGGCGGATGCGGCGAGAGCGTCGCGAACGTCTTCGGCGAGAGGCGCCGGACGCGGGCACCCTGCACATGGACGTCGTTGTCACCGGGATCGTTCTCCACGAAGACGTAGACGGCGGCGTCGAGGTCGTAGCGCGGCGCGAGCGTGCGGTAGGCGAGCGCGGCGTGGAGCGTGCCCCAGCCCGAGACCCCGAAGCCGAACGCCTCGAGCGTCTGGCCGCCGATCCGCTCCGGCAGGCGCCGGAAGAAGGCCTGCGCGAGCGGCACCTGGGCCGCCTCGACGTAGGAATCCCCGAAGAACCCGACGCGCAGCGTGGCGGGCGGCTTCGTGCGCGCGTGCCCCACGTCGAGGAAGCCCTCCGCGTTGACCTCGCGCTCGACCAGGCGCACGCCGTGGTACACCACGTCCGAGCCGTGCACGCTGGCCATGAGCTCGTCGTCGTATCGGCTCGCGCCGTAGCTCCCGGCAGGCAGCAGCGAGGGAAAGCTGCGGAGCGCGAGCTCGAGGGCGCCGAGCCCGAGCGCGAGCGCCCCGGCGGCGAGCGCGAGGTTCGTGAGGAGGTGCCGCGCGCGCACCTAGGGCCGGGCGCTCGCGGGGCCCGCGGGCGCCTCGACCACCTCGCGGTGCCAGAGCTCGAGCATGAGCAGGGTCCAGAGCTGGTAGCCGTGGAGCACGCGGCCCGCGACGTGGTCGTCGAGGAGCCTGGCCAGGCGCGCGGGCTCGAACCAGCGCGCGATGCGGGCGTCCTTCGCGAGCAGGTGCTCGCGCGCGAAGCCGGCCCACGGGCCGCGGAACCACTCCTGCGCGGGGATCCCGAAGCCGCTCTTCGGGCGCGTCAGATGCCCCTCCGGCAGCGCATCGCGGAACGTCTCCTTGAGGAGGCCCTTGAGCCGTCCGCCGGGGAAGCGCACGTCGGCGGGCATCGTTGCGGTGAGCTCGAGGAGATGGTGGTCGAGCAGCGGCGAGCGCGCCTCGAGCCCGTGCGCCATGGTGGCGAGGTCCATCTTCACGAGCAGGTCGTCCGGCAGGTAGCTCATCACGTCGGCGAAGCAGAGCCGGTCGACGAGCGCCTCGCCGCCGCGCGGGTCGTCCACGAGCCCCGCGAGGAACCGCGCCGCCTCGGCGCGCGACCGGCGGACTTCTGGCCGGTAGAGCCAGCGCTTCTCGCCCTCCGAGAGGGTGCGCAGCGCCCAGACGTACGCCTCGCCGACGCGCCTCGCGCTCACGCCGGCCGCAGCCTCGAGATTGCGCGCCCAGCCCGGCGGCACGCCCGGGAGCCGGGCCACGGAGTCGACGAGGCCCGCGGCGAAGGGTAGGCGCAGCGCGGCGAGGCGGCGCCTCCGCTCCGGGAACTGCGTGTAGCGGCGGTAGCCGGCGAAGCCCTCGTCGCCACCGTCGCCGTTCAGCGCCACCGTCACGTGCGCACGCGTCTCGCGCGCGAGGAACCAGGAGGGCAGGGCGGACGAGTCGGCGTAGGGCTCCTCGTAGAGACGCGCGAGAGACGGGAGCAGCGTCACGTCGTCGGCGCGCACGAAGAACTCGTGGTGCTTCGTGCCGTAGCGCTCGGCGAGCCGCTTCGCCCAGGGGAGCTCGTTGTACGTCTCGTGCTCGAAGCCGATCGAGAACGTCGAGACCGGCCGGCTCGACGCCTCGGCCATGCACGCCACCACGATGCCCGAGTCGATCCCGCCGGACAGGAAGGCGCCGAGCGGAACGTCGGAGACGAGACGCTGGCGGACGGCGCTCCGCACGGCCTCGCGCACGCGCGCCTGCCATTCGGGCACGGGGAGCGAGAGCTTCTGCCGGTAGTCGAGGCTCCACCAGCGCTCGAGGCGGATGCGGCCGTCCTCCCAGACCAGGCGGTGCGCGGGCGGGAGCTTCCGGATGCGCGCGAAACCCGTGCCGGGCGACGGCACGTGCCCGAAGGTGAGATACTGGTCGATCTCGCGCGGCTCGACGTCGCGCTCGACCAGGTTCGCGGCGAGCAGCGACTTCAGCTCGGACGCGAAGGCGAGACCGCCGTCGAGCTCGGCGTACTTGAGCGGCTTCTTGCCGAGCCGGTCGCGGGCCAGCAGCAGGCGCCGGCGCCGCACGTCCCAGAGCGCGAGGGCGAACATGCCGTCGAGCCGCTCGACGCAGTGCTCGCCGATCTCCTCGTAGAGGTGGACGATCACCTCGGAGTCGGTTCGCGAGCGGAACGCGTGGCCCTTGCGCTCGAGCTCCTTCCGGAGCTCGTCGAAGTTGTAGATCTCGCCGTTGAAGACGAGCCAGACGCTCTCGTCCTCGTTCGGCATCGGCTGGTGGCCCGCCGGCGAGAGATCGATGATCGAGAGTCGCCGGTGGGCGAGGCCGGCGCCGGCGCCGGTCCAGATGCCCTCGTCGTCCGGGCCGCGATGGCGGATCGCTCTCGCCAGTGTGCGCAGCAGGCCGGGATCGATCCGCGCCTCCGGGTCACGACGCACGATGCCGGCGATCCCGCACATGAACGCCGCAGTCTAGCCGACCGCGCCGCCGTGACTCGGCTCGCCCTGCGCCGGCGCGACCGCGGACTCGCTAGGCTTCGGCGCCCCGAGCGGGAGGCAGGCGGCGGTGTGCGGGATCGTAGGCGAGGTGCGGGCCGAGGCGCAGCCGATCGATCCGGCGCTCCTCGCCCGGGCCTGCGCGAGCCTCGCGCGCCGCGGCCCCGACGCCGAGGACGCCTTCCTCGAGCCGGGCGCCGCGCTGGGCCACCGGCGGCTCGCGATCCTCGACCTCTCGCCGGCCGGCGCGCAGCCGATGCACTCGCCGGACGGCCGCTACGTGATCGTGCACAACGGCGAGGTGTACAACCACCTCGAGCTGCGCGAGGCGCTCGGCGGCCCGTGGCGCGGCACGAGCGACACCGAGACGATCCTCGCGGCCTACGCGCGCCTCGGGCCGCGCTGCGTGGAGCGCATGCACGGCATGTTCGCGTTCGTGATCTGGAACCGCGCGGAGCGGAGCCTCTTCGCGGCGCGCGACCGGATGGGCGTGAAGCCGCTCTTCTATCACGCGGGCCCCGAGCGCTTCGCGTTCGCCTCGCGGCCGCGGGCGCTTCACGCCCTGCTCCCCGAGCTCCCCCGTGCGGTCGACCCGCAGGCGCTGCGCCTCTACCTCGAGGCGGGCTACGTGCCCGCGCCGCTCTCGATCTTCGCGGGCGTCGCGAAGCTCCTCCCCGCGCACCATCTCACCTGGCGCGCCGGGCGGCTCGCGGTCGAGCGCTACTGGGACGGCGCGGGGATCGCGCCCGAGGCGGGCTGGGAGCGGCGCCCCGAGGAGGAGCTGCTCGACGAGCTCGAGGAGCTCGTGAAGCGCTCGGTGCGCTGGCGCCTCCTCTCCGACGTGCCGCTCGGGGCCTTCCTCTCGGGTGGCGTCGACAGCTCGGTGGTGGTGGGCGCCATGCGCCGCTATTCGAACGGGCCGGTCCGGACCTTCACGATCGGCTTCGAGGAGCGGCGCTACGACGAGAGCGCTCACGCGGCCGCCGTGGCGAGGCACCTCGGCACCGAGCACGCCAGCGAGACGCTCTCCGTCGATCAGCTGCTGGATCTCGTGCCGCTCTTCGCGGCGGAGTACGACGAACCCTTCTACGACTTCTCCGCCTTCCCGACGCTCGCGCTCTCGCGCATGGCGAGGAAGCACGTGACGGTGGCCCTCTCGGGCGACGGCGGGGACGAGTCGTTCGCCGGCTACCACTACTACGAGATCGCCGAGCGGCTCACCCAGCTGCGAAGGATCCCCTTTTCCCCGACGATCGCTCGGGCGCTCGGAGCGTTGCCTGTCCATCGCGCGCGGCTGCTCGCAGGCGCGCTCGCCGCGCGCGGCGACGCCGCAGCCTTCGCCTTCGTGCGCGGCATCGCGAAGGACTTCGCGCCCGTCGCCTCGCCGGAGCTCCTCGCCGGGACCCGGAGCCTGGCGGATTGGTTCGAGGAGGAGGCGGCGCGGCTCCCGCGCGGGCTCGCACCCGCCGAGCAGGGCATGCGGCTCGACTGCCGCTTCACGCTGCCCGACGACTACCTCGTGAAGGTGGACGTCGCGAGCATGGCCTTCTCGCTCGAGGCGCGCGAGCCGCTCCTCGACCATGCCCTCGTCGAATGGGGAATGCGCCTGCCCCTCGGGTGGAAGCTGCGCGGCGGCCGCAACAAATGGCTCCTGCGGCGGCTCGCTGCCCGCTGGATGCCGGCCGAGCTCCTCGACCGCCCGAAGCAGGGCTTCGTGGTGCCGATGGAACGCTGGCTGCGCGGCCCGCTCCGCGAGTGGGCGCGCGAGCGCTGCGAGGATCCCACGCTCCTCGCGAAGCTCCCCCTCGACGCGGGCGCCGTGAAGAGCCTCTTCGCTCTCCACCAGTCCGGCGCGCGAGACGCGCATCCGCTCCTCTGGAGCGTCGTTTCGCTGCTCGAGTTCGCCCGCCGGTGGCTCGTGTGAGCGAGCCGCTCCGCGTCCTCCACCTGATCCCGAGCCTCGAGCTGGGCGGCGCCGAGCGGCAGCTCCGCTACCTCGCTCCCGAGCTCGCGCGTGCTGGCGTCGAGCCGCACGTCGCCCACCTGCGCGGTGGGCCGAACCTCGAGCCGCTCCTGCGCGCGGGTGTGGCGACGCACGCGCTCGCGGCGAGCCACCGGAGCCCGCGCCTCCTGCTCGAGCTTGCGCGACTCGTGCGCGCGCTCCGGCCCGCGGTGATCCAGACGTGGCTCCCCGCCATGGACCTGGTCGGCGGGGCGGTCGCGCGCGCCCTCGGCGTGCCGTGGCTCGCGAGCGAGCGCACGCTGCCCTCGGCCTACCCCGGCTCGACCACGATGTGGCTCCGGAACCGCTGCGTGGCGCGGGCCGACGCCGTCGTCTCGAACTCCGCCGAGGCGAACGCCTGGTGGGCGGCGCACGCGTCGCCACGCACGCTCTTGCGGGTGATCGTGAACGGGCTCCCCCTCGCGGAGCTCGACGCGCTGCCGCCGGCCGACGACGGGCTGCTGTTCGGGGTCGGGCGCGAGCGGCCGCTCGTCGTGTTCGTGGGCCGCATGGACGCGGGCAAGAACCTCGCGAGCTGGCTCGAGGCGCTGGCCCCTCTCGTGCGCGCGGGGCACGCCGACGCGCTCCTCCTCGGCGACGGCGTGCAGCTGCCCGAGCTCCGCGCGCGCATCGAGCGCGACGGGCTCGGCGGCCGGATCGCTGCGCCGGGCTACGTCGCCGCCGCACCTGCGGTGCTGAGGCGCGCGGCCGTCTTCCTCTCCCTCTCGCGCTACGAGGGCATGCCGAACGCGGTGATGGAGGCCGCCGCGGTGGGCTGCCCGCTCGTCCTGTCCGACATCCCCGCGCACCGCGCTGTGCTCGATGCGGAGAGCGCGCTCTTCGTGCCGGTCGAGGAGCCGGCCGCCGCGGAGTGCGCGGTGCTCGCGGCGCTCCGGGGCACCGCCGCGACGAAGGCCCGCGCGGGCCGCGCGCGAGAGCGGGCAGAGAGCTGGTCCGTGGCTGCCGCCGCGGCCCGCTACAACGAGCTCTATCGCGAGCTCAGCGCGAAGCGCTGACGGAGCGCGCCTCGCGCGCGGTACGCGCGACGAACGCGAACGTCTCCTCCGCGCAGCGCTCCCACGAGAACTCGCGTGCGCGCTCGCTCGCGGCGGCGGCGAGCCGGCCGCGGAGCGGCGCGTCCTCGGCCAGGCGCCGCAGCGCGGCGGCGATCTCCGCGGGCCGCTCCGGATCGAAGCGCACGCCCGCATCGCCCAGCACCTCGGGCATCGGGCCCCGGTTCGAGCAGGCGATCGGGAGCCCGGCCGCCATCCCCTCGAGCAGCACGTTCGGCATGTTCTCGCAGCTCGAAGCGAACACGAAGAGCTCGGCGGCGGCGTAGAGCTCGTGGAGCTTCGCGAAGGGCACGGCGCCCGCGTAGCGGAGCGCGCGGCCCTCGGGGTCGAGCTCGCGGAGCGTCGCCTGGAAGCGCGCGAGCGCCGGCGGGTAGGCCGGGCCGACGAAGTCGATCGTGATGGGCAGGCCCTCGGCGCGGAGCGCGTGCACCGCCCGCGCCACGTGCCCCTGGTGCTTGTAGACGTCCACGATCGAGACGTAGAGCGCGCGGAGGGGGCGCGCCGGCGAGCACTCGGCGAGCGCACGCGGCGGACGCGGCGGGATGCGGAAGCGCTCCTCGACACCGTGCGGGATCACTGCCACGCGCGCCGGCAGCCGCGCCACGCGCCCGACGGCCTGCCGCGCGTACTCCGTCAGGAAGACGAGCCCATCGGCGTGAGCGAAGGTCCGCGACTGGCCGAAGCGGAGCAGCAGGAGCCGCGCCGTCATGAGGGACGCCCCGTAGCGGCGGAGCTCGGGCCAGGCGAAGGGCAGCATGTTGCGCGACATCGTCACGAGGGGATGGAAGCCGCCAGGGCGCGCGTTCCCGCCCGGCACGAAGAGCACGTCGCAGCCGGCCCTCGCGAGCGCGGGGAGCCGGAAGCGCTGCCAGGCGAGGCGCGCGAAGAGGCCCCGCTCGAGCTCGGGCACCGCGAGCTTCTCGAGCCACGGCCGCTCCCGCAGGCGCGAGAGCTGCGCGCTCCCGCCCCACACGCGTACGCGCGCGAAGCCGTGCTCGGCCGGCTTTGCTGCCGCGAGCACGTTCGTGAGGTGCGTCATCGAGCCGCCCGGGCCGAGGTTCGAGGCGTCGATCCCCAGGACCAGGCGCTGCGCGCCTTCGGCGAGGATCATGCGCCGTCGAGCGCTACCGGCCGGCCGCTCCGCGCCGACTCGAGCAGCGCGAAGGTGACGCGCGTGGTGGCGGCGATCTCGGCCCACGTGAAGGGCGAGGGCGCGCCCGCGCGCACCGCCGCGACCACCTCGCGCACCGCCGCCGTCTGACCCTTGTCCTGATTCCAGCTGAAGTGCCCCCGGCCGCCGGGCACGCGGGTCTTCCGGAAATTGTCGCAGAGCGCGGTCCGGCCGTCGGCGGACGCCTCGAAGCGCTCCTTCGGGAGCGCCGTGCTCGCGTGGGCCAGGTACTGGAGCGTGGCGCTCGAGCCGTCCGGGTAGCGGAGCACGGCCTGGAGCGAGTCGTCCGTCTCGGGGTCGCGGCCGAGCGCGACGGCGTACACCGACGCGGGAGCCGCCCCCACCAGGAAGCCGCACAGGTCCACGAAGTGACAGACCTCGCCGATCACCCGGCCGCCGCCCACGGCGGGATCGGTGTGCCAGGTGCCGCCCGGCGTCGGGCCGGCGGCCACCGTGTAGGAGATCGCGAGGGCGCCGCGCCGCTCCGCGAAGACCTCGCGAACGCGGCGTGCGTGCGGCGAGAAGCGGCGGTTCCAGCCGAGCGCGAGGAAGCCCTGCGTCTCGGACCACGCGGCCTCGAGCTCGGCGAGCTGCTCCGGCGTGAGCGCGGCCGGCTTCTCCAGCCAGACGGCCTTGCCGGCGCGGAGCGCCCGCGCGGCGAGCGCGGCGTGGCTCGCGTGCTGCGTGGCCACGAAGACGAGGTCGACCGCGGGGTCCGCGAGCACCTCGGAGACGTCGGTCGTGCACCTCGTGTAGCCGTGGCGCTCCGCGGTGCGCCGGGCGGACGGCCCCGTTGCCGTCGAGATCGCCACCTTCCGCACGTGGGGCGTGCGATCGATGGCGGGCAGCAGCACGCCCTTGGCGTAGTTCCCCGCGCCGAGGAAGGCGACCCCCACGCTCTCGCGCGAGGCGCCGGGCTCGGTGCGCAGCGCGACGCTCCGGGCGCGCGGCGCGGTCACGTCGTAGCGGAAGACGAGCGCGAGCGAGCCGAGCTCGCCCTTCGCGAGCTCCTCGTACGCGCGCTCCGCCTCGGCGAAGGGCACCTCGCGCACGTCGAGCGCGGTCGGATCGACGCTCCCCGCGCGCACCAGCGCGAGGAACGCGTCGAGGTTCCGGTTCTCCGTCCAGCGCACGTAGGCAAGCGGGTAGTCGAGCCCCAGCTCCTCGTAGCGGCGGTCGTAGCGGCCGGGGCCGTACGACATCGACATGCGGAGCTCCAGCTCCTTCTCATACAGCCAGCGGCGGTCGAGGTGCATCGCCGTCGAGCCCACGCAGGCGATGCGGCCCTTCTGCCGGCAGAGCTCGGCGGCGAGCGCGAGGGGCTCGCTGCTCTCGGAGGCCGCGGTGACGAGCACGAAGTCCGCGCCGTGGCCGCCCGTCGCCGCGTCCTTCCAGCTCTCGAAGTCGTCGCCGGGATGCGCGCTCCACTCGGCGCCCAGGCTGCGCGCGGCCTTCGCGCGCGCAGGATCGAGGTCGATGCCGAGCGCGCGGCAGCCGTTCGCGCGGAGCAGCTGCACGCTGAGCTGGCCGAGCAGGCCGAGGCCGATCACCGCGCCGATCTCGCCGAGCGCGGGCGCCGCCACGCGCACGCCCTGGAGCGCGATCGCGCCGAGCGTGGCGAAGGCCGCCTTCGCGAGCTCGACCTCGTCGGGGACGCGCACGACCAGGTTCTCCGGCACCGCGACGAACTCGGCGTGATTCGCGTAGCCGGCGCCCGCGCAGGCCACACGGTCGCCCGCGGCGAAGCCGGTGACGTCGGCGCCCACCGCCTCGACCGCGCCGGCGCAGGCGTAGCCGAGCGGCTGCGGCGCATCGAGCCGCGTCATCACGGCGCGGAGCGTCGGGGCCGGGCCCTCCTGGGAGAGCTTGCGCAGCACCTGCTTCACGAGGTCGGGGCGGCTCCGCGCCTTCCCCACCAGCGAGCGGCGCGCGAAGTCCATGGCCTGCCGCTCGGTCCCGGGCGAGACGACGGAGTAGTGGGTGCGAACCAGCACCTGGCCCGCGCCGCACGCCGGCGCCGGCACCTCGGCCAGCTCGAGCCTGCCCGTCCGCGGGCTCTGGATGATCTGCTTCAAGTGGACCCGCTCCGCGGAGAAGTCAACGCAGGGACGGAGTTGAGATTCAACTTCCCCACAGGGCGAAACTCAAATTTCAACTTCGTCCCCGCGTCAACTTGTGCCTCGGGCCCCCGCCGCACGCACGCCCCATTCCGCACCGCCTGCTTCGCGCTCATGATCAGCTCGCCGCCGGCCGCGGGCGGTCCACGAACATGCGGCACCAGAGCTCGATGCACATCATCGCGAAGATCGAGTAGGCGGCGTCGACCTTGCGCTCGCGATCGGCCTCGACCAGCTCGTGGACGCCCTTCGGGTCGAAGAGCCCGCGCGCGGAGAGCGACGCGTCGGACAGCACGTCGTCCACGATCGGACGCAGCTCGTTGCGGAGCCAGTGGCGGAGGGGAGCGCCGAAGCCGGCCTTCGTGCGCCAGATGACGTCGCGCGGCAGGTACGGCTCCATCGCCTTCCGCAGGATCCACTTGCCGTGGCGCCCGCGCTGCTTGAGGCGCAGCGGCAGTCGCGCGGCGAGGGCCATCAGCTCCGGGTCGAGCATCGGCACCCGCACCTCCACGCCGCTCGCCATGGAGACCTTGTCCACGTAGTTCAGGTTGTGGTCGGTGAGGAAGAACTTGATCTCGAGGTAGAGCATGCGGTTGAGCGCGGGCACGTCGGGCGGCAGGGCGGCGAGCGCGCCCGGCACCGGACCCAGGAGGTCAGGCGAGGCGAGCTCGCGCAGCCGCGGCCCGAACACGCCCGAGAGCACGTCGGGCGGCGTCCAGTGGAAGTAGCTGATGATGCGCTGGTCGCCGTCGAGGTCGGCGTAGCGGAAGGCCTTGGCGACGCGCCGACGGAGCTCGCTCGTCGGCCTCACGAACGATGAGCCGCTGCGCAGCGCCTCGCGGAGCGGGTGCGGGAGCCACGACCAGAACGGCTCGCGCAGCAGCGCGTAGTGGCGGCGGTAGCCGGTGAAGATGTCGTCGCCGCCGGCGCCCGACAGCAGCACCTTGATGCCCTGGCGGCGCGCGAGCTGGCTGATGAAGAGCGCGTTGATCGGCGCGGGGTCGGCCTGCGGCTCGTCGAGGTAGAAGACCATCTTGGCGAGCTCGTCCACCATCTCTGGGCCGACCCAGATCGTGTGGAGGTCGACGCCGAGGTGCTCGGCCACGCGGCGCGCGTAGGGCAGGTCGTCCGCCATGCCCTCGATCTGCGCCTCCTTGCTCTTGAAGCCGATCGTGAAGCACTGGAGCTTGTCGGGCTCGATGCGGCGCTGCGCGAGGGCCACGACGCTGCTCGAGTCGAGGCCGCCGGACAGGAACGCGCCGAGCGGGACGTCGGACATCAGCTGGCGGTCGACGGCGCGCGTCAGGTACTTCCGCACCTGGACGATCGCGTCCTCCTCGGGCCAGTCCACGAACTCGCGGTCGAAGCGCGGGTCGTAGAAGCGGAAGCGCTGCGCCACGCGTCCATCCTTCACCACCAGCGCCATGCCGGGCTCGAGCTTGCGCACCGCGCGAAGCATCGTGATCGGCGACGGGCACCACAGGAAGAGCACGTGGTGGCGGACCGCCTCGAGATCGAGCGTGCGGTCGATCGACGGCTCCTGGAGCAGCGCCTTGAGCTCGCTCGCGAACAGGAAGCCACGCGACGTTTCGGCGTAGTAGAGCGGCTTCACGCCCACGCCGTCGCGCGCCACCAGCAGCGTGCGCGTCCGCGTGTCCCAGATGGCGAAGGCGAAGATGCCGTTCAGACGCTCGAGCATCTTCTCGCCGTCGCGCAGGTAGAGGTTCAGCACCACCTCGGTGTCGGTGTCGCTGTGGAACTCATACCCGTCGGCGACGAGCTCGCGGCGCAGCTCGCGGTAGTTGTAGAGCTCGCCGTTGTAGATGATCACGGCGCGGCGCCGGACGTCCCACATCGGCTGCCGCCCGCGCGGCGAGAGATCGATGATCGAGAGTCGCCTGTGCGCGAAGCCCACTCGCGCGTCGTGCAGATACAGCACGTCGGAGTCGTCCGGCCCGCGATGCACCTGCGCTGCGTTCATGCGCTCGAGGAGCGTGGGCTCGAACTCGCCCGAGAAGCCGGCGATGCCACACATCAGGCAGGCCCTCTCGCGCTCTCGCGCTCCACGTGGCCGCGCCAACCGGGGTGGGCGAGGAACGGCTTCTCGGCCGCGAGCGCCTCGAGCCTGCGCTCCGCCACCGCAAAGCTCCGGGCGTCGGCCTCGCACACGCGCACGTCGCCAGGCTTCTCCACCGCGGTGAGCCGGAGGCCCGGGTCGCGCAGCGCCTCGCGGACCTTCGCGATGCGCCGCTCGTCGAAGCCCATCAGCCGGATCGCCAAGAGGTCGAGCGCCACCGGGTCGGTTGCGGCGAGCACGGCGCCGAGCGGGCGGTCGCGGGGTGCGAGCGGGCCCTCGCCCTCCCCCGCGACGATGCCGTCGAGCACCGTCAGCACCGTCCGCACCGGGCGCTTCGCGTCGAGGTGGAGGCCCGCGGCGTCGCTGTAGTAGAGGCAGCGGTTCAGGTCGAGGCACATGCGCCAGGTGGTGTCGTTGCCGTACCAGTTGCCCGCGCGGATGAAGGCGTCGCCGCGCACCGCGCGCTCGGCGCGACGCGCGAAGCGCAGCAGCGTGCGCGCGCGCCCGCGCGCGAGGACGCGGCGGGCGAGGTCGGCCGCGCGGCTCCGCGCGCCGTCCACGAGCGCGTCGCCGGGGTACTCGTCGCCGCCCTCTTCCACGGAGCCGACCGTGTGGTGCGGCAGCCAGTTCTTGTCGCCGTTGATGCCGACCAGGTTCTTGAGCGCGAGGGTCACGCCGGTCTTCTTGTGGGTCTTGAGCTTGGGGAGGTTCACGACCAGATCGGCGCGCAGCACGGTCTCCGAGAGGAGATATTCGTTCCGGCCGTCCTGGTGGTGCTCGGCGGTCGGGCCTGGATCGTAGTCGGCGCCGCGGAAGCGCGCGGGCTCGAGCCCCGAGGCATGGAAGAAGCTCTTCGCCCCGAGGTCCACCACCCGGTAGCCGAGGGGATCGCCCGGCAAGGCGATGCGCTCGACGATCACGCCGTCCCGGTAGACCACGCTCTCGCGGCGGAGGTCCAGCACGGGGAAATCGGCTCCGAGCGTGGTCTCGTAGAAGCGCGCCACCGTCTCGAGGCCGGTGAGGGCCTTCACGCGCGCGAAGTCGCAGTCGTGCTGTGGCGCCTCGGCGACGCCGACCGAGCCGCCGGGCCCGACCGCGAGCCAGGCGTAGTCCGCCATCGCGCGGATCACGCTGCCGTGCGTGATCAGGCTCTCGGGCCCGCCGTCCGGGGCGGGGTTCCAGTGGCGGATGAAGTTCGGCTTCAGCACGACGCGCCCGCCGCGCGCGACGAGCGCGCCGAGCGGGTTCCAGTCCGGGCTGCCGAAGCGGGCCTCGTCGAGGCCGAGCGCGCGGAGCGCGGCGCGCACGCCGGCGTAGGCGGAGTTGCTCGGCCCTTCGCCCGCGGCGTCGCCGAGCAGGCGCAGGAGCTCGGGGTAGGGCTTGCCCGGGCCCCACGGCGGCGCGAG
>Ga0187893_10004681_pt1 | contig 25707 bp, 19 predicted proteins | sample MA1701074metaG_FD_139574 | JGI IMG/M metagenome (GOLD analysis project Ga0187893, IMG submission 139574) | White microbial mat communities from a basaltic lava cave in the Kipuka Kanohina Cave System on the Island of Hawaii, USA - MA170107-4 metaG ... | reverse complement strand
TCCCCGATATTCAATGTACGGGTTTCGCCACGCAAACCGGTATCGCTGCCTATAATGGAAGCTTCGAGTACAATGTCAAAAAGATTGGAAAATGAACCTATGATAGAATTTCTAATGATAGAATAATTGATCGTTGTATTCTCACCAATAGTTACATTAGGCCCGATGATTGAATTTTTAATATCACATCCTTCGCCAATGCTTACCGGCGGAATGATGACTGTATTCTCAAAGCGATATTCATTTTCCGCCTTGCGTGCAAATTTTTTCAGCAGCGTGGCATTCGATTCTAACAGCGTTTCCTTACGTCCGCAATCAAACCAGCTTTCTACTTTAAAAGGTTTGAACTTGATCCCCATCTTCAGCATACAATCCAAAGCATCGGTCAGGCTATATTCACCATGGCTTCTTAATCCCTGGCGATAATTATTTTCCAGGCATTGAAACAACTGATCACTTTCCTTGATCTTGTAAATACCCACCAGCGCCATATTCGATTTGGGTATCTGCGGCTTTTCAACCACATGATCAATAAATCCCGTTTCGTCAATTTCTGCTACGCCAAATTCTCGGGGGTCATCCACTTTTTTAACCCCTAACATTGAACATGCACTGTTTACCACTTCTGTTACATCGTATTCGCAAATTGTATCGCCCAACACTACGATCACTTCGTCACCATTCACCACCTCCTTTGTTATCTGAATGGCATGCCCCACGCCCTGCCTGTCTATCTGCTGCACATAGTAAGCCTGCAGATCGGGATATTTTGCCTTTACATAATCCCTGATCTTGTCGCCAAGATATCCTACTATAAAAATAAATTCGGTGATGCCGGCTTCCCGCATTTGATCAACAATGATGCTAAGCACCGTTTTTCCTGCAAGCGGAATAAGAGCCTTCGGTTGCGTGTAACTATGAGGACGCAGCTTCGTGCCTGCGCCTGCTACTGGTATGATTGCCTTCATAAACCCCAAACCCCTAAAGGGGCTTTATAAATCCGCCGTGGCGGATCATTTTTTATAATTATAAATCTTTTCCCCAAAAACCGGTCATCTCACAATTTTCTTTCAATAGGGCGTGGGGCAAAAGCCCCCGAAAATAAGGATTTTTAACACAAACAAAAACTTATCTGCATTACCGAATTTTCAATCTGTCATCGGCCTAATTTTGCAGCCGAAATAGTGTAGACAACTATAGTGCTTCCATTGAGCTTGTTGCACCTGCCCCGACGAGGGGCGAAGCGACGGAACTCGGGGTCGCACTCTTGTACTGAATCAATTCTGTTCATCTAATAATTAATCTTACAAACATGGTCGAAACAGAAACACAAAGAGATACCGAAGTTTTTGATCTTATTAATAAAGAACTTGAACGCCAACGCAACGGTATTGAACTCATCGCATCAGAAAATTTTACATCATTGCAGGTGTTGCAGGCAATGGGTACCTGTCCTACCAATAAATATGCTGAAGGATACCCCGGCAAAAGATATTATGGCGGATGTGAAGTGGTAGATGAAATAGAAACTTTAGCGATTGAACGTTTGAAAAAAATTTTCAATTGCAGTTGGGCTAATGTGCAGCCGCATAGTGGCGCTTCTGCCAATGCAGCTGTGTTTCTTGCCGTAATGAAACCCGGTGAAAAATTTTTGGGCCTCGATCTAAGTATGGGCGGGCATTTGACACATGGCAGTCCTGCTAACTTCAGCGGCAAAACTTATCATGCCCTTCATTACGGAGTAACAAAGGAAGGATATGTAGATTATGAACAATTGGAATCAAAGGCAACAGCTGAAAAACCAAAAATGATTATCTGCGGCGCATCTGCATACAGCCGCGACTGGGATTATAAACGCATTCGTGCCATTGCTGATGAAGTTGGGGCCGTTGTATTTGCCGACATTGCGCATCCGGCGGGTTTGATTGCCTCAGGTCTATTGAATGATCCATTTGAACATTGTCATATTGTAAGCTCAACAACACATAAAACATTGCGTGGTCCAAGAGGCGGCATCATCATGCTCCGCCACGATTTTGAAAATCCCTGGGGCATTAAAGATCCAAAAGGTAATTTGAGAACAATAAGCCAGTTGCTTGATCTGGCAGTGTTTCCCGGTTCACAGGGCGGCCCGCTGGAACATGTGATCGCTGCTAAAGCTGTATCATTTGGTGAAATATTGAATGATGATTTTACGGCTTATGGAAAACAAATTATTACCAATGCACAGGCTATGGCCAAAGCATTTGTAAGCCGCGGTTACAATCTGATCAGCAACGGTACCGACAATCACCTGATGTTGATTGACCTTCGCAATAAAAACCTGACAGGTAAAAAAGCACAGGAAACATTGGACAAAGCGCATATCACGCTGAATAAAAACGCCGTTCCCTTCGATGATAAATCTCCTTTTGTTACATCGGGCATTCGTGTAGGTGTGCCTGCTGTTACTACAAGAGGGATGAAAGAAAATGATATGGAAACTGTAGTTGCAATGATTGACAAAGTATTGATGAATGCTGATGATGAAAAAATAATCAGCAGCACTAAAGAGGAAGTGAAAAGATTTATGCAGCAGTTTCCGTTGTATCCGGAGTTGGGGTGATCTGTTTAAATTTATTTTTTTGAAAGGCCATTCTTTAAAGAGTGGCTTTTTTGTTTTCGCTTTGTCGTTTGCGCACAAACCAAAACATAAAGCATCCTATTCCTATACCGGCAAAAACAATTATCCATTTCCAAGGCTTAGGCTTATTTACTTCTATAATACCTGCTTTGCCCACCAATACCGGCGCTGCCCAATAGTAAGGCAATGTTTTTTCTTTTGTTGCAGTTGCAAGGAACTCCAACTTGGCTTTTTGCAATGCTATATCGGTGGGTAATCCGCGGGAAAGATATTTATAAAAAAGTTCTGTGAGTTTATAAGTTGATGTGTTATCTACCGACCAAAGATTGGTAACAGCAGCAGGAATACCCATGGCAGCAAAGCCCCTGTTAAAGCTAAATACGCCTTCGCCCTGGTAGTTCTTTCCTGTTCCTGTTTCGCAGGCCGACAATACGACCAGTCGGGTAAGAGGTCTGTTTTCATTAATAAGTTCAGACAAATACAAAGCAGAATCAGCAAAGTAAATGACAGGTTCATTATTACTGCTGTTGTCTGCCGCATGGGTATAAAGTTGTATGAGCGGGTATTTGGAAAATTGCTGAAGGAAATTATTTCTTGAAGCATTGGAAACAGATAAACTAAAAGGATTATCAAAATAAGAAGAGATTCTTTTTATTGATTGATCACTGCCCGGCAATGATGCTAAAGAAAACGAATGCGGAAAATTTACCGGTGCCACTCCCATAAAACTTTTGCCGCTGGTTGAAGAGGATGAATTAAAGTCACTCATCAAAAACCGGGCGGAATATGTATAGCTCACCGAATAATCTTCCAGGTACCACTTGACCGGCCCTCCCTGACCGTTTGTTACCAGGGCCTCGAAAGGAAAGTATTGACCGTCTGGCGAAACTATAATTCGACCGGACGGTAAAGCCTTATTTTGAAAAATCATGTGGTACAGTCGTGAGGATATATTTACAAACTCTGTGAAATAAGTATTCAGCAGCGAAGAATTGGCAATATACCTGATAAACGATGTTGTTAAAATGTCAAAACTGTCCTTATTAATTTTGTTGAAACAAACGTCATTGGGTGTAATAATTAATGAATATACCGTACTATCACCAGCAAACAGCTCTACAAGCGCCAGGTAGTTAGGTAAAATTTTTTGTCTTATTTCTTTCAGTGTAATTTTTGAAGTATCCATGTAGTTTTGAAAGTAAAATGGATTATCGCTTCTGATTTGCTGCTGCATGAGAGTTAGCTCCTGCTTCTGACTAAACCTTATGTTTTCTAATTCCCTGTATCGCATTGAACTTCTATCCGTGGTATCGTATTCTCTTTCCAATTGCGCTAACCTTTTTTTTATCTGTGTCTGCCTTAGAATAGATGCTTCGTCAATCCAGCGCTGTTCGACAAGCTGATCCTGCAACAGCACAGACCGGCTTTTTTCAAAAAAGTAAAGAGCATCATTATAGTTGTTACTTAAATAGCAGGCTTCGATAGCATTCTCATAAAGTCGGCGGGTATCACGTCTCCAAAAAAGTTTTGATTCAAATTCTGTTTGCTCTTTTTTAATCCGGTCGAGTAATTGATCGGCCACTTTATAAATACTTACGGCTTTCCGGATGTCTTCCTTTTGATTTTTCTTTTCGTATCGCTGCTGAAAAGCATCTCCTTTACTTATAAGCAGATTTGTCAGGTAGTAATTCCTTTTGAACTGCATCATTTCTTGCGGCGTACTATGTAAAATATCTTCTTCGGTGCTGCCTGGCTTAACACGGTCGAACGAAAGCTGGAAATATTTAAAAGCGGAATCGTACAAACCTTGCCGGATATATACCTCCCCTATATTTGTAAAGATGTTTAATGACTCAAAATCATTTGCGGTTTTGCTGTATCTGCCTTCGTCGGCATATTTAAGCGCCTTTCTATAATAATCCAACGCTTTTCTTTCATCGCCAAAATGTTTGAAATAGATGTTATAACCAATATCTTTTAGTACTTGTTTACAATTAAAATAATCTTTGTCTTGCTGATAACATTTAAGAGATTGGTTAAAATAGAAACCTGCTTTATCATAATCCCCTTTGCTTTCCTGTACCTGTGCCAGTTGTCCATATACTAATCCCATATAGTTCTTAAGGCCTGCCTTTTTGTACTCACCTATTTTATTCTTAAGAACTTCTTCGGCTTGTTCAACTTTTTTTAACTTCAACAATGCATTTACATGCCAGCCCAAACTGATTGAAACGAAATCTTCACCTGCTATTTTTTCAAGCCCTGTATTTTTAAAAGCATATTCACGGCCAAGCAATTCGCACTTTATCGCATAATCTATACACCGCTGATAATCGCCTATATGAAAATAATATTCTACCCATGTGCATAATGCATTCAAACTTGCCTTGTCTATATGATTTAACCGGATGGCTATTGCTGCGCAACTGTCGAGGGCTTTCATTTTCTCGGTAATATTGTTCAAGGAGTCATAGGTTACCGATAAATAATAATACATCCCCGGCAGCGTATTTGGCTTTATGGATGGTTTGCCAGCATTAGCTGATGTTATCTCAATCGCCTTGCGGCGATATTCCACAGCTTTTATATAATCTCCCTCTTTGAAATAGATTTTGGCAATCTCGCGGAGTAAATAAATATGTGTGGAATCGTTTTTCCATGGACAATTATTTACGCTGTCGAGTTTCGACAGCAAATCAGATAGTTGAATGTGGGATGGAAGCTGTGAAGATTTCAGATTTGCCAGCCTTATCAATAACATCTCCCTGTCCGGGCATTGCGCCAGGAGGAAGATGTTATAAAACAAGCTAAAACTTAACAGTATAATCAACCTTTTTTTCACAGGTTATTATTTTTCTTAGCCCTGACGCATTATCAAGTCGCTATATTTTCAGTTTGTCATTGAAAAAATAACATTGGCGGGCTATGCTTCGGGTGGTGGCGGTTTAGGCGGTGGCGGTGGATCTACGTTAAACTTCTCAGGAGTTTCAGTTATGAAAATTCTTACGGCGGTCTTTTTTTTGCCTTTTCCTTTTGGCAGCCATTCGAAAAAAATCTTATGTTCAAAATTCTTTTCTTTTGCCTCAGGATAGCTTTTTAAAAAAGGCTTGCCATTGCTATCGAAAGAAATTCCCTCTCCCGCAGGATATTTTTTAAATTCCACATCGTGATAATAAAGAAAGCCTCCGCAAAATATTTCGTATTTCCTCGTTGCTTTTTTTCCCAATGGAGGAAAATCAGCAATAGAGCCATTTTCCGGATAGGTGGCCCACACACCATACCCTTTTTCTTTAAGCCTTTTTTTTAATTCTTCATTAAATCCAGTATCGCCTTCCTTCTTAGAAAGAGGGATATCAATTATTTCAACAAATTTTTTCTTTTTTCCCTGTTCCATTTCGGCCGAAGACATATTGGGGTCTGCATCGTTTTTCAATTTTACCCATTTCATAACTAAACGTTTTTATTGGTGATAAAATAGAATTACCATTTTTTCAACCATTCCTGGGCAGTCTCTTTGCCATCAAGATCATTTTGCACCACCTGCTCCAGCAATAGCTTTGCTTGTTGTTTATCACCGGGCTGATTACGTTTCAAAAGAGTGAGGGCCTGATAAAATTTTCCGGGGTTTGAATAAAGAGAATAACTGCTTAATTGCGAAAAGTAGTTTATTGCTTTGTCGTATTGTTCCATTTGCAGGCAAACAATGCCCGCATATTTTTTTGCTTCTGCAGCTATTGAATCCTGCAGAGCCAGGCTTTCTAATATTTTCAATGACTGATCCTGCTTTCCTTTATTGTATAAATCTAAAGCGGTTTGCAGGCTGTCAAGCCGGCTGCTCATTGTTACCGACAACTCTTGGAAATTGTCATCAATATATTTATCTGCCAATGCTGCAGGATCAACAGGCCTGAGCCATGCGTACCATCCAAAAATAAGCCCGGCCAAAACCGCTGCCGCTGCCGCCCATTGCCACATCTTTCTGAGTAAAACCGGTTGCTTTGGTATTACTTCGTTATTTACCTTGTATTGCTGGTATATTTCTCTGAATCTTTCTCTTTCAGCAGAGAGTTCTTCTGCCGAAACTTTCCTGATAGAAAGATAAAAAGACACTTCTTCAGCAAAATCTTTTTCTTCGACGATTTTCTGTTCAAATTTTATTTTGTCTTGGGCAGACAGGTCGCCTTTAAAATAAGATTCTATGTATTCCAGGTTATCCAATTTCTAATTTGTTTTATTTGCTTTATATAACTGTTTTAATTTTTCAAGGCATCGTAAACGTGTTGTCTTTACCACATCCGCCGTTTTATATGCCAGGCTGGCTGCTATTTCTTTGTCGCTAAAGCCATCGGCCCACTGCATTAATATTTTCCGGCAATTTTCACCTACCTCTTGCAGCTTTTGCAGTAACAGGTCCTTATCCGTTTTGTCAATCATTTCCTGAATTATCGTTTTGGCAGTATCTGCCATTTGCAAAAGCCTGTCAGGAATAGATGAAACACGATGCACACTATTCTTATTAGACGTCTTTTTACGAAGCAGGTCAACACATTTGTTATGAAAAATTTGATGGAGCCAGGTTTTTAGTGAAGATCTGCCTTCAAAAGAACGCTTGCGGATCATGTCAATAGCCACCAGAATGCTGTCAGCATAAATATTAAATGCCTCATCGTCGTTGAACCTGTATTTATTAACAGCCTGATCGGTAAAATAGATATACTGACGAAAGAGTAGCTCTTCACCTGTTTTTCCGTCGTTTCCCTCTTTTAATAAACTGTCAATGATATCCTGGTCTGTTATGCGGTGCGTTAGTTGGTTAAAAGGCATAAACCTTTTTTGTTCTTATTAAGGTACAGAAAAAAAAATAATAAGAAAAAACTCTTTATTTGTTTACCTGTTTACTCTTACCTGCGACTAATGAATAAACACATTTTTCGAAAAAGTGCCCGGCTGTCTTTCGTAAATCAAAAACCATTTTTCCCGCAAGCAAGGGCCCGACCGGAAAGACAGCCGGATTTTTTAAAGTCAAGAATTCCTATAGAAAAACATCATTAACCATTAAACTTTAAAAAAATGAAAAAACTAATCACCCGCTATACCGGGATCATCCCGCTTATAGCATTTTGCACCTGTGCGTTTGGGCAAAACAGCAAATTAAGTTACGACTTCAAAATGCCTGCTTCAAAAGAAGTGGCTTACGCTGAAGAGAAAAAATCAGGAAATATGGAAATTGCCCCGGAAAATTTATCAGCGAACATCAGTGCCAAAGCCCTTAAGGACTTCACTAAAACACATGCAAAAAATTTCAGCGCTAAATGGTATGTAATTATGGATGGCTTTGTAGCCCAGTATAAAGAAGATGGGATCACTACAAAAGTTTTTTATGACAAAAAGGGGCGCTGGGTTGCCGACCTGCTCACCTACCAGGAAGATAAGCTACCCAAAGCGATCAGGCACCTGGTAAAAAGCACTTATTACGATTTCAACATCAACATTGTAAATGAAGTAAGAGCCGGCAATGCAACAGCTTACCTGGTAAAAATTGAAGGCAAAACATCATTTAAAACCATTCATGTGCAGGATGGAGAGATGACGGAAAAGGAATCTTTTGAAAAGAGTAAATAGAAACGAACAGGCATTTAAACAATGCAAACTGAACGGAGATAAATTAACCATTAAACCACAGCCAATGCACCAAAGCAAAGACTGCGACCGACAAAGCCCTGCCATAAATATGGGAGGGTTTTTTGTTGGAGATATTTGTGTTATTCACGAATTTTAAACAAAGCCCATATATGGTTTACCAGAAGTTTCAGCCTGCTGAAATACTCATTCCTTTTGTAGAGTGTTATTTCACCTGGGAATCTGTTGAGCCGCTTGAAAAGGAATTGATCGTTGAATCACCGCCCACCAGTTATTGTGGTATCGCCATCAATTACGGCGATCCTTATTTTTTGCAGAATAAAAAATATGAAAAGCTTGCCGTACCGCAACAATTTGTGGCTGGCCTTTCTGTTTACAGCTATAAGCTTTCATTAAAAGGAATGATTGGAATTGCCGGTATTGTATTTAAGCCTTCGGCTCTGTCTACTTTATTTAGATTAAATGCTTATGAGCTTACGGAAGAAAGACCTGATCTTTTTTTGATACTACCGTATGACTATGTAAAAAAATATGTAGCCCTGGTAAGCGGAGCTGATACCGCTGCGCAAAAAGCAAAATTGTTAGAAGAATTACTGCTTCATCATATTAGAATAAATAAACCTGAACCTGATTATATTGATGAAGCCGCCAATATTATTGTGGAGAAAAAGGGAATGCTGCATGTGTATGATCTGCTCAAAGATAGTTGTATGTCACGCCGCACTTTTGAAAGAAAGTTTTTTCAAAAAGTAGGGTTTAGCCCTAAGTATTATGCACGGCTGAGAAGGATTGGTTATCTCTGTAATCTTATCGCCGGAAAAAAGAAAGTAAACTGGCCTGAAGTTTTTCTTGAAGCTGAATACTATGACCAGGCACATTTTATTAAAGACTTTGAAGAGTTTACCGGCCGCACTCCCCAGCAATACTTAAAAGAAAATACAGAGCTGGCCAATTTTGTTGAAAAACCAAAACCTCAATCGCTGAATAATCTGCTATAATGAGTTTCTCCTGATGTGACGCATTTTTACAAAAGGTTGCCGCATTTTTACAATACTTAAGCATGCAGGTAGTTTTATCTTGCTTTTAAAAAAAAATGAAAAAGATTTGTGGTGCACTTATAGTGATTTTTACTTTTCCTGCATTCATGTTTGCCCAGGTTCCTGATGGGGCTTTCAGAGTTGTTGAATCTCAATATGGCAATAACCCATTACAAAAAGGAACAGGTTTTCAAACTATTTTAAAAATATTTAAAAATGGTTACTGGATTGCTGCTTTCTTTGGTGATCCCCAACGTCCTTTTTATGGGAGTGGCGGCGGCACTTTTGAGATAAAAGATGGCAAATATGTAGAGACGCTCAATTTTTATTCATGGGATAGCACTGCTGTAGGAAATGTTTATACATTCAATTATAAACTCACCAATGACAGCTATACCCAGGAAGGATATATAGATTCGGAAAAGTATCAGCATTATCTGATAAAAGAAAAATTTGAAAAACTATCTGCCAAAGGGTCTTTAAAAAATGTTTCATTGGAAGGAGTATGGCTTATGCAAAGCGGCGAATGGGGAACTGATAAATTAGGCGAAGGGGAATATAAAGATGTGTCGGTAGTAAAAATATTTTCATATCCCAGGTTTGCTTTTGCTTATTACAACAGCAAAACAAAAAGCTTTGTGGGGGCCGGCGGGGGCACCTATCAGTTTGATGGAAAAACATTGACGGAAAATATTGAATACTGGTCGTGGGGAAAGCCAAAATTTCCTATATCTGTTTTTAAAATTAATCTCACAAAAAATCAATTTACACAAGAGGGCTGGGAAAACGGGCTGAAAGAAGTGTGGAAGAAAGCTGAATAATTCATTTATCAACCAATAATTTTTTTATGGACACTTTAATAAAACAACAACAGGAACTAAGTTTAAAAAATGCCTGCGTCAATTTTATGTTTGCTTACCAGCAACGGAACGTAGATAAAATGTTAAGCTATTGCGAGCCAGAAGGAGAAGTTTTTTTCAAGCCGCTTGGCGATGCAGGTAAAGGCAAAATTGGCGAATTGGGCAGAGCTCTATGGACATCATTGATTGATTGCTTTCCCGACATTGACAATACCGTTGACGCTACTGTAGCAGAAGATAAAGATTCGGTTCGCTGCCAGGTGGTGATAAGAGGCACGCAAGCTAAAGATTTCGCCGGTATTGTAAGCAAAGGAAAAAAGTTTGACAGCGACCATATTTTTATTTTTCGTCTTAATGATGCAGATAAGATAGACAGGATAGAGATCACCTGGGATCATGAAGATTTTCAAAGACAATTGGGAGCTATTTAATTTTTAAATCAGCAAAGCTCTTATTATGCAAACAACTACTTTATCAAAAACTAAAATGTTGCATCAAATAGCCAGGAAGTATGTAGTGGAAGGTTTGGGCGGAAAAAATTTTGATGCAATCCCATATCATGAACAGGTGGAGCTAAGAGCGCCACTTTGTCCCGGCGGATCAAAAGTGCCTTTGAAAGGAAGAGAAAATCTAAGAATACAGTGGTGGGCGCCATTGCCATCGTTGGTTGGTGGCGTTGATATAATAGACAGTTATGTTAACAGCGAGGAAACTGCAGTAACAGTAGAATTTCATTGTCATATTATTCAGCCGTCCTGCACACTCCGGATCATTGATCGTTTTATCATTAACGACGAAGGACAAATAACAGAGCAGGAAAATTTCTTCGATCCGAGGGACGTGACTGATCCGGGTTGGAGGTAAGTTAATGTTATCCCATCATCTAAGAGAGCCCGAACATCAACGGGTTTAAAACTTTGAAACATTGAAACGAAATTGAAAACAAAAAGATGATGTTTCGCCTGTGAAATTGGAGCAAGAACGGAAAATCACGATATTAGCTCCAAATAATTATTATGATCCAGCGGCAGCAAACACTTTGGCTTTTATTTGCAGCGATATGTTCTTTCCTGACATACAAATTCCCGTTTTATTCAGGAAGCATACTTGAAAATAATGTATCAACATTTGAATCGCTTGACGGCGGAAGCAATCTTTTTCTGCTTGTGCTGACAGGGCTTTCCGTATTTGTTGGGGTAGTTGCCATTTTTATGTTCAAAGACAGAAAGACTCAGCTTAAACTTGCTATTGGCGGAATTATTATTTCCATTATTATAGTAATCCTTTATTTTATACAAGTAAAAAAATTTACAGCCGGCAATTTTGCATTGACTTCACTTCTTGCCGCAGCAATACTTATCGGTTACATTATGGCTGCCAGAGGAATATGGAAAGATGAAAAGTTGATAAAAAGCCTTGATAAACTAAGATAAAATTTCAAAAACTTTGTTTCTTTAAAGCTATGTGATCGCATAGCTTTTTGTTTATGCCAGTGACCTTGACAAAACCGTCTAAAAACAAAGAAGGGCCGGCACAAATGAATGGCCAACCCTGTCTCTATCGGTACTCTCATACCGTAACTACTGAACAATGAAAATTTTGCTCTGCTGATATCTATCTCCTTTTACTAAAACATTATAAAATCCCGTCTTAATATGATTCGGCAAATCGAATGACTGAGTGGTGAAACTTCCATGGCTAATAATATCTTTCTGATAAACTACCTGGCCTGCGCTGTTAAATAAGTCAAGATGATATTTTCCTTCCTCTATGCCGGAGAGGCTTAACGTGAAATGACTACCCGTAAGAGGATTGGGATATAAGGTAAGCCGCTGGTTTATTTTATCAGTTTCTACCCGCATGATGCGGCTAAAAATGATCTTGGTATTTTTTTCGATTGTTTTTACACGATAAAAATTAGTTCCCTGCGCCGGGTATGGATCAAAACTTATGTAACTGGCCTTATCGTCCTTGTTGCTTTTAGGTAAATGCTGGCTGATAACAGAGTAATCTTTTCCGTTAACAGATCGTTCTACAAAATATGTAGCAATATCTCTTTCTGTTAAATTGCTCCATTCAATATTTACACCGCCATTTTTTTCATACGCTGTTACACCGTCAAACATTACCGGCAATGGATCTTTTGCAGAAGAAATATTGGCAAGTGTAAAATAGCGTTCTTTCACATTGATATTGGTACCTGCGCTATCAGAAATGACATAACCTGTGCCACCGTTTATTGACGCATCTTCGTTACCAAGATCCGTCCATGTATAGCCATCTGAACGGGCCACACGTATAGTTGAAAAATCCTGTACTATCGAAACAGGATTACAAGTGCTGTGAGCATTTCTATACATAGTGACAATAGCAGTAGGGTTACCTGTAACAGGAAACAACTCCCAATACTCGCAATAGCTAATGTGATGAAGCGGAGCATTAATAGTTGTGCCTTTGCTGGTGGCAGGTGCCCTTTTATATTCAGCCTGTATGATTACATTGGTATTGACAGATGAAATGCCAATAGGTACAAGTCCGCCACCAGCTCCTGACCATCCGGTTGGAAATACAAATGCAGTGTTTCCGGCTTTGCGGATGGGACCTTCCACAAAAGAATTATTGAAAGCAGCAGCCTTGGCGCCATCCATAATTATCAGCATGTTTGTTGCTAACGTTTTCAAAAAACCATTTTCCAATAAAAGTTCTTCGCTTATTGCGACAGGTTTTGAAAGTTCAATACCAGCACCATCGAGTACTCCGGCGTTATTATCAATAATTAATTTACGAACGATATAGGGAAGTCCTGAACCGGTTTTTTGATGGGCCGAACCATTATAAGCATAGTCAGCCTGGCTGCTGAATGTCCTTGTGCCTGTCACCTGTATGCTACCTATTGCTCCTTCTGTTGCAATACCATCAGCATGAGCCGTAATTAATCTACTCCCTTTTGAGAGAGTAAAACTTGCATCTCCATTTAATACAGATTCTCCAAAATCAATAACTGCATTTTCAAGAACGGTAAATTTTATTTCAGCCTTTGCAATAGAGCCGTTGCTTTTTTCTATTGTCCCTGCTGATTTAAAAAACAATTGTTTTTGATTACCTGAAAAATTAAAATTAATAACAGCGTTTGTTGTGGTGGCAATAGCTTTCAATGTACCACCCATCATGATGAAATTGCCGGCGAGATTAATATTTGCTGTTGTACCCTTCACCAGGCAGGTTCCGCTATTTAAAATAAAATTACCATCTATGTTTACTTTACCAGGTAAAGTAATGAATATAGAAGGAGCAGTAGTTTCACCAATTTGATTGATTATAAGATCTCCTTTAATGTCAGAAGGAATGGCGATAGTAGATAAAATTCCTGCTTCCTGCTGAAGGCAATGCCATTTAAAATTTCCAAATGACTGATCAAGGCCAGTGGGTGCTGTTGATAAAACGCCGGTTATGTTACAGTTTGAATTTTTATGCCAGGTGGCACCGGGAATAACTCCTTTATCCATCGCATGCTCGTATGTGCTGCCATCCGCAAATTCAAGATTGGGTGCTGAAGATAAAATTGTTCCCCCATTATTCTTTATAGTGCCGTTTACTGTGGTTTTTGTTGTTGCAACATTTGTAATGAATTGGCGGTTGGTTGAAACCATCAATGCTCCGTCTATAACAGCAAATGAATTTTTGGCAAGTGAGATATCGAGATTAGTCCCAATAGTGAGGCTTGCATCTGAATAAATGATGAACCCGTTATCAGAAGTATTGTTACCTAATGTTAATCTTTTTGAATTACCGGCAGCAGCATTTAAAACTATATCACAACCGGAAAAAATAATCCCTTTAAAAGTAAGGTCGGGTACATTTGAAATAGTACCGGAAGCAGAACTGAATTCCAAAATATCCGTTTCTTCAGGTGCACCAATAGGAGTCCACTTTGTTTTATCATTCCAATTACCATTCCCGCCATTCCAGCTTCGTGTTTGGGGCCACCCGGTTATCGTCATCAATAGTATGGCTAATAAAGGGTAAAGTTTCCTCATTCTAAAAAAATTAATGCCGATAGATTTGATCCCATCATTTGCCAACGGATTATACAGTAAAGTGATACAAAAAGACACACCTTACCCATCAGCATCACATACACCGATTTTTAATGAGGATTTACTGGTACGGATTTCAGAAGAATTGGAGAAAAATTTGTTTTCAAGAAGTACTACAAATCTATACTGCCGCCTTCAATAATGCAAGCATTTCTGATAAAATGTTTCAATATGAAATCAGCAAAAATGCAATGAATCACGTCACATCTAAAGCTCATACTCACAACAAAAAGCCACCACAAATGTGATGGCTTTCCTTGTTGAATATAACTAAAACTATTATTGAACAACAAAAGTTTTGGTTTCGCGGTAGTCACTACCAATGATCAGTATGTTATACACACCCGCTTTGATGGATGGAAGATCAATGGTCTGTGTCAAAGTGCTTCCCTGATTATTGAGCACTTGTCTGTGAATATCCTGGCCAGCTGTATTAATTACACGCAGTGTATATTGTCCGCGTTTAATGTTAGATAAGCTAATTGTTACCTGGTTGCCTCTAACAGGATTGGGATATACTTTCAATCCTTTGTTTGCACTGCCAAGACTTACAGTCAATACTTTGCTGTAAACAATCTTTCCAGTTGTTTCAACGGCTTTGATGCGGTAGTAATTTGTGCCTTGCGCAGGGTTTGCATCAAATGCGCTATAATCAACTTTATCATTCTGATTGCTTGTCGGCAACTGTTGTGCGATTGAACTGTAATCTGCTCCGTTAGTTGAACGCTCGACTGAGTAGCTTGCAACATCTTTTTCTGTCAGGTTGCTCCATTCAATTTGAACGCCATTGTTCTTTTCGTATGCTTTTACATTAGCAAATATTACCGGCAATGGATTCTCTGCATTACTGCCGGCTAAAGTAAAGGGACTAAAAGCTGAAACTGCATTTGAAGTAACAGTTCCGGCAGTGTTGTTGCCAGTTCTTGCCGAGTTACCTTCATTAATCCATGTGGTTCCCACTAAATGAGCTACACGTAATGTTACAGGATTTGTTACATAAACTCCAGAACTGCCACAAGGGCTTCCAGGCTCCCATGAAAGAGTAACCTGTGCTGAAGCCGTGCCGGCTGGCCGTGCCAAATCCCAGTATTCACAGGCACTGATCTGGGTAAGCCCCGCACCTAAAGTTGCAGCACCAGGATTACTTCTAAAAAATTCAGCCACGAAAGTTGCATTACCCGATAGGCTACTGATGCCTATAGTTCTGTAACCGTCGCCTTCTTTCCCAACAGGAAAAGTAAAATTAGTATTTCCCACTTTTGCCAAAGGACCATTTACAAAAGATGTGGAAGTCGGTGCAGTGGCAGATCCCGCCGCAGCTACAGTAAGCAGGTTGTTTGTCGTAGTGATCATGCCCTCTGTTAAAATGAGATTGCGTGTTACTGTCATTGGCATAGCAAGATCTACGTCACCGCCATTTACTGTATTATTAATGATGAGATCTCTTACAGTGTTAGGAGTGGTAGTTGTAAATACACCTGTGGTAATCCCACGGAATTCATAGTCTGCACCGCTATTATAAACTCTTGCTATTCTGATAGAACCAAAATTACCCAAGCCATTGTTATGAGAAGTAATGATCTTACCGCCTGCCGATAAAGTAAACGTGCCTGATGATTGGGTTAACAAGGAAGTACCAAAATCAACCTTTGCATTATTGTTGATGATAAAATTAATAGCCCCTGCAAAATTTCCGCCGGTTCTGGCGAAGGTTTGAACCGCCGTGCCGGAAAAAATTACATTTGCTATACTCGATGCATTAGCTGTTCCACCTCTTCTCATACTACCACCGCTCATGTTGAAACCGCGTTTTATATTCAAATTATGGCTGTTATTAGATCCAACTACATACAAAATGCCTCCTGTTTGAATATAATCGCCGGCCACAGTTGTAGAAGTTGTGCCAGGTTCAATATTTTTTAAACGTATGCTTCGGTTAGTGCCAGTACTGATAACAGTAAAATTTCCATTTATGGTGGTCAAGGCAGCTCCAAAAGAAAAGTGTATAGTCTGCAAAGGGCTGTTCCATGTAAAATTTCCAAAGGCCTGGTTTAAATTTGAAGGGCCAGTACTGGTGATGCCTTCGATGCTTGCTGTAGATGTAGGAGCCCATGTAGCACGAGGAATAACACCTCCATTAAGCGCATGAATATAAGTGCCACCGGCTGCAAATGACAGCCTTGAAGTCGCCCCTACTACAGAACCACTATTTTGAATTAGACCGGTAACAGTCGACAATGAATTGGGATTATTACTTGTGAAAACTCTGCTAGGGTTAACGATCAATTCTCCATCTATTGCCGAACGGGTGGGATTACCTGAAGCACCTGCACCCATTGTTATATTGATATTAGTACCCATCGTAAGCCTGGAACCAGCCTCAATAGTAAAATCATTTACAGCAGCACCATTACTAACAGTAATGATCCTATTGGTACCAACCGTAGTGTTTTCAAGTGTAATCTCAGAATTGCCTTCTATATGAAGACCCTGAAGTGTGATCGTTGGGACGTTTACGATGGCTTGGCTTACCCCCGTGGGGAAAACCACAATATCATTTGCAACAGGCAACCCATTATCCCAGTTGCCAGCAATGGTCCAGTTTGAGTTGACCCCACCCGTCCAGGAAGTCGTTTTTTGTGACCAGCCGGTAGCTGCTACCAGCAAAGTCATCAGTAAAAAGTAGATTTTTTTCATTGTCCAGAGTTTTAGTTTTATAAAAAAGTAAAGATTTGCTGCCTGTGGCAAACACGGGGTAAAGGACTCTGAGCTTTTGAAAGGAGTTGGATAGTTTGACGCTAGCGCCGGGGATTACTTGAAGAAAGAATTACACATCGCAATTCTTAAACACACTCTTTCTAAAAATAAATAGGATGTTGGGTACGGATTTCAGTAGAAGGTTGGATGGATGAAATGCTAATACAGATTTTTTCTGTACCGTCACAAATCTATATTCTCCTTTTCGATTATGCAAGTAATTTTTTGGAAAAATTATGAAGAAATACGTATAAATACGCAAACAGACGTTTTATTTTTTAAATAAACTCTGCCGTATGACTTTGCTTTGCTTTTTTTATACCTAATGGCTGTCCGGTATAAACAATATTGCCACCGCCGTCTCCCGCCTCCGGGCCAAGATCTATCAGCCAGTCAGCATTTCTTATAACATCAGTATTGTGTTCAATAACGATAATGGAATGCCCCTGCTCTATCAAGGCATGAAAAGAGGTCAGCAATTTTTGTATATCATGAAAATGAAGACCCGTAGTTGGTTCATCAAAAATAAAAAGGACTTTATTGGCGCTTCGGCCCTTACCAAGAAAAGACGCAAGTTTTACCCTCTGAGCTTCACCACCGGATAGCGTATCAGATGATTGTCCCAACTTAACATAACCCAACCCAACATCACTTAAAGGCTGTATGGCTTTGGCAATGTTATCAGCTTCTTTGCCACCTTCATTAAAAAATGCTATCGCTTCATCTACTCCCATTTCCAATACATCATAAACACTTTTATCACGATATTTCACTTCCAGTATTTCTTCTTTAAATCTTTTACCGCCGCATGATTCACAAATCAAATGCACATCTGCCAAAAATTGCATTTCTACTACCTGTTCTCCTTCGCCTTTACAGGTATCACATCTGCCGCCATCAACATTAAATGAAAAATGCTTGGGCTGAAAACCTCTCATTTTACTAAGCGGCTGCCGGGCATATAGCTCCCTTATTTCATCATACGCCTTTATATAAGTGACAGGATTGCTTCTCGATGATTTACCAATCGGGTTCTGGTCTATCAGTTCAATTTGTGAGATACTGTCAATATCGCCGGTAACAGCTTTATGAAATCCAATCCTGTCGCCATACTCTCCTTTTATTTTTCGTAAAGCAGGATAAAGAATTTGTTTTACCAATGTTGTTTTGCCGCTGCCACTTACACCGCTTACTACACACAATACATTTAATGGGAATTCAACCGTGATGTCTTTGAGATTATGTTGTCTTGCTCCTTCTACCCTGATTGACCGGTTCCATTTTCTTAATGTTTTCGCCGGTTCGATCTTTAACTTACCACTTAAATATTTACCGGTAAGGCTTTGTTCATTATTAATAATATCATCATAATTTCCTTCAGCTATTACTTCACCTCCTAAATGAGAAGCTAAAGGCCCCATATCAATAATATGATCTGCTTCCCGCATCATCATCTCATCATGTTCCACCACTACCACTGTATTTCCCAGATCTCTTAACTCTTTTAATACACGAATAAGATTAGCCGTGTCTCTTGAATGCAATCCAATAGAAGGCTCATCGAGAATATACAATGAATCAGTAAGATTGCTGCCAAGACTTCGTGTAAGCTGAATTCGCTGGCTTTCGCCACCACTTAATGTATTGGCAAGACGATTCAACGTTAAATAACCCAGGCCTACATTTAATAAAGTTTTTAACCGATGATGTATTTCCAGCAAAATTCTTTTGGCAACCTGTTTATCATGCTCACTTAAATTTTTTTCCATTTCATCAAACCAAGTAAACAAATCCTTTACCGGTAATTCGCCTAATTGGCCTATATGTTTACCAGCAATTTTTACATACAACGCTTCTTTACGTAAACGATAACCTTTGCATTCAGGGCAAATTGTGCGTCCACGATAACGACTTAATAAAACTCTGTATTGAACCTTGTAAAGATTTTGTTCTACCTCTTTAAAAAAATCATTGATCCCTTCTGCATATTCATTGCCTTCCCATAAAGTTTGATATTGCTTTTCTGTAAGATCGGCAATAGGTTTATGTACAGGAAAATTGAATTTCTTCGCTTCTTTAATAAATCTTTCTTTCCAAAGCCCGAGTTTTTCTCCCTTCCATGGTGCAACCGCTCCTTCGTATACACTTAATCGCTTATCTGGTATCACCAAGTCGCTGTCAATTCCTAATACCTGGCTGAATCCCTCACAAACAGGACAAGCGCCAAAAGGATTATTAAAAGAAAAAAGATTGGGAACCGGTTCTTCAAACTGTATTTCATCCAGTTCAAATCTATTATTGAAATGGCGAATGGCGAATGGCGAACCTGCCTGTCCGGCAGGCAAGTAGTGAATGGGATCGGTAAATTGAATTTGCAGGTACACATCGCCCTCACCTTCATAAAATGCGGTGCTTACCGAATCAGAAAGGCGGTGAATATCATCTTCATCAAATTTTTTTACTACAATTCGATCAACTAAAATATAACTTGGTTTCTTACCACCATTATCCGACAGTTTGGTCTTTAGTTCTTTATCATTTAACTCCAGCAGTTCTTCAATTCGTATTGCCATTAAAGCTCCTTCTGATGAAGGATTGGGACAAGCCATTCTTGAAAAACCTTTTTGCACAAGTATATTCAGCTCTTCTCTTATATCCCGATTTTTATGCTGTTTAAACAAAGCCAGGATAAAAACTTTATCACTGTCATTTAATGCAGTAATTGCATTGACCACATCGGCAACATCATCTTTTTTTACTTCTCTGCCCGAAACAGGGGAAATAGTTTTTCCTATCCTTGCAAAAAGCAATCGGAGATAATCATATACTTCTGTCATACTGCCAACAGTACTCCGGGGGGTACGGATGATAACTTTTTGCTCAATTGCAATAGCCGGGCATAACCCTTTGATGTAATCTACATCCGGTTTATTCATACGGGTAAGAAACTGCCGGGCATAAGCGCTTAAACTTTCCGCATAGCGCCGCTGGCCCTCGGCATATAAAGTATCTATAGTTAAAGATGATTTGCCCGAACCGGACACACCCGTGACTACTACCAGCTTGTTGCGGGGTATTTCTACTGTAATGTTTTTAAGATTGTGCACCCGTGCGCCTTTAATAAGAATGCTGTCTGCGGGATTTACGGTTTTTACTTTTACGGGATTTTTCCCAATTATTTCTTTTTCCATTTTCTGATTATCAAAGGTAAAGCCTTGTCCCATGCAAATTTGGAGCAAAATCCTTAACATTTTTTTTGCAATAAATTTTCAGGAACTTTTGGTCGGGGGCTTGTCACTTCCACGAAAAACTATATTTTTATTGTACCAATATCCAACAAAAATGAATAAACCGAAAATCACCCCGCCTATAGCATAGACTTCTACACTTTACTAATTAGCATTTTTTTTACTGTTTTATTTTTTAAACCATACCCCATTTAGCCACCACTAAACTGTAGAAGTTTTATGAAAATTTTTAACGAGAAAACCGACCATGAACTTATCCATCTATTCAGAGATGGTAATCTTGACGCATTAGAAGCACTGGTGCTTCGTCACAAGGATAAGCTATACACGTCTATCCTTTTTTTAGTAAAAGATAAATACCTGGCTGAAGATATCTTCCAGGATGTGTTTATCCGCATCATTGATACGATGCGGGGCGGCCGCTACACGGAAGAAGGAAAGTTTCTTCCCTGGGCTATGCGTATAGCACATAATCTTTGTGTGGATCACTTCCGCAAAGTAAAACGTACACCTACCATCCGCAACAGTGAAGACAAAGACATTTTTGAAGTACTGAATTTTGCCGATGACAGTGCAGAAACTAAGATGATAAAAAGACAAAGTCATCATCGTGTACGTGAAATGCTGGAAAGGTTACCCGAAGATCAAAGAGAAGTGATCATTCTTCGTCATTATGCTGATATGAGTTTTAAAGAAATTGCAGCTACCACCAACTGTAGTATCAATACAGCCTTAGGACGCATGCGTTATGGTCTTATTAATCTAAGAAAACTGATGATACAAAAACAAATTGCATTATAGTCTTTGCAGTTTGAATTATATGTTTATATCTTTGATAAAGCTTTGAGCAACTTATTGTCATTCTGTTTCTCCCGTTGCACTTGAAAAGTTCGTACTAAAAAAGAATTTTTCCTTTTGCTTGCCCGGCAACAGGCTGTTTCAGAATGACACCAAATTGAACCGCTTCTTTATGGAGCGGTTTTTTTATTGTTCATTGAGTCAATCGCCCTTCACCAGTTGTTTACTTTTTTGGAATGCATCTAAACCGCATTGGAGCCAAGCAGCAAATTCGTCTGCGTTATCAGTATAAAATTTTGTTTTGGTAAGAGCCTGCTGATCTGGAGTAATAATAGCATATTGAGGTTGGGAAGTAGCGCCAAAATTTTCCGTTTGAAAGGTTGACCACTTATCTCCTACTGTTACGATTGATTTCTCGGTACCGTTAACAAGCTTTACAACAGTTTGATCTGGCAGTGGTAATTTCTTTCTCTCATCCACATACAATGAAACCACAACAAATTCTTTTCGCATCAAACTATCAACTACTTCATCAGGCCAAATATTTTCCTCCATTCGACGGCAGTTGACACAGGCCCATCCTGTAAAATCAATCAATACCGGCTTGTTTTCTTTCTTCGCTATTTCCAATGCTTCCTCATATTTGTTGTGGATGGGTTGCAATACTCCGGTTGGCCCATGACCTGAATTAAAAACGCTGTAAGATCGTGGTGGCGGGAAACCGCTTATAAATCTAAGGTCTGCCCATTTAGTTTTAGTAACACCAGGCAAAAGATAAATAGTAAAAGAAGCAAACAATACAATAAAAGCTATTCGTGTAAAAGAAAATCTTTTTACAGGCGAACTATGAGACATTTTTAATTTGCCAAAGAGATATAACACCATCAATATGCCGATGATTATCCACGCAGCTACGAATATTTCTCTTTTTAATAATCCCCATTGTTGCACAAGGTCAGCATTGGATAAAAATTTAATAGCTAATGCTAACTCTAAAAATCCCAATATCACTTTTACATCTGTCATCCATCCACCCGATTTTGGAAGTGAGTGAAGCCATTGAGGAAACATTGCAAATAATGCAAAGGGCAAACCCAATGCAAGACCAAATCCTGCAGCACCGGCTGTTAACGGCCATGCTCCTTGTTCAGCTACGCCAACCAACAACGTTCCCAATATCGGTCCGGTGCATGAAAATGAAACGATGGCTAAAGTAGCTGCCATAAAGAAGATACCACCAAAATTTCCCAAACCGGATTTTGAATCCATTTTATTTGCAAGGCCAGCAGGTAATCCTATTTCAAAAAGACCAAAAAAGGATAAAGCAAAAAACACAAAGACAGCAAAGAATAGCAGGTTGAGCCATACGTTGGTAGAAATGTTATTAAATATCTCGGGACTGATAGCTTTATTAGCAATATGAAATGGCAGCGTTATTAATACATATATCAGGAAAATAAAAGAGCCATACATTACAGCGTTGGTTATACCTTTCCCTTTATCATGCGATTTTTTAGTAAAGAACGTAACAGTGACAGGAATCATTGGAAATACACAAGGAGTAAGCAATGCAATCAAACCACCCAATACACCCAGTAAGAAAATGGAAAGAATACTTTTATTCTTTGTACCATCATCGCCACAATTGTTTACCGGTTTATTGATATCAATAGAAGGCACAAGTATCTGAGCAGACGATTCCTTTCCGCCTTCTAATGCAACAGTAAACGGCACCACTGTTGCAGGATAAAACTCATCATTTCTTCCATAAGTGTATAATAAAGTGCCCTGCAGCTTTGCCGGCACTGTTCCATCTATCACAATGGTAGCTTTCCAAACAGCTTCACCTGGAAATATTTTTACTTTGATATTTTCGAAAATAGTGCTTGCTTCTTCTTTAATAGCTGCGCTATTGTATTCAAACTCTCCTTCCTGCCGTATAGCTGAATCAGGAAAATTAAGCTCTGTAGTTTTTACATCCAATAAAATCTGGCCGGGTGCATAAATATGCCAATTATCTGCAGCAGCCGTTGTAAAAAACAATTCGTATTTACCATCACCAATCTTTTTGCTTTCAACTTTCCATTTATGAACCGTAGCAGCAGAATCCTGTGCCATTCCTGTCAATGAAAACAAAAAAATATAAAATGATAAAATCAAAAATCGCATGATGGCTTGAATTGTTTTTTCTATTTAATAACAAACGGGTTCTGAATAAGAACCCGCAATATCTTTATTTGTTTATTCAACCTGTTTTATTTTATCGGGATACTGAAGTTTACAGTTTTTGGCGGTAAACATTTTTTATCATCGCAGGTTTGGTATTCCACACTGCCGGTAAGATTTGTTTTTGCATTTGCTTTCAATTTTACCACTTGCACAAAATCAACTTTGCCTGCATATTGGTTGGCCGATACTTCCAGTTTTGCATCATGAAATTTTTCCATTTTCCCGATCTCTTTGATCTTTCCATCCAGCGTCAATAACGGATTACTGTTTAATTTGAAATCAGTTGGAATAGCAATAGCATCTTCCGGTTGTACCTGCGAATATAAATGCCAGCCCGACTGCATGGTAGCAGTAAGATGCACTTCATACGTTTTATCTGCAATTTTTTTACTGGCAAACGACCAACTTACCGGGTTGAGCTGTGCATTAGCTGCAGTAAACCCGACTGCCATTATGAAAAAAAATACTAATCGCTTCATATTGTTATTATGGATCAATAGCCAAAATTATAAAAGCCACTTGCTTATTCTGTCGTTTAAACGATAAAAACCTGCTAATGTTTAAAAGACCGGAATATCAGCTTACCAGTTGCCCGGCCATTAACAAATTTTTGATGATCTGTCGGCCATCCGTATTACCCAATGTTTCTGAACAAGCTCTTTCCGGATGCGGCATCATACCAAATACGTTGCGGGTTTCATTGCAGATTCCCGCAATACTGTTAATTGCTCCGTTAGGATTTGCAGCGGGAGTGATCTTCCCGTTTTCATCACAGTAGCGGAAAATTATTTGGCCATTGGTCTCTAACTGATCTAATGTTTGTTCATCGGCATAATAACGTCCTTCGCCATGCGCCACCGGGATCTTATAAATTTCATCATTGTCAGAACGTATAAATACATTTTTGCAAACGAACTGCTGGTTTGCATTTCTCAACAATGCGCCGGGCAAAAGATGCGATTCACATAAAATCTGGAAGCCGTTACATACACCAAATACTTTTCCGCCGGCATTGGCAAACTCGATCACACTTTGCATCATGGGGCTAAAGCGGGCAATAGCGCCGCAACGGAGATAATCGCCATACGAAAAGCCACCGGGAAGAATGATGCAATCTTCAACCGAAAAGCGGCTAAGATCTTTTTCCTTATGCCATAGCATGATTACTTCCTGATCCAGGTCGTATTTCAATGCATCATGCATGTCCCTGTCGCAATTGGATCCGGGAAAAACAACAACGCCAAATTTCATGTAACTAGGATTTTAATAATTGGAAACAGCAAAGATAATAAACTAAGAGGGTCTCTTAACTACCATCCGGGCCCATAATATTGATAACCGACAATAAATATCACAGTAATCCAAAATAGAATATTAGGCAACACCCGCCAACCTGAATAAAAATAACCGTAAGCATGAAACGCTGCCATCGGTACCATGGCCATTATCCAGTTTTCGAATGTGTCGCTGCTATTGACAAAAGGAAGCAACAAAGCTGCCAGCAAATACAACAAAAGCAGGCTCCATCCTTTTCTTATATTGATAAGCATGCGCCGCAGATTTTGTTGCACATAATATCCGCCACTCAAAAATGGGACAAGTATCAAAAAAACACTGCCTGATAACCATGCCGATTGTTTCAGCAAAGGATAACCAATAGTAATACGTGGCACAAATTCATTCCAGTTCCATGTACCGTCAATAAAAATATAAATTGCGTAAAAATAAAACGGAGTGGTAATGCCCAGTATGCAGATCAGCCATTCATTGATTCTGAACGGACGCATTACCGCTAGTGCCAGTAACACCCAAATGATAAAAGTAAGAGAAGAAATAAAAAGAAAACCCGATATTCCCAGTGCCAGCCCAATATTGAAAATGGTACCTCTTGCATTGGGTTTATTATATACTCCAAATAAGGCCGATAAAATGAACAACATAATAGTATTGCAAAGCAATGGCCCTGAAAAATAATTCCACTCGGGGAACAATGATGTGATAAGTATATAGGCTAAACCTGGCAAATATGTTGACTTGCTCATCATCCGTTGCGAATTAATAAAACGGGTAAGCATAATAGCTTGTGTAAACAAAAGAGCAAAAGTCAACAAAGGATAAAAAAGCGGTGACGACTTAGCCGTAGAAGCAAAAAAATTAATTATACCCTCAAAGAGAATTCCATCTTCAGGCCTGAGCATAGCTGGATGCGGCGCCAGGAACATCGGCATCTTGATAAGGATACCGGCAATAAGCAGCAGAAAGAGGTTGACCGGGTTTTTCTGTTTAAATATCGAGATCACAAGTATGCAAAGTAATATTTCATTGATTAATTATACTCAAGCTTTGCAAAACAAACATAATTTCTGTAAACACAAGGAATAATTACCTGCCGGGCACTTACTTGTTTAGCATATTTTG